>RRZT010981257.1_pt1 | contig 46144 bp, 56 predicted proteins | sample 2165551 | NCBI WGS metagenome assembly RRZT01 (sample SAMN10456910, study PRJNA506462) | wastewater metagenome | biome: wastewater; feature: sludge; material: wastewater sludge; isolation source: wastewater sludge with Escherichia coli K12::gfp cells carrying plasmid... | place: USA: Moscow, Idaho... | reverse complement strand
CATTTATTTGAGATGATATATATTTAATTTGTGTCATATTTATTATAATTACGATTTAAATACTTTTTTATTATTATATTTAAATATCAAAAAAGTAGAGTTTTTTTATTTACTCTACTTTTTGGGGGGCAGTTCATTTATTTAAAACATATCTTTTTTAAGTTTAACTTGGATTTTTAATAACAACAATATTATTTTCAAAAATAATTTTATTATCAGCACCGTAATATTCAATTTTATAAATATTTAATCAATCTTTTAAATTTCAAGTTGTAGTATTTGCAAAATAATACCAATAAGTTGAATTAGGTACAAATTTTGTAAGTTGGAACCCATTTACAACTATTCTTGAAACTTCTCCTGAGGGAACTCATCATTCAAATCTAAGATTTGTTTCAGTTGTTGTTAATGGATTTGGATTTGGTCCGATGATAGTAAATCTATCATCTTTTTTTATATCATAATTTGTTGAAGAAACACTAGATATTTCTTTCTTTTCATCTTCTCAACTAGCATTATAAATAGTTAAAAGTGATTTTTGTAAAACATTTGATTCTCAATCAAAAACTTTATAAACAACATCATTTGCTTTTTTAGGCAATTTTATAGTAACTTCAAAAGTTTTAGTTTCAGTATTTATTGTTGCATCAATTCCGTTGATAACTATTCTATAAACTAAGTCATTTGTAATAGTTCACTGAATTGTAAAATCAGTTGTAGTTGCATTTCATTCATCAGCAATATTTGAAAATTGAATAAATCATGTTTTTTTTCATGCATCAATTGCTTCATTTTTTTCTTGAGTTTCAGTTGCTTTTGTTGAATCTATTAATTGTTGTAAATATACTTCTCATCAATTAGATTTAAACCATTCATCACTTGTTTTTATATAATCTTCAATATCAGTAATTTTTTCATCAATTTTTAATTCTTTATTATTTGCATCAGTTCTCATAATTACAATTTGTTTTCAAGCTGGTAGTATTGTTGAAACTCAAGCTAGAGTAGAAACAGTTAAATTTCAAGATAATACATAAATAGTAGAAGAAACTTCATTTTGAGATAATGAAAATACTCAAGCTTCAGTAGATGATACTTTTGCATATCTCATTTCAATATTAATTGATTTAGCTATATCAGCCCATAATTCAGAAGATAAAAATTTAAATTTATCTCATCAATCATATAATAATTCTCATTTTGATTTTAAATTAATACTTCAATTTGTATTTGGAAGAGTTAATTTTGCATCTCATCATTCTTGAAGAATAATTTTTTCTCATTGAAAAATATTTTTTGTTTGAGTTAATTCAGCTGTTTTTCCTCAATTATAAACAATTTGTCATTTAGTTGTTTCTCAATTTATAGATACTTCAACTGATGAATTTGTGTTTGTTGTAGCTGGTTTTTGAGTTGCAGTATCTCAAAAGAAAAATTTAATAAACATTCCAAAAATGATAACTCAAAAAATTAATGGAATAATATAATCTTTTACTTGTTTAGTAATATTGTTATTACCTCATCTTCTTGACATATAATAGGTAGTTAATAATAAATGTGTTAAAGTATAATATAAGAGAAAAATACTTTTTTTCAAGTAATTTTTTTATAAATAAAAATTTGTAAATTATAAAATATTATACTATAATGTCCAGGGTAGAAAATATTGACTTTATTTAATAAAATTATATACTCCTGCCTGCCAATTATTATTATTTTAATTTATAACATTTTATATAAAATGAAAAAATTATTATCTATTGTTGCTTTACTTTCTGTATTAGGTTTAGCATCTTGTTCTAAATCAGAAGAAGCTACTTCTACTGAAGAAACTACTCCAGTTGTTACATCTGAAGATGCTGCTACTGAAGATGCTGCTACTGAAGAAGCTACTACTGTTGATGTTACTACTGAAGAAGCTACTACTGAAGAATCTACTGGTTCTACTGAAGAAGCTGCAGTTGAAACTATTGATGCTTCTGCTTTAAATGCTGAAGTAAATAACATTGTTACTGAATAATAGTATTTTAAGAAAAAATTCTTAATAAAAAAGAAAGCTAATTTGAAAAAATTAGTCTTTTTTGTTTGTTAAAAACTTGTTTTTCTTTAAATTTTCTTATAATAAAAGCAGTATTTAAAATATAGATTTATGGATATTAATACAATTTTTAAAAATTCAATTCTAGAAACAAGTGTTTGTGTTAGATTAACTCCAGGACATTCAAAAAATGAAATATTTTGACAATTAACAGATGGAACTTTTAAAATAAGAATAAAAGCTCCAGCTGAAAATTGAAAAGCAAATAAAGAATTAATTTCTTTTTTATCAAAAATTTTAGAAGTAAAAAAAAGTGAAATAGAAATTGTTTCTTGAGAATTAAATCAAAATAAAGTTATTAAATTAAAAAAATAATATGTTAAAAAAAGATTTTCCAATATTTGAAAATAATCCGACACTAGTTTATCTAGATTCAACAGCATCAACTCAAAAACCAAAATTTGTAATTGAGGCTATTTCTTCGTATTTATCAAATTCTTATTCTAATATTCATAGATGAATGTATGATATAGCCGTAGATTCTGAAAAAATGTATTTTGATAGTAAGAAAAAAGTAGCTTGAATTATTTGAAGTAAAGATTTTAGAGAAATAATCTATACTTATAATTCAACTTATGCACTAAATTTATTAACTCAAACTTTGAGATATAATAAAATTTTAAAAGCTTGAGATAAAGTATTACTTTCAATTACTGAACATCATGCAAATATTGTCCCATGGCTTATTTTAAAAAATGAAATTTGAATTGAAATAGATTTTGTAAATATAGATGATAATTACCAAATAAATTTTGATGATTTTTCTAAAAAATTAACTCCAAATGTAAAAGTTGTTTCTTTTACACAAGTATCAAATGTTACATGAAGTATTTTTGATTTAGAAAAAATAGGGGAAATGATAAAAACTTTTTCAAAAGATATTTTATTTGTAATTGATGTAAGTCAAAGTGTTCCTCATTATAAAATTGATGTAGAAAAATTAAAAGCTGATTTTGTTTTTTTTACAGGACATAAAATTATGGCAGATAGTTGAATTTGAGTTTTATGGTGAAAAAAAGAATTACTTGAAATTTTAAATCCAGTTTTTTCTTGAGGTTGAGCAATAAATTCAGTAGAACAAACTTGTTTTACAAACTGAAGTTTGCCTTTTAAATTTGAGCCCTGAACTCCAAATATTACCTGATCTTTAAGCTTATTAAAAGCAATTGAATATATTAAAAATATTGGATGATTTGAAAAAATAGAAGAGATAGAAAATGAGTTAATTAAATATACTTTAGAGAAATTTGAAAAATATTCTCAAATAAAAATAATTTGAAGTAAAAAAAATGAAAATAGAGTATGAGTTTTTTCTTTTGTAATAAAATGAATTCAACCAACAGATGTAGCTGATATGATGGCTGATAAAAATATTTGTATCAGGTCAGGTCAACATTGTGCTGAACCATTTATGGCTTATATTTGAGAAACTTTTGTATGTAGAATGAGTCTTTATATTTATAATGACAAAGAAGATATAGATAGGTTTTTTGAAGTAATAGATGAAATTTTACAAAAATAATTAATAATAATTTAACCTTTTAAAAAATATGTCAAACGAAATAATTACATTTTACTCAAAAACTCCTCCAAATAAATATATTATGGAGGATTATACAGTAAAACATAAAGAAGAAAATAGAAGTTGTAGTGATACAATTGAAGTATTTTTAAAAATTGATGAAGATGATAATGTTGTAGAATGGTCTTTTGACTGAGTAACTTCAATTATTACAACAGCAACATCAAGTATTTTTGGAGAGAGCATTGTATGAATGAATATTTATGATGTGCTTGACCTTTGATATGAATACATAGTTGAATTAATCAAAGAAGAAGTAACTCCTCGTAGACAAAAATCAGCAATTTTTGGACTTCTTGCAACTCGTAATGCAATTCATAAATATTTAAAAGATGATAAAGTTGAAGGATTTTTTGATGTGCTTCTGTCAGCTGATGATATGTGTGGATAAAAATTTAATAAAATAAAAAAATGAAACTAAAAGATTTTGATTATCATTTACCTGAGGACCTAATTGCTCAGACTCCGATAGAACCTAGAGACCACTCTAGGCTTTTAGTAATGGAGAAAAACTGAGTTTTAAAAGATAAATATTTTTATGATTTAGTAGATGAATTAGATGAAAATACTGTGCTTGTTGTGAATAATACATCTGTAATTAATGCCAGACTTTTTTGAGAAATAGATATTTTCCCAAAATGAAAAAAAGAAATTAAAAAAGTAGAAATTTTTCTTCATAGACAAATAAATTCAAATACTTGGGAATGTTTATGATATCCATGAAAAAATCTTAAAATTTGAAGAACTGTTCGTTTTTTAGATGAATTTGGAGAGATAAAATTAACAGGACTTATTAAAGAAATCACTGAAATGTGAAGAAGTATAGAATTTTCTCTTGCTGATTATGAATTTTTAAAAATAATTGATGAACTTTGAGAATTACCACTTCCTCCTTATATTACTGAAAAACTTGAAGACAAATCAAGATACCAAACAGTTTATGAAAAAGAGAAATGAAGTGCAGCAGCTCCAACAGCAGGCCTTCATTTTACAAAAGAATTACTAGAAAAATTAGAGAAAAAATGAGTAATTATAGAAAAAGTTTTACTTCATGTTTGAGTTTGAACTTTTAAACCTGTTGAAGTTGAAAATATTTTGGAGCATTATATGCATAAAGAATTTATTAAAATAGAAAAAGATGTGGCTGTTAGACTGAATAATTATAAAAATGCATGAAAAAAAATAATTGCTGTTTGAACAACTTCAGTTAGAACACTAGAGAGTTTTAGTGATGAAAAATGACATATTGAATTTTGACATAAAGATACTGATATTTTTATTTATCCAGGTTATGAATTTAAGTTTGTAGATGGAATTATTACAAATTTTCACCTGCCTTGTTCAACACTTTTGATGTTAATTTCTGCTTTTGCTTGAAAAAATAATATTGATAAAGCATATATTCATGCAGTTGAAAATAAGTATAGATTTTTTTCATTTTGAGATGCTATGTTTATTAAATAACAGTTGCAAAAAAGATAAATTTACATATAATACACATGTAAAAAAAAGTAGGGCCAAAATCCTTACTTTTTTAAAGTTTTAATTTTTAACCATATAAAAATGGCACCAACAAATGAAACAGTCATAAGTTTTAAATCTGTTAGTTTTAACTATGATATAAGAAAACCTATTTTGGAAGAAGTAGATTTTAATGTTAGAAAATGAGCAAAAATCACAATAATGTGACAAAACTGAGCTTGAAAATCAACTATTTTCAAACTAATAAATGGAGGACTAGAAAAAACATGAGGAATTATAAATTTAGATCAAAAATTATCAATTGCAACAGGTTATCAAGTAATGTTAGCAGAAGATAAAGAATTAACAGTACAAGAATATTTTAGAAAATATTTTACTGATAAAACAGTTTATAATATTGATAAACAAATTTGAGAAGTTTTAAAAGCTGTAAATTTAGTTGCTTCACTTGATAAGAAAATTAAAGCTTTTTCATGAGGACAACAAGCTAGATTATTACTTGCATGAGCATTAATTCAAAATCCTGATATTTTACTTTTAGATGAACCTACAAATAATCTTGATAGAGAAGGTATTTTCCATTTAACTACATTTTTACAAGAATATAAAAATACAGTTATTGTAATTAGTCATGATGCTGAATTTTTAAATAGTTTTACTGATTGAGTATTATATTTAGATGTTCATACTAAAAAAGTTGAACAATTTGTTTGAGATTACTATGATGTAGTTGAACAAATTAAAAGAAATATTGAAAAAGAAAATATGCTTAATGCCAGAATGGCAAAAGAAGCTCAAGCTAAAAAAGAACAAGCTGAAAAATTTGCTAATAAATGATGAAAATTAAGACTTGTTGCTAAAAAAATGAGAGAAGCAGCAGAAGAATTAGAAGATGATATGGTTGATGTAAGAAAAGAAGATAAAACTATTAGAGAATTTACTATTCCAACTCAAGATGATTTTGGTGGAGTTTTACTTGAAATTAATAAAGTAACTATTATTAAAAATGATACTCCAATTCAAAAAGAAGTAGAATTTAAACTTAGAAAAGATGATCATATTTTACTTTCAGGACCAAATGGTATTTGAAAATCTACTTTACTTGAAAAAATAGTAAATGGAACTCAAGACTGAGTAAAAGTTGCTCCATGAGTTAAAATAGGGTATTACAGACAAGATTTCTCAAATCTAGATTTCAATCAAACAGTTTATGATTGTTTAAGTGATGCTGCTGGGTGAACTTTAACTGAACAAGAATTAAGATCGACTGCTGCTTGATTTTTAATTACTTGAGATGTTATGAAAACTCAAATAGGGAATTTATCTGAATGACAAAAATGACTTGTTGCATTTTGTAGATTGGTATTTTTAAGACCTTGAGTAATAATTCTTGACGAACCAACAAATCATATCAATTTTAGACATATTCCAGTAATTGCAAAAGCATTGGATGAATATAAATGATGAATGATACTTGTTTCACATATTGATGAATTTGTTCGGCAAATTAGAATAGATCAATATATTGATTTAGATTAAGAAAGCAAAAAAGCAGAAGACTAACTTCTGCTTTTATTTTTTATGAGTGAAATTCTAAACAAAGTTTGTTTAGAATTTCAGTATCTTCTTTACTAAATATTCCATAATGGCATCTTATTCCATTATTTTTTTCCCAAACAATAATTTTATCTTCTTGGTGTGGGATAATTATTTCCACACTATTTTCTTTTTTTTCTACTCTACATAGGTAGAAAATTTTTTCCTCTACAAAAGAAATTATTTTTTCTTGTGGTGTTTTAGTTTTGTTATTAAACAAATTACTCATAAAACTCATCCTCCTTTTTTTTGTAAAATATAATTTAGTGATTTTTTATGAAATGTCAAGAAAAATTTTAAAAAAAAGAAAAAGCCGAGTAAACGGCTTATAGTTTTGTAAGTAAGGTTTTTATTTCTGGAAGAAGTTTTTGTTTTAATTCATCAGGTATTTTTAACCCTCTAAATTTAATAACTCTATCTTCCTCTTCTGTTAATATAACAAGAGTAATATCATTTGGGAATGTTATTTCAATCCCTGTATCTGTTAATTCAGCCTTTTCAAGCTTAACACCGATACTTTTTAATATAATCCCTCTTATTGGATTTATCTTTGTATTAGATATTCTTGTTAAACCTTCCATAAAACATCATCTCCTCTTTTTTTATTTTGTACTTCTTAATATAAAGATTTTGAAAACTTTGTCAAGAAAAAAATTAAAAAATAAAAAAACAAGAAATTATTTCTTGTTTTTGTCTATAATTATTTTTTCAAAAACTGGTTTTAGTTCTTGAAATTCTTCTTCATTTAAAACTATTTTAGTTAGTTTTAAATAAGAATTTTCTAAATTATATTCTAATTTTCCTCCTCTTTCAAGGATTATTATTAGCTTGTTTGGAACTTTAGATATTTTAATTACTTTTTGACCAGTAGCTTTTTCTAAAGTTTCTTCAATTATTTTATTTCTCATAAAATCAACCCCTTTTTTAATTGTGTTTGGATTATAGTTAAAATATAAAATAAGTCAAAATTTGTAAAAAATAAAATTTGGTTATACTATAAAAAATTTATGTATTCACTTGTGTTTATGAAAAAATGATATGTTTATATTTTAGAATGTGTAGATAACACTTTTTACACTGGATTTACTCTAGATTTAGAAAAAAGAGTGTTTGAACACAATAATTCAAAAACCGGGGCAAAATACACTTCTTGAAGAAGACCTGTAAAACTTGTTTATTCTGAAACTTTTGAAGACTCAAACAAAGCTCGTTCTAGAGAATGTGAAATTAAAAAATTAACTAGACCTCAAAAATTAAAACTAATAACTAATTATGACTCAAATAAGCTTTAATGTTACACCTGAACTTTATTTAAAACAAAAATTAACTATCAAAAAAGATATAATTATTGATAGAAAATCAAAATATACTGTAGTTGCAGCATATGTAGAATCAAGTGATGAAGTTGAAAAGTTTTTAAAATATTTATTAACTGACAAATACTTTCAAAAATCTACTCACAACACTTATGCTTTTCGTATAAAACTTCCAAATAATTCCATTTTAGAATCAAAAAATGATGATTGAGAAACATGAGCTTGAATGTGTATTTTAAGAGAAATTCAAAGAGTCGGATGAGTAAATATGTGTATTGTTGTAACTAGATATTTTGGATGAATAAAGCTTGAAACAGATAGATATAAAAATGTAATTGATGCTTGTAAAATGTTTTTTGATGAAATAAAAAGCTAGAAAATTTTTCTAGCTTTTTATTATTTCAATGATTTCTTTTGCTGTTGTTTCAGGATTATTTATATAATCAAGTTTTATTTCTCAATTATTTGTAATAAAAATAAGACTTCAATATCAAAAATAATTAGATCTAATTCAAGTTTTCTGAATTTTAATTTCTTTTATTTGAGAAAAATCTGTTTTTTTTATAGAATTATTTTCTTGATAAATAAATTTTGTTTCAGTTATAAAAGCTTTATTTTTAAAGTAAAAACAATATTTTTTAAAAATATAAACTAAAAAGAAAGTACAAAAAATATTTCATCAAATCACTATAAAAGGATTTTTATTTAACAAAAAAAATATAAATAAAATAATATTTATTGTTATTAAAACTCATACATGGATATTTAGATAATGTGAATTTTTAGTTTTATATTGGATTTTTTCTGTAATTGTATTCATTTTTAAAAAAATTATCAAATACTTGGTTTTTTAATATAGAAAGGGGAAAGTATAGTATTTTTTTGCAGAGAAGTATTTTTTATTACTTCTAAATAATTGATGTTATTTACTGCATTTTTATAGTCTCAATAATAAATTTCAATATTTTTTTCTTCTAAAATTTCATCTATTTTAGTATTTTCTAAAACTTCAATTTCTCAATTTTTATCCCATTTTATAAATGAGTCTCTTTTTGAAGAAGTTTTAATTATTGGATAATTATTAAATAATTCAAAATAATTTATTCAAGTTAAATATTTTTTATTTATAAAATTTATAGAATTTACAAATAAAATTGTTGTTCTAATTCAAGTAAAACTTCCAGGTCAAACTACAACTAAAATATTTTCTATTTGAGAATATTCTAGTTTTGCTAAATATAAAAAATTTTCAAACTCTAAAATAAGTCTAGTTGATTCGTTTAATTTTACATCAAAATCGTATTCAAAAATTATTTTATCATTTTCAAATGCAATTAGCTTATTTACTTGAGAAATAGTGTCTAGAAAAATATTCATAAAATTAAGTTAATTAAGTATTTTTTTATATTATATCAAAAAATATTAAACTTACAAAACAATATTTTTGCATTTTATTTAAAAATATGATAAGATAGAGAAAATTTAATAATTAAATATAAAAATATAAATATGAAGCATGTTAAAAATTTTGCTCATAAAGAGTATAATGCAAAAAATAAAATACAACAATATAAAAATATTTCATCAAATTCAGCTAATCTTATTATTGTAAAAGAAAAAACAATAGAAGAAATTTGAATGCAAAAATTTTTTGTATTACTTTTTAAAAAATTAGAGAAAAAAGATGTATGAATAAAAAATTGAGCTTTGAGATATTTGATTTTAAAGCTACAATCTGAATTAAATGATTTACAAAAAAAGATAAAAGATAGAAAAATCATTAAAAAAATTGAATTAATTAATGATTGATTAGATGATTTTTGACAAACAAAAGATTTAGACTTTGAAGATATTTTAGAATATTTAGAAAATAATTTAAAATTAGATTGAAAATACAATCTATTAACAACTATTGAAAAAATTTTAATGCCATTAAAATTAATTTTTTTATCAGATGATGAATTTAAACAAGCTGATAATTTTGTAAAAGAAAATAATAAAAAATCAATAACCCAAAAATTTTTTTGAAATATTGATTTTGAAAATATATCTCTTGTAAATTTAGATTTATTTAAAATGTTTAATTATTCAACTGAAATTATTTACAGTAAGGTGGATAAAATTTATGATTTTGAAGAAAAATTAAAAGAATTAAAATTAAAAGAATATGATTCTCAAAAAAATATAAAATCATTAATTACAAAAAATAATAAATTATTAAATCAAATACTTAAACAAGAAGATATTATCGAAAAAAAAGATAGTAAAATAGAATCATTAAAAAAACAAATTCAAGATGAAAAAGAGATATTTAATAATAAATTATTAAGTATTGTTTGATATGAAGTTCAAAAAAATAAAAATAATATTAATAAAGAAATTAATAAAGAACAATTTGAAGAAAATCAAGTATTAGAAGAGTTATTACAGGTAGAGTCTCAAAAAAATAATGTTTTATTACAAGAAAATGAAGAAATAAAGAAATTATTATTTATTCTTCAAGAAGAAAATAAAAATTTAAAACAAAAAGACATATTAAATGATAAAAAAGATTTTCTTAGAAATATTGAAAATAATATAGAAAATTCATCTGTTGATGAAATTATAAAATATTTTTATATAAAAAATTATAATCAAGAAATTGTTTCAAATATAATTATTAATATAGTTAAAGATTTAAAACAAACAATTTGATGAAAAAATGTAACAACAACAGATAAAGCAAATGATTGAAAATGATCATGACATTATTCTAATTTTGCTGTTTGCCCATTATTGGAAAGAGTAAAAAATTTATATATTCCCAAAAAAGAAAGTGAATTTATAGCAAATATGTCTAATTTTAATTGGAATGATGTTTTTTTGTGAGTAGAAAATAACACAAATAATAAATTATTACATTTAGAAAAATTATTAAAAAATGATTATGAAAAAAGATGAATAGTTAGTTCAATAAAATTTTTATCAGATAATTTAATTTTAATTAATTTTAATTGATTGGATTTATCCGCATTAAAATTAGCAATAGATAATTTTTTAGAAAATGATTTAAAAAAATATGAAAAAAAGCTTCAAGAAATACTTAAAAATTACCTTAAAAAATAATATGTATAAAATAGATAAAATCTTTTGACTAATTAAATTTTATTCATATAATGTGCACACTTAATCTCTTTATGAGATATAATAACTAGCCCCCAAAATCGTTATTTTATTATTATTTTTATATTATGCCTATAACAAAATCTGCTAAAAAAGCATTAAAACAAAGCTTAAAAAATCAATCTAGAAATAGACATTTTAAAGAATTATTTAGAGAAGCTAGAAAAGCTTTCGAAGCTGCTATTAAAGCAAACGATGTAGTAAAAGCTAAAGAAATTTTTGCTAATACAAAAATTGATGGAATTACTAAAAAAGCTTGATTACAAGCTATTATTGATAAATTAGTTAAAAAAAATATCATTCACAAAAACAATGGTGATAGAAAAAAATCTAAATTTATGTGAATGATTAAAAAATTAGAAACTAAATAATTTTCATGAAAGAAACGAAAAAAATTCTTAATAATGATATTAAAGCATCATTTGTAAAATTAATTGATGAAGAATGAGAAATTTTAGGAGAAATGAGTTTAGCTGATGCTAAAGCAAAAGCTAAAGAACTGTCTCTTGATTTAATGCAAGTTTCTTCTAATGGAGATTTAACTATTGTTAAAATGCTTGATTTTTGAAAATTTTTGTATAAACAAAAAAAACAAGAACAAAAAAATAAACAAAAAACTAAAGCTCCTGAATTAAAAACCATTAAAATCAGTGTTAAAATTTGAGATCATGATTTAGAAATCAGAAAAAACCAAATGATTAAATTTTCAGAAGCAAAAAATCCTGTAAAAGTTATTTTAACTTTAAAATGAAGAGAAAATAATTATGCACATTTAGCTAAAGAAAAAATGGATTTATTTATTGAAATGGTCCAAGAATATTATAAAATAGACAATAAAGTTGTTAAACAATGAAACAATTTTATTGCTATGTTAAATCCTAAATAAAAATTTATATTTTTAATTTTAAAACTATGACTTTAAAAACTAGAAGTTGAGTAAAAAAAAGAGTAAAAATTACTTGAACTTGAAAAGTAAAATTAGGTAAAGCTTGTAAAAGACACCTATTATCTGACAAAACTAAAAAAGCTAAAGGAAGAAACAAATATGGTTTAATTGTTTCTAAATCAGAAGTTGCTAAAGTAAAACAACAATTACCTTATGCATTTTAATCAAAAAATAATTTAATATTAATTTAGTAATCAAAAAATTATGGTTAGAGTTAAAAGAGGTCTAATGACAAAAAAAAGACACAAAAAAATCTTAAAAGCTACAAAAGGGTATAGAATGCTTAATTCTAGAGTATTCTCAAGAGCTAAAAATGCTTGGATGAAAGCTTGATTAAATTCTTATATCTGAAGAAAAAGAAAAAAAAGAGATTTCAGAAAATTATGGACTATTAGAATTAACATTGCTTCTAGAGAAAATGGTACTACATATTCAAAATTAATTAATGATATGTATCAAAAAACTGTAAAACTTAACAGAAAAGTGTTATCTAATTTAGCTATCACAAATCCAAAAGTATTTACAAAAGTAGTTGAATTTGTAAAGAATTAATCTCTAACGATTAATTCTTTTTTAAAATGGATAAAAAGTCTTTACTTTTATCTATTTTATATATAATGATTAAGTTTTAACATTTAATAATATTACAATGGTAGTAAATTATATGAAATCTGTTTACTCTGTAAAAAGTGTAAGAAAAAAAATTATAGCTGTATTACTTTTAGTGCTTGTTTATAAATTATTATGAGTAATAACAGTTCCAGGTATTAATAAAGAAGCTTTAAATTTGATTTTTTCAAGTTCTTCTTGAACTGGTTTATCTTTTTTTAGTGATTTAATGTGAGGATGACTTAAAAATTTCTCAATAATTTTAATGTGATTATCTCCTTATATTAATGCTTCAATTATTATTCAACTTTTATGAGTAATTTTCCCAAAAATTGGTGATTTACAAAAAGAAGGAGAACAATGACAAAAGAAAATTAATAAGTGGACTAGATATTTAACAATTCCTCTAGCTTTCCTACAAAGTTATGGAATGATATTAATGCTAAATTCAATGGCTTGAGGTGTTCCTGTTATGGATACTTCTAGTTTTACTTCAGTATTATTTGCAATGCTTATAATTACAACTTGAACTATGTTTTTAGTTTGGTTATGAGAATTAATGACTGAATATGGTATTTGAAGTGGTACTAGTATAATTATTACTGCTTGAGTTTTATCTGCAATGCCTACTTCAATTATGAATTATGCTTCAAATATTCCATTATTAATTGCATTATTTGTTGCTACACTAGCTGTAATTTATGTAATTATTAAATTTACTGAATGAAATAGAAGAGTTCCTGTTATTTATTCTAGAACTGGAAGAGAAGAAAAATCTTATTTTCCAATTAGAATTAATCAAGCTTGAATGGTTCCAATTATTTTCTCAATGTCAATAATTACTTTTCCTTGAATTATTGGACAAATTCTTTCAAAACAAAATGGTGAATTACTTAAAAAAGTAGGAACATTCTTAGTTAAAAATTTTTCTATGAATAATCCATCAATTTGGTTTACTCTAATATATTTTATCTTAATTATTGGATTTGCATATTTTTATGTTTCAATAACATTCAATACTGATGAAGTAGCTGAAAGTATCCAAAAAAGAGGTTGATATATTCCTTGAATTAGACCAGGTAAAGATACAAGTGCTTATTTAGCTAAAGTATCAGGACATCTAAATCTATTTGGTTGATCATTTTTAGCTTTTATTGCTATTATCCCAATGGTTACAAATTTAATTTTTGGAAAAAATATAGATTTAATTATCTCAGGATCATGACTTATAATTATGGTTTCAGTTATTCTTGATATTTTAAGAAAAATTGAATCAGAAGTTAAAATGTTTGATTACTCAAAATATAGATAATAAAAAAAGTTGATTTTAAAATCAACTTTTTTTTGTGTAAAAAATTTAAAAATAGGGAAGAGTTTTAATTTAAAATTTTATCTTTTAATTCTTTTTCATTTCATAAAATTATTTCTCTAGCTAGATCTAGTGCAAATTCTTTAACTCTAAATTTTTTATCTAATACATAATTTTTAAATTCATCCCAAGAAACTTTATGAATAACTATTTTTTCTCCAGAATCAAGATTTTGTTTTGATATATTTATACAATTTTTTGCAATATAAATATAACTTTTATAATCTATTTTTCAAGAAAAAGAATATTCTCAATATAATTCCCAAGAATTACTTTCAAGTCATGTTTCTTCAAGTAATTCTCTTTTTGCTGTATTTAATGAGTCTTCGAGGTATTCTCAAGTTCATCAAACAAGTCCATAAAATTTTGGTCTTCAAGGTTGTTCTTCTTCTAAGATATAAATATTTTTTTCTTCATCAACAGCTATTACATCAATAGTGTTATTTCTTTGAGCCTTTTCAAAAATAGCAGTAGTTCCATCAAAAAGTTTTTGTTCCCGTTGATAAATATTAAAAATAATTCATGTAAAAACTTTTTTAGCTTTTTCTGGTATCATATAAAAAATTAACAAATAAAAAAAAGGGAATTACCCTTTTTTAATTTCTTTCATTCTTAGTGTACCTTCTTTAGTACTTTCGTGTTTTTTAGTAATTTTGTTATATTTACTTAAATCAGGACCTTTAACTCCTGCAGCAAAGTTTTTCTTTTGAATATTAGTTACGTGTACTAAATTTCCAGTTTCAACTGAATAGTAACCAACATAAGTTCTTTTACCTTTAGCCATAAATTAAATTTAATAAATTAAAATTGTTTTTTGATTTTAGATTGTTAGTATTTTTAATGGCACCCCCACAAGGAGTCGAACCTTGCTCACAGGATTTGGAATCCTGGATTCTAACCGATAAACTATGGAGGTATAAATAGTAATTTTTAAAATTACTATTTATACTAACAATCATAAAATAATTAAATACTAAATCTGTAAAATGCAGAAATTGTATCAGCTCAAATAAAATCTTTTACTTTTTGATCTGGATTAATTACAAATGCTTGTTCAAGTAATGCTACTTCTCAAGCAAATTTTGCCATTTTACCATCAATAATTTTTAATAAAACTTCATCTGGTTTTCCTGTCATTTTTGGATCATTTTTCATCATTTCTAATTGAATTGATTTTTCTTTTTCGATAACTTCTGAAGAGATATCAGATGCTTTTAAGAACTCTGGATTAGCAGCAGTAATATGCATAGCAACTTGTTTTAATTTTTCTTCATCAGTAGAAACTCAAGCAACAACTAAAGCAGCTAATTTATTATTTGAATGAACATAAGCTCAAATTGAAGATCCTTCAACAACTCTAAATTCTCTAACTTGTAGGTTTTCTCACATTTCTAAAGAATAATCTTTATCAATCATAGCTTTTGCATCAGTAGCTGTTTTACCAGCTTTTAATACATCAACAACACTAGATAACATATCTTTATATCTGTCAGAATTAGCTAAGAAGTCAGTTTCACAAGAAACAGAAACTACATAAGCTTTATTTCCTTCAACAACAACTTTAATTGCTCATTCTAAAGCTTCTCTATCAGCTTTAGATGCAGCTTTTGCTAATCATTTTTTTCTTAATTCTTCAATAGCTAATTCAATATCACCATCAGTAGCAGATAATGCTTTTTTACATTCCATCATTCCGATACCAGTTCTATCTCTTAGTTCTTTTACTAAACTTGCAGTTATTTCCATTTTTTTCAAAATTAGAATATAAATTTAATTATTCAGCTGTAGTTTCAGCTGTAGTTTCTTCTTTTTTAGCTCTAGGTTTTCTTGTAGCTGGTTTTTTATCACCACTTACTGTATCTTGATCTAATTTTTTAATTGTAGATTTTTGAGCAGCTTTAGCAGTTCCTAAAATATCTTTTAAAACTAAAGAAATATATTCAAATGATTTTACTGCATTTGTATTAGCAGGAATCATATTTGAAGCTAAATCAAGAGATCCATTAGTATTGAAAATAGCAAATGATTTAATATTTAAATTGTTTGCTTCTCTTAATGCTTGAATATCATAAATTCAGTCAGAAACAAAAATTGCATCTGGTAATTTTTTCATATCTTTTAATCAAGAATATGCTTTTTCTAATTTTTCTAATTCAAGTAATCTTTGAGCTTTTTCTTTTTTAGTTAAAACATCTAGATTACCATTGTTATTGTCATCAGATAATTGAATATAAGATGCAATTCTTCTTTTAATAGTTCTGAAGTTAGTTAATAACCCAGGTACCCATTTTTCAGAAACATAGTAATGTCCAGTATCTTCAGCTAAATTTTTGAAAGCTTCTCTTGATTGAATTTTTGTAGCAACAAAAAGAATTTTTTTACCACTATCAGAAAGTTCTTTCAATTGTAGAGCAACTTCTTGTAATTTTTTTTCAGTTTCAATTAAGTTAATAACGTGAACTCCGTTAACAACTCCATAGATAAATGGTTTCATTTGTGAATTCCAAAAACCTCTTTTATTTCAAATGTGTAATAGATTATCAAACATTTCGTTTAATGTAACTTTTGTCATATTAAGTATTCCTTATAAATTTAAAATATTAAATATCCTCACTTTATACCGTGACACATAGTGCAGGAAGTATAATCAGATATAAAAATTATTATGTAATATTACTCAGCAGCTGGAGTTTCTTCAACTTTAGCTTCTTCAGTTTTTTCATCTTTTTTAGGAGCTTCAATTAAAGCTTTTAAAGATAAACCGATTCTTTTTTCTTTAGGTTCGAAGTTAATAATTTTAGCTTCAACTTCTTCTCCAACTTTAACGAAATCTCTAATATCTTTTACAACACCATGAGAAATTTCAGATAAATGGATAAGACCTTGAATACCTCCATCTAAATTCATGAAAGCACCAAATTGTGAAATTCTTGAAATAGAAGCTTTAACAACATCACCAAGTTTGTATTTTTTAGCAAGTACATCCCAAGGATTTTCTTGTAATCTTTTAATAGAAAGTGAAATTTTTTCATTATCAAGTCCGATAACTTTAACTTTAACTTTTTGTCCAACTTTAGCAAATTTTGCAGGATTTGTAACATGTCCCCAATCAATTTCAGAAACGTGAACTAATCATTCTAAACCATCAAAAGTAATAAATAATCAGTAAGTTAAAATACCAGATACAGTACCTTCAACAATATCACCAACTTTTAGAGTTTCTAAAGCTTTTGATCTGTTTTCTTGGATAGCAGCTTTTTCAGAGAAAATAATTTTTTTACCTTCTTCATCAACATTTATAACTCTAACTTTGAAATCAACTCAAACTAGACCTTCTAAATGTTCTAAAATTTTACCAGCATCAGCTCCTTCAACTCTAGGGTAATGAATAGGAGTTAATTGAGAAACAGGTATAAATCATTTTAAACCATCAATATCAACAAGTAATCAACCTTTGTTAGCTTCAGTAGCTCTAACAGTAATGATTTCTTCTGAATTATGATATTTAGATAAGTTAGAAAGTGATTTAATTTGATTAGCTCTTTTTAGAGATAAAATTAATAAACCTTTTTCAACAGAATCACCTAAAACCATAACTTCAATAGCATCACCTGCATTTAATGAAGTTAAATCAACAGTATTACCAATTTCTTTTGAAATAACAAGTCCTGAAAATTGATTATTAACATTTACTAAAATGTTTTTTTTCTCAACTTTAACAACAACTCAATTAACAATTTCTCCTTCTACAGGATATTTAATCTCAGGAGATTCTTTGAATAGCTTTTCAAATAAAGCTAAATTTGTTTCTGCCATAGAACAAACGATTATAAAAATAAAATAGTGAGATACTTTAAAAGCAAATACCTCTTTTATAAAAAATTATGTAGTAAAAATTTTAAAAATTTAAAAATTCCACTAATTTAACCTTTTATATAAAAATGTGGCAATTGAAGTAATTTTAAAAATTCTTTTCAATACCTACTTTTGTATAAAAATCTGAGTCTATACAAAAAAAATGGGGTGCTCGAAGGGGTTCGAACCCTCGACCTCCAGAGTCACAATCTGGCATTCTAACCAACTGAACTACAAGCACCACAAATCAATAATCTTTAACTAAAAAGTAAAAAGACTGGAGTATTATATGAAAAAAGTTGTATTTGTCAAAAAAAAATACCAAAAAGTTTTAATTTTTTAGTATTTTTAGAAATTTGTTAATATTAGTTTAAAGCTTCAAAAACTTCTCAAGAAATTTTTATATTTGGAGTTAGAGTTTTTGATCCTAAAGCCCATTTAGCTGGACAAGCTACTCCTGGATTTTTCTCCATAAATTGTAGAGCTTCTAATTTTCTAATTAGTTCAGAAGAATTTCTTCAAAGAGGTCAAGAAGTAATTTCAATAGTTTTTACAACTCCATTTGGATCTATTACAAATGTTCATCTTCAAGCCATAGATGAATTTTCATCAAGTACATTGTAAATTTCAGAAACATTTAATCATTTATCAGCTAGCATTTTGTAAGGGAATCCTTGCATAAGTCTTTCGTGTTTTACCCAAGCTCTATGTGAAAATACTGAGTCAGTAGAGATAGCTAAAACTTCAACTCACATTTCATCAAATTTTGCTTTATTATCAGCCATATCTTTTAATTCAGTAGGGCAGACAAATGTAAAGTCAGCAGGGTAGAAAAATAATACTTTCCATTTTCCTTTTAAATCTTCTAAAGATATTTTTCAGTCAATATCTGCTAGTGGATCATAAAAAGGTAGAGTAAAAGTAGGAGCAGGAGTATCGATTTTTACAGGTTCAAAATATATTTCTTCAATCATATTAAATAAGTTAATAATAAAATAATGATAACAGTTCTCATTTTAATTATATTTTTAGTAATTGCAAGTTTTTTTATAAAAAAAGAACAATTCTTTTTGGGAATTGTTCTAAATTATTATTATTGTGCAAAATCAGTAACTGAATATGGAATCATTTGATCTCAATCAGTAGAAGTTTTTATTGATCAGCTTGAAGTATCTCAATCTTTTAATACTGTTGTTGAAGATCCAATTAATGTTTTTGGACATGTTGTATTTCATTCTCAACATGATTCTTGAGAATAATCTCAAACTATTTTAGTAACATAATCTTCACTTCATTCTTTCTTTAGAGTATATGCAATATTAAAAGCTGTTCATAGTTGGTTTGTTGAGTTCCAATTATTTGATTTTTTATAAACTCAGTAAACATATCTACCAATTCATTTATCAATTAACTTAGTTCAATCAGTTAATTTTACATCTCAAACTTCGGGGTCATATAAATCAGTAGATAAAAATTGTTGTCATAATTCTGCTTTTCAAACAGTTCCTTTTGCTCAAATTTGTTTTGAATTAGTGTCATTTATTTTTCATCATCAGTCAGCTGATACAACTGATGCAATTTCATTTCCACTCATAGAAACTTTTAAAGTATTACTTTGAGTAGCTGCTTTTGTTTTATCATATCCCCATAAATTTCAAGTAGAAGTATAAACTCAAGTAGAAGGATAATAGTTTTTGATAGATTTATATTGAATAAGAGATTTTTCAAGAGTTGCAACATCATTTATTTTTCTTCAAGCAACAGCTTTATCAGTAGCTCCTCAAAAATTTTGGTAGGCAACAACAGAAATAATAGTTAAAATAGTAATTACTACAAGTAATTCAACAAGTGTAAATCAAGATTTATTATTTAATTTTTTCATACATAAAATTTAATATATAAAATTACTGCAATATAATAATGTTTTATTTAATTTTGTAAAATTTATTTTATAAAAATATTTTATCAATTTCGTCTTTGGTAAGGTATTTCCAACTTCCAACATCTAAATTTCATAAGTCAAGTCATCAAATACTTTGTCTATGTAGTGCTATAACTTCATTGTCTATTGCTTCTAGCATTTTCTTTATTTGATGAAATTTTCCTTCACAAATACTTAAATATATGTTATTTTCATCTATAATTTCTACAAATGCTGGTTTTGTAATAAACTCATCAATTTTTACTCAAGTTTCTAATTTTTTAATATTTTCTTTAGAAATAGGTGTTTTTGAAGTAACTTTATATTTTTTATAAATTTCCTTTTTTGGATGGATTATATTATGTGTTAATTCTCAATCATTTGTTAGAAATAATAGTCCTGTAGTATCAAAATCCAGTCTTCAAACGATATTTATAATATTTCAATAAACACAGTCATCAAGTAAATTTAAGTAAGAAATATGTCATCAATCATCTTTTTTGCTTGAAACATAATCTGTAGGTTTATTTAATACTATATAAATAAATTCTTGGTATTCAAAAGTTCAATAATCTCAAACTTGGATTTTATCTCAAAAATTTATTTTAGCATCTTTTTGTGTAACAAGAGTATCATTTACAAGAATATCTCAGTTTTTAATGTAGTTTAAAACTTCTCTTCTTGATCAGTATCAAAGGTTTGCAATGTATTTATCTAGTCTCATAGGTTGTTTGTTATAATCCTCACCCTAGCTCTCTCCTAAAGGAGAGGGGATTAAGATGATTTTTTATTTAAAATATTTGTGCTTTTTTTGTAGGGAATGAATATTTTCATTCCTGTTTTTTTTTTGTAGAAATGTTGCATTGCAACATTTTTTAATTTTTTGTAGAGACACGATTTATCGTGTCTAGAGTTTTAATATATAAAGTTTTTCCTTTGTCACTTTTATAACTAAAAGTAACCAAAAGTTTATAAGGGCTTATGCAGCCCTTATATATCCTGCAATGGCCTTTTCTTCAAGTTATTATTTAAGTTATATTCTGTTGTTTCTAAGCTGTGTAAGAGTTGATTTAATTGTCATCCTGAAGCAAGATTTCAGGATCTTTAAAAACATTAAAGCTCTTTTTTGGGAGCCTTTCTATTATATTTTTAAAAGATTAAATATTTTAAAATTTTACTTTTCTTAGGCTTAATATTTAATTTAATAGGGCTAATTATGAATTAGGTAATTAAATATTTTCCAATTTATTCCCCTCTCCTCCGAAAGAGAGGGGTTAGGGGTGAGGTTAGTTGATTTCAATCCCAACAGGACAGTGATCACTTCACATGACTTGTGGCTGAATAAATGCATTTTTAACATTATTTTTATAAGTTTCTGACACCATAAAATAATCTATTCTCCATCAAACATTTTTGGCTCTGGCTTGTCAGAAATTACTCCACCAAGTATAAGCTCAAGTTTGTTCTGGGTAAAAATATCTGAAAGTATCAATAAATCAAGCATCTATAAAATTTTGCATTCAAAATCTTTCAGTGTCTGTAAATCAAGCATTTCAAGGTTTTTTTTCAGTGGTTTTATTTGCTTTTGGGTTTGCTAAATCGATTTCAGAGTGAGCTACATTTAAATCTCAACAAAAAATTACTGGTTTTTTAGTTTGCAAATGAACTACATATTTTAAAAATACATGGTCCCAAACTTTTCTATAATCAAGTCTTTCAAGTTCAGCTTTAGAATTTGGAGTGTAAACTGTAACATAATAAAAATTTTCATATTCAGCTGTGATAACTCTTCATTCGTGATTTTCCTCAATAACTTCATCAGTTTCCACTTCATTTAGTTCAAGTCAAGTTGTGTCTATTCCATAAAATACATTTAGAGGTTTAATTTTTGATAAAATTGCAGTTCCAGAATATCCAGGTCTAACTGCAGAATTCCAAAATATTTCATATCATAAATCTTGTAATTTTTTGATATTTTCATCTCATAATTGTTCATATTTTGCTTTTACTTCTTGAAGTCAGATAATGTCAGGTGAGTGAGTTTCTAGGTATTCAAAGAAAGTTCATTTATTAATTCAAGCTCTAATTCAGTTTACATTCCAAGAGATTAGTTTCATATATTTTTAGTTAAAAATTAAATTTTTAGTAACATATCTATATTATTTTTTCATCATAATTTTGATTTGGGATTCATTGCTATAAATCATTTATTTTCAAAATAATTTATTCTATTTCTTAATGCTGATATAAATATATATTTTAAATGAACTTTTTTATTAATATATTCTATAATCTCTCATAAAAATTTAAAAATAGCATCTCATAATCAATTAAAATCTTTTCATGGTTTTCTTCTTAAAAATTCTAAATTTATTCCAGAATACCATTCGTGACTAAGGTTTTGTTTTATCCAAAAATTATTATTTTTACTTTATTTATAAATACTTCATAATGATATAACAAAATAAGCAATAACTTCATTATTATTGCTTATTTGATATGTTGTAGATGATTTTTCTATCAAACTACTGTTATGAGTAATAACAAAATTTTCTACTAAATGCTTAGTAGTTTCATCATTTTTTGAGGTAAAATTATTAATAATTTTACTTTTATCTAGTTCTATAGAATAAATTTCATATTGTAAACTCATTTTAATTTAATCACCATTTATTTAAATTTTTTTGGTTTAAATTGAATATTTTTCAATTTCTTTTTTGTTTTTCTATATCTAGTTTTTTCTCTAAAGAGTCAGTTATTTTTATATTATAAGAACATTTTCTTAAATATTGAGATGCTTTTTTGAACATATTTTTATTATTAAAAAATAATATGTCTTAATTATATAAAATATTTACTTTTTTGCAAACCAATATTTAAAATATTTTAAAATATAAAATTATAAAAATATCACAAAATAATTATAAAAAATCATACAAGTCAGAAAAATATTAGTAGTAATTTAATACTCATAACTTTTTTTAATATCAAAAATTCTGGTAGAGAAAGTCCTACAACAGCCATCATAAAAGCAAGTCAAGTCAAAGAGGAACTCATTTTGTGATTAAACTTTCAATTATTGGAATAATACTTGTGGCATTTGCATACATTGGAATTCAAAGAATTACTGCAATAATTACAGCAAAAGGATTGTCTTTAGAAATGTATTGCTCAAAAAATCATTCTGGGATAAATCAATGAATTAAAGCTCAAATTCATACTCAAAGTAATACATAAGGTAAGACTTTGAGTGTAATATTTAATCATTCTTTTGAAGAAGATTTCCAAATATCTTTTAAGGATTTTTTAGTGTTTATAATTTCAGAGTTATTTTGTTTTATTTCCCAAATGAAGCTGGCAACATATTTTTCAAGTTTCATTTTCCCCAGAATATATCATCAAATACTTCATAAAAATATTCAAGAAAATACATAAATTAGAGTAATTTTTACTCAAAAAGTTCATAAAAGCATTGCTATTGCAACTTCATTTACTAGAGGGGAAGTGATTAAAAATGAAAATGTTATTCACAAAGGAATTCATCATTTTAAAAATCATATAAAAAGTGGAATTGAACTACAACTACAAAAAGGAGTTATTGCTCAAAAAAGTGAGGCAAAAAAATACTCAAATCAAAATAGTTTTTTTTGTGTTAGAAATTTTTTTATTTTTTCTACAGGAAACACTACATTTATAAAGCTCATTATTTGAGTAATAAAAAGCAAAAGTAGTATTATTTTTATTGTGTCATAAATAAAAAAATTTAGAGCATTTCAAATATGTGTTTGTTTTGAAATATTAAAAATATTATAAACTATCAAGTCTGAAAATTTTTGAATAGGGTAGAATATGTCCATATTTTATTTTTTATTAGTAATTAACCCATCCGTCCTACTCGGACACCTTCCCTTAAGTCTAATGGAAGGGAAAAATGGAATTAACATTTTCAATTACAAGAGCAACAACAAGATTTTTTAGGAGTTTCTTGGTTTTGAGTATTTCAGTTTAATAAAGTGATTATATCATTTACATCTAAAACTTTTCAAGCACTTACAACTTTTTCATCAATTACTAGTCCTGGAGTAGAGTTTATTGGGTAGCTCATAATATCAGCAATGTCAGTGATTTTTTCAATTTGTGCTTCAATTCAAGTTTTTTCTAGGGCTAATTTAGTATTGTTTTCTAGGGTAACACAGTTTTTACAACCAGTTCAAAGGATTTTTATGTTCATATATTTTAGTTGAAATTAATTATTGAGAGTTTATTTAAAAATGTGTTTTATGCAAGGTGGGAATTTTTAGGGAAAGAAAAAAGTAGAATTAATCTACTTTTATTGTTTTAATATTTATTATATATAACTATTTATTTTACAAAATAAATAAATAAACTTATTAATAATATAATTAAAGATAATATAAATATTATAATGAAGGTATTTTCAATAGTAGTAAATAATCTATAATACCAAGGTAAATGTTTGTTTTTATTTTGAAATTCAAATGTTTTTTTCTTATAGTCTTCAATATTATCTTTAGTAAAATTATTTTGATTATAAGTTATTATATCTTTATATTTTTTGATAGTAGGAATAAATTTATTATATAGTTTTATTCTATATAAATTAATATTTAAATGTAAAATTGGGAAAATAATGCTTAAAAATATTGAAGATATAAAAGTTATTAATAAAGAAATAATAATTATATTTTCTAAATATCATTTGTTTTGAATTTCTTTTGTGAAAAAAAATAAAAATGTAATTAATCATCAAGCAAAAGCAATTAGATTTCATCTAAATGTATGAAGAATTGTATTATATTCTTCAAAAAGTTTATAAAATGATTCATTTAATAACTCTTCATTAAATACTAGATCTTGTTTTATTCTATCCATTTTTTATTAATTAAAATCTAAAGTCTCCAATTTTTTAAAATAGTATATATAAAAATAAATTTTTACAACAAAAAAAGGAACGAAAATATTCGTTCCTTACAAAGGTTTAAAAATGGTATCCCCGACAAGGATCGAACTTGTGTCTATCCCTTAGGAGGGGATTATTCTTCCACTGAACTACGAGGACATAAAAAGGTGATTGCTTTTTTATATAGAAACCACCCAAACTATAATTAATGCTATAAATAAAATCAAAATTAAAGACAATAATATGAAATTATTTTTTCTTTCTTGTTTTAATTCAACCTTTTTTTCTTCAAGTTGTTTTGTAGCTTCTTCTAAACTTGTTGCCATTGATTTTTTTGATTCTTCAAGAAGATATTGATTTTTCTTGAATTCAATAACAGAAATAGAAGATTTTACTACTTCTTCCATTTTTCCAATTTTAAAAGTAAGATCTTTTATTTCATTATCTTTTTTATCTATTTCCTCTTTAAGCATAGAAAAAATTTGAACAAAATCTTTTCAAGAATCATTTTCTTTTTTTAAAGAATGAGTTTGTGGTTCAATATTCATATTTTCTTGAGTTAAAATAACTTGTTTTTTTGAATCACCATTTACAAAATTTTCTATATCTTCTTCATTTATATAAACAATTTTTCAAACTTTTTGTGATCTTAATTTTCAATTTCTAATGTATCTATCAATACTTCTTGTAGATAATCAAAGCTTTAGAGCTGCTTCTTCTCTAGTTGTAGTGTACATATTTGTATTTTATTTAAAATAATATTTACTTAAAGATAATTAAAATTTGAAATTTATCAAATATTTTTATAATTTTTAATTGCTTTCATCAAAAAAAAATATACAATTAAGAGGATGTTTTTTAGAAAAACATTTTTATTTTGCTAAATTTTATTTATATGAACAAAAAACAATACATTATTGTATCTGTAATTTTAGCTACAATATTAGTTTTAATGGTGGCTTTTGGATGAGGATATTATTTTATTAAAAATAATAAAAAAATTGATAATACTTCAACTCAAACTTGATCTGTAGAAGAAACTCTTTCAAATGAAATTAAATTAAGATCATTTGTATGATTTGTAAGAACTGACTGTGAAAATTGTTTAGAAGAAATGAAAACTCTACAATCTTTTTATGATAAATATAGAGATCTTGCAAATATGAAAGTAGTAGTTTTGGATGGAAAAAGCTTTTCTGGAACATATTCAATTCCAGAAGATACAACAACACCAGTTACTTATAAAGATTTAACAGGTGAAGATTGTGAATATGTGCCTTCTTATGTTATTTATGATGAAAATAAAAAAATTATTGCTCAATCTTGTGGTAATGCTGCTACTGCATCTGTTTTAGAAGATAAATTAATTAAAGAAAATACTACTTTAAAAACTGAAACTGAATCTAAAAAAGAAGTTTCTCAAGATAAAAATAGAGCTGTTGCAAATGGAGATGAAATTGAAGTAAACTATGAATTAAAACTTGAAGATGGTACAAAAAAAGATTCTTCTTATGATAGAGGACAAACTCTTCCATTTACAGTTTGAGCTGGACAAATGATTTCTTGATTTGATAAAGCAGTTGTTGGAATGAAAATTTGAGAAAAAAAGACTGTTAGATTAGAACCAAAAGATGGTTATTGAGAATATGATGAAACTAGAGTTCAAGAAGTTCCTGTAACTGAATTAGCCAGTTTTGAACAAGCTTGAATCAAAATTGAAGCTTGAGCAAGTCTTCCAACTCAAATGTGAGTATTTAAAATCAAAGATGTAAAAGATGGAAAAGCATATATTGATACAAATCATGAACTTGCTTGAAAAAAATTAATTTTTGATATTGAAATGGTTAAATTTAATAATTAATAAATAAAAAAATGAGAGATTCTATACAATTACTACCTTTTGAAAAATGAGATTTAGCTGTAGTTTTTACTACAACTAACTGAAAAATTGAAATAAAAGTTTTTGCAGATTTAGTGCCAAAAACTGCACTAAATTTTCTAGCTTTAACTCAAAAAGGGTATTATGATTGATTAATTTTCCATAGAGTTATAAATAATTTTATGATTCAATGATGAGATCCAACTTGAACTTGAATGTGAGGAGAAAGTTTATATGGAGAAAAATTTGATGATGAATTTACTCCTGAATTATCAAATATTAGAGGTTCAATTTCTATGGCAAATTCTGGACCAAACTCTAACGGAAGTCAATTTTTTATAAATCAAGTTCCAAACTTGTATTTAGATAATAAACATTCTGTTTTTGGACAAGTAATTAACTGAATGGATAATGTTGATAAAATAGCTAAATCTAAAGTTTGAAGAAATGATAAACCTGTTAAAGATATAAAAATTATCAAAGCTGAAGTTATGCAATTTGACGGAGCTAAATTATTAAATCATAAAATAGATATTGACAGTGAACTTGAAAAAATTGAGGCTAGTTTATCTGCAAAATTTGAAGCTGATAAAGTTAGACCTGTTGCAAATGGAGATAAAGTTTGAGTTCATTATATTTTAACTCTAGAAGATTGAAGTGTGAAAGATAGTTCATACGATAGAGGGGAACCAATTGAATTTACAGTTTGAAAAAAACAAATGATTGCTTGATTTGATGCTGGAGTTATTTGAATGAAAATGTGAGACAAAAAAACTATTACTCTAGAACCAAAAGATGCTTACTGAGAATATGATGAATCAAAAATTAGAAAAACTTCACTAGAAGATTTAAAAGCTTTTGAAGATGCTTGATTTAAAATTGAAGCTGGAAGTGTTTTACCTACAACAATGGGAATGCTAAAAATAGCAGATGTAAAAGATGGATTTGCATTTATTGATACAAATCATGAGCTTGCTTGAAAGTCTTTAACTTTTGAAATGGAAATGGTTTACTTTAAAAACTAAAAAAAATTCTACTTAAAAAGTAGAATTTTTTTTGTTAGTTTGTAGATTCAGTTTCTCATTTAGAAAAAATTAAAATAAATGAAAGATATAAATTATATATTGGAATAAAGAATAATAAATAATCCCATCAACTTCTATTTAAATCATGAAATCTTTTAATAGTTAATATAACTGTACTATAAAAAAATGGTAAATATATTATTCATAAATAATCATCTGATTCTAAAATTTTAATTTGGCTAATATTTATATAATCTAGTAATAAGGTAATACAAATTATAGCAATTATATAAAGGAAAAATATAAGTAATGAGTATCCTATAAATTCTCCTCTTCAAATTTTTCATTTATGTGAAAATAATATATTAAAAATTGTCTTACTATTGTCGTTATTATTGTTATAGTCTATTAATTTATGATTATTTAATATTTTCTTTTTTTCAATTTCAAATTCTTCATTAGAAATAATTCATTGATTTTTAAGTTTTGCTAATTTTTCAAGCCCTTCATAATTTGTCATAAAAAAATAAATAAGGTATATAAAATATTTTGTATTGTTTATTTAATAAAAATTATTATAAATTTTTAAATATTTCTTCTAAGTTAATTTCTTCATTATTAATATTATTTATTTCTATTTCAACTAAAGATTTTAAATATTTTAATAATTCAATATTACTATTTTTATTTTCAATTAATTTATCAATTTTTTTATTTAAATTATTATATATTTCTATAATTTGGTCATTATTTAATTTAGAAATTTCTTTTTTAACATTATTAAAAATATTATCAATTTTTATTTTTATTTCTTCAGGTAAATTTATTATTGTTTGCTCTTTTTTTTTCTTCTTTTGTTTCAATTATACATGATGTCATATCAGAATTCCAAATATATCAATTATTACATGAACATTCAAATTCTGAGTAATCATTTTGTGTGAAATATCAATTTGAATTAGCTCAATATTTATTTATACATACTAAATTTACTAGTTTTTTTAAATCATTTATAAGTTTGTTTGTTGTATATAAACCAAAATCATCAGTTTCATAATCTAAGGCTTTATTATAATACATGTAAGCTTCTTTGAAATTTAATTTTTGAGAGTATACGAATCATATTGATCTTAAAATTGTGGGATATAGTATATGATTTTTACTTGTAAATTGTAATCATGTCATAAAACAATTTAGAGCTGTATCAAAATCAAGATTTTTTTCATATCTAGAGCATACTGTTAAATATGATAAAGGTAAAGCATTTATTCTTGTTATATATTCTCAAACCTCTAATCATTCATTTTGAAATTTTGAAATTTCTATTTCTACTTCATCTAGGTAGCTTCAATATGAATAATTAATAAAATAAGTTAATATTAAACTACTAAAAATAGTAGTTAGTAAAAAAAATTTTTTCATAAAAATATAATAAAAAAATAAAGTAATTTAGATAACTACTTTATTTCTTTGTTTAGCATACAAAAAGGAGTAATTATCCAAAGTCGCCAAACTTGTGAGCTCAAAATTCACCAAAAGGAAAGATTGAGTAGGATAATTACTCCACTTTATCAATCTTATAACACTTTTGGTTTTATGTAAAACTCACAAATTTGGCAATATTTATTATATGTATATTTTTTAAAAATCAAATTTTTATATATTAATATTTTTTACTGATTAATTTGCAATAAAAAAAAGAACTTTTTAGTTCTTAATTAATAAAAAGAAAGTAAAAAACTTTTTAAAACTAAAAAAACTTTTAAGTATACTTAAAATAAGTTATTTTTTTGATAAAAGTTTTAAATATGAATAAAAATATAAAAAAAAAAGAACTTTTTAGTTCTTAATTTTACTCTCAATAAAATATTTTAATTCATTTTTAAAATGAGTTACATCAAAATGTTTTGCATATTCTTTGATAGAAGCACTATCAAAATTTAATTCTTCAAATTTATAAATAGCATTATTTAAACTATCTGATGTTTGTTCTTCAAAAAATATTCAAGTTTTTCATTCAATAACTGTTTCTAAAGCTCCTCATCTACCATAAGCTATAACAGAAGTTCCTGAAGCCATAGCCTCAATTGGTACAAGCCCAAAATCTTCTTCTGGTGGAAATAAAAATGCTTTAGCTTCACTATAATATTTTTTTAGTTCATCTTTTGTAGGGGATAATATCCAAGTAATATTTGGTTTTGAAATAGATTTTAGCTTTTTATAAAGTTTGTTTGGAGTGTTTGTACAAATAACTAAATTTTTTCAGTTTTTGTTAAAAGCTTCAACTATTAAATCAAATTTTTTATACGGAATACATCTTCCAGCATAAAAATAATAGTCTTTTTTCTCACTTAAATAAAAACTTTCAGTATCAATTCAAGGATAAATAGTTGTAGCTGGCATTTTATAATATTTTTCAATACGAGATTTTGTATTATTTGAATTTGATATAAAATAATCAACTCTTTTTGCTGCTAGAAAATCCCAAGTTCTTAATTTATGCACCATTTCTGGCATTATTTTTTTCCCAATAAAATTAAATATCCCAAATTCCATCATATTTATGTATTCAAAATAATGGCTCCAAAAATATCTAGTTGGAGTATGACAATAACAAAAATGAATAGTTTCAGGTTTTGTTATTACTCATTTTGCTTCAGCAGTTGTTGAAGAGATAACAATGTCATATTCACTTAAATTAAAGCTTTCAAATGCATAAGGTCTCAAAAATAATGCTAATTTGTGAGATTTATTTAAAAATGGGATTTTTTGAATGAAAGATGTGTGGATTTTATGTCAGGTAAAAATAGAATTATTTTTTTGAAAAAAAACAGATGTGTAAATATCTGCTTTAGGGAATAATTCTAAAATATGAGATAAAACAAGTTCAGCTCAACCAAAATCTTTTATCCAATCACAAACTATTGCAATTTTTTTGTCTTCTAAATTCATAATTTTTTAATTATATTCTATCTTTTATTTCACCAATAATTTGTTTTAAAATATTTATTCTAAGAGTTTTATAATCTTGAGTTAATTTTCAATTTTGTATTTGAATAATTTTTTCATTAAGTTGATTTATCAAGTTTTGATAAATTCAAGATTTAACTTCTTTTTTTATATTTTTATAATTTGGATTTGCTTCAATTTCTTGAACTCTTTGCTTAATTCTTTGTGCTGATGCTGCAAATATTTCATTTTCAAGTTGTTGTTTGTTTTGTAATGCTTGGTTTTGAAAATGATTTACTTTTTCAGCTAAAGCTTGTTGAGTTTGAGTTATTTCTTGTAAAATATCTTTTCTTTGTTTGTCTGATTGAACATTATATCTTACAAAATCAGAATATTGTTCAATTTTTGTATTATCAACATAAACAATAATAAATTTATAAAGTTTTACTTTTTCTTGAATAATATCTTCTTTTATAGTATTTATTTTTCAAGTATTTGTTTCTTTTTGTAAATAATTTTCTAGTGAAGAAAGATTGTTATAATAAATATCAATTTGTGATTTTATTTCTTTTAGCTTTTCTTCTGAAATATTTACTCTAAAAAAATTAGATAAAGATGCATAATCTTGAGAATAAATTTTGTTTTGTAATTCAAGAGTTTCTTTATCATTTTTTAGTTTCTCAACATTATTATTTAATTGTTTTATGCTTAAATCCCCAACTTTATTTGCATAAGTAGGGGAAATGAGAGCAAAAAATGTGATTATAAGGATAAGTGTTTTTTTCATTTTTTTACAATTAAATTAGAGAATCTCAAATAAAAGTTTTTTTAGGCTTTAACCTTTTTTTGAATTAGATTCTCTAAGTAATTTCATTATAATAAAAAATTATAAAAAGAAAGTTTTTATTGTGAGTTTTTTGTGATTATTTTGATAATAAATCATTTTCAAATCTCAGAATCTATTTCTACATACCATCATAAACTTGAACTTATTTTTTCAATTATACTAAGTCAAACTCAAATTCATCTGTCTTCAATAGGTCCTGTTTTTTCTATTTTTGATTGATAAAATTTCTCTCTAATATAAGGTAATTCAGTCTTTGAAATTCATTTTCAATTATCTCTAAATTCTATGTAATTATTATGAAATTCTATTTTTAAACTAGTATTATTTCAAGCATATTTTATAAAATTTGAGATAATATTTTGCACAATTTGTATAAAACTATCTTTATCAGTAAAAGTTTCTTTATTTATTCAAGAAGTGATAATTTTTTGATTTGTGTAAGTTAATTTTTGTTTAAATTGTCTAATAACTCATTGAGTTAAGTATTTTAGGTTTAGATTTTCTGGATGAAGAGTGATTTGAGAATTTTCAAATTTTTCAAATTCCATAATTTTATTTACAAGTTTTACAAGTCTATTCATTTCACTTATAATAGAATTTAGAGTATTTTCATCTAGTTTAATAATTTTATCATTAATTCATTCCAAATAACATTGAATTGAAGTAATTGGTGTTTTTAACTCATGAGAAATATCAGCTAAAAGTTTATTTCTAATACTTTCTTGAAAATTTAGTTGTGAATTTAATCAATTAATTGCATTTACAAGCAGTCAAATTTCATCATTTTTATCATAATCAATAATGCTTTCAGCACTTCATAATTTTACATCTTTAATTTTATCAGCTGCTTTTTTTATAGGAACAGTTATTTTTTTAGAGAAAAATAAAATAAAAATTATTAAAATAAAAATACTTATAATATTTGTAATAATTATTGAAATAATTAGATTTTTAAAAAATATTGCTTCTGAAGTATTTGGAGTTTTTATGTTTGTTATAATCTTTTCTAGTGTATTTTGAGGAATAACTTCTTCAATATATTTTGATGAAACTCAAGCTTGTGTTAAAAAATTTATTACAATATCAATATTTTCTTTTTTATTTAGAGAAATAGTTCATTTATTTTGTTCAAGTAATTCAAAAAATTGTATTTCAGCATTTTCAAAAACATTATCTACATCTTTTAATGCTTGTTTTTTTATAATATCATTGATGTATTCTAGTGTTACAGACTCTCTAACTAGAGCTTTTTTATGTAAATATTCTTTAAAATATATTGAGTAAAAAATATAGAAAGAAGCAATATTTATAATTGCTATAAAACTTATTGAAGTTAGTAGAGATAAAAGTATTTTTTTGTATAAAGACATAATTTTTAGGTTATTTATCTAATCTGTATCATTTTCATCTTATTGTTAAAATAATATCTTTGTTTTCAAGTTTTTTTCTGATATTTTTGATATGAGTATCAATAGTTCTATCAAACATATAATTATCGTATCACATTATATCAATCATCAAAGTTTCTCTTGAAACAATATTTCAATCAGCTTCAATTATGGCTTTTAAAATATCAAATTCATTTTTAGTTAGAGCTATTTCTTTATTTCAAACTAGCACTATTGATTTATCAACAAGAATTTCAATATCTTGAAATTTTAAAACTTTTTGAACTCAATTTTTTGTTCAAACTCTTCTTAAAATAGTGTTTATTCTGGCTAAAAGTTCTCTTGGTGAAAATGGTTTTGAAATATAGTCATCAGCTCAGTTTTCAAGTCATTCAATTTTATCAATTTGTGAGCTTCTAGCTGTAAGCATTACTATTGGAATTTGTGATGTTGTTCTAACTTCTTGACAAATTGTAATTCAGTCTTTTACAGGTAAATTTATATCTAAAATGATTAAATTATAATTATTTTCTAAAATAATTTCTACTGCTTTTTCTCAAGTGTGAAGCAAATCTACTTCATATCAAGAACCTCATAAATAAAGTTTTAGTGAATTAGCAATTCCTAAATCATCTTCAATTATTAGTATTTTCATAAATTGATAGTTATTAATAATTAACTTCTATTTTAAAACATTTCTAAAAAAAATCAAAAAATAACTTGATTTTCAAAAATCTATATGATAGACTTCCGTTGCTTTTAATTTATAATATATTTTTTAAAATATGAATAGACAAGAAACACAAAAAGAGGTTAGGGTATGATTGCATAAAGAAAATGAATATTCGATTGAGAATTTATTAGTTCAAAATCAAATAAAAGAAGTTGCTCAAAAAACTATTAAAATAGTTTCAATTTATTGATATGATGAAAAATGAAAATTAACACCATTATTAAATGAAGATGTAGTAAATTTTGAAATGAAACAAGTTACTTCAGTAGTAAAAGCTTTAGTTGGGCATTATACAAATAATTTGTGATATAAAAATGTTAAATCTAGAGTTGAAGAAAAATATGTAAATTAAAGTTTTTAAAGAGATTGTATAATCTCTTTTTTGTTTGATAAATAAATAAAAAAAAGTATACTAAAAAAAATTATTTTTAAATAAATATTTATGAAACTTATATCAATTAAATTTTTAAATTTTAGAAGATTTGCAAAAGAAGAAGTCATTTTCTGAGATGATTTTTCTTTAGTTTTTTGAAAAAACTGAGCTTGAAAATCATCACTTTTGGATGCTATTTGATATTCTTTGTTCTGACCATCAAGTAAAGATTTTATAAGAGTTAATACTGAAATGCTAAAAAGTCATTTTATAACTGATAGAAGTCCGTCAAAAGTAGAATTAACTTTTCAAATTTGAACTTTAACTTATAGAGTTGTAAGAGTTATTGATGCTTGAATTAAAAAATTATGAGATGATTTTATTCATGAAAATAAAGACACTTTAATTTGATCAAATTGAGATGAAATTATAGGATGAACTGAAGTTACAAATTATATTACAAGCTTGATTTGAGTTTGAAGAGATACTTTTTTGAGGTCAGTTTTTGCTAGACAAAAAGATTTAGAAGTGTTATCTGGATGAAAAGAGGATAGAAAAAGACTTATAAATTCTATTTTGTGACTTGATAAATTGGAATATGTAGTTATTGACTACAAAAGGGAATTAAAAGAGAAAAAATTTTATGCTGAGAGGATTAATTCTGAAATTTTTGAGTTTGATAAAGAAGCATTTTTGAAAGATTTAGAAATACTAAAAAATGATTTTGAATCTACTTGAGTTTTATTATCACAAAAACAAAAATACCTAGAAGAAAAAAATAATAGTTTTAAAACTCTACAAGAAAAATTTAATAATATTTCTCTAAAACAACAAAAATTTACTCAAATTGAAAATATCATAAAAATTAATATTTCAAAAATTGAAATTGCAAAAAATAATGTAAAATCAAATGATGAAGAACTAAAAAAAATAGCTTTAAAAGAAGTATTTTGTGAAGAAAATAAATATATTTTAACTACTTTTGAAGAATTAAAAAAAGAAGAATTAGTGTTTATTAATTTAAAAAAAGATTTTGAAACTAAACAAAAATTAGCTCAAGAAATCATAAATTTAGAAAAAGAATTTGATATTTTAAAAACTCAAATTAAAGCTTTTGAAACTGAAGATATTACAAAAAATATTTCTTTATTTCAAGAACAAATTAAAGTTTGAGTTAAAGAATTTGAAGAAATTAATACAAAAAAAATTACTCTAGAAAATACATTACAAAATCTAAAAAAACAAGGTGAAGATTTAAAAAAGGAAATGACTGAAATAACTAGTTTATGAGATAAAGCTGAGTGTCCAACTTGTAAACAATCACTAATTAATCATTTGCCAAAACTCCTAAATTCTTATGAATCTCAAATTCAGATAAAAAGGGAAGAATATGTAAAAATTTCAAAAGATTATAATGATATAAATTCTCTTTTCATTAGTTTAAAAGAAAAACTTGATACTCTGAATTTATCTTTAGAAAAATTATTAGAGAAAGAAAAACAATACATAAAAATTCTTGAAAAAGTGAATGGATTTGACTCTATTTTAAAAGAAAAACAAGCTTTACTTAAAACTTTTGTAAATATTAATTATGATGTAGAAAAACATAATTTACTTCAAAATAAACTAAAAGATATTTCTAATCAAGTTCAAATTTATAATCAAGAAATCTGATATATAAAGACAAAAGTAGATATTGAAAATAAAAAAGTAGAAACTCTAAAACAAATTGAAATTCTAGAAAATGAAGTTAAAAATAATCAAAATGAATTAAATAATCTTGAATTTAAAATAGAGGATTTCAATAATATAAAACAAAATTATGATGATTTCAACTTTGAATTAAAAACTTTAAATGAGGAATTTAACTCTTTAAATAAAGATTATTTAGATAAAAAATATTCTCTTGATACTAAAAATAAAGTACTTATTGATTTTGAAACTAAACAAAAAGAAGTAAAAACTATAATTGATGAAATTGCTGAAATAGAACTGAAAATAGATTTGATCTCAAATTATATTTTGTATTTACTTGATTATTTAAAACCAAATATTGAAAGTTTGGCTTCAAGTTATTTCAATATAATTACTGATTATAAGTATTTTGAAATTAGTCTGGATGAAAATTATAATATTTTAATTGACTGAAAAACTCTGGATTTGTTTAGTGGATGAGAAAAAGATTTAGCAAATTTGTGTTTAAGGCTTGCTTTAGGGCAAAATCTAACTACTACAAATACTAAAAATTCTATAAATTTCCTAGTTTTGGATGAAGTTTTATGAAGCCAAGACAAACAAAGACAACAAAATATTTTAGCAAATTTAAAGAAACTAGAACATAAATTTTCTCAAATTTTGCTTGTAAGTCATTTGGAAGATATTAAAGAATTTTCTACTAATTTAATTGAAGTTAAAGAGAAAAATAAAGATGAAAGTGAAATTATTCAATATTAAATAATACCACTATCCCTAGACTCTTTGAGTAAAGCCCTCACCCCTAGCCCCTCTCCTTTGGAGGAGAGGGGAAAAATAAGGAAGAATATTAATTAACCCATCCGTCCTATTCGGACCCTTCCCTTAAGCCTAATGGAAGGGAAATAGATATTAAAATAAATAAAAATTATGATAATATACCTTGAAAAATCTCTAAAAAATAATCCAAAAGCTCTAAATATTATTGCAAAATATCCTTGAGCACAAGTTTTGGAAATAGATAATTATAAAAATATTTTTGATAAAACTTTGGCTTGAACTACAAAAAAATCAATAATTATTGCAAAAGTAAATAATGCTTTAACGAAAATTCCAGATAATTATGGGCATACTCAGGATTGATATTTTTTCAAAAATAGCCTGAATTGTGTGTATGATTGTGAATATTGTTATTTAAAATGAGCTTTTAAAAATGATATTGAAGTATTTTTTGTGAATTATGATGATGTAAAATCACAAATTAAAAATGTAGTAGAAAACTCAAATTCTAACATTGAAAAATGGTTTTATTCTTCTGATTATTCTGATAATTTGGCAACTGATAATATTACAAATTTTTGTGAAGAATTTATCCCATTTTTTGATACTTTAGAAAATGCTAAAATGGAGATAAGAACAAAAAGTGTGAATGTTTCAAAGTTACTTAAAATGCAACCTGCAAAAAATACTGAAATAGCTTTTTCTCTAAATCCTGAAAGTATTATTTCAAAATACGAGCACAAAACTCCATCACTTGACCTTAGAATAAAGGCAATTAATGCTTTACTTAATGCTGGTTGGCTTGTGTGAGTGAGATTTATTCCACTTTTGGAAGTGCCTGATTATGAAAAAATCTATAGAGAATTTGTAGAATATGTTGTGAAAAATATTGATTTTACAAAAATAAATTCTGTGTTTATCGGATGACTTTTGTATACAAAAGATGATTATAACAAAATAGTTAATAAAAATCCTCATTTTGAACTTTTGTACAATTTAGAAAAAAATTGTGATGGTTATTTTAGAGAAACTAGAGCTGCAAGAGATTTTTTCTATAAAATATTTGATGAAAATATAAAGATAAAATGTAGGAGGTGTTTGGATGAGTAACCTCACCCCTAACCCCTCTCCTGAAGGAGATGGGGAATAGAAAGGAGAATGTAGAGATGTTCCGGTAGAACTTCTCTTTTTTGTTTTAAAATTTTTGCAAAAAATAATATTTTATGATAAGATGAACAAAACTTAATAATAAAAAATATATTATGTACAATAATTTAAAGAAACATTTAGATAAAAATAATATTGTTGTAAAAAGTAATTTTGAAAAATATATGACAGGAGTTTATAATATGGTTTGAATTTCTCCGTTAACAAGAAATTAGAAAATACAAAACAAGAACAATTAATAAAAGATATAAATAAAAAAGTATTTGTTATTTTAAATAGAAGTAAAGCTAGTGAGGAAAAAAGATGAGAAAATAAAACTACAACTGCTATTATAACATCAGTTTATGCTCCGAATTTTTCAACTCCTTTTTGACATAATTGATTACAAGATTTTTCATATTCATTATTAAAAAATATTTGATCAAATGAAAATTTAAAAGTTATGACATCAATTTATGCTTGAAGATGATTTTTGTATTCTAAAAAAACTAAAGAAATAAATGAATTATCAAAAACCTCAAAATTAAAAGAATTAGAAAAAAATTATAAAATTTTTAATGATTTTATATCTTTTATAAAAGAAAAATGATGAAAAAATCATAAAAGAGTATTGTCTTCAATTTCCTCTATCCAATATTGAATGTGAGTTCCTAATGAAAAAGAACTAGATAGATTTTTAGAGTTTTTTCGTGATGAAACAGGTGAAATTGATACAAAATTATTATCATCAATAACTTGAATGTTGTCTTGATATTGAATATGTTCACAAAATGAATTAGTAGAATTTTTGAGTTTTTTTCGTGATGAAAATAATAATATTGATATAAAATATCTAAAGTCTATTACATGAATGCAAAACTGAAAATGATTTCCAAATATTTCAAAACTAATTTCATTTTTAAATCTTTTGAAAAAATATAATACTAATTTTAAAGAAATTTTACCTTCAATTACATCAATTCAAAATTGAAAATGAATTCCAGATTTAGAAAAATTAGAAGAGTTTTTACAGTATTTTGTAGAAGATTGATTACTAAATAAAAATCATCTTGCTTCAATTGCTAGTATTATTCACTGAAAAGGAATAGTTGATATTTGAGAAGTAATTAATTTTGAAAAATCTATAAAAAAATATTATAAAAATGATTTTCAAACAATGCTTTCTTCAATTGCATCAATGCAAGCTTTACATTGATTTTTAGAAGAAAAAAAACTAGATGAATTTTTGTCAGATTTTATTGATGATAATTGAATTGTTAATCAACAACAATTAGCATCTACTACAAATAAATTACATTGAAAAGGGTATAGTAAATAATAAAACAATATGTTATAAAAACATATTGTTTTTTGTTTTAAATTGATTTTATTTTCTATTTTTTTATAATAATTTTTGAGGTTGGAGAATGTTTTTATATAAATAAAACAAAAATATGTCTCAAATTGAATATAAATATAAACAAAAATTTAGAATAAATTCAAATAGATTTAAAGGTTTTGATTATTTTAGTAATTCTGGGTATTTTATAACCATTTGTACAAAAGATAAAATTAATTATTTTTGAGAAATAATTGAATGAAAAATGGTTTTAAATGAATTATTAATTATTGTGGAAAATGAAATTAATGTAACACAAAAAATTAGAGAAAATGTTATAATTGATGAATTTGTGATAATGCAAAATCATTTACATATTATAATTATTATAAATAATAAAAATTTTGAACAATGTTCTGCCGTAGAGACACCGATTTATCGTGTTTCTAATATTTGAAACAATGATATTACAGATAATCAAAACACCATAAATGGATGTCTCTACGATAAGTGATGAAATTTATTAAAAAATCAAAAGATATGTAAAAATTTTACATATCTTTTGATTTTTAGAAAAAATGTAATATAATTATGCTGTAAAATTAATTTGTAACTATAAAAATATGTTATTAAATTTCAAAGTTAAAAATTATTTATCATTTAAAGGTGAGGCTTGATTTTCAATGGAGGCTAATAAAAAAATTAGAACTTTATCTGATAATAAAAATATTATAAAATTAAAAGATTGAGAAAATATCTGGTTGTTAAAGACAGCTGTTTTTTATTGAGCTAATGCTAGTTGAAAAACAAATATTTTAAGAGGAATGGACTTTTTAAAGTTTATTACGTTGTATTCATTTTGATTTTCTATTGAATGATGAATACAAGATGAATTATTAAAAATTGAAAAAACACAATGAATTAGAATGTTTTTTGATAAATTTTTATTAGATGAGGCTAATAAAGAAAAAGATATAGATTTTGAAATAGAATTTATAATAGAAAAAATTAGATATAAGTATTTTTTAAGATTAAATGAAAAAGAAATATTGAAAGAAAAATTAGTATCTTTTTATAAAAGCAAAGAAGTGGTTATTTTAAACAGGCAAATTACTAAAAATGAAATAGATGAAAAAACTTTTTGATTTGAAATACAAGATGTCAGTAAGCTAAATTTATATCCAAGGAATAATCAAACTTTTATTTCTTTACTGGCTGATAGAGATAGTAAATGAAAATATTTAGCAACAAAAATAATTAAATTTTTTATGTGACTTAATTTTATTGAATCAAAAGTTGATTTAACATGACTAACTTTATCAATGCTTGAAAATAAAGACACAAAAGAAACAATATTAAATTTTATAAACAATGCAGACATTAATATAGAGGATATAAAACAAGAAGTAAAAGATTATGATATATCAAAAAATAATAGTTTACAGTTTATTGAAATAAATTGACAAAGAATAATTCCAGATAAGTTGATAGAAACAAATTTTATTCACCCTGTTTATAAAGATGATAAAAAAATTTGAAATATATGATTTAATTTTGAAAAACAAGAATCTTTATGAACAAAAAGATTGTTTTGACTATTATGACTTGTATTGAAAACTATCCAAAATAATTGAATTTTATTAATTGATGAAGTTGATACACATATGCATTTTTTACTTATTGAAAATTTAATAAAATTCATTCATTGATTAAATTATGAATGAAAAAATAATATATGAAATGCGCAATTTGTATTTAATACTCATAATTTAGATTTAATGGATTTAGAATTATTCAGAAAAGATCAAATTTATTTTACCTCAAAAAATTATTATTGAGCAACTGAATTATATTCACTTGATGATTTTAAAGATATTCAAATCAGAAATAATTCTGATATTAAAAAAGCATATAAATTATGAGCTTTTTGAGCTATTCCTATTTTATTTGATTTTAATTTATAATAATGGTAGAAATAATTAAAAAACAAAAACCTATTATTTATATTTTTTGTGAATGAAAAACTGAAAAAAAATATTTTACAAAATTATCAAAAATTTTAGATAATAACTTCAAAATCATTACAGATGATTTAGAATGAGGTACAATAATAATGGAACATCCTGAAGTAGTAAAAAGAAAAATAGAATGAAGAATTAAACATGACAAAACTTCTTGATTAACACAAAAAGTTTTTATAGTTTTTGATTTAGATATTTTTATTGATAAATCAAAAATTGAAAATACAAAAAATATTTTAAAAAAATATGAATTAATTTATAATAATGAATGTTTTGAATATTGGATTTTATCACATTTTCAAAAGTATGACTTATGATTATGAAAAATGAAATATGTAAATGAAATAAGAAAACATTTACCTAAATTACCCGAGTGAAAAGATTATAAAATGACTTGAGATGAAGACTATGGTTGGTTAGAAAATAAAGAACAAATAAATAATGCCGTTAAAAATGTTAAGGAAGTTAATTCTACATTTAAAGATTCAATAAGTATTAAAAATAAAGACCCATATTCAGATGTTTATAAAATTATTGAATATTTAAATGATAACAATTAAACACCAAAAAAGCTACTTTCATACGAAAGTAGCTTTTTTTGTTTAAAAATTTTTATTCTTCAGTTGAAGTTTCAACTACAGCCTCAACTACAGTTTCATTTTCATCATCTTCACTAGATTTCATTAGAGATGCTCTAACAATTATGTCATCATCTTCTCTAATTTTAGTTAAAATAACTCATTGTGTAACTCTAGAAGTAACTCTAATTCATTTTAATGGAAGTCTAATAGTTTGCCCTGATTTACTCATTAAAAGTACATCAGTTGTAAGTCTATCTTCATCACTTAATGTCATAGCTCAAATTACTTTTCAAGTTTTAGCTGTAACAGCCATAGCTTTTACTCATGATCAACCTCTGTTTTGGTCTCTGTATTCTTCAATATCAGAAATTTTTCACATACCGTTTTCAGTAATAACTACAACAAATTTAGCATTTTCTCAAACAATAGTAACTTCAACTACTTCATCATCTTCTTTTACTTTAATTCATCTTACTCAAGATGCAGTTCTTCACATTGGTCTAACATCATCTTCATTGAATTGAATAGCTTTTCAAGATTTTGTAGCTATGAAAATATTATCATTTCAAGAAGTTGTTCTAACCCAAGCAAGATTGTCGTTTTCTTTTACTTTTAAAACTATTAATCAACTAGATCTAATTTTCTTTAAATCATCAAGTAATAATTTTTTACAAGTTCAATTAGTAGTAGTGAAGAATAAATATTTATTTTTTTCTTCAGTAATATCTAATATAGATGCAATAACTTCGTCTTTTTCAAGTCATAATAAATTGATAATAGGTTGTCATTTTGCAATTCTTGTAGTTTCAGGTATTTCATAAGCAGGAAGTGTAAATACTCTTCATTTTGAAGTAAAGAATAATAAATCATTATGATTTTTAGTTGAAACAACTAATTTAATTTCATCATCTTCTCTTGTCGTATTTTTAATTCAAACTCATCATCTTCTTTGTGTTCTAAATGATGAAGCTAAAATTCTTTTTACATAAGAATTTTTTGAAAATGTAATAACAACTTCTTCATTTGGGATAGTATCTTTTGGATTAAATTCTCAAACTCTTGAAGGATTAATTACAGTTTTTCTTGCATCACCAAAAAGTTCTTTAATTTCAGCTGTTTCATTAATAACAATTTCATTAATTCTTTCAGGTTTAGCTAAAATATCTTTTAAATCAGTTATTAAAATGATTTTTTCATTTAATTCATCTTCAATTTTTTGTCTTTCAAGTCCAGCAAGTCTGTTTAATTTCATCTCTAAAATAGCATCAGCTTGAATTTCAGTGAAAGCAAAAGTTTGCATTAAAGCTATTTTTGCATTTTCTCTAGTATCAGAAGCTCTAATTGTAGCAATAATTTCATCAATATGATCTAAGGCTTTTTTAAGTCATTCTAAAATATTAGCTCTAGCTTCAGCAATTCTTAATTCATAGATAGTTCTGTTTGTAATAACTTCTTTTCTATGAGCTATAAATTCTGTTAAAATAGATTTTAAATTGAATAATTTTGGTTGCATACCTCAGTCAGTTAATGCAATCATATTGTACCCAAAACTTGTTTGAAGAGGAGTTAATTTATATATTTGATTTAATACTTTTTTAGGGAAAGCATCTTTTTTAAGTTCAATAATAATTCTAACTCAATCTTTGTTTGATTCATCTCTTAATTCAGAAATTCAAACAATAATTTTTTCTTTAACTAAATCAGCTATTTTTTCAACAAGTGAAGCTTTGTTTAATCAGTAAGGAATTTCAGAAATATTAATAATTTGTCTTCATTTTTTATTTTCTTCAATATTTGCAACTCATCTCATAATAACACTTCATCTACCTGTAGAATAAGCTGTTAATAAAGCATCTTTATCATAAACAATTCATCCAGTAGGGAAATCAGGTCATTTTACAAATTGCATTAAATCTTCAATACTAACTTCTTCAGTATTTTCACTTTTTAACAAATAATCAATAGCATCACATAATTCTCAAAGGTTATGAGAGGGGATATTTGTAGCCATTCATACTGCAATTCACATTACTCAGTTCATAAGTAAATTTGGAAGTCTTGCAGGTAATACTGATGGTTCTTGTTTAGTTCAGTCATAGTTATCTCTAAAAATAACAGTTTCTTTTTCAATATCTGAAAGTAGGAAATCAGTTATTTTAGTCATTTTTGCTTCAGTATATCTGTAGGCTGCTGCACTATCTCAATCCATAGATCAGAAGTTTCATTGTCCCCAAATTAATGGATATCTCAATGCAAAATCTTGAGCCATTCTTACCATAGCTCAGTAAACAGAACTATCTCAATGTGGATGATATTTTCAAAGTACATCTCAGACTACTGTAGCTGATTTTCTAAATTTAGCACTTGATCTAAGACCATTTTCATGCATAGAATAAAGTATTCTTCTATGAACTGGTTTAAGTCAATCTCTAACATCTGGTAAAGCTCTTGAAACGATTACACTCATAGCATAATCTATATAACAAGTCTCCATTTCATCAACAATTGATCTATTTTGATCTCATTCAAACACAAGTCCTGTATCTAAAGAAGGAAATTCTCAATCAGTAATGTCTTCGTTTTGTGAATTTTCTTCATTAGTATCATCTAACTCATTTAATTCATTCTCTAAATTTTCTGACATAAAAAATTTAATAAAAATTTAAAATATGATTATCTTATACTTATTTTTCTTTATTTTTCAAGCAAAAATATAATTTTCCTTTATTTTTAGTATTTTTCTAATTTTCCATAATCAATTCTATGTTTTAAAGTTTCTTCTAGAGTGATTTTATAAGTATTATTTTCTTGAAAAATAATGCTAATATTAGCTAGAGTTCAGATATAAGTTGGTACAGTTTTTTTGTTTAATTTTTCATCAAATATACAATCTTTTCATTTATCACATCAGGTTAATCACCAATTTTGGTCAAAAATATAATTTCCCAAACTGTAGATTATTAGTTTATCTTTGTAAGTTTCAATTTCTCCTGGAATATGAGAGTGATGTCATAAAATGATATCTCAACCATTATCTATTATAAAATGAGCTAATTCTTTTTGTTTAGGATTTCAAGCAAATTTGTATTCTGCTCACCAATGAAGTGAAAAAATTTTTATATCACAATTTGCATTTTTCATATTATCTAAGCTTTTTTTTATATTATCAGTGGAAACTTTTTTGTAATTAATATCATTTCCATCATAGCTAAATCAATCAAAACAGATATTTTTTCCTTTGTCATTCTGAGTTAAAAGTTTGTCATCCTGAGTTAAAAGTTTGTCATCCTGAACTTGATTCAGGATCTTTGTATTAATAATTTTTACTCATTCTTTTGCATCTCAAATATATGAAAAATTATTTTCTGCAAGTATTTGTTTAGTTAAATTATATCATGCAACTTGAGAATTTAGAATATGGTTATTTGCAATAGAAAACACTCAAATATTATCTCAGACAATATTTTTTAGAGCTTTAATTCAGCTTACATTTGCTCAAAAACTCATAGTTTGTCAATTTGTATCTTTAGGATTTTTGGAAAATGGACTTTCTAAATTAAATATTGCAATTCAATTTTTAAAATAATCAATTGGATTGTAATCTTTTGTAATATAGTCCCGTCAGTCTTTTTTTGCTTTATGTCAGACAAATCTTGAAATCATAACATCTCATCAGGCATAGATATTTATAGTGCTTTTATCAAGGTTTTCTTTTTGTTTAGTAATTTCTTTTTTTATAGTATTTATTATATTTTTTTGATAATAAGAGCTGTTATTATTAAGCTTTTTTGATAAAATAGATTCAAGATAATTTAGGTCTTTTGTTTGAGTAGTTTGAGAAATATAGTTATAAATTTTAGTTATTTCTTTCTCTTGATATGATATACTTGAAGGGATAAAAATTAAAAATAATAGTATAGCTAATTTTTTCATAAGTATTTTTTATAAAATATTTAAAAAGTATAATAAGTGTTTTTGGGAAAAAATAAAGTTTTTTTGCAAATAATTTAAAAATATGATAAGATAATAAAAATAAATAATTAATTAATGAAAAATATGTACAAAAATATAGAAAAACATCTTAAAAAACAAGATATTAAAATCAAACCAAATTTTGAAAAATTAATGAATTGATTTTATAATAAAGTTGATGATTATGTAGAAAAGGGAAAACTTTGAACTCTGGAAGCTGAAGACCTTGTAAAAGAAACAAATAGAAAAGTATTTGTTATTTTAAATAGAGTTAAAAAACACAAAAAAACTCCTGATACATCATCTTTTACTGCAATGTATTGAAAACATATTATATCTATTTTATGATTGAAAAATAATTGATATACAGATATTAAAGATATTGTAGAAAATGATTTTTTTTATCAATAACATGAATGCAAGCATGAAAATGAATACCAGAAATTAAATCTTTAAAAGAATTTATAGATTATTTTACTTGAGATAAAAAATTATTATCATCAATAACATGAATGCAAGCATGAAAATGAATACCAGAAATGAAATCTTTAAAAGAATTTAT
>RRZT011221535.1_pt1 | contig 46201 bp, 39 predicted proteins | sample 2165551 | NCBI WGS metagenome assembly RRZT01 (sample SAMN10456910, study PRJNA506462) | wastewater metagenome | biome: wastewater; feature: sludge; material: wastewater sludge; isolation source: wastewater sludge with Escherichia coli K12::gfp cells carrying plasmid... | place: USA: Moscow, Idaho... | reverse complement strand
TCCTTTGCCTATGCCATACATCCGGAAAGGTATCAGATATTTTCCGGGCTTTCCATCAGCGCAACTGGTCCAGTCGGCAGTGTTTTTCTTTTTTCCAGAGCGCCCATAGAAGAACTTGACGGACAGATGGTGATGCTGACAAAACAGTCAGACACCTCCATCCGCCTGGTGAAGATTATTCTTGAGGAGTTTTACCAGATACACCCCAGCTACCTGATTGGTGAGGTCTTTGGCTCTGGCTCCCAAGCGCACAAGGCAACTGCAGTGCTCGCCATTGGAGACGATGCCCTGCGCATAAAAGAGAGCAATATCTACCCCTTTAATATGGATCTTGGAGAGGCCTGGAACAGGCATACTGGTCTTCCTTTTGTTTTTTCAGTCTGCGCCGTTCGCAGGGAGCTTATCACGGAAGAGCCTGAAGAGGCACGGGGCATCCAAAATGCCCTTTTGAACTGTCGCCAGGAAGGTTCGAAACGAATGGTAGAGATCTGCGAGCGCGTATCTGCCCGTATTCCCATGGAATGTTCTGCCTGCTCACGTTATCTGCAGGCTATTGAACACGATCTTTCGCCCGTAAAGATTCGCGCACTTGAACAATTCTTTACCTTTCTAATTGGCCGAAAAGAAGCCTCGGAAAAGGCTTTGCCCTTGCAATTTTTCCCGTGAATTACACATATTCCGTCCATTTTTCCTGCTGATACCCCATGCTATCCACACCCAAACCAGAAGAAAAAAAACAATTCGTTAAAGAAAAATTTTCTTCGATCAGCCATCGTTACGATCTCCTGAACTCCCTGCTCTCTCTTCATATTGATAAATACTGGCGCTGGCGCACCACCAGGTTGCTGAGACAGTACCAAAGCGGCTGGATACTTGATCTCTGCGCAGGCACCCTCCCCCTTTCCCTGGAACTGACCAGGCAGGCGCCTGCAAGACAGGTTCTTGCCATAGATTTTTGTGAAGACATGCTGCGTGAAGGGCAGACACATTTGCCTAAAGATAATCGAGAAGGACGAATTTTTCCTGTGTGCGGTGATGGTGAGGCCATTCCAGCGGCTTCAGCACTGTGCTGCGGCTGCACAGTTGCCTTTGGCATTCGCAATCTGTCACACGCAGACAAGGGACTTAAAGAAATCTACCGGGTTCTCAAACCGGGAGGCCGTCTCATTGTTCTCGAATTCTCTCGCCCAAAGAACCCGCTCATCAAGCCACTGTATTCGTTTTATCTGAACAAGTTTCTTCCAGCAGTGGCCGGGCGCATATCTGGAGATAAAGAAGCCTATGAATACCTGGCCTCTTCCATTGCTGCCTTTTACGAACCCGAAACCTTGCTTGAACTGATGCGGGCTGCGGGCTTTTCTCAGGCCCGGCGGATTCCCATGACCTTTGGCATTGTTTCCATGTATATAGGGGAAAAGGAACAGCCATGAAGAGTAAAAAACCTCTTCTTCTGGCCATCACAGGCGCCACCGGTATGCTCTATGTACCGGCATTACTAAGGCTTGTTGCAGCCTCCGGCATTGAGGTACACGCAGTCATCTCCCAAGCCGGAAGCGAAGTCTTGCGTATGGAGTTGGGCCTGCACGCCAAGGAATTACCCCATGTGTCGACATGGTTTAACTTTGACAACTTTGCCGCTCAGCCAGCTTCAGGTTCGGCATTGTATCGCGGCATGCTTATTCTCCCCTGTACTGCCGGAACCATGGGCGCCATTGCCGCAGGTTATTGCGCAAACCTTATCCACCGAGCTGCAGATGTAACCTTAAAAGAAAAACGCCCGCTTATCCTGGCTTTCCGGGAAACACCACTAAATCGTACCCATCTGCGCAACATGTTGGCCCTTGAGGAAGCAGGAGCAATTCTCTGCCCGCCCATGCCGGCCTTTTATAACAAACCAAAGTGTTTGGAGGATATAGCCCATAGTTTTGCCTTGCGACTCTGCGACCTCTTGGAGATAGTGGTGCCTGAATCCGATCAGCACCGTTGGCAAGGAGATGTCCATGTTGAATAAGCTTTCGCTGCTGCTTGAAATGATCAAATTCAAGCACTCAGTTTTTGCCTTGCCCTTTGCCCTGATGGCAAGTTTTCTGGCCGCTGGAGGGTTTCCTCCATTTATGGTTTTTTTCTGGGTTGTTTTGGCCATGATAGGCGCCCGTACTGCCGCCATGACCTTTAATCGCCTAACTGATCAAAAATTTGACGCTGCAAACCCCAGAACAGCCAAGAGAGCCCTGCCAGCTGGCAATGTGAGTAGAAAGGAATCCTGGGCCTTACTTATTGCAGCGTCCTTTTTTTTCTTTATTGCCTGCGCAATGCTCAATAAGGCCACCCTTTTCATGTCTCCCTTTGCCCTGGCGCTGACCTTTTTTTATTCCCTCACCAAACGCTTTACCTGGCTCTGTCATGTGGTGCTGGGTCTAGCCCTGGCCCTGGCGCCACTTGGCGGTTGGGTTGCTGTCACGAATTCCTTTGCCGGCTACCCCTGGGTTCTCAGTTTTGGAGTGGTCTTCTGGGTTGCTGGTTTTGACTGTATTTATGCCTGTCTGGATGCCGACTTTGATCGGTCTGCTGGCCTCTATTCCATGCCAGCAAAACTCGGCCGGGAAAACAGCTTTCGCTTGGCTGTTATTTTTCACGGCATTGCCTTTATTTTATTTACGTTAACAGGCATTCTTATGCACTTAAATGGCTGGTATTATTTAGGTGTTGTCCTCACCGGGGCTGCCCTTTTCTACCAGCATCTCATAGTGCAACCAGAGGACCTTTCCCGCATCAAAGAGTCCTTTTTCTTAATGAACGGGCTTATTGCCCTTACCCTCTTTCTTGCAACCTTCCTCTCTCTCATGACAACATAGCCATGCGCACACCTCTTTTCATCCTGCTCTTTTTACTTCTTCTCGGCGGAACCATCTTTACACCAGGCCAAAGCAAGGCCCAGGAACTGACTGCCGAACAGGTCGATCCACGCATTCTCGCCACAATTTTCTCTGGCAATGAAACCCTGCACTATGAGGTTAGTTGGAGCGGGGGCATGAAAATTGGTGATATCTATCTGCAAATACTGCCGGAAAAAGAGCGGCCAAACGCCTACAGAATTTCGGCTAAGGTTACCGATTACGGTCCTTTGAAACTCATGTACCCGGTGGATGATGTCTTCTCCTGCATTGTGGAAGGAGAAATGAAACTACCCTACCGCTATGAAGTGCTGCAGCGCGAGGGGATGAGCGGCAAAGTCACTAAACGGGTCACCTGGTATGATCAGGTCTTAAAATATGCGAAATATCAGAAAAATGATAATGAGCCAAAACGATTTGAAATGGGCGGTAAATCCTATAACGAATTTGCCGCATTTATCATTACCAGGGCCCTTGTCTTAAAAGATGGCACAGACGTGATTGTGCCAACCTTTGCCGACGAAAAACGCCGTCTGGTGGCAGTGAACTTAATAAAAAGGGAATATCGCCCTACCATATTTGACAAAAAACAACTGACCCTTAAAATTCAACCTAAATTGAATTTTAAGGGCCTGTATGAAAAAAGCGGCGATACCATCCTCTGGGTGACTGATGATCAATGCCGGGTGCCCGTTGAGATTCGCTCTCATATCACCGTGGGCTCTTTAGTTGCCAAATTGGCAGATTACGAGAATCCGGCCTGCCCCAGTTTGGTGGTACAAAAAAAGAAGCAATAAAGACTGCCACCTTGAAAAGAGTTCTGTTCATGTGCAGCAATGAAAAAAATCAGCCCACTTTTACCGTTATCTTTTTGGGTTGAGCCGGAGCAAGCTTGGGCAGGATGACTCTGAGCACGCCATCAACTAGTGATGCCTCAATTTTTTCCTGGTCAATAGTCTCGGCAACAGTAAAACGACGCAGATAATGCCCAGGTTCATACTCCTCCAATAGCAGCCGGCCTGTCTGTTTTTCTGGCATTCTCTGTCCCTGAATGGTCAGGATGTTTTCGTCCAGGGAAAGGTCAATGCCCGTGGGTTGTACCCCCGGCATATCGGCCACCACAATCACTTCTTTTTCTGTTTCATAGATATCTACATGCGGCGCAAAATAGGTCTCGGTTTTGGTGGTCTCGTCCTTGGCGCTGGCGCTTTTCTTTTCCTGAATCTTTAACTCGTTCTCACTCATCACATCCCCCTCTAAGCAGCATGAACCTGAATACGACGAGGTGCCACTTCAGCAGCCTTGGCCAAGGTAATGGTTAAAATGCCATCTGCAATATTGGCCTGAACCGCGGCGGCATCAACCTTGCTGGGTAGGGTAATGGCACGGTTGAAACTACCGTTTTCAATTTCCCGACGATGATATGAGACTGTACCATCTTCCCGACGGCTTTCACGCCTGCCACTAAGCGTTAGTGTTTCTCCCTCAACGGATAGATCAATATCTTCTGGTTTGATGCCCGGCAATTCTGCGGTCACCACAAGCTTGTCTGCCTCTTCATAGACATTGAGTGCGGGAAAAACATTGGCCCTAATCTGTGCCTTCCCTTTCTCACCATAAGAACGGGACAGCTCATCGAGACCTTGTCTGATGCGCTCGAACTCTACCCAGGGGTTTCTGAACCCAGGTCTATCGGTAAAACGAATAAATGGCATATTTGTTCTCCTTATATTTGTATAGTTATTTCGTTTATTTGAAAGATAAGGTGCCAGATACCCTTGTCAAGGCACCTGCACTGGAGTACAAATGCATGCTTAAATTTTTTTCTTTTTCCCTTTCCAGTCCACTTTATTTGCTAAGGAACTGTTATGAAAAGAGCGCTGACCACAACAAACTGCCCGGAACTTACGTTGCTGCACCGGGGCAAGGTGCGCGATATGTATGCCATCCCCGGTCACGACGACAAACTGCTCATGGTGGCTACAGACCGAATTTCCGCCTTCGATGTTATCATGGAGGAACCGGTACCCAATAAAGGGGCCATGCTGACTAAAATTTCGCTTCTGTGGTTTAAGCTACTAGCAGATATTATGCCAAATCACCTGATAAGTGCCCAGCTTGTCGACTTTCCACAGGTGTGCCACCAATATGCCGATCAACTTGAAGGGCGTTCCATGCTGGTGAAAAAGACCAAGGTAGTTCCCATTGAGTGTATTGTTCGTGGGTACCTGTCTGGCTCCTTCTGGAGTGCTTACAAAAAGGATACAACTGTTTGCGGTTTTATTTTGCCTGCTGGCATGAAGGAATCTGATAAATTTATTAAGCCGCTTTTCACCCCCTCTACCAAGGCAGACTTGGGCGAACATGATGAAAATATATCGCTTGCAACCATGGAAGAAAAGGTGGGCAGAGGACTGACTGAGAAGATGGCAGCGGCAAGTCTTGCGCTTTATGGCAAGGCCTCAGACTATGCTCGCGGCAAAGGGATTATTATAGCCGACACTAAATTTGAAATGGGTTTGGATGAAAAGGGACAGCTCCTTTTGGTGGATGAGGTGCTCACCCCTGACTCATCAAGATTTTGGCCGCTTGAAGAGTATAAACCCGGGCAAGGACAGCCCAGTTTTGACAAACAGTTTCTCCGGGACTACCTCTTAACCCTCACCTGGAATAAAAAGGCCCCTGCCCCTGCCTTGCCCGCTGAAATTTTAGAAAAAACCGCCGAGCGCTATCAGGAGGCCCTGCGTAGGTTAGAAGATTAAGAGAATTAGTTCAGCGAAGTCTTACCGCCAGCCCTGGCTCTCTTTTTGCAAAAGCGGAGCCGGGGCATTTTTTTTCATAAATGGCCGCTCTATATATGAATAGGTAAAGGTGGCAAAAAGGTACGTAACCACCCCGCCTACGATAAAACGCATAACACCCTGCAGATCATAGGCGAAAAAATAATCCGCAATATCATCACAGAAAAGAATTAAGTATGGATGAATCAGATAGAAGCTGAAGCCAACAATGCCAACTGCCCGAAAGATAGGCAGTGCCATACACCTGCCCAAAAACGATTTACTGTTACAGGCAACCGTAAAAATAAAGAAGGCAGCTAAAAAGCCAGCCACGCCGTAGGTCCGTTGCAGTCCATAGAAACGCAGTGCTTCAATTGTGCGTGATTCAACCACAAATAAGACGAGAAAAACAGCCACGCCGGCAATGGAGCAGAAGACTTTAAACCACTTTTTTTTCTCCATAATTTCTTTTTCTACGATATAGGCGTAGAGATAAGAAAAAAAAGCGCCGCTTAAAAATATGCTCGCCCTTAAGGGAGTCAAATTGCCAAGCCCGTACAAGGTAAGAATTTGTTCGTGTCCAAGATACGAAAAAACACCTATTAGGACCAAGAGATAAAGAAGACCAAGTTCACGTTTTATAAGAGAGATGAGATAGAATCCAATCACAATGAGGGGAAAATAGAGATAAAAAAAACATCTCCTGGGGTACCGTCCAGAAGTAGCCATTTCCCTGCAGAAAAAGATAGTGACGAATGGATTCGGGATTTTTGTTGTTAAAAAGAAAGACAATGGTCACCATGGTGTAATACATGGGGATGATGCGTTTCAGGCGCCGCAGGATATAGTCTTTCAAATACATATAGGAAACGGCCCTGCTGGGAGACTTTGTAAAGGGAATCGCAATTAAAAAACCACTGAGAGAGAAAAACAAATGAACACCTAGGGTACCAATGCCGCCACTCATTATCCCGGTATGTTCCATTAAAACGATCAGTGCGGCAATGCCTCTTATGCCGTCCAGTGAAGCGAAATGGGCCCCGCTGGAGCTAGCTCTGCCGGCTACACAATCGGCAAATGCCGGAAAATCTGCAGGCACAAAGGAAGACAAAAACAAGTAAAAACAAAAGGTAAAAACCAGGGGCAAAATATAATCGAGAAAGAAGCTGTTGCCTTGCAGATTCCCCTTGTACTGCATGTATGGGTCACTGCCCGAGGCGACAATTTCAACATAATCAGGGGTGGCTTTTACGGTAGTGATATCTTTTACCGGAAGAAAGTCCCTGGCAATATCCTGGGGATGAAAGATGAGTTCCGGGAAGAAAAAACTGGTGAGCTTTATGCTGTAAATCCGCACTGTTCCTGGCGAGTTTCCCAAATCAAGACGCAGTTTTTTTGCAATATTGTTGCTGATTGTAAGGGTTTGCGTGTCGCGTTCCCCACCAAGGTACAAACCGCTCTCCTGTGATTTTTTCTCGCTGAGATGGCTATTTGCAGAATAGTACACGGTAAATTTTCTATCGCTGCTTGCCTCCGCATCAATACTGATCCGAAAAAAACTAGACGTCGTCGTGTAGGAGATTACAAATTTTATGCCTATCAGAAAAAGAAGAGTAATTAGGAAGGTGTAAATATTTCTATGACGTGAAAAATCAAGCATGCGCACATCTGCTCCATGGCTAAAATACTGCTCTTGCAAACAACATTGTCTAAAAGAACGAAAGAGAAAGCACCCGAGAGTGAACTGGCGAGTGGCACATAGTCTATCTCTTGGCGAGACTATAGCTTCCTGCATCTAAGCGGGATCATTTCAAAGCTGATAACCTCACGTTTATTTCCGCTTTTGTCAAACAATATAAGGCCGCTGGCACCCAATTCCCCCAGCTTTTTCAAAGTTCAAACTTATATTTACAAAAAAAAGGCAGCACGCTTTGTCATGCTGCCTTTCTCGTTATTACCTGAAACAAAATTTACTTAGATGATGCCATGGCAAGTTAGCTGCCCAGCATCCATACTTGAAGGCACCTCAATTTCTGCTAATTAACCGTGCTGTTTCTCTGGCAATGGCCAGTTCCTCATTTGTAGGGATAACAAAGAGTTGCACCTTGCTGGCATCAGTGCTGATACGCCGTGCTTCCCGGGAACGTTGATTGTTTTTCACGGTATCTATATGCACGCCAAAAAACTCCATGCCCCGCAACGACTCGGCACGCACAATGGGGTCATTCTCACCAATGCCAGCGGTAAAGACGATGGCGTCCACATGCCCGAGTATGGCCATGTACGAGGCAATATATTTACGGTTACGGTAACACAGCGCATCAAGGGCCTGCTGTGCCCGCTTGTCACCTTCATCAACTGCCTTATGAATATCACGCAGGTCATTCATGCCGCAGAGGCCCTTGAGACCAGAGGCCTTATTTAAAAGCGTATCAATGGCCGACAGATCCATGCCTTTATTTTTATGTAAAAAAAGATGAATAGCTGGGTCAAGGTCACCACAACGTGTTCCCATCACCAGGCCTTCCAACGGGGTCATTCCCATGGAGGTATCTACGCTTCTCCCCTTATCAATGGCTGTAATTGAGGAACCATTACCCAGGTGCACAGTCACCAGGTTGCACTCACCAAGGGGTTTATCTAGCATACGGGCGCATTCACCGGCCACAAAGGCGTGTGAGGTGCCATGGAAACCATAGCGGCGGATGCGGTCTTTTTCATACAGTTCATGCGGCAGGGCATAGAGGTATGCCTGCGGTGGCATGGTCTGGTGAAATGCCGTGTCAAAGACTCCGACCTGTACTGCATCAGGAAAAAGCTCCATGGCCACCCGAATACCATCAAGGTTGGCTGGGTTATGCAAAGGAGCCAGGGGAATATTTTTTTTCAAGGCTTCAATCACCTCTGGCGTAATCAAGGTTGACTGATGAAAGTCTTCGCCGCCGTGCACAACCCGGTGCCCAATGCCCGTAATCTCTTTTTTATCGGCGATTATCCCCTTTTTCTTATCGCAGAGCAGAGAAACAACAAGCAGCCTGCCCTGACGATGATCCGGGATGGGTTCCTCAAGGGTAACCTTCAGCTCTTTGACCGTATCCGGGTATAGGGTATTTTTGACAATGCCCATGGCCTCGCCAATGCGCTCAACCAAGCCTGAGGCCAGCACCGTTTCATCTTCCATGGAGAGCAGCTGATATTTTATGGAAGAGCTGCCGGAATTAATAATAAGCAGTTTCATTTTTACTCCTTACCAGATGCCACGCTATCAGATGCAGACTGGGCTTTTTTTGTAAATTGTGCCTGAATGGCAGTCAGGGCAACCGTATCAACAATATCTTGTACGGTACAGCCACGGGAAAGATCATTCACCGGTTTACGTAGACCTTGCAGTACTGGGCCCATGGCCACGGCATTGGCAGCCCGTTGCACGGCTTTGTAGGTATTGTTGCCGGTATTCAGATCCGGGAAAATAAAAACCGTTGCCTTGCCAGCCACCTTGGAGCCAGGTAGTTTCAACTCGCCCACCTCTGGATCAAAGGCAGCATCGTACTGCAATGGCCCTTCTAGAGGATAGGTAAGCCCGCGCTCTGCCATCAACTTTTTGGCAATGGCCGTGGCCTCAACCACCTTGTCTACATCCTTGCCTGAACCGGAAGAGCCAGTGGAGTAGCTGAGCATGGCCACACGGGGCACAATGCCGTACATTTGCGCTGTTTCCGCTGAACTAAGTGCAATTTCCGCAAGCTGTTGCGCATCAGGATCTGGCACCACGGCGCAGTCGCCAAAAGCCAAGATCTTTGACTGCAAAAGCATAATAAAAATTGAGGAAACAACCGACATGCCGGGCTTTGTTTTAATAAACTCAAAGGCCGGACGGATGGTGTGGGCAGTTGTGTTGACCGAACCAGAAACCATGCCATCTGCTATTCCCTTGTAGACCAGCATGGTGCCGAAATAGGTGGGGTCAGAGATACGATCTTTGGCCACGTCCATGACAATATTTTTATGTTTGCGCAGCTCAAAATAAGTCTGCACAAAATCATCGTAGTAGTCAGAGTGAATGGGGTTAATAATAGTGGCCCCTTCAATATTAAGTCCTAGAGCCGCAGCCTTGCCCTTAATCTCATCCACCTTGCCAAGAAGCGTAATGTCGGCAATGCCACGTCGTAAGACAATATCAGTGGCATGGAGAATGCGTTCTCCTGATCCTTCCGCCAAAACGATATTTTGTTTGTCTTCAGATGCCTTTTCAATAAGGGTGTATTCAAACATTCGTGGCGTTACCTTGGTCGAACGACGCGAGACAACGCGAGTGGTCAGCTCCGGTACATTGACGTAGCGGGAATACCAGCCAAGGGCCGTGTCAATTCGTTTGGTGTCGGTCGGTTCAATGTGTCCATACAGCTCATTCACACTCTGCACAGTATCAAAGGTGTGGCTGTCTACAAAAAGGACAGGGACAGGGATGCCCGTCCAACCCTGGATAAGACGCTGCACTGAAGACCTGAGTTCAATGCCGCCGGTGATAAGAATCCCGGCAATATTTGGATAGGCTGAAGAAATTCGGCTGGCCAGGCTGGCGATGATAATATCAGAGCGGTCTCCTGGGGTAATAATTAAACTCCCCTCTTTAATGTACTCAAGGAAATTACCAATCTGCATGGCCGCCACCAGATAATTGTCCACCAGGTTGAGCATGCCCTGTTTGCCGTAAAGTATTTCCGCGCCAAGCCAGCGTTTCACATCATCCACACTGGGACAACCAAGGGCACGATTTTCCGGAATGACGTAAAAGGGAAAAGAGCTTTCAAATTGATCCCGGCACTTTGAATTGGTGGCGGTATCTCGAATAAAATTCTCCGGCGCCCGGTTGAGGATACATCCTGCAATATCAACCCCGGCCTCCCGAAGCGTTTCCACATTAATGGAGATATGGGCGCAAATCTCGTCGGTAGATTTTTCCCGACCGGAGGCAACAACCAGGACAGAAGCTCCAAGGTTAGTGGCGATATTAGCATTAAGGTCAAACTCAAAACCCGGATCCTTCCCCCTGAAGTCAGTGCCTTCGCACAAGACAAAGTCGTACTGCGACTCCAGCTGTTTATACTTCTTCAGGATATTTTCGTAGAGAACCTCTTCCTGACCAGTGGTGATAAGCTGTCGGGCCTCACTTAATGTATAGGCATGCGTGTCTTCATACTTGATATCGAGATTGAAGTATTTGATTAACAAATTGATATCATGGTCGACTCTGCCAAAGACATGGTCATTGATGATTGGCCGGAATATAGCCGTTCGACCCACCTCTTTCAGAATCATCTGCATAACTCCAAGCAGAATCGCAGACTTGCCGCTGCGTTCTTCGGTGGCCGTGACATAAAGATTGTTTGCCACTGCTTTTCTCTCCTATAGTGGAATTACAAGCAAAAGCATGGTTCCCCCGAAAGGAAACCATGCGCGAACATCATTACTTTATGTGGTTTTCATGTTGGAGTTGCGGCGTGGACCTTTTTTGCAGCTGTCCCTGCCGTTTGTCCGCCAATAATTCAATCTTTGAGCTGCTGGGCGATCAGCTCTGCCGTATGTGAGACCTTCACGTCAGAGCCCTCCTTATCCAGGCCGCCGCGGATCTGCATGACACAACCCGGACAATCCATGGCCACAACAGGAGCACCGGTTGCTTTGATATTTTTTAATTTACGCTTCAAAATGGGCGCAGACATCTCTGGCAATTTCACGGAATAAGAACCTGCCATACCGCAACAAACATCACACTCAAACATCTCCGCCATCTCGTAACCTGCCTTCTCAAGCAGTTCACGAGGTGCCTTTTCAGCCCTTAGGGTCCTCTTCAAGTGGCAGGAATCATGGTAAGTAACCTTACCCAAGGTCTGTCCTTCTTTCAAGGTAAGACGCCCTTCATCCACAAGCTTCTTCACCAAGGTCGAGAAGTCGATAGTTTTAGCCGCCAGCTCCTTTGCCTTGGGCAGGTGCTCCACCTGTTTCAGACTTTCAAAGGTGGTGATAAACTCATGATCAAGGGCCACGGTGCAGGTCGGGCAGGCTGAAACCACATAGGTTACATCTGTTTCAAGCAGGGACTTGATGTTGTCCACTGCATTTTTTGCTGCCACCTCATAGGCACCGCTGTATCTGGCAGGGGCGCCACAACAGGTCTGCCCCTCTGGGAAGATCACCTCAATGCCAGCCTTATTAAGGATCTTCACCAAGGCCTCTCCCATTTCAGGATAGGCAAAATCAATGAGACAACCGGCATAAAAGGCAACTTTCTCATTTAGGCCTTTGGGCTGCTCAATTTTTTTGATGGTGTCGCGCAGAGGTTTGGCAGCAATTGCCGGCAGGCTGCGATTTTCTGTAAGGTCAGAAAGAAACATAGGCAGGTGGCGGATAAAACCATCTTTACTAAAGGGCTTTCCGGCCAACGATGCCGTACGCAACATGGTGTGAAAGAGGCTTCTGTTGTTGACCACAGAGTAGATCGATTTCTGTACAAAGGGCAGACCATCTTTTTGCACCAAACGGCGTCTGATTTCCATAATCAGACCGGGTATATCAATCTTGCCAGGGCATACATCTTTGCAGGCGCCGCACATAATACACAGCCCTTGGATGTCTTCTGAACTTTTCAGTTCATCATGCCAGGCAGTTAAGATGGTACCAATGCCACCGGTGTATACTTTGCCGAAGACGTGGCCACCAACCAGACGAAAAATCGGGCAGACGTTCAGACAGGAGGCGCAACGAATGCACTGCAAGGCCTCTTTGAAGAGTGGGTCATCCGCCATCTCGGTACGATGATTATCCATAAGGATAATATGTAGCTCCTTCATGGAACCATCAGTATTGGGCGTTACCCCGGTAATCATGGTAACGTAGCTGGTTAAGAGCTGCGCCGTTGCACTACGGGGTAAGGCTTTTAAGATTGGGGCAATGTCGGAAAATTTTGCCACCAGCTTTTCTACACCAACCAGAGCCACGTGTATTTTTGGCAATGTGGTGGTGAGCCTTGCATTGCCCTCATTGGTGACCAGAGCAATGGTGCCGGTCTCGGCAACGGCAATGTTAGCTCCTGATATACCCATATCCGCCCGCAGGAATTTTGGGCGCAGACGCTCGCGGGCCAGTTTCACCAGGCGGGGAATATCAGAGGTAAGGCGCTCATCCACTTCCTTGCTGAAGATGTCCGCCACCTCTTCCTTGGTTAAATGGATAGCAGGCATAACCATGTGCGAAGGTGTCTGCCCCGCAAGCTGGATAATCCATTCACCAAGATCAGTCTCTGCCACCTCAATGCCAGCTTTTTCCAGGTACGGATTTAAATGAATCTCTTCCGTTGCCATGGACTTGGATTTAACAATGGTCTTTACATTATTATCCTGAGCCACCTTAAGAATATACTGACGAACCTCTTCCGGGCTGCTTGAACGAAAGACCTTGGCTCCCCTTGCCTCGGCATTCTTTTTAAAGAGTTCTGCCATCTCTTCAATATGGCCAGCAGCATAGCTCTTCAAACTGGCAATGCGGGAGCGCAACTCTTCAAAGTCTGTGCCTTCATAAATGCGAGCGCGATTAACCTTGTAGTCTTCTGAAAATTTACCAAGCGCGGCTCCCAGTGTGGCATTTTTCAGGGCAACATCAATTGTTCCTTTAAATTCCTTGCTCATGCTGCACCTCCAGTCAGATTGTCCACACAATATATTACAAGGCGTCGTGGTCCATGGACGCCAATAGTCAACACCCTTTCAATATCAGCTGTACGGCTAGGACCGGAAATAACTGCCATGTAACCGTCAAGAGCCGCAGGATCATTTTTTTCTATCCAGGAAGGCATGTCAGGCAGAATTTTCTCTGTAGGCAGAAATGCTACATGGATCTCTGGCAACATGGAGACAATTCGTTTGTCAACGGCACTGGCATACTGAACCAGGGAACCTGTGTCAGCCAGGGCCCAGTCAACCTGGCTGATGCCAATTAAGGCCGCAGCCGCATCTTCTCTTGTTGCAGTTAGCTTAACGCCAGGGATCTTGGCGAACTCCTCCTGTACGCCCTGATCCAGTACCGGACAGGCAGCCCAGACAGCCAAAGAACCGGCTTTATCTTCTACCTTCTCTTTGTCGCAGAGGCCACGGAGTGCCTCGATTGCTTCTTTTTTTGAGGGGAAACGGTGCACTTCCGCGCCAATCCGCTCAGCTATAACCTTAAATTGGTCATACATATTTTGCCTCCGTCTAATTCTGGATGTGTGATAACCCGGCAGGGGTACGCTCAAAATCCGGGAAAGATGCCGTAAATCCACAAATAAATACCTGTATATCTCCTTATTGATTCTTCTGCAATCATCTTTTTCAAATTTACTGTTGACAATCATAAAAGAAAAGGATAGCTGGTATTACAAATTACAGGCGTTATCCCAAACATCGCCCATAGCCTTGGCTTATACGACACGTTGTGCGCGTGTTTTGCTCATCCACCCTCAGGAGGACTTGTCTATGTCACTAGGACTACTTGCTGCAATTGCCTTTCTCCCCATTCTCCTTGCCCTGATCCTAATGGTCGGGCTCAGGTGGCCAGCGACCAGGGCAATGCCCCTTGCTTGGCTTGTTACCGCCCTTGCAGGTGTTTTTGTGTGGAAAATGCCAGTGGGCCACGTTATTGCCTCCACCTTAAGCGGCTTTGGTGGCGCCGTTACGGTGCTGATTATTGTTTTTGGTGCCATCTTAATTCTCTATACCCTGCGTGACAGTGGTGGCATGGAAACCATCAACTATGGTTTCCATGGTTTGAGCCGTGACAGACGTATCCAGGTTATCATCATAGGCATGGTTTTCTCAGCCTTCATTGAAGGGGCTGCCGGATTTGGAACCCCGGCCGCCATCGCGGCCCCGCTACTCTTGAGCCTTGGTTTTCCGGCGCTGGCAGCGGCCATGGTCTGCCTAATTTTAAACTCGTTTCCCGTTTCTTACGGAGCGGTGGGCACGCCTATCTGGTTTGGTCTTAGTCCTTTGAAAGTTGCGGTTGAAGCTGCTATAGCTTCCGGGCATGCTGGAAATATCACATCCTTTGACATGTTTATAAAGAGCATTGGTCAATGGGCTGCCTTGATTCATCTGCCCATGATTTTTGTTATGCCGCTTTTTGTGAATATGATGCTCACCCGTTTTTTTGGTGAAAAACGCTCCTGGACAGAAGGGCTTGGCGCCTGGAAGTTTTCACTTTTTGCCTCAACTTGTTTTGCTGTTCCCTATCTATTAACCGCCTTCCTTGTTGGTGTTGAATTTCCTTCTCTCATTGGCGGGCTTATTGCCACATCTCTTGTTGTATCTGCAGCAAAAAAAGGCTTTCTCCTGCCCAAAGAAACCTGGAACTTCCCTGCCCAATCCAAATGGGAAAAAGAATGGACTGGCGAAATTCGCACCGCTGAGACCGATGAATTCAAACCGCACATGAGCCAGTTGCGTGCCTGGACACCCTACATTTTAATTGGTGTCATCTTGGTGCTGACCCGTATCAAGACCCTACCCTTTAAGGCATGGCTCACAAGTCCGGAACTCACCTTTGCCATTAAAAATATCCTTGGCTATGAAACCGTTAAGTTCACCATGAGTCCGCTGTATTTGCCAGGTACTATCCCCTTCATGCTGGTAGCTGTTTTAACTATCTTTATACATGGTATGAGTGGCGATAAGGTGAAATCTGCCTGGAAAGATTCTATTGTCCGCTTAAAAAACCCAGCCATTGCACTGTTTTTTGCCGTTGCCCTGGTGGAGATTTTCAAACAATCAGCCAATAACCCCACAGGAGATCCTTCCATGCCTCTGGCCATGGCCAAGGTTGCAGCAGCAACAGCTGGTCACAGCTGGCCGATGTTTGCCTCTTTTGTTGGCGCCCTGGGTGCGTTCATTACCGGATCGAACACAGTATCAGACCTGCTTTTTTCAGAATTTCAATATGCTACGGCAACCCAATTGGGCATATCTCATCAAATAGTGGTTACGTTGCAGGTCGTGGGTGGAGCCATGGGGAACATGGTCTGTATCCACAATATTGTAGCAGCCTGTGCTACCGTTGGACTCGCTGGCCTTGAAGGCGTTCTCATTCGTAAGAACTCTCTGCCCATGTTAATTTATGGTTTAACAGCCGGTGTTTTAGGACTGATCTTTTGCTACGTTCTCTACCCTGGAATTTTTTGAGAGAGGAGAAGTCGTTTTACAGACCACTACAGACTGACTGAAGATGAAAACACCATCATTTTCAGCCAACTGTTTTTACCTGGCCCTGGAGGAATTGCTTTACCTTCCAGGGCTTTTGTATTTTAGTATGGAACTCTCTTATGTTAATTACGTTTCTGCCCTCTCTGTCTCCTTTGGGGGCAAAGGCAACCAAACAAACTCATGCGTTTAGAAAAGAGTTCGATGCAATTTAAGCCAATTAAGCCAAAAAAAATATCCACTCAGATAGCTGAACAGATCAGGGAATCCATTTTATCCGGGGAGTTCAGACCTGGTGACAAATTGCCGCCGGAACGTGAACTTGCTGAAATGTTTGGTGTTTCCAGACCTTCGGTACGCGAGGCACTAAATATCTTGGCGGCATCAGGACTTGTCATGTCCTATCAGGGCGGTGGCACTGTGGTCTTGTCCCTTGTTGATATGGATAAAGGGAACGCCTTAAGCGAACTGATTCGCAAACAACAAGAACGGGCCCTGGAAGTAATTGAGGTGCGCAAATGCCTCGAATCGTGGACTGCCTATTATGCAGCTCAGCGGGCTGAAGCAGATGATATCCGTCGCATGGAAGAAATTCTTTTAGCCATGCAGAACAACTTTGATGCGGAAAAAACTGACAAATTTAATTCCATTAGCAACGAAGACCTTGATGCCAACCTGCACATTGTTATTGCGAAAAGCACGCACAATATTGTCTGGCTGCATTTAATGCAGAGCATCTTTGATGCCATGAAGGAATTTCAACGCGGCGTTTGGCGGGCAGTCTATCTAACAGCTGAAGATAGGGATATTCTTTACTCGCACCACAGCGCCATTGTTGCCGCCATCTCACAAAAAAACGCGGAAATGGCCCGCGACAGCATGATGCAGCATCTCACCTTTGCTGAGGAGCGCAGCATTACCTATGTGAGCCTTACCTCGACGAAAAAAAACCCTGCCAGCTAAGTAATTCAACCTTTTTTTCCTGTTGACAGCCATTCTCAATATTGGTAATTGGTAAGACAAGTAAGCATATTTTGCCAATATACATTGGTGCACCTGTCAGCTAATTTATTCACAGGAGAAACAGGCCATGGTTGATCAAAATGTTATTCAGAAATTGCAAGATCTGGTTGGAAAAGACAACGTTCTGACAGATAAGGTGGAGCGGGTTTCCTATAGCTATGATGCCACGGCCGATATGCCCCGGCAAACACCCGATGTCGTTGTCCTGCCTACAAGTGCCGAGGTTGTCCAGGAAATTGTTAAACTTGCCGATGCGCACAATATAGCTATCTATCCCCGCGGCGCTGGAACTAATCTGAGTGGTGGTGCCGTGCCTTTAAAAAAAGGCATTGTACTCTCCTTCCAGAAAATGAATAAAATTGTTGATGTCGATGCCGACAATCTCACTGCAGTTGTGCAGCCTGGCGTGGTTATTGCTGAACTAAATGCTGCCGTTGCTCCCTTTGGCCTTATCTATCCACCAGATCCGGGAACTGTCGCAACTGCCACCATGGGTGGTTCAGCCGCGGAAAATTCGGGCGGTTTGCGCGGACTCAAGTACGGTGTCACTAAGAATTACATTATGGGCATGGAAGTGGTGCTTGCCAACAGCGAAAAGGTACGCTTTGGCGGTAAGACCGTTAAAAATGTTACTGCCTATGATTTTGCCAATCTTTTTGTCGGTTCGGAAGGCACCCTTGGTATCATCACCGAGCTCACGGTTAAACTTATCCCAGCCCCAAAATTCCGCCGCACCATGGTTGGCACCTTTAAAACCCTTGCTGATGCAGGCAACACAGTCTCTGGCATAATCGCGGCTAAAGTTATTCCCGCCACCCTGGAAATCATGGACAACATGACCTTAAAGACCATTGAGAATTTTGCTCATATTGGTTTGCCCACCGATGTTGAGGCCATGTTGCTCATTGAAGTGGATGGCATGTCTGAGGATGTGGTTATGGCCGAGGCAAAGGCCGTCGAAGAGGCCGTGCTCAAACACAATGGCAACTTGCAAGTTGCCCAATCTGACAAGGAAAGAGACCAGTTATGGAGCGCCCGCCGTAACGCCCTGCCAGCCCTGGCCTCCTTAAATAATACGGTCATTCTAGAAGATGCTACAGTACCACGTTCCCGTATCACCGACATGCTCATTGCCTGTCAGGAAATTGGCAAAAAATATAACCTCACCCTGGGCAGCTTTGGTCATGCTGGCGATGGCAATATGCACCCCACCATTCTCTGCGACAAAAATGACAAGGATGAAATGGGCAGAATGCACAAGGCGGTGGATGAAATCTTTGCTGCCGCGTTAAGCATGGGCGGAACCCTTTCCGGCGAACATGGCATTGGTATGGCAAAAATGAAATATCTGGGGGATGAACTGGGCACAAGCGGACTTAATTTAATGCGCAGCGTAAAAGAGTCGCTTGATCCGCATTACCTCTTAAACCCCGGCAAAATGGTGCCGTTGAAGGAGGTGTAAGATGGCTGTTGATGCACCAACTAAGAATAAAACCGATAATACTTATTTTGACGAGCTAGAGATAATCCGGGAAGAACTCGACAAATGCATGAAATGTGGCAACTGCATGTCAGTTTGCCCGGTGTACGAAGCGGAAAAACTAGAGAGCGCTGTCACACGTTCAAAAATATCAGTGGCTGAGGCCGTGCTGGAAGGTGAACTTGAACTGGATGACCCCCAAGTCTACAGCATGCTCTTTAACTGTCTGGTCTGCAAATCGTGCATGACAAACTGCCCGACCAAGGTGAATTTTGACCGTATTATGCTGGCCTTGCGAGCAGCGCTGGTGCGAAAAAATGGTCTCCCTTGGCTCAAAAAAACCATCTTTTCCTCCTTAAATAACCCTAAGGTCTTTGATGCCGGTATGCGCATCGGCTCTGCTATGCAATTTCTGGCCTTTCGGGGGGAAGACGGAGGGAAAGCCATTTCACCACGTTCACCTTTTACCATGGCAGGCGAGCGCATTGGTTTTGATGCTGAACGCCGCCTACCGGCTGTTGCCAAAAAACCACTTCGGGATGAATTGCCAGAGGTCGTACAGGTTTCCGAAGCAAAGACAAAGGTGGCCTTTTTCACCGGCGATTCACTCAACTACTTCTATCCTCAGGCAGGTAAGGATTTAGTTGAAGTACTCGCAACCAATAATGTGGAAGTCCATATCCCTAAAGACCAGTCCTGTTGCGGCACCCCGGTTTTAGTCCATGGCGATGTTAAAACCGCCAGGGCCCTGGCCAAACGCAATATTGACGCCTTTGATAAAACAGGTTGCGAATACATCATCACCGGTTGCGGTTCCTGCGGCAGCGCATGGCAACACGATTACACCGAGCTGTTTGCCAAAGATCCAGTTTATGGTCCTAAGGCTGAATACTGGGCAAAACGGGTCTATGATATATCAACGTTTTTGACCAGGGTCATTACCATGCGCCCGCCAAAGGGGGAAGTAAATCATGTTGTTACCTACCATGATCCTTGTCATTTGAAAAAAGCCATGAAGGTCTCGGCTGAACCCCGAGAAATCTTGCAGCAAATTCCGGGAGTTACATTTAAGGAAATGGCAGCAGCGGATTCCTGCTGCGGCAGTGGTGGCTCCTTTGTCCTTTCTCATTATCAAACTTCAGCAAGTATCGGCAAAAAGAAGGCTATAAACATTAGCCAGACCGGCGCCGATACCGTTGCGACTGGCTGCCCGGCCTGTATGATGCAACTTATGGATAACCTGCACCGCAACGATACGGACAAGGACATTGTCCACTACATCTCGCTTTTGGCCGAGTCGTATAGGAAAGAAGGGACCAAATAAATCCATTTTCATTATGTCTCTCTCAACCTGTGCTTTTCTAGAAGCACAGGTTTTTTTATGCCCCGTCAACCGATAAATCGAGAGCATCTTGCAGTAAGAAGGCCTGACGGGTTGCTAGCACGTTATGTACCCGCAGGATATCCACCCGAGCCTGTCTACAAAAGGCTGAAACCATGGCTGTTGGCCAGTCACGCTGGGCAGGGTCTTCAATATGAAGTAACTTCCCCAAAAAACTTTTCCGCGAATGGCCTATCAATAGCCGGCAGCCATGTTGTTTAAAGCTATGTAGATTGCGCAGTATAGCCAGGTTATGCGCCAGCGTTTTGCCAAAACCCAGCCCGGGATCCACAATAATATTCGAACGAGGAATTCCGTTTTTTTCTAATACATAAATTCGTTCTGCCAGGTACGCATTAATCTCCGCAACAACATCCGCGTACACAGGGTTGTGCTGCATAGTACATGGATCACCTTTCTTGTGCATAAGCACCACCGGCACCTGAGATGCCAACAAAACCTCAAGCATAGACGGGTCTTGTTCGAGGGCACTGATATCATTAACCATATTTGCACCTGCTGCCAGGGCCTCTCTGGCAACATGTGCTTTAGTGGTATCAACAGAAATCGTCACTGTGCTTTTGCGACGAATAGAATGGATAGCTGGCAATACTCTGGACAATTCTTCGTCCTCGTCCACAGTCTCAGCACCTGGACGGGTTGACTCACCTCCTACATCAATTATGTCGGCACCATGGCAAAGAAGCTCATCAATGCGACACTCAAGGGCGGTTTGCGCAAGGAAATCACCGCCATCAGAGAAAGAATCGGGTGTCACATTTAAAATACCCATTATGAAACAGGGTTTCTGCATAGTCTTTTCCTAAAAAAATACGGCCTTACCTTAAGCCAGGCAAGACCGTATTTAAATGTATGGCACCGTCAAATGCCAGTATGGACCTAACCAACAAATTGTTATCAGGCTGTGGCGCTTTCCTGCTTTAGGTTGAGTTCTATCTCAGGCTCTACAGACTGGATAATGGAAATCATATCATCCATTATGATGGTTTCTTTTTCCAAAAGAGCGGCAGCAATTGCATCAAGGCTCTTGCGGTGTTTTTCCAGGAGCCTTGTGACCTTGTCATTGGCATCAAGGATGATCTGTTTCACGGCAGCGTCAATCTTGCGGGCAGTTTCCTCGCTGTAATCTCGATGTTGCGAGATTTCCCGGCCAAGGAAGATCTGTTCTTCTTTTTTACCGTAGGCAAGCGGGCCAAGGTCTTCGCTCATACCCCACTCACAGACCATTTTACGGGCAAGTTCCGTAGCCCGTTCAATGTCATTGCCTGCGCCGGTTGTTATTTCATTAAAGACCATTTTTTCTGCCACACGTCCACCAAAGAGAATAGCAATCATGTGCAGCAGGTAACTCCTGCCATGGGTATACTTCTCATCTGTTGGCAACTGCACAGTCAGCCCCAAAGCCCTACCCCGTGGGATAATGGTCACCTTATGAATGGGATCGGTATCGGGTAGAAGGTGAGCTACCAGGGCATGGCCAGCCTCATGATAGGCAGTAATCTCTTTTTCCCGCGGGCTTATGATCATGGATTTTCGCTCTGCACCCATGAGAATTTTATCCTTTGCCCGTTCAAGCATGGAAGAGTCAACTTCGTTGCGATTTTCGCGTGCTGCCAAAAGAGCCGCCTCATTCACCAGGTTCTCGAGATCAGCCCCTGAAAAACCTGGCGTTCCCCGGGCAATAACAGCCATGTCCACATCACCGGCGAGCTTTGTTTTCTTGCCATAGATCTCAAGTATTTTCTCTCGGCCTTTAATATCTGGCACAGGCACCACCACCTGACGGTCAAAACGTCCTGGTCTGAGCAATGCGGGGTCAAGCACATCCGGACGGTTGGTGGCGGCAATAATAATAACGCCATCGTTACCTTCAAAACCATCCATCTCAACTAGGAGCTGGTTCAAGGTCTGCTCACGCTCATCGTGTCCACCACCGAGGCCGGCACCACGGTGACGGCCCACAGCATCAATCTCATCAATAAAGATGATGCAGGGTGCATTTTTCTTACCTTGGGCAAAGAGATCGCGTACCCGCGAGGCACCAACGCCAACAAACATCTCCACAAAATCAGAGCCTGAAATAGTAAAGAACGGCACCCCAGCCTCCCCGGCAATGGCGCGGGCAAGCAAGGTTTTACCTGTACCGGGCGAACCCGCCAGTAAAACGCCTTTAGGAATACGGCCACCGAGTTTGGTGAATTTTTGCGGATCTCGCAGAAAATCAATAATCTCTTCAAGCTCTTGCTTGGCCTCATCAATGCCTGCAACATCCTTAAAGGTTACTTTGACCTCTCCCTCGCCCTGCAATTTGGCCCTGGTCTTGCCAAAAGATAAGGCGCCACCCTTGCCACCCATCTGCATTTGGCGCATGAAAAAAATCCAGATACCAATGAGCAACAGCAAAGGAAACCATGAGATGAGTATGGAAAAATACCATGGCATCTCTTTGGGTTTTTCCACAGAAATATCTACCTTTGACTGTCTGAGCATAGGAATAAGCTCGGTGTCATCGGGTGCTATGGTCTTAAAAGGTTTCCCTGCCTGGTCAATGCCAGTGATCTCACCGTTCTGGATCTTCACTTTATTGATATCACCATTTTCCACATGCGACCAAAAATCGCTGTAGGTTATGGAGCTGCTGTTGCTGGTCGGGCTGTTAAAAAACTGAAACAAAAAGACCATAGTCAGCAGTATTGCCAGCCACATCGTTATATTTTTATAAAAGGTATTCAACAATCATCTCCACAGGATCTGCAAAAAAAATCTTTTAATCTGGCACTCAAATTTGATCGACCAACAAACATTAACACGCATTAAGGATCAGTCAATATGCTTTGTACATTCTTGAATGGTCATAACACCGGTATTTTTCCGTAAGAGCGATTCCAGGGCCAAAGTAATGGCCAGTCCTCCTGTGATAGTCGTGTTGTACAGGATATGGTAGTCAAGTGCTGCCCGGCGTATAATATATGAATCTTCCGTTGTTCTGTTGCCTGCCGAGGTGTTAACAATAAGTTGCACCTCTTTATTTTGTATCATATCGAGGATATGCGGGCGTCCTTGCGATACCTTATTCACCACCTTACATTCGATGCCTGCCTCGCGCAATTTTTCTGCGGTTCCCTGGGTGGCAACGATTTGGTATCCGAGCGTTTGGAATCTTCTTGCAACAGGCAAAACTGCCATTTTGTCGGGATGGCGGACGCTGATAAAGACAGTGCCAGACAGGGGCAGCTGAGCATTAGCCGCCATCTGTGATTTAGCGATGGCCAGACCCAAGTCAAGATCAAGCCCCATGACTTCACCCGTTGATTTCATCTCCGGACCAAGCAAGGTATCAACGTTCTGGAACCGATCAAAAGGAAACACTGCCTCTTTCACGGCCCAGTGGCGCATAACCTTTTCTTTTGTGAAACCAAGGTCAGTCAAGCTAGCGCCCATCATTACCTTGGTGGCGATTTTGGCAAGCGGCACACCAGTGGCCTTAGAAACAAAGGGCACGGTGCGTGAGGCCCGGGGGTTGACCTCAAGGACAAAAAGTCTGTCTCTTTGTACAGCGAATTGCACATTCATAAGCCCAATAACACCTAGCTCCAGGGCCATTGCCTTTGTTGCCGCGGCAATCTCCTCTTGTATGGCCTTAGATAGGGTATGAGGTGGCAGCACGCAGGCGGAATCTCCCGAATGAATACCTGCCTCTTCAATGTGTTCCATGATGCCGCCTAAGACGGTGAGCTTGCCATCGCAGATAGCGTCCACATCAACTTCAATGGCATCTTTTAAAAATTGATCAAGGAGAACCGGGTGCTCTCCTCCGGCAATGCCTGGCAGTTCCATAAACCTGCGAATGGCATCGGCATTGTAGACGATGCGCATATCCCGGCCGCCAAGGACATATGAGGGTCGCATGACTATGGGATAGCCAATTTCCTCTGCCACTATCAGCGCCTCTGCCAGGGTATGAGCTGTGCCGTTAGCTGGCTGACGAAGGTCAAGCTTTTGCAAAAACTGTTTAAACCGTTCCCGGTCTTCCGCCCGGTCAATGGCATCCGGAGGTGTACCTATAATGGGCACTCCTTTCTCTGCCAAAGGCACTGCCAAGTTAAGCGGCGTTTGCCCGCCGAATTGAACAATAACGCCGTCAGGTCGTTCCCGTTCAACAATATTGAGTACGTCTTCCCGTGTCAGCGGTTCAAAATACAATTTGTCAGAGGTGTCATAGTCAGTGGACACGGTCTCTGGATTGGAATTCACCATAATGGATTCCACGCCTATTTCCCGCAGGGCAAAGGAGGCGTGCACGCAGCAATAGTCAAACTCGATACCCTGGCCAATGCGGTTGGGGCCACCGCCAAGGATCATAATTTTTTTGCGCGCACTTGGGCTAGCCTCGTCTTCCGTTTCGTAGGTTGAATAGTAGTATGGTGTATACGACTCAAATTCAGCCGAACAGGTATCAACTAGTTTGTAGGTTGGTTCGATGCCAAGGCTGATGCGCAGTTGACGTACATCCTCTTCTGAGGTGCCTGTTAAATAGGCCAGTTGCACATCGGAAAAACCATCTTGTTTGGCAGCATGCAATCTCTCTTTGCTTAAACCGGTAAAACCGCCTGCCTGAAGGTTTTTTCCCTCTTCCACCAGCTCCTGGAAGGCATAGAGAAACCAGGGGTCAATACTGGTTAACTCATAGAGTCGATCAATGGGCATGCCACGCTTTAAGGCCTCGAAAATGTGGTTCACCCGTTTTGAATTGGGGCGACTCAAACCCCGATCAAGGTCATCGGCATGCAGCATGCTCAAATCTTCTCGACCATCAAAGCCAAAGCCCATGCGCCCTGTCTCTAATGAACGCATGCCCTTTTGAAAAGCCTCTTTAAAGGTGCGTCCAATGGCCATGGTCTCGCCCACAGACTTCATGGCAGTGGTCAACACATCTTCAGTTTCTGGAAATTTTTCAAAGGTCCAACGGGGTATCTTCACCACGCAGTAATCAATAACCGGTTCAAAAGCGGCATAGGTTTCCCGGGTAATGTCGTTTTTCAGTTCATCCAAGGTGTATCCCACTGCAAGTTTGGCAGCAATCTTCGCAATGGGAAACCCCGTAGCCTTTGAGGCCAAGGCAGAAGAGCGCGAAACCCTTGGGTTCATCTCAATAACCATGAGTTCGCCATCAACCGGATTAACGGCAAACTGCACATTGGAGCCACCGGTTTCGACACCGATCTCCCGGATAATGGCAATGGCGGCATCGCGCATAATCTGGTATTCCCGGTCAGTTAGGGTCTGGGCCGGGGCTACAGTAATGGAGTCACCGGTGTGCACACCCATGGCATCAATGTTTTCAATAGAACAGATGATGACCACGTTATCGTTGCGGTCTCGCATAACCTCGAGCTCAAACTCCTTCCAGCCAAGAAGTGAACGCTCAAGCATGACCTCATTTGTCATGGATAAATCAATGCCAGCCGTGGCAAGGGCCTTTAATTCAGCCCTATTGTAGGCTACGCCGCCACCTGTACCGCCCAGAGTGAAACTTGGGCGTACAATAATGGGAAAACCTATGGTGTCGCCAGCATCCATGGCTTCATCGACGGTGTGTACAATGGCCGATTCGGGCACGGCCAGACCGATTTTCCGCATGGCCTCGCGGAACTCCTGCCTGCCCTCTGCCTTACGAATAACCTCGATGTTAGCGGCCAGAAGCTCCACCTTATATTTTTCAAGCACGCCGAGCTCGGCCACCTTAATGGCAGTATTAAGCCCTGTTTGCCCACCCAGGGTTGGTAAAAGGGCATCTGGTCTCTCCTTTTCTATGACCTTGGCAACAAATTCCGGGGTAATGGGTTCTATATAGGTGCGGTCGGCTAACTCGGGGTCTGTCATGATGGTGGCAGGATTAGAGTTAATCAGCACTACCTCATATCCCTCTTCCTTCAAGGCCTTTACTGCCTGGGCACCTGAGTAGTCAAATTCGCATGCCTGACTGATGATGATTGGCCCAGACCCGATGATAAGGATTTTTTTAATATCTGTCCTTTTTGGCATAGTCTTTCCTTTATCCTTAACCTTGTCAGCGAGTTTGCTCGATCATACTGATAAAACGATCAAATAGATACACTGCATCGTGTGGGCCAGCTGCATACTCAGGGTGATACTGCACAGAAAAAACCGGCAGGTTGCGGTGTTGCATCCCTTCCAGGCTGCCGTCATTGAGGTTAATGTGGGTCACTTCCACATCAGCGGGCAGGGTGTCGGGATCAACACAAAACCCATGGTTTTGCGAGGTAATGGAAACTCTGCCACTGGCCAGTTCTTTCACCGGCTGATTGCCGCCACGGTGACCGAACTTCAGCTTATAAGTGCTCGCGCCAAAGGCCAACCCCAGAAGTTGATGACCAAGACAGATACCAAAAATGGGCAGTTTATCAAGAAGCCTCCTGATATTTTCCACCACGCCCTGGATACCTGCCGGGTCGCCCGGCCCATTGGAGAGAAAGACCGCATCGGGTTTAAGCGCCAGTACCTCTTCAGCTGTGGTAGTGGCCGGCACCACCACGAGACTACAACCTCGCTCAGTAAGCAGGCGGAGCTGGTTATACTTTATACCAAAGTCATAGACCACGACCTTCCACTTACCCTGCTCCGGGAAGCTGTTTCCCGGTTTTGGTGCGCCATTTTGCCAGGTATAGGGAGCTAAACAGGTTACCCGTTTAATCATATCACGCCCCACCAGTCCATCCCAGTCTCGAGCCCTTTGCACAAGCGACTCGCTATCTAAGTCTTCAGTGGAAACAATGCCCTTTAAGGCACCAACCGTGCGCAACTTGCGAGTGAGCATGCGTGTGTCAAAACCCTCAATCCCGAGCACATTATATTGACACAGAAACTCGGCAAGATCTCCTGTTGCCCGAAAATTGCTTGGCCTTTTCTGATATTCACGCATTAAAAAAGCGCGGGGATGCGCGCCTGCTGACTCCATATCTTCTTTATTCACGCCATAGTTGCCTATGAGTGGATAGGTCATGGTCACCAACTGTCCGGTATAGGAGGGGTCGCTTAAAATCTCTTGATAGCCGGTCATACTGGTATTAAAGACCATTTCTCCAACGGCTTCTCCCGACCCGGTAAAGGAGCGGGCCGGTATTATGGTGCCATCTTCAAGAGCGATGATCGCTTTCATTGTTTCTCACCTGGTATAGATTTAGTGGCAGGTTTTCACTGCGCGTACAATCAATTTTCTCACTAAAAAAAATAATCCTCTTCCTGCAAGACGCCTGTTTTATTTGCATGGATTTAAGGTCTTGACCCAACTAAGAATCCCTAATTTTGCGCATACAGTGCATCTTCAACCAAGGCTATCTGCCGCAAGACTGCTCCCCTTTGCTTTTGAGCAGTTTCTCTGGCTATGTGACAGGCTCTGTTATAGGCTTCTTGAGACTGTACATGACACCCTATTATCTTCACAAGAGCCGGGCCATCTTCCACTTGGAAACCTCCACCTGCACTCGTCAGAAGACTTGCCGCATCACGCCAGTCTTTCATATAGGGGCCAAAATAGACAGGCCGTCCCCAACGGGCTGCCTCCATTATGTTATGCCCACTTAAGCGAGGCAATAAACTACCTCCACAGAATAGAAAATCACCGGCGCAGTATAATTCAGCCAGATCGCCCATGGTGTCGACAAGGACAACTGGCGTCTGCCGCTGCTGCCCCTGTAATTGGGAGTAACGTTCATGGCCAAGGTGCCGACTATGAAGTAAGCTTTGCACCGCGGTCAGGCGCTCCAGGTGCCGGGGTGCCAACACCAGCACCATGGGAACATTAAGGGATAATTCGCTAAAAACGCTGCATAAAATTTCTTCTTCGCCGCCATGGGTCGATCCGCAAAGAAGGATACGCTCATGATTGCCGACCCCAAGGCGCTCCCGCAGTCTGTTTCGGGTAGCGGCAAGCTCTTCTTCGCCTTCCATTGGCAGATCAAATTTTAGGTTCCCGGCTACGGTTATTTTTTCGCGAGCAATACCAAGCTCTACAAAGCGCTCCCCATCTCCAGGTGTGATCACAGCCACCTGGCGCAGCCCTTGAATAGCAGAGGAGAACAGGCTTTTTAATCGACGGTACCCTTTTAGTGATCTTTCAGAAATTCGACCATTTAATAGCAGCATGGGAACAGTGTGCTGCCTGAGCTTGCTAAGCATAAGTGGCCAAAGCTCTGTTTCCAGACACAGGTACAAAGAAGGAGAAAAAAAAGCGATGGCTTTGTTTACCGCCTGGGGTACATCCAGTGGGGCCATTACGCAGACACAGTTGGGGGGTACCCTCTTTTTTGCCAGTTGATACCCCTGCTCCGTGCTGGTGCTGAATACAAACTGCACCGCATCAAGTTTGGCATAAAGCGCTTTAAGTAAAATAAGTGCAGCCTGGGTTTCGCCAACAGAAGCAGCATGCAGCCAAATCGTGCGGCAATCATGGTTTCTTACTGCTACTTCCGTATCGTATATGCCTAAACGATGAGCATAGCCAACAGATATTCGTCCTCGCATGCGCCTCACAAAGGGGGCAGCAAGGCGGGCCAATGGATACAGACAAAGGCCACAAACACTGTAAAGATCGAGCAAGAGTGAGCGCACGGCACCAAGGGTGAAGAATTTTTGGCAAAATTTGTTTATTTAATCTATTTGCCTTTGTTCCGTCAAGATCTTGTCTGGCCAGAGAGTGCTTCACACGTACTACCACACTGTTTCAGCGCAAAAATAAGTCTTCAATACTTTAAGCAGGTACCAACCATCATGGCTTCCTGCTGTTTCCCTGACAGAATGCATAGCCAACTGCGGCACTCCCACATCCACCGTGGAGACTCCAAGAGCTGCTGCAGTAAGCGGACCGATGGTTGTACCACAGGCCATATCATTACGCATAACAAAGCTCTGACAAGGAACCTTAGCCTCCTTACAGAGCATTCTGAAACATGCCTCAGTCACAGCGTTACTGGCATAACGCTGGTTAGCGTTTACTTTAATAACGGGTCCGCCATTTATCATGGGCGCATACTGTGGCTCATACTTACCTATAAAATTTGGGTGCAGAGCATGGGCATTATCAGCAGAAATAAATAACGATTGAGCAAGGACGCGGCATTCTTTTTCAAAGGGAAAGACCCTGCCTAAAACATCTTTTAAGAAAGATCCCTGAGCACCACTTGTCGAAACACTTCCAACCTCTTCATGATCATTTAGTACAATCAAGCTGTCTTTACCCTCAGTACAATCAGCCAAGGCCCGAACCAGCGCATGACACGAGAGCAGGTTGTCGAGCCGGGAACTGCAGATAAATTCATTCTTCAGCCCCAGTACTGCTGGGGGCTGGGTATCATAGAGAAAAAGATCAAAGGTGAGTATACGGGCTTCCTGTGGAGTTTGTGGGTGTTCTTTCTGTAATTCATCAAGCAAAAATTTCCTAAAATCAGTCTGTTCAATAAGCGAGAAAATTGGCATGAGCTCGATCTGCCGGTTAATGCTTCTCTGCTTATGCACATCCGGGTCTAGATGAATGGCCAGGCTGGGAATGACGACAAGCGGTCTTTTGCAATGCAGCAGTGTTTCCTGAAGTTGTCCATTTGGATGCTGCCAGATAATGCGGCCAGCCAGGGAACAATCCCTGTCAAACCAGGGGGCAAGCAATGCCCCACCGTACACCTCCACACCGAGTTGCCAGTATCCCAGCTGCTGCACAAGCGGTTCCGGCTTTAATTTCAAACATGGGCTATCGCTATGTGCCCCTGCCATGCGTAAGCTCTTGCATCCTGTCGCACCAGCACTCAAGGTAAAGGCAATAAGGCTTGAGCTGTTTCTTGTGACAAAGTATTTCCCGGCACTCAACTCTCCCCAGGGTTCAGCCTCATCAAGTTGTATAAAGTCCTTTTCAGCTAACAACCGGCCAGCTGTGGCTGTGGCGTGAAAGGACGTTGGCGAATCGTTTAGGAAGGTAAAAAGATCTTCTATATAGTGCTCCAAGATTTCCATATTCATTTTTTCCTTATAGTATTGTTAACAAAAAAGAGAGGCGAGCCTCGTGTATGAGCATGGCACAATGCCCATCTTTTCGCTATGGTATGGTTCCAGCGTTTTTTTTGTCAGTGACTATGGTAACAAATTAACATGATACACCGAACGCATCTTTCTGCAGTGTTTTTTGATTTTGACGGCGTTATTGCCGACTCTTTAACTGTGAAAAAAGATGCCTTTGCAACCCTCTTTGCCTCATACGGCAGACCCATACAAGATGCGGTGGTGCGCTATCATGAGGCGCATGGCGGTATGCCTAGACAGGAAAAACTACGCCACTGCCTTGAGGCGATAGCCTGCGTTAAAGCAACAAATGAACGGGTGGCGGAATTGGCTGCTGCCTTTTCTAACCTGGTTTTTCAGAAAGTAATCGAAGCGCCTCTTATGCCCGGGGCAAGAGAGTGCCTTAAGGGTTTGCAAAGCGCTGGTATCCCGGCTTTCATTGTTTCAGGAACACCACAGGAGGAGATGCACGAGATTGTGCAGGCAAAGGAATTGGTCCCTTTTTTTTGTGAAGTGCATGGCTCTCCTCGGATTAAAGCTGTAATAATAAACGATATTCTTACCCGGTTTCAGCTAAGCTCAACGAACTGCCTTTTTCTGGGAGACGCCTTGGCCGACTATGAAGCAACCTTGGCCTGCGGGCTTCATTTCTTGGGCATAGTGCCAGAGGGTCGTGAAAATATCTTTCCGGATGCGGTTACCATAAGCTCCCAGGTTGATAGCCTAAACTGGCCATTCTAGTGTCTTTGTTCCGTCTTGATTAAGTTGTGCTTGTTCGGTAAAAAGACAAACTGTGCTTAGAGGGAAACTCCATGTTTTTTCTTCCCTTGCCTTTATGATTTTTTGTTTATTCTCAAGACAGGTTGGCCTGCAATCTGTCTTTCCCAATCTTGGAGAAAAACCCGGTGCTTCAACAAAAAAAATATAAACGAGCCCTAACCATCGCCGGTTCTGACAGCTGTGGCGGAGCTGGTATTCAGGCAGATCTCAAAACCTTCGCCGCTAACGGCTGCTATGGTATGAGTGTTATTACTGCCATAACAGCACAAAACACCATGGGCGTACGCGCTATAAGCGCTGTTCCCGTTGAGGTCGTTGCCGCACAGATTGAAGCCGTATTAACCGATATAGGGGCCGATGCCATTAAAATTGGCATGCTCTTTTCACCGGAACTGATCTGCACGGTAGCAGAGGCGATCCGTCGTTTTGCTGGGGGCATTCCCCTGGTACTCGACCCTGTGATGGTGGCCCAGAGCGGAGGTAAACTCTTGCAAAATGAGGCTATACAATCGCTGAAGGATGCGCTTATCCCACTAGCGTATGTTATAACTCCAAACTTGCCCGAGGCTGAGGTGCTCCTTGGACGCACCATAGTATCAACAAGTGCAGTGCAGGAAGCTGCTCAAGATTTAGCAGCCTTAGGCTGTCCTAATGTGCTGATAAAGGGCGGACATTTTACCGGCGAATCGAGTGCGGACGTGCTCTATTTCGGAGAGGAAGATAAATTTATTACTTATCCAGGAAAACGCATAGAAACTAAGAATAATCATGGGACTGGCTGCACTCTTTCTTCTGCCATTGCGGCAGGACTTGCCGAGGGACTTCCCCTGGCGAGTGCGGTTGCCAAGGCAAAAGAATACATCAGTCTGGCCATAACTGCCGGTGCGGCGTATCAGGTTGGTCATGGCCATGGCCCGGTCCATCACTTTTTTTCTTTTTATGACTGATCATATGTATACACATCATAAAATTATGAGAAATAATCAGGAGGCTCTGTGAGTATTTGTAAAATTGTTGTTGCAGACATTGTCTACACCGGCCAACTCAAAAAAGAGTTCGGCCCAGCAAGCACCATAGATTTTGCCCGCTCCTCTGAGCAGTTGGCTGAACTCAAGGGAACAATCGCTTCAGAGTGGTTGCGAAGAAAATATCCGGAGGCAGAGTTATACGCAGATGTGGCAATTTATGATGGCTTTGGCCAGGCTCGAGCTATTGAAGTCTACGCATATGATGAAGAAGACGCCTTGGATGAAAAACTCTCAAAACAGTTGCAAAGTGAGGTGCAAAAAAAGGTAACAGAAGCGGTCGAGCAAGGTGGCTGGACTGTGGAATCGGCTGCTTAATTCAATCTTCACTGTTTATTGGGGTGGCGCAAGAGAGGCTGCCCAACCCGGTAAGAGGCTATTACAATACCGCCAAAGATAAGAAGAGCTCCTTTTATCTGGTGCCAGGCAAACTGTTCACCAAGGAAAAAAATGGCCAAAATGGAACTAAAAAGGGGCATCAGGTGGACAAAAGGGGCAACCCCATTGGCACCAATTTGCCGTACCGCATAATTCCAACACAAAAAGGCAAGGACAGAGGCGCACAACGCCACATAACCGACCACCAACACCGAGTTAAGGGTCACCGGCATGACACTGCCCGTTTGTAATTCAAAGGCATACAAAAAGGCAAGCCCAACAAGTCCCACCAAATTTATGGCAAAGAGGAATGCCAGCGGATTTAATTCTTTGGGAAGGCGGCGCAGACTTACGGAATAGAGGGCCCAGTCAAGAGCTGCCACAAGCACCAAGAGATCACCCCTGTTAAATGAAATAGCAAAAAGGTGCACGATTTCTCCTTTTGCAAGTATGAGCAAGACACCGGCAAAGGAAAGCAAAATTCCCGAGATCTGCCGTGCCGACAGCTGCTCCTTGTAGAAAAACCACGAGCAAAGGGCAATAAGCAGTGGCGTGATGGAGTTGACCAGCACGGCATTGATGGCCGTGGTGGACTGCATGGCCAGGTATAAAATGGTGTTAAAACCGGTAACCCCTAAAATTCCCTGCACAACAATTAAGGAGGCATAACGTCTTAAAAGACGACGTTGTTGCCAGAAATGTGGTGCGGAAAAGGGAGCCAACACCAAAAGTGCGACTGCCCAGCGCCAGAAGGAAAGGGCAAAGGGCGGAATAACCCCGTTGACACCCCTGCCGAGCACGAAATTACCCGACCAGAAGAGTGCAGCCAGCACCAGTGCAAAATAAGGAAGGTATTTCATGAAACGATTATCAAACATGATAATTGACTAAAAAAAGAAAAAGATCAACTCCAACTCATTCATGAGCGTGTATACCCAAGGCAGTCCCGGTGTGACAAGACAGAAGAGAAAGACTACTCCTGCAAATACGCTCTAGCTGCTTAGAACCACACTACGAAGACTTGACAGTACCTTACTCTCCGCTTGCCTTTATTTCTGAAAGAGCCACCCCTGTTTTTCCCTTTGCGTAAGCTGTGCTAAATGGGAACGAGCCTGAGCAATTTTCATGGTGTTTATAGTGGCAATAAGAGAAAGAGATATTTCTTGCAGACCGATATTTTGACGAAGACGCTCCATCAAAAGTAACCATAGTTGTGCAGTAACCTCGGCATCTGTCAAAGCCCTATGGAAAGGTCCCGAAGCTGTCAACTGGAACTGTCTGGCAAGTCGGGAAAGGCTAAAGCCTGAGGCTTCCGATAAAATACGCCTGGCTGTTAAAAGTGAGCAATGAATTTCATTTTTCCTCTTTTTCCCCAAGCCTTGTAACTCACTATCAAGAAAGGCCCTGTCAAAGCTGGCATTATGGGCCACGAGCGGATAATCAGCACAGAAATCGTAAAATTCCAACATCACTTGTGCCACAGGCTTAGCACTGGCAAGCATACTATTGTTAATACCGGTAATTGCGGTGATAATCGGGCTAATTGAAAACCCCGGGTCCATCAGGCGTTGAAAAGTAGCACCTACTTGGCCTTGAATGAGCAGGACCGCACCCACTTCAATTGGCCTAGCTCCTTCAGCTGGGTCCATACCAGAAGTTTCGAAATCAAAAACAACTAGGTCAGTCATAAAAGGCAATAAACATTAAGAAATCATGTATTCTTTTATGTGGCATAACGCACTGGTAATGTTAAATTTTTTAAAATAGTGCGCATCTTTTGAAATTTGTATAGAGATGATGAACTGATCATATTCTTTTTTTCCTGTCAACAAGGGGGAGTTATGCAACCAGAAGAAATGCAAAAGAAGGCAAGAGAACTCTTCTTGCAACGTATACACTGTAGTCAGGCAGTTCTCGTGGTCGGTCTGGAGAAATTAGGTATTGATGATCCAGGTGCGATTAAGGCCCTTGGCGCCTTTGGTGGTGGCATCGGGGGCTGCGGCAGAACCTGCGGTGTTCTTATCGGGGCAGCTGCGACAATTGGTGCTTTGTACAGTCGCAGCAGCTTGGATGAAAAAGAAAACCCCAGGATGTGGGCGGCCACAAAAAAAGTTGTGCAGCTTTTTGAAGAGCTCTGTTCGCCATACGATGGACTCAATTGCAATCAGATTGCCCAGGTTGATTGGCTTGACCGCGATGCAGTAAAGAACTTTTACAACAATCCGGAAAGCCGCAGACAACATTGTATTCGTCTCGTTGGTGAAATGAGCAAGGCTCTGGGTGAGCTGCTGGAAGTGGAGAAGCTGCAAGAGTAAACCGGGTCTCTAGGCGAAAGTGTATAATTAAAAAAGGGACAGCTCGTTTTCATGACGGGCTGTCCCTTTTGTTTGTTCACTTTTAAGTTGAATAAGCCTTACAACAAAAAAGTAGAGATGACTGCTTAATCCGGCTCCTATTCTTACTCTTTTGCCTTATCTTTGCCGCTTTCAACAGTCTTTGCCTCATTCATTTGTGACGCGCCGCGTACACCTATATGGCAGGTTGTACAGCGAGTATTTGAAGCAAATGCCTTCTTGCCATCGTGGCAGGCTCCACAATACTGACCTGCATACAGAGCCTCCATGGTAAATTTGTTGGGATGTTCTTCTGCAGCACCAATGCGAGTTTCAAAAAGCTTTGGATGGCAGGAGGAGCATTGCAGTCCTTTTTTCACATGACCATTATGCTCGAAAATAACGGTGCGGACCGGTTTATCAAACACAACCCGTTCCGGAGGTGTCATGTTGCTGCCATGGCAACGGACACAGGTACCTGTGCCATATGTGGCGAAGGCGGCTTTGCCATTATGACAGGTGCCACACGATGTTCCATTATTAAAGTGTTCGTGATTATAGGTGCCACTGGCAGCAGCTGCTCCTCTCTTACGCTCGAAGATTTTTGGGTGGCAAGTGGCGCAACTGATTTTCTTTTTGACCACATGTTCAGTGTGGCTAAACATCTCGTGTATTGGCTCTTCGCTGACCACCTCGGTAGTGCCCAGATGAGTGGGAAGAACCACTGCTTGTTCATTCGGCTTTGCAGCTGCCTCTTCCTTTTTTTCTTCGGCCTGCAGATTTGCAATGCCGCAGAAACTAACGACAAGCAAGAACGTTATAACTGACAGGAGTTTCCTTTGGTTTCTCATCTCTGGGCCCTCCTTCAGGCAACCGTATCGTTCATGTAAAAGACATTTGGCAAGGCGCCGGTCTCTGGACGTAGCACCCACACCGTTGTTTCTGGCCGATGCACTAACTTGTATACATGGCTTTCAGGATCGCTTAAATCACCAAAGATACGAACATGTGCGGGGCAGGCCTCAACACAGGCCGTGTCGGTTTTTCCTTGTGTCAAGCGGGATTCAAGGCAGAAATCACATTTATCAACGGCCCTTTTTTCTTCGTTATAGTAGCGAGCATTATAAGGACAGGCGGCCATGCAGGTCTTACAGCCGATGCATTTTTTACTGTCCATGACAATAATGCCATTGGTCTCGTTTTTATAGGTGGCCTTTGTCGGGCAAACCCGCACGCAGGGCGGCTCATTGCACTGATTGCAGAGGACTGGGATAAAGACGGTCTCCTGCTCTTTCGGGCTGATGTTTCGTTTCTGCTCAAGGATAATTGTCCTGTAGCCATACTCAGGTACATGGTTTGTTTTCACGCAGGCAACCATGCACCGTTCGCAGTCGATACAGAGATTCTGTCGCATGACCATGCTATAATGCGGCTTATACTGGTGTTTTGCAGCACCAGAAAAATTATCCAGGATCCCCGCTTGAGCTTTGCGGATGGTGGTTAACGACAAAACTGATCCCCCCAGGAAAAGCCCAGTTACGGCAAAGCCTGCCCGGAGAAAGGTTCTGCGTTCAAGAGGTGGCAGATTTTCTACCCCCTCATTCACTAAGGTTTCCAGTTCATTGATGTTCATTCCCTTCCCTCAAGATAAAGGTGATTCGAGTATCATCATGAAGAGCACTGAAAATGTGCCCATTTTTTCCCAGTATTAGCCCGCGTCCACAGAAAATAAGCGCATATATATTGCCAGATTGCAGCAGCTATTCATACCCTAATTTATGGATGAGAGCAAGGTTTCATACCGTCTTTCTCATAAGCTTCTCAAGAGAAAAGTTGGCATAAAAGCGAAAAAGAAGACACAGAGCTTGCCTCTTTCTACCCTAGCGAGTTGTAACAAGTAACTGTCACCTTATTTTCCTGTATGAATTACCTCTTTGAAAAAAAATCAGTAGAGCAAGCCACTTTGAGGTGTTCTTTCACAAAATATTGCTGCTGGAACTTAAAACCCTTCTTTCATCTGATATGCGCCTTGCCTTTGGCTTTATGGAGGCTCTTAAAAGTTTGCCGTATTTTTTCCCTTGCTATTAAAAATCTCAACCTCCTCCTGAAAAATCTGCTGGGCATTTTTTTTCCTTCTGTTCACTTAATTCCCATACGCATCAAGCCTTTGTTATGTAACTTGGAGAGGAGAATAATAGCCAAGACAGAGCCAATAAGGCACCAAAACATATCTGTTTGTGTGTCCCAGATATAACAGAGTTGGTTCTGGAAATTTGGGTAAGCTCTTAAGTGGAATTTCTGCTAGCACTAACGGCCTACAAAGGGCACAAGATGGAGCAGAAAGTGGCAAAAGGACCGAAATGGAAACATTCAGCACCATTCAAAGAAAAAGTGGCCTTAGCCGCCAAAGCCGGAGACAAGACGCTGGCTTAATTGGCGCAGCAGTTTGAGATTCACCCCAACCAGACAACCACCTGGAAACGGCAATTAATCGAGAATGCCTCTGGAATTTTCGACAAATTCCCTGCTCAACCAAAAGTTGATCTGAAGGCATTGCATGCCAAGATCGGGCAATTGACGCTAGAAAACGTTTTTTTAGAAAGTGCGCTCACAAAGACGGGAATGCTGAGCGCAAAACGTAGATTGACCGTAATCATTCACTGTCAGTGGCAAGACAGGCCAAATTGATCGGTGTCAGTCGCAGCAGCGTTTATTATCTTCCCAGACCTGTTTCTCAAACCGGCGTGGATTTTTTGGATTGGTACAACCGTTGTAGACCGCACTCCAAGTTAAAGAAAAAAACGCCTGACGAGGCCTACACCGTGATGTTGCCGGCTGGTGAACTGGCAGCGTAACTACAGGCAGAAATTCCACTTAAAAATCTCAAGATATTGTCCAGACAAGTGCGAACACCTCCGTTTGACTAATATCTGCAAGTGGAATAAACTTTATCTTTATATCAAAAGAAACCGTTCCCGGGCAACTTTGTCACTGCGACTTATGCCGACATAGACCAGAGAGGATGCATGCAAGGGGCACCTGCAAGGAAGGATTACCTTGCACAGCCTGCACCAGAATTGACTGTTTCTCCTCACAATTAGCTGTTTAATTCTTTACAAGGCAGCTGTAACTCAGCGTATGATAAGGCCTCGAGAGGTATTGGCTTCTGCAGAAGAAACAATGATTAAATCCTGCAGCTCGTTAATATCATCTGCAATTGGTGGGAGCGAGTTTTCTAATGAAGCACCGATTTCTTTAATTACCTGACACAAAACCTGGCCCTGCTTGTTTTGGCGAATTCCCTTTATTAACTCACCAACCCATTCTTGCCAGCGTTCCTGGTGAAGCACCCGGTTAATCCCCCTATCTCCCAAAATCCATACCCGGCGCTCAAGGACAGAGAAAAAAATAAGCACACCTGTTGCCCCTTTTGTATGGTGCAGACTATGTCCATAAAAATTGAGCACCGCCTCGCGCTCCACTTCCTTTTGGGCTCGACGCGGACTTATAAAATGACGAAAGACAGCTGGAAAATGGGGTATTGCCAGGTAGGACAAGAGGAAAAAAGATGAAAAACAGAGCCAGAAAAGCCATGAAAGGCCATTTGACCACCAGTAAAATGAGGTAATGAATTCCCAGACAAACAAGACAAAAGGCAAGACAAGCAGAAAGGAAGCGGTCAAGCGCGCTTCGGGATAATCGTGACTCGATGAGACAACCATCACGACAATTTCAGCGGCTGTCTCTGCTTCAGCCTCCTGCACAGTTTGTCTGATCTCTTTTTGTTCTGCTTCTGTGAAAAAGTGCCCTGCCAGGCTTTGCATATCACCACCCTCCGGAAGCACCGCCGCCGCCAAAGCCACCGCCGCCTCCACTAAAACCACCACCGCCGAATCCACCTCCGCCGAGTCCGCCAGATCCACCAAAACTCCCTCGACCAGAGTGACGCCCACCAAGGGTGTTCCCTATTCCCAAAAGTGTGACAACAAATGTACCCACAGCGCTAATTAAGCCAAAAAACCAAAATGGCACAAGATTTTGCAAAAAGACCCCAACGCCTAGTCCAAAGACCCCGCCAACTGTACCAGCCAGGGCCTTATTTTTCCGGAAGATGTTGCCAATGACAATGATTCCAAAAAAAAGGAAAACAAAGGCATTACTCATGCCTTCATTCTGACGAGAATTGTTTGCACTGGTTGTTTGTGCGCTATACTCGCCTTTCACGACCCGCACGATGGCCGTCACCCCATCAATAACACCCTGATTAAAATTGCCATTACGAAACTGGGGCACAATCTCATTGCGGATAATTCGTCCACTTACAAGGTCGGTGAGCTTCCCTTCAAGCCCCTTCCCCACCTCTATACGCAGCTTTCGTTCCTTAACGGCAACAAGAAGTAAGGCACCATTATCCGTTGACCTTTGGCCGATTCCCCAGTTTTCAGCCACCTTCAGGGAATAACTCTCCAGGTCTTCACCATCTAAGGAGGGAATGGTCAGCACCACCACCTGGGTAGAATCTGTTTCTTCAAGCTGCTGAAGAACCTGGTCAAGCATTTGGACGGTTGAGCCAGAAAGGATATGGCCCAAGTCGTTGACCCGGCCACTAAGTCGGGGGACTTCCAGGGCCTGGACAACCGATGCGCTCAACAGAAGAAAAAACAGACCTTGGGTTATGAGCCTATGCAGAATTGACATGGAGCATCCTGTCTAGAACTGGACCTTAGGCACTTCCTGGGCTTGGGCAGAGGCCTTAAAGTATTCTTTCAGTTCCAGGTGCAGGAACAACTTGTTGGTCATACTCTCCGGAAAACTTCGCAAGGAGCTATTGAACAAGCCAACTGCCTCATTGTAACGCTGACGGGCAACATTAATTCTGTTTTCTGTTCCTTCGAGCTGATTCTGCAGATCGCGGAAGTTCTCATTTGCCTTCAGATCAGGATACTGTTCAACCACCACCATAAGCCGGGAAAGTGCTGCGCCAAGCTGATCCTGCGAAGCCTGAAACTGTTGCATCAGGGCCGGATTACTCAAATCCTTACTGGAAATCTGCATAGATGTTGCCTTTGAACGGGCATTAACCACTGCCTCAAGAGTTGCCTGTTCATGGGTGGCATAGGCCTTGACCGTTTCCACCAGATTGGGAATAAGGTCAGCCCGCCTTTGTAAGCTTGCCTCTACATTGGCCCAGGCCTGAAAAACATTTTCTTCCTTCTGCTGCAAAGAATTATATCCGCATCCTGTGAGTAGAAAAACAACCGCCACAAAGGGAAGAAGGCGAAATATTTTTTTCATAATTACTCCTTAATAAAATAAAACTGCTCTTGTTATGTGCCGCTGAGGAAAAGTTTTGTACTATGCTCGCTTCTGTGCCGATTCGGACCCCAACTGGCTTGTGATCCACTCAACAGCCACCAAAAGATCTTCTGCCACATAGTCTGGCTGCACCTCTTGCTTTGGCCCGATATAGGCGGCATCACCCCGTCCGTACCCGGTAAGCACCAATATGGTACGGGTGCCAACACTCGCCCCGCAACGCAGGTCAGACCAACGATCTCCTACCATAAAGGAACGATTGAGATCAATGCCAAGTTCTGTTGCCGCCTGCATAAGTAAGCCTGGTGCTGGTTTTCTGCAGTTGCAACGCGCGCGATAACGCTCTTCTTTGGCCTCCGGATGGTGCGGACAGATATACAGCCCATCTAAGTGAGCACCTTCTTGAGCCAGTTTATCGTGCAGTTCTGCATGTACTTCGTCAAGCAAAGATTCTGGGAAGTAACCACGAGCCAGGCCCGATTGATTGGTCACCACTACCACCGGAATGGCAAGTCCATTTAATTGGCGAATTGCCCTGGCAACGCCAGGGAGCAGGTGGAAGCGGGAAAGATGGTTGATATAGCCCATCTGCTCGTTAATGGTGCCGTCTCGGTCAAGGAAGACAGCTGGCTTTAAGGTGGCGTGAGGCTGCATTTTTACCAAATTCAGGTAAGCAATTTTACCATGGCCTGATACACTTCAGCACTACTGATCATCTTCATGCATTTAAAGTGCTTTTCCGGGCATTTTTTTTGTTTGCAGGGGCTGCAGGGAAGTTCCTTATGGATCACCACAGCACTGGCGGAAAAAGGCCCGGTTGCGATATGATCTGTCGAACCAAAGATTGCAATCTGCGGCGTATGCAAGGCTGCGGCCACATGCATTAGACCTGAATCATTGGTGACAAAGGCATCACACTCTCCAATCAGGGCTATGGCCCCAATGAGCTTGGTTTGCCCGGCAAGATCAACCAGGCGAGCCTTATTGCCCACCCTTTCCATAATTTCAGCAGTAGTTGACCTGTCTGCGCCACTGCCAAACAAGAGTATATGCGGATCAAAATGTTTGGCCAAACGAAGAGCCAGCTCCGCGTAATGAGCTGCAGGCCATTTTTTAGCCGGGCCAAAGGCTGCCCCGGGGTTAAAGCCAATAAGCAGGGAAGTTGACGCTGGACGGCCAATTTTTTCATGTAAAATGGCTTTTGCCTGGTCTATCTCAAAACCAGGAATGAACAGTTCCAAATCATCACTGCTGGTTTGAATCCCCAGCCCTCGCAGGATGCGCTGGTAGTAAAAAACCTGATGCTTCACCACGATATCCGGGGCCTTTTCCACCTTATGGGTCAACAAAAAACCACGTCCATCTGTGGTGTAGCCTCCTCGCACGGGAATGCCAGCCAGTTTGGTGAGAAAGGCTGCTTCAAAGGCATTCTGGAACAAAATGGCGCAGTCGTAGTTTTCCTGTCGCAATTCGCCAGCCAGGCGGAAGATTCCAGTTATGCCCTTATGACGTGTTTTCTTTTCAAAAGGAAAAATATGATCGACCCGCGGGCTATAGCGAAAGACATCGCTGACCCAGGGGTAGGCCAAAAGGGTTATTTCGCTCTCGGGAAATGCCTCGCGAATACCCCGCAGGGCAGGCGTTGTCATGACAGCATCACCGATCCAGTTGGTGGAACGAACGAGAATTTTTTTTGGATTTTCCGGAAATTGAATCATTCTTTTTCCTGCATGGCAGTAAGGACAGCTAAATGCTCTGCGGCAAAAGTAATGCTACTGTCTAATGAAAGGGCAACTTCATAGTTCAGGCGTGCTGCCTTAAAATCGCCACTGTACTCCAGGTTAAGAGCCATGTTTGCATAATCTATCGCCGATACGGGGTTCAATTCAACGGCGCGTTTAAAATGAATAACCGCCTCCTGATAACGACCCAGGTGATACAGGCAGACCCCCATAATATTGTGCATATCCGGTCTGGCTTCATCATAGGAGAATCCGGCACGCAGTGCATCCATGGCTTCTTCATAGCGGCCAAGATCACGCAGGCAGGAGGCCAGATATGAATAGAGATAAGGCTTATCTTCTGCAGGGCAAGGTAAAGCCAGGGCTTGCGCAAAAAAAGTGTGCGCAGCGGCAAAATCACCACTTTCGTAGGCTTGCTGACCGCGATAAAAAAATAGACTGTAGTCCTCGGGCACAAGCGCTTGCATAGTGGTGAACTTGTCCTCGCGTGCTGCACCCTCAAGGAGCGAACTGGCCAGCTTAGCGGCAAAAAGTACCGCATTACCACCCATGGCGCGTTCCCGGAAATGTGCTCCTGGTACAATGGTGTAAAGGGCAGGAATTTGCAGTTGTGGGTGTTTTGTGTTTACCAGACAAACATCTAAACCGGTTTCCTTCAGCCTCTGCACACAGTTCTGTATCTCTTTATATATATCCGCACTCTGCAAATCGTTTATTTCGCTCACCGAGCGGCAGAGCGGACTATCAAGGAGGTAAGCTACTTCATCAAGAACCAATGGTTTAGGTAGCCCGCTTGCCACATAGTTCGAGGCGCTGTTAAAATCCCCGGCAAGCTGCGCCACTTCAGTTATGGCGCGGATAATTGCCTTATTGACCCCAGGGGTTGTCCCGGCGGTATAGACAATCTCACTTTTATCTGGAAAGGTCGATGGATCCCAGGCCAAGGCACCAATTGTCGGGATGCCGGTATTAAGGGAAAAGTCAAAAAGTCTTAGTTCAATTCCTTGAGCCGCAAATTTATTGAGCAATCCCCTGGCCACCGGGTCTGTTATGCTCTCTAGAGCAATTTGTGGGACAGGCATTTCTTCCCTGGCAATAATCGCGCAGACATGGCGTTCAACAATCTCACATATCCCTTGCAGGGCTGCCTCTTCATAGGTGTTACCCGCAGCAGGGCCATTGAATTCATTAATGGCGTAAAACCAGCTAAAGGGCACAAGAACCGGTTTATCATCGCTCAGGTTCAGGGCCCAGACCCACTGCATGGGTATATCCTGCAAAAGCTCCCGTAACAGCTCAGTGCTATGGCTCGTATCGTGCACAGATTGCAACAAGGTTTCCATTGACATCACAGGGAAACCATCGTGCTCCATTTGGGCGTAGTCACCATAGAGGTAGTTGGCCGGGTTTTGTAAAAAACTGAAAAAACTGAAACGCTCAGCAAGCTCCATACAGGCACTGGCCCTGGCCTGCTCTGGTGTTGAGCCCTTGCCCATCTGTTTTTTATTACCAATGACAGCCTGGGCATCTGCACCGCAGACACTGAAATACACAGGGATATCTAAGCGCCCGGTATCAATTCGTTTAATTTCCTTTAAGATATCAAGATCAACCCCTTTGAGCCGTGCCAGAAAACGATTCACTGTTTCAGTGGGCGTACAGGCCTTGTCTTGATCAAAGGTATATTGTTTCAAACAGGATTGCAGGGAGATAAGGGTAGCGGGTGTTTTTTCTTCAGGCATATATTTTCTCAAAAACTGGAAAGCGATTGGCAAAGCTCTGGCAAGCGATTATTCCACTCTGCGCCTTGACCAGTGAGTTGGAGAACCCGGCTGCCCGATTCCTCCTTAAAACAAAGTGCAAGGTATTCTTCCGGCACAAGGTTGCCCAGGCGCTCGGGCCATTCCACCACCGTTACTCCGTCCAGACTAAAATACTCCAAGAGGCCGCTCTCTTCAATCTGCTCCTCAGAGTTCAGGCGGTACAGATCCATGTGATAGATGGGAAGACTTCCGTGATACTCATGCAATAAGGCAAAGGATGGGCTGGCAACATATTCGTCATCCGGCACCTGTAGCGCCCTGGCTAAAAACTGGGTAAAGGTTGTTTTGCCAGAACCAAGCTCGCCATATAGTAAAAGAATATCCCCTGGCAGAAGCTGTAAAGCTATCTGTGCGGCAATCTGTTCCAGTTGACCAAGGCTCACCTGACACTGTACTTTTGAACTTAATTGTGTTGGCATGGCACTAGAGATGATATCTGTGTCCAGCGCGAATGGTGCAGGCCCTGTATAGTTGCTCAAGCAAAAGAAACCTGGCCATTTCATGGGTAAAGGTTAAAGGCGAGAGTGCCAAATGAAAATCGCAGCTCTTAAGTGCAGTACCATGCAGGCCAAGGTGGCCGCCAATAAAAAAGGCAATATCCGCTGCCCCCTGCTCCTCCCATGCAGTGAGCTTACTGGCAAGTTCCTCGGAACTCATTAGCCTTCCCTTGGCATCAAGGGCAACTTTATATCGATTCTGGCCGCAGCTTGCTAAAAGCTCTTCAGCCTGTCTAGACTGGGTGATTTCATCTGGGGCGCCATGGATGTGCCGCTCCTTTAAGACTGGTAGTTCGACTGAGGCATAGCGGCAAAGACGCGCTGTATAATCTTTAATGGCGTCATCAAGATACTTTTCTTTTGTCTTGCCTAAAAAAGGAATAAAAAACTTCATTTTGCCGACGGCAAAGACATTTTTTCGCCGAGTAAGGCCCGAAAAATATGGCAAAAATCCTCATAACTTATTTCGGTATTCAGCCCGGGGCAGGAAGCCGTAATGGTGAGATAGTTGTCTTTACTATCTAACATGCTGGGGTGCAGCGGCCACTGACGGCAGCGCCAGGGACGACCATCGTGTACGGTACAGCCCTTTCCTTCTTCGTAGAAGATGCAGTGCCCATCCTTCACCCGCATCTGCACGGTGTTGCCTGTTATCCGCCAATATTGGCGAATAACTTCGTCTCGACTCAAATTTAAATGTTTTATCATACGCTCCTGATCCGTCGTATCCAGGGAAACTGTAGTTTCCCCCTGACAGCAGAAGCCACAGCGGGCACAGGTGAATATTTCTGAAACCGTATGGGAAGAAGATGGTGTATTCATGAAAAAAAAGACTATTGCAGGGGCTTGAGCTCAGGCATTACCGGTCTGGTCACCAAAAAGGACAATGTCTATGCCAAATTTATTGGCGGCTTGTTTCCATTTACTTTCTGCAGGAGTACGAAAGATGATATCAGTGTCAGCAGGCACAACTAACCAGCCATTATCAAGGAGTTCATTTTCAAGTTGCCCTGCTCCCCAGCCAGCATAGCCGAGGATGAACAAAAAATCTGCTGGGCCTTCGCCCATAGCTATATCTTCCAAGAGACGACTATCGCGCGAGACAAAGATCCCAGCCTGTACCTCCATACCGTACTGTTTGGTGGTATTTGTTCCCTTATAGAGGATAAAACCACTGTTTAAATCCACGGGGCCACCCATGTGCACAGGCCCAGACAGTATCTTCTCACCTCGAATTCCCGTATTGAGCAAGACATCCTGCAGGGTGAGCATGGGGTTTGGGTTGTTAATAACAAGGCCCATCGCACCGGCTTCATTGTGTGCACAAAGATAGATGACCTGTTCCTGGAACCTGGGGTCTGGCATCTGCGGTGTGGATATGAGGAATTGCCCGATTAAACTTTCCATGTCTTCTCGCTGCGCCTTGTTCTTTTTTGCTCTATAGCATGCGCTCACAAAACAGGTCAAGGTGCATTTCGAAAAAACTTGCAGCGACAGGCTAAGAAAATATGCGGCAAAACTAGCTGAATTAAATGGTAAAAACCAATACTATATGAAAGGCCCTTACCAGTATTCCCATTTATTTGAACAATATCGATATGGTGTTTACCATCTTAAATGCTGGCACAAGCTTAGCGAGATAACTGTATTGGCAGTAAATATGTATCTGATTTTGGTTAAAAATTAGCTGGAAGACACTGTAAAAAAGACATAACCGTTGACAAAGAGGCTTTTTTAGATGCAGCATGTGAAATTTTCAAAAAAAGAAGCAATTTGTACGTTTTATTCTCAATAGCCCTTGGGTTGATACATGAAGGCAATCTGTCTTTTTTTTAGTGTTAGTCTTTGCAGTTGGCTTGGCTGGGAGCTTGGGGCCTCGTATGGCATTATGATTGCCTACTGGATTAGTTTTATCGGCAGTTTATTGGGGATATTTCTAGGCATCCTCATCTACAAAAGATTTCTTGAATAAGATTTTGCGTAATCTATTTTTTTTAATAATTCGTTTCATGAAAACGTCTCTTCGGGTACCATCGCCCTGCTTATTTTTCCTGACATACTCGCCCGACAAACTCCCCTAACTAATACCTGCCAAAGCGCCTCTAATGTCCTGTCCCCAATCAGAAAGCACTCCGCAGTCCGCTTCGCCAGCTCAACTAAACATTGTCCTGGTCGAGCCGGAAATACCGCCTAACACCGGCTCCATAGCCCGTCTTTGCGGCGCCACCAACACAACTTTGCACTTGGTCCATCCCCTTGGATTTAAGGTTGATGATAAGCATTTAAAAAGGGCCGGGCTTGATTACTGGCCGCATGTGCACATTCTCCATTGGCCAGACCTTGAGACATTTTTAAAAAACTATCCGGAAACACACCTTTATTTCTACACCACCAAATCAAAAAAACTATACACCAAAATAGAGCATCAACC
>RRZT011389084.1_pt1 | contig 46430 bp, 48 predicted proteins | sample 2165551 | NCBI WGS metagenome assembly RRZT01 (sample SAMN10456910, study PRJNA506462) | wastewater metagenome | biome: wastewater; feature: sludge; material: wastewater sludge; isolation source: wastewater sludge with Escherichia coli K12::gfp cells carrying plasmid... | place: USA: Moscow, Idaho... | reverse complement strand
GGGGCGTCGGCACGCGCCTGCTGCTCGCCGGCATCGTGCAGGTGTCCGGTGGCGGGCCGACTGCGGAGATCCTCGGATCAGCGACGGCGTCGACGGCGGAGAAGCAACTCACCCGCGAACTCGGCACCGCGAACATCGGCATGGGCCTCGCGGGACTTCTCGCTCTCGTCCCCGGGTGGGCACTCCCCGCCGGCCTCGCCGGTGGCGTCTTCCTGCTGCTCGCCGGGCTCATGCACATCACCAAGAGAGGCAAGAACCCTCAAGAAGCGCTGGCCACGTGGACCGATCTCATCGTCGGCGTGGTCGTGGTGATCTTCGCGGTTCGGGTTGTCGTCGGGGCCTTCGTGTAGCGCGCGAACGGACGGATGCCGCGAGGGATCACTCCCCCGCGGCATCCATTCTGCTGGCCTCGGCGAGGCGCGTCAGAAGTCCCAGTTCTCGTCGGGAAGCACGTGATCTCGCGGTCTCTGCGTCTCCGCAGACCGGCCGTGCCACCTGCGTGCCACTCGTACCAAAAGGCTTGTTGCACTCGCCGAAACGGGTCGTGACACAGTACAAATTGTACTCGTCCCAGCTGGCGTCTGCACGTGCCCGTCGCGGATCTATCGCCGTTTCGGGAGGAAGGGCAGGTGCTGCACGTCGGGATCACCGGCGGCGAGGCCATCGACGGTGACCTCGTATCCGACGAGGTCCTGACTCGGCCACGATTCCCCGCTGAACAGCGAACGCACGGCGGCCAGGCGCTGCTCGAACTCGGCTCGGTTGTCGGCGCGGATCTCGAGCGAGTCGGTCTCGTCGGTGGCGCCGATGGGCCTGATCGTGAAGAGCGACTTCGTAATGCTCGATGCGTCCGTCCCGCTACCGATCAGGTCGTATTGGAGGCCGTGTTCTGTCAACGCCGTAGCGACACGGTGACGCACCCGCTGTTCGGCGGCGCCTTCGTCCGTTGCGTCGTCGATGGTCATCGTCTCGACCAGCACGAGAGTGCTGCGGCGCCTGCCGCCGATCGGACGCGCCTCGTATCCGAGGCCGCTCGCAACGCGGAGCGCCTCATCCACGTCATCGAGCGCGACCCGCACGGTGAGGAAGATCGTCGCCATGCTTTCAGGGTAGTTGCGGTCGCCGTCGGCGTGTCAGTCTCTTCCGCTCCAGTACAGCGGCATGCGCCGTTCGTGGGCAATGGCGACGATCTTCAGGGCCTCGTCGGTGAGGTAGTAGACGAGGCGGTAGTGCGAGTGAGGAACCTTGGCATGGCGAAAGACACGGCCAGCCGGCGTGTCGAGGATGGTCTCGGCTGACTCCGGCCATTCGAGGAGACGATCGATGACCCGGTCGACGTCGGTGCGGAACCTCGCGCCGCGGTGCTGTCCACCCTGGTCGTACCACTGGATCGCGTCGTCCAGCTCACGCACGGCATCGGGGTGAAACCCGACGCGGAGCGTCAAACGCTTCTCTCGGCAGCGCGGGCGTCGAGGTAGGCGTTCGCTTCCTCGCGAGAGAGCATCGTGACCGTGCCGTTCTCGAGTTCGTCAGCCCTGCGTGAAGCGACGGATGCCCAGGCTGCGTCGATGACCGCCTGGTCGGGGGCGTCGGCGTCGTAGAGGACGTCGGCGACCCGCGATCGCTCCTCGGGCGTGAGCGCCATCGCGGCTTGGATCACCTCAGCCACCGTCATGCCCCAATTCTACCGTGGCACCGTCCGGTTCAGCGAGGTTGACCCGGCCACGAGCGTGAGAGGAGTCGTCAGCCCTGCGTGGGGTGGTCGTCTCGTACCTCTTTACGCAAGTGAGCGGATAGATAGATGCGAGGACTGGTCATGGCTTCGGAGTTGGATCGTAAGGCATCGACGGTGGTCGGCGGCATGTCGCTGCGGGTCGAGAAGACAGGCCGCGCGCCCGAGGAGGCCGGCGGGAGTCGGATGCAGTTCTTGTACGAGGTGCGTGCCGGCGAGCATGTCTATCGAGGTACGGATCTGTATGCGGGTGTCGGGATGGATGTGTCGGCGTCGCGAATGGTCGGGGTGCTGGCGGGGTTCCTCTCTAAGGCAGGCGAGAGATACCGCTCGGGCATGTGCCCGCCGGATGACGCCTACCCGGAGTGGGTCTATGAGCAGGCGTATCTGAATGAGGACGAGCTGGCGATGGCGTCGTTCGAGCTCGAAGAGCCGGAGGTGTTCACCGGGCGGTTCGGTGAGCAGGAAGGGCCGTGGGCGTCGGTGGTGTTTTTGCAGGGCGAGGACGCGGACGCCGCGCTCTCGGTTCTTGAAGAGCGCGGTCCGGAGGCAGCGATCGCGCATTTGGCGCAGTGGGACTTTGGAGATGAGACGGAGCAGGCTGCAGCCGCGAACGGTCACGTCTACAAGGCGCCACCGGTCGGGACGTGGGATAGGGAGTTCCGCAGCGGCGCATATCACCTGTCGTGGAATCACTCGCTGGGACACGTGGGCTTGACCCGCAGTATCGCTGGCGCGGCCGAGGCGGCGACACCATCGGAGCGTGCCCGGCAGCTGGGCCCAGCGTCGCCGACGGTCACCGCCGGGGTGACTGGTCACAGCATCGACGCCCGCCCGGAGCCACTGGGCAGATGACCGCATATGGATAGGAACCCACTGGGGTGAGGTGCCGGGGCGTCGCAGAGATGCGACGCCCTTGTGGTGTGTCACGATCAACGCATGGCACGCAAAATGGTGTTCAGCTCGTTGATGACCTTGATGGCGCCGAGCTCGACGGGACCGGTGAGAGCATCACCTTCGGGCTGGATGGCCGCACGTATGAGATCGACCTGTCGACGGCACACGCGGATGAACTTCGGCAGGTGCTCACCCCGTACCTGACGGCCGCACGCCTGACGGGGCGTCGCCCAGCCGGGCGCCCGGCATCTTCTGTCGCGCAGGCTCGGAACTTGGGGGCGATCCGGGAATGGGCACGGGATCACGGATACACGGTGAGCGATCGGGGACGTGTCTCGGCGGCCATCGTCGCCGCCTACGACGCCACGTCCTGACGGAACGCTCACCGTCCGATTCCCTCTCGCGTGACCTCGGGCGTGGCCGGAGGCGTGCCACGGCGGCGGAGGCTGGTAAGGAAGCCGTCGATGCGTTCGTGATCGAGGCGCTGCTGCGTGGCATCCGGTTTCGCCCCGAGCGGGGTGTGGTCGGTGATCCCGTAGCGTTCCCGATAGGCGACGACCATGCGCAATACCGTCCCCCACGGCTCTCTCGCAGCTGAATCGGGACGAGGTTCGGGGCCGAGCGCCTTCAGCCAGGGAGGCTTCTCCGTGAGGGCGTCGTCCGCGAGGGCTTGGGCGCGCTGTTCGATGAGCGATCGTAGTTCGGTCAGCGCGCGGGTCATGTCCTCGGGCATGCTGCCGGATGCTTCGGGGATGAACCCGGCGATGAACCGTCGCCGGGTGCCGCGCCCGCGTCCGGGGCTGGTGCGCGTGGCGAGTTGCTGCACGCGGTGGCGCAGCAGGCTCGCCGGGTCATCGGCGTCAGTGAGCGGCCCGGCCTTCAGTGCGCGGTCGATCAGCCGTTCCGGTCGGTGCCCGGCGGCCTCTGCCCGGCGCAGCGTGGCGACGATGGACCCGAACGTTTCCGACTCTGTCAGCTCGTCGACGAGGCCGTGGTCAAGGCCCGCTCGCGCAAACAGTTCCGTGATGTGCTCCGCCTGGGCTTCCTGCGCGACGGTCTCGTACTGATCGGCGAGGTGCGCGATCGAGGACCAGGCTTGCTGCTCGGCCTCGATCGTCTCGTGCGCGGACCTCTCCGCCCCTTCATGCTGCAAGACCCCGTAGAGGATCGAGTGGGCGGTGGGCTCGGTGTCGGGGAGCTGGTGTTCTTCAAGGTGGGCCTGGTCGATGGCGACGTAGGCGGTGTTGGACGCCCGGCCGCGGGTCATCGCGACGTAGAAGTTCTCCCGCGTCATTGAAGACGAGTGCACGATCGCGTGCGCAGTGTCCACGGTTGCGCCCTGTGCGCGGTGGGCAGTGACCGCATATCCGAGGTCGACGTTGTCTGCCACGTAGCCAGCGGGGAGCACGACGGTGGTGGCGTGGCGGGCGTCGGCACGTGCGATGGTGAGGGAACCGTCGTCGTGGTGTTCGGCGACGCGCCACCGGTCGCCGTTCTTCACCCACGCCCCTCCGCCGGTGGTCAGGCGCCGGTCGTTCTTCCTGGTGATGATGATGTCTCCTGTCCCGGCGCGGGTGCCGTCTCGCAGACGGATGCCGTCGGGTGAGACGTGGCCGTCGAGGATGCGGTCGTCGCGGGCGCGGCTGTTCAGCTCGGTGACGGTCTCGTTGGTCTCCGCGATCAGGAGGCTGCTCTTGCCGTCGGCGATGTCCATGTACCAGGACCGGTAGGCGGCGTCGAGGATGTCTTCAAAGTCACCGCCGACGATCCGACCCTGATCGTCGTAGGTGTCGATCACGTCGGTCCGGCCCAGGCGGAGGTGCAGGGACGCCGTCTTCTCCCACTCGGCGTGGAATCGGCGCACGTCGGCCAGCTCGGGGGCATCACCGCGGTCCCGGACGAGCAACCCGAATGCCCCACCGGCATCGACCGCGGTCAGCTGCGCCCAGTCCCCGACGAGGACGACCTTCGCGCCGGCCTCGGCGGCGTGGGTGGCGATGCGTTCCAGGGCGAGGGTGCCAGCGAGGGAGGACTCGTCAATGATGACCAGCTGGCCGGGCTGCAGGTCCCATCGGCCGTGGTCATGTTCATGAAGCCACTTCGCAGTGTTGTCGGTTTCGATGCCCAGGTCCTCTGCAAGCACTTCCGCCGCAGCGGCCGAGGGGGCAAGTCCGATGACGGTGCCGGCGCCGTGCTTCTTCTCCCATGCGCGGCGCAGCGCTCCGAGGGTCGTGGTCTTCCCGGTTCCGGCAGGGCCGACGAGCACGTCGATGCTCCGCCCGGAGACGGCGATCTTCTCCACCGCGGCCTGCTGCTCCACCGACAGCCGGATGCCTCGGGCGTCTCGCCGGGAGACGACTGCGCTTACGGTGCGCAGCGGCACGGCGGGGGCGTTCGTGGCCTGTGAGAGTGCGAGGAGGGTGTCTTCGGCTTCCAGGATGCGGGTCGAGGAGAAGACCGTGTGATGCTTCGGACGGAACATGCTCGACCCGTCCGGACGAGTGAACTCCGCTGGCGGGACGACGAGCTCAGGCGGGGTCAGCCGCAGCGACGCAGTCTCGGCGGCGTCGACGATCATGCCGATGATCGTTTCCCGGTCGGTGGTGGACGCGAAGCGCAGTCCCATCGTCTGCCGGGATGCCTCGGCATGCAGATTCCAGCGCCGCCACGTCGACCGCTTCACCCCGACTTGCGCGACGACGACTTCACCGATCGCGGTGGCCTGGTCCAGCGGAAGATCATCTGCGCGCAGGGTTCCCCGGGCGGTGCCGGATTCGAGAAGATGCGTCGCCCACGTGGTGCATTCCTCGTCCAGCACGTGGGTCGCCCGTCCACGCCATTCCTCGGTCAGGTCAGCGAGGGAGCGGACTTCTTTCGCGGGACGGGTGGCGAGGGTCGCCTGCTGGCGCAACCGGATGATCGTCGTCTCTGACGGGTACTTCCCGTGACGCGTGACGTACTCGTCGATGAGCCGGTTCTTCTCCGTGTCGATCGCGGCCGACCGGGACGAGAACTCATCGATCAACGCGTCGCCCACCCCGGTGATCTCCCACGAGGGGTTGCGGTCCCGGCCGCGATCGCGAGCTTCCCACCCCAGCCCGAGGACACGGGTGAGGTGGTCGGCGAGCACCGCGTTGTAGTGCTCAGACAACGCGACCACGGCCGCGTGCATGGGCCGGCCATCCAGCGTCCGCCACTTCCCGTCCGCTGCCTGCACCCGGTTCGCGATCACGACATGCGTGTGCAGCTGAGGGTCGCCCGCGCGGGAATCGAAGTGATCGAACGCGGTCGCCACCGCGCCCCGCACGTCGACCTGCGCGACACCGTTCGTGCCTGTCCTGCTCGCCGCGACGTCACGCTCGATCAGATCGATGACTTCCCGGATTGCCGCGTGATGGGCCTGTCCGATCAGTGCCTGTGTGCCGCCGTCTGCAACGGCCCAGAGTACGGAGACCGATTTCGGGACGGAGAAGGTGTAGTCATACCCGGCGACGGTGCGCGGGCGCTTGCGTTCCTTCTCCTCACGGACGATGTTCTCCACCGCGGCTTCCCGCTTCTCAGCGTTCAGATCCTCGGACAACCTGCCAGTGCGGATCTTCACCCGCTCCCGCAACGGCTTGAACGCGAAGTACGCCCGCCCGAGCTGCTCACCCGTCGTCGGATGCTCACCCCGTCCCAGCAGATGACGAAGCTGGGCCTCCGTCACCACCTCACCGTCCGCGACGGCCGCATCCTCGAGACCGGTCAAACCAGTACCAAGCCAGAATCCCGGCGGGGTTCCCGCCTCCGCGTAATAGCGGGTCAGTGACGTCGCAAGGTCCCGCCCGGTGTCACCGGCCGCGATGCTCTTGAGGAGATACCGATACCCCTCCCCCGCACTGAGCACACGCATCGACACCGTCACACAAGACAGGTACGTGACCCGATCCCTTCGAGGGCCCCTTGAGGCGGCGGCCGGGGAGAGGGCCCGACGAGGTCTTCATGCGGAAGGTGAATCGGGGAACTGATCGGAGGTGCTCCTCGGAGTGTCCGACTGGTCGAGTAGGGAAGCGCGCAGGAATCGAAATTCACCACAGCTTTCCTGCCGCTAGCGCCCTGGCTTCCACCGGACAGTCCGAACAGCCCCGTTCCGTCTGTTCGCGTTAAGCTGCCCCATCCGGACCATTCCGGCGCGCTCTGGTAGGGGGCGAGGAAGCAATAGCCGACACAAGCAGAAGGAGCCTCACGACACGCCGACAGCGGTCTGATCTGAGTCGGCGATGCCGGTACGCTAGGCCGGAAAGGCCCAGTCGGGTGCCTGCGTAGCCGAAGGAGCGCCCGATGGTCTTGCCCCGCATCGTGAGCCTCTTCTCGGGTGCAGGAGGACTTGATCTTGGCTTCCATCTGGAGGGCTACGAAATCGCCTTTGCTGTCGATCGGATGGTGGCCGCGGTGCAGACGCATAAGCGCAACTTCCCAGCGACCATGTCAGTTGCGGCGGACATCACGATCCGGAACGAGGCGTCCGGCAGCCTCGCCGTCTTGGATGAGATCGCGAAGGCGCTGACGGATGGCGAGGCCATCGGAATCATCGGCGGGCCCCCGTGTCAGGGATTCTCACGCGCGAACTCGAACTCTCGCGCTGATGACCCCCGAAATCAAATGCCAACCTTCTACCTTGAGATCGTTCAGGCGCTGCAAACACGCTACGACGTGCAGTTCGTGCTCTTCGAGAACGTCATGGGCATCCGCGATGCGAAGCACTCGGTGACATTCCGTGGGATCCTGGCTCGCCTCAAAGAGTTGGAACTCACGGCGGGTGTCGCCGACCACTCGGCCCTCGACTACGGCGTGCCCCAGACACGGAACCGTGTGATCATTTCAGGATTCAAGAACGAGGCAGCCGCTAGCGCCTTCAAGCCGAAGACAATCTCCCGCGAGGGAGTCGACTTGACCGTGCGCGGCGCAATTGGTCACCTGCCTCAGCCAGTTTTCTTCTCGCGAAGCCTCTCAGCGGACGACATCCCGACACATCCGAACCATTGGACGATGACTCCGCGGTCCAAGAGATTCAAGGGCGAGACCGCTGCGCCCGCGCCCACTAGGAGCTTCCGACGCCTGTCGTGGGACAAGCCAAGTCCCACGGTCGCCTACGGACATCGCGAGATTCATGTTCATCCGGACGGAGCGCGTCGGCTCAGCATCTATGAGGCGATGCTCCTGCAGGGCTTCCCGAGGTCATTCGTCCTCGAAGGCACTCTCTCACAGCAGGTGGAGCAGGTCTCGAACGCTGTGCCACCGCCCGTGGCTCGTTCGCTCGCGGCGGCCACCTCGACTGCGCTAACCACGTCGGCGAGCGCTACCCAGACGGTCACAGCGTAGTCAGCTCAGCCGCTGCCTGCGTCCAATGTCGGCCGTCATCCCTACAGTGGAGGGGGGAGGAAACGATGAGTAAGGCGGAGAGTCGGCCTGGGCCGAACGTGCTCCTCAGTCTTGCTGAAAACCCTGACTCCGCCTCGGTTTGCTCGTCTTGGATTGGTCCCATCCTCGCGTTGGGAACGCGGCTTGCGCGGAAGGTTGATGATTTCAGAGGTCGACAGCTGATCATTGCAATCTCGGTTCCGAGTCGCGAGTATGCAGCGGCGCTCATTGGTTCCGGTTGGACTCTCGGAAGGCCGCCCACTCAGGTGGCGACTGATCCGTTGACGGTTCTGCGCGCGGCACTGCCGCAGGGCAACTATCGTGCCGTCAACGCGAACCACGTGATTTCAGGTAGGTTCCAGGGGTTGTCCGAGAAGGTCGTGCGAGACAAGTTGCGCGTTGATGTCACACTCGCAGGGCAGTGGGTCGTCGACATGCTGGAAGCAGTCGCGGCCACTGCCGAGGGCGACCCGGCCGAGCGGATGCCGCGACCGCGCATCGGGAGCATCGGTCGGATGACAGGTGTTGACCGAAACTGGGCGCGGCGTCTTGTCGCTCCTGCGGCGGACCTCGCAATCGTGGGCACGAAAAGCTGGATCAGCGACGACCTCGAAGCTGTTCTTGCCCGGGGTGATGATCCCGATGGCGACTCGCTGGCTACCCTGCTTCTGCCGAGGACCGAGAAATCGGCAACTTGGTTCTCGCGCATCTACTCGTCTTCGGGCCTTGCTGACCAGCTTCCGCTTTCGGATGACGTATCCCTCACGATTCTGGACGGCCAAGGTGCGATCAGATATCTCAATGACGTCCTAAGCCCGATCGTCGTGTGCGTCTTCGATCGATCCGTTGCTGACGAGAGTGCAGCGGAACAGGTCGTGCAGCTCAGAAACTCGCGCGGAGAGCCGATTGCGCTGTCGACACAGCTCGGTTGGGCTCCTCCTGCCGGTGTCGAGGCACTCGGATTCACGGTGGCACTATGACGTCGCGGATCATCGGACTCGATCAGCGATATACAGCCTCGGCTTCGCTGGTGCGGCATGGCGTCGAGATCATTGCTGTTCGGGACGAACTCGGTGCAAGGTTCGATTCGGCCACCCGCGGCCTTTTCCGACTGATCCAGCGGGATGGGCCCGGCGTCTGGGATCATCTTGCCGGTGCCGCGAAAGCACTGCGCTGGCGCCTCATCACCGACCCGATGCCGATAGAGCGCAATGCTCAGCTCACGGCTGCTGCGGGCGAGGTGGGTCGTCAGGCTCGGCAGCTGATCGGAGCCGTCGACGAAGATGCGCTCCTGCGAGAGATCGCTGACGCCGCGGCGGCACTCTGCACCCGCGACCCACTCGTAGGCGCCGTACTGCTTGAGTCGCTGACTGAGGTCGGAGTGGACTCGGCAATTGTCGTGACTGCGAGCAGTCGATCGCGAGAAGCCCTGGGCGAATGGCTCGGCTCGCTTGGGGCACGAGTTCTCACGCTCGGCGATCTTGAGCGCGCCGATGTTTCCGAGGACATCGCCTACTTCGTGGGTCCCCCGCGATTCTTCAAACCGACGGCGGTCACTGCGCCCCGCACGCTGGAAGTGACGTTTATCCTTCCGGCGTGGTTCGGCGATCGAAACGTCCCAAGGTCGGCGATCGCACAGTACGCCGAAGGCGGTATCCAGGTCGCCGCGCGCATCGTCGAGGTCGGCGATGCGCTGCCTGCGCCGCCGGAGCCTGCGATGTCGGAGACCGAGCCGATCCAGGAGGAGGACCTCCTTCCGCAGCCGGTCTGGGGGAGCCGGGTGAGTGAGGACCGTGCGCCGCACGCGGACGAGGTGGAAGCGCGCAAGATTCTTCTTTCGGGGAATCGCGCAATCTGGCTTGATGACGATGGTGAGCGCATCCGTGCGCTTGATCCGACACAGCCGCCTGGCGAGCGCGTCGGCTATTCGGAGGTGTCCGCGGTCGCTCCGGGCACGTACCTGCTTCTGCGTGAAGGTGAGGCTGAGCGGGAGTCCCTCCATGCGCGAGCATATACGCGAATCGGCCCTCGCGCGTCAGCAACCCAGGAGTCGCAGGCGTCCTGGAAGTCTGCACTGATTGAGCAACTTAGGGCGAGAGGCATCCGCGACTCCGAACGCGCCTTGCGTGCACTCGGTGTTCGCGCGGCCGGCCAGGTTCGCGCCTGGGCATCGCCGCACGTTATCCGTCCGCAGAGTGATGGCGATTTCGAGCGGCTCCTCGGATGGCTGGGGCTACCGATCCAGCCGCACTTCGGGCACGCCTCATTGCTAAGACATGAGGTGCATCGAGCCACCCGGGAGCTGCGTGACCGGCTGGAAACAGCGGCGGATGCCGCGGACCTTCACGAGCTCGAGCGCGTCGGTCATATGACTCTCGACATTGCTGAGCCAGGCTTTCGGGGCATGTTCGTCACCCGCGTCCTTGCGATCGCGCCATTTACGGAACTGGTCGCCCGCTACGACGCTCGCGTGCCCTTTGCCGACGAGGGTGCTCAATGGCTCGAATGATCCCGGCCTACTGCACCGAGTCCGCGCCTCCAGGCGAGAAGGCCGTCTTTGTGGCACTGCGGGACGCAGCTGGGACTGAACACTGGACTGTGCTGCACTCACTTGGGATCGCGCAGCATGAGCGACAGGTCGAAGGAGAGGCGGACTTCGTCGTCGTCGCGCCCGACGCTGGCCTGCTGGTGGTAGAGGTGAAGTCGCACCTGTCGGTCGCGCGTAGCTCCGATGGCACCTGGCGCCTCGGTCAGGACCCTCCGACCGTGCGAGGACCTTTTCAGCAGGCGCAGGAGGCGATGCACAGCATCCGGGGCTACCTCCGGAGCAAACGGGTCGAGCTGCGGGACGTCCCGGTCCTGCACGCGGTGTGGTTCACGGGAGTGCGTGCGCGAGCGACGCTGCCCGACTCACCTGAGTGGCACTCGTGGCAGGTGCTTGATTCGAGCGACCTCCCGACCACAGCTCAAGCGGTTGAACGAGTCATGAGAGAGGGAGCGCAGCACCTCGCCTCGATGATCAAGTACTTCGGGTTTGGTGGATATGGCCCGGACCGGGCCACCACTGAACGGATCGTGGCTACGCTTCGTCCGCGGTTCGAGGTTGTGATGACTGCTGGGGACCGCCGACAAGCGCGAGAGGGTCAGCTCGCACAGTTCGTCGAGGAGCAGTACCGCGCACTGGACTCAGCCGCCGACAACAGAGGCGTCTTGTTCACAGGCCCCGCCGGCACAGGCAAGACCTTCCTCGCCGCTGAGTCGGCTCAGCGGGAGGTCGCTCAGGGGCGAGCAGGTCGACTTCTGTGTTTCAACCGCCTACTTGGGCGTAGTCTCCGCGAGAAGCTCATGGATGTCGTGGGGCTCCGCGTGGGCACATTGCACCAGGAGATGTTGCGACTCGCCGGCATGAGCGGCCCGCCGGCAGACGCCGATAGCGACTTCTGGGAGCGAGTGCTGCCCGAGAAGGCCCTTGAGGGCCTTGCTGAGCGGAGTGCGGAGGAGGTCGGGGACTTCCTCATCGTCGATGAGATTCAGGACATCGCGACTGGCACCTACCTCGACTTGCTCGATCTGCTCGTCAAGGGCGGGCTGCGCGACGGTCGCGTTCTCATGTTCGGTGACTTTGAACGCCAGGCGATCTATGGCAGCGAGGGGGCACGCGAGGTACTTCGCGCCCGATCGCCGCATCTGGCGTCGTTCCGGCTGTCCGAGAACTGTCGGAACCTGCCCCGCATCGGATATCAGGTGAATCTCCTCGGTCACTTGACGCCGGGGTTCAGAGAGTTCCGCCGAACCGACGACGGTATCGATCCGACGATCATCAAGTACGTCCGCGGCGAGGACCAGGCCGCCATATTGCGGAAGGTCGTAGGCGATCTGCGTGACGAAGGCTTCGATCTGACAGAGATCGTCGTGCTCAGCCCGCTTGGCGATAGTTCTGTCGCTGCGAGCACATCTGAGCCCTGGCTTCGTCAAGTGCTGAGTCCCGCAGACGGTTCGAAGCCGATCAAGGGGCGGCTCCGCTACGGCACCATCCACTCGTTCAAGGGACTGGACGCGCCGGCCGTCATCGTCACTGACCTTGATGACTCCGGTGGGCCGCACTTCGATGCCCTCGTCTACGTCGGGCTGACACGCGCGACGGATCGCCTGACCGCCCTGGTAGAAACGAAGACGCTACGGCGACTGGTTGGAGGAGAGGCATGAGCGGAATCGAAGCCCGTGAGACCGTTGAGGCGGCCCTACGGCGCGAGCTCTTCGGGCCTCTCGACGGTGATCCCGTGCGGGGGCAGCCGCTGACGATTAACGCTGGAGTCGTGCATTTCGAGACGACGGAGGCATCCCGGGGCCAGTTCCACGATGCGGACAGCGGCCAGGAGATTCTCACGAGCGGCACCCCGCTCAAGCGCTACGGCGTCGGAGTCTTATTCGCGGGCGCCACCGTCGGCGGCTCGCCGGTGGAAAGCGCCGTCGAGGAGGTTTCCGACGCCCTCGACGGAATCACCGGTATCGCGCTCTCCGAAGACGACCAGATTGGGCCGCCTGTCGAGATTCAGGGCCACGTCCGTCACGATGTCGCTGACTCGGATGACTTCGATCTCACGGATGCCAACACGTTCAAGCCGTCGGCGATGGCCGTCTCGTTTGAGACTCGCATGGCTGACTCGGGAACCCTCACAGTTGAGGTAGTCGGCGCGAGATACGAGAAGCTGACCGTGCACATCCCAGGTGTCGCCAAACCAGTCGATTGGTGGGTCAGACGCCCCTTCGAGGCGGTCGGCACGATCTCGGGTCGTACGGTTCTGCGGGAGACGAATCGGCTCAAAGTTATCGACGTCGTGCTCCTGAGCGGCGAAGGCGTTGTCCCTCTTGCGGTGCGAGTGTTCAGTCGTCCGGTCCCCGGGGCTGACGACCCGGCTCTCAGGATCGTGACCCTCGCAGTCGTCAACGATGCCCCTGGTTCCGGCCCGTCTGCGGCGGTCTTTCAGGTTGGCTTCAAGGTGTCGACTGTCGGCGACGCTGACATCGTCCCCTATCCGGAGGTCGAGCTGCCCGACCGGGACGAGGAGGAGCGATCACTTGACCTCCTCTACCGGAACCAGCGCACCTATGCGATCGGGCATGGCTGTGCAGCCGAATGGGGGGCAGTCAACGCCGATGGAGTTGTGCCGTTCGTGCAGGCCGCGGCTCTGCCTGCATATGAGGTCGTCAGCCTCTCACCGAACGTGTACCTGTCTGACGACAACGGGAATCCTGCCTTCGATGCCGATGGCAAGCGGCAGCCGGTGGCTGTCAGTATGGCGGCCCTGGCAAGCGGTAGCGAGGACGGCGCCGCCCAAGTGGAGCTTGTCCTCAGTCAGTACGAGAAGTGGATCGACCGGCGGGAGGCCGAGATCCCCGAGTTGCTTCCGCGCTATCAGGACGCCGCGAGTGAGCACATGCGTCGAGCACGAGCGGCGCTGACGCGGATGCGAACAGGCTGGAGCCTCGTGGCAGCGAACGATCGAGCTGCGCGAGCGTTTCGCTGGGCAAACGAGGCGATGCTGCTCCAGCAGGTCCGATCCGGATTCGAGCTGCGCGAGGCCAAGCAGAGCGGCGATGGTCGCTGGAGAGTCGAGGGAGCGCACCCCGCACTCACCGTGCCGACTGGCCGGGGATACTGGCGTCCATTCCAGATCGCGTTCCTACTTGCAGTGCTGCCCGAACTCGTAGAGCCAGAACGCCAGACTCGCAGCGACGTCGATCTGATCTTCTTCCCCACTGGTGGTGGCAAGACAGAGGCGTACCTTGGCGCGGCCGCCGTCAGTTTGCTCTCCCGGCGGCTCCGTAACCCCGAGGACGCCGGAACAGACACGCTCATGCGATACACCCTGCGTCTCCTCACGGCGCAGCAGTTCCTCCGTGCTGCATCGCTGGTCTGCGTGCTCGAAGACATTCGGGAGCAGAACTCTGACACCCTCGGTGCTGCTCCCTTTGGAATTGGGATTTGGCTGGGTGGCAGCTCAACGCCGAATACGTGGAAGCAAGCACTTGACAACTTGCGGGCTCTGCGTAGACGACCTCACGAGCAGAACCTTTTCCTTCTGCTGAGGTGTCCCTGGTGCGGTGCACAGATGGGCCCGCAGCCTAAGAAGGGCGGTGGACAGGAACCGATCGGGTACGAGGAAGCAGCGGGCAGGGTCGTGCTCCGCTGCATTGACGGCGAGTGCAAGTATTCACGCCGCGCTGGTCTGCCGGTCCATGTTGTCGATGACGATATCTATGAAGCTCGGCCCTCGATTGTCATCGGGACTGTCGACAAGTTCGCGATGATGGCGTGGCGCCCCAGGGCGAGGAATCTCTTCGGGCTTGACGGGAGTGGCGCGCGAAAGGTGTCTCCGCCCAGCTTGATCATTCAGGACGAGCTGCACTTGATCTCCGGCCCGCTCGGCTCAATGGTCGGAATCTACGAGCCCGTGATCGACGAACTCTGTACCGATCGCCGCGGCGCGAGTCCTGTGCTCCCCAAGATCATTGCCTCCACGGCGACGGTCAGACGATATGAGGACCAGATCAAGGGGCTTTTCGGCAGGGAGACCGTCGCGCTCTTTCCGCCGCACGGTCTTGAGGAGGGGCGATCCTTCTTCGCTGAACCCGCGACTTCGGCCGACGGAACCCCGGAACCAGGGCGGCGCTACATCGGTGTGATGAGCGCATCGCTCGGCTCGACACAGACGGTCCAGGTCCGCGTCGCCGCCGCAACCCTCCAGGCCGCGGTGGACATCCCGGAAGAGGACCGGGACGGCTACTGGACCAACCTCAACTTCCTCAACTCGCTCCGGGAACTCGGGAATACCGTCTCGCTCCTCCAGGCTGACATTCCCGACTATCTCACCGGGCTCCGCCGACGGGACGGGATCGTGCCACGGTGGCCTCACCGACAGATGGAACTCACATCGAGGCGGCGGTCAGACGAGATTCCAAAAGCGATCGAACAGCTCCAGGTGAGGTACGCCCCTGGGAAGGAGCGACAAGAGGCTATCGATATCTGTCTCGCCTCGAACATCATCGAGGTAGGTGTGGACATCGATCGGCTCGCGCTGATGACGATCGTCGGGCAACCGAAGACCACGGCGCAGTACATCCAGGTGAGCGGTCGGGTCGGCCGGAAGCAGGAAGTCAGCCCTGGACTGGTCATCACCATCTACGGGGCCGCGAAGCCGCGTGACCGCAGCCACTACGAGCGTTTCCGCACCTACCATCAACAGCTTTACGCGCAGGTGGAGCCTACTTCCGTCACTCCATTTGCCATGCCGGTCCTTCGCAGAGCGCTTCACGCTGCCGCGGTCGCCTATGTTCGGCAGACCGCTCCCGAGACACTCGGACCCGACCCGTTCCCTTCGACTGCCTACGACGAGGCCATTCGCCTGCTGCGTGAGCGAGCAGAAATCGCGGAACCCGACGAGCTCCCGGTCCTCGATCGTTTTGCGCGTGATCGCGCCCGTCAGTGGGGTGGTTGGGAGCGTACCGAGTGGGACGCCAACCCCCGTACTGGTGATCCGCTGCAGGGGCTCATGCGGTTCGCGGGAACCCTCCCTGATCTCGATAGGCGCGCGACGATCTGGGATGTGCCGACAAGCATGCGGAACGTCGATGCCGAATGCCGCCTGGAGATCAGTCAGGCGTACCTGTTCGAGGACACGGCCGCGGAGGAGCCAGCATGAGCACTGGAGCAATGCGCCGAGCGCAGCTAGTGACTCCATTCGGCGTGGGGGCCATGAGCGTGCTTGTGAATGGGACCTCAGTGATCACTGCTGGTCTTGATCACTGGTACGAGGTCGTCGACCAAAGCGCTCTCGCGATGGAGGAGTACCAGGAACACGACTGGCGGCTTGAGTCTCGCCTCAAAGTCTCCGAGTTCCGACTGCCACCGGACTACAGGCCGTCAGGCCAGGGCAGCGACTTGCGAAACGTCCGACTTACCGTGCCCGTGTTGCGCTTCCCCCGATGGTCGTTCTGCATCTATTGCAAGCGTCTGGAACTCAGCAAGCTCACGATGAAGACGCTCGTTGAGTGCCAGGACAAGGAGCATGCCGACAAGAAGTACAAGCCGAAGATGTCGCAGGTTCCGTTCGTGGCGATCTGCGCCCGAGGACACCTGGATGACTTTCCCTTTGACAAGTGGGTGCATCGATCGGCCAACCCATCATGTACGGGCACCTTGCGCCTCGTATCACGCGGAGGCGGCGGGCTCGAAGGGCAGGTCGTAACCTGCGATACCTGCAAGCAGGAGCGCTCGCTTCGAGGGGTCACCGAGGCCCGATTCGACAAGAACGGCGAGGAGCACACCAATCTCAGCGATCAGCTCGTTTCGCCCGAACAGCCCTATCTCTGCGGTGGGGCTCGGCCCTGGTTAGCGCAGCTTGACGGTGTTTGCGATCAACCGATTCGAGGCGCCCTGCGCGCTGCTGGAAACGTCTACTTCCCCAAGGTGGAGTCCTCGATCTATCTCCCTCGACGTGAGGGAGCCGTCAGCGAGGAGGTCCATCAGCTGCTCCGACACCCTGCTGTCAGCACGACCTTCAACAACGTGTTTCAGTTGAGTCTTGATGAGGTGTCGGGCGGGCAGCTACGGAAGCTGCTGGAGCGAAACGTCCCGCCCGAACTCTTCGCTCCCATTTCGGACGACGAGTTACTGGCGGCATACCAAGATCAGTTCGGCATCGGCGAGAGCAGCGGGGAGGAGCCAGTCGAGACTCCGGTCGACGCGGAGAGCCTGACGAGCGACGACATCTGGCGGCATCCGGAATACGTGAAGATTCGCGAGACACCGAAAGATGACTTCCTCGCGGCATCCGACCCCGGTCTTCACGCTGATCTAGCAAGCCACCTCTCTCGCGTGAGGTCGATCGATGTGCTTCGGGAGACGCGCGCGTTGCGGGGGTTTACGCGAGTTCGCGACGGCGAGCTGAAGCTGACGGAGGGGAAGGCGATGCTCAGGCGTGCCAGCTTGACCCCTGCACAGGATTGGCTGCCGGCCTATGTGGTCAAGGGTGAAGGAATCTACTTCGAACTCGATGGGACACGCCTTGCAGCCTGGGAGGGGCGTGCGGAGGTTCAGGCACGCGCCCAGCGGATCACCGATCACTACGGATCAGTGGCAAGCCAGCGCGGGTTGCAGGGGCGGACGATTAGCCCAAGGTTCGTGCTGCTGCATACGCTGTCGCATCTCTTGATCAACGAGTTCATCTTCGCCTGCGGCTACAGCTCGGCTTCGCTCCGGGAGCGTCTCTACGTCTCTGACTCGGCCGATCGGAACATGGCCGGCGTACTGATCTACACAGCGGCGGGCGACTCAGAAGGGACGATGGGCGGACTTGTTCGCATGGCACGCCCGGACAACCTGCGGCAAGTTTTTGCCTCTGCACTGGCGGACGCTCACTGGTGCTCGACTGATCCGGTGTGTATGGATGCAGGCGAGAAGGGGCAGGGACCGGACTCCTGCAACCTTGCGGCGTGTCACGCCTGTGGGCTCCTCCCCGAGACCAGCTGTGAGGAGTTCAATCGATTCCTCGATCGAGGTCTCGTAATCGGCACTCTGGACGACCCGAAGCTGGGCTACTTCTCCGACGCGTTCTCAGACTGAAGCGTTTCCGAAGGAAGATACCATCTGACGACCAGTCCCATCGCCACTCGGGGGCGGTGCTCATGCGCAAACTATGGGGCATCGAGTACGAGTCTGGTCGTATCGGCCCGCCCAGAAGTTGCATACTCGGAGTTATGGCTCTGGGCGGCCGTCAGAGTTAAGGAGGGCTGTCGGCCGGTGTCTCTCACTGCGCGAGCAAGGTGTGCCTTACGTCACCGGTAATGCGGCGGCGTTCGGCGACGGTGTGGGTCGGCGCCGTTCGACCTTCTGCGACGGCGATGCGGCGTTCGTTGCGGATGGCGGCGCGGACGGCGAGGTTCTCGTGGCCGCGGGCGATGAGGAGACGGATGGTCGCCGTCACGCCGTGGACGGCGAGTTTGAGGGCGGTCCACCAGAAGACGAGCATGCCGAGGTAGAGCCATTCGGTATGTCCGAGGCGGACAGCACCGTAGCAGCCGATCCCGACGACGAAGTACAGGGCGCCGAGGAGCACGGCGGGCACGCCCCAACGGTAGCCTCGCCGCGTGCGTAGGAGCGTGACGAGTCGATTGCTGGGGAGCCACCGCTGGCACCAGTTGTAGACGGCGGCGGCGGGGCGCATGGCGAGTGAGATGAGGAACATCAGGGGCCTCCTTCAACGGTCGAGCACATTCGTGCTCGGTTGTGTTGTTGGTGGCTGGGCCCCTTCGCACCGATGGTGCGTCCTGAATCCTGAAGCATGTAATTGCCCGCCGGGTGCTGTCGATGGTACCGGGTGTTGCATGGTGCCGCTAGGGCTTCCTTCTTGCGGTGCATCGGGTCCGTGCAGGGATGTTACAGGTCGCGGATGTGCGGGCGCGAGGCGTGCAGCACGCTTGGAGCTGCCGGGGCCTTTGCTGTGTGCAACATGCTGCGGGGGCTTCGTGTTGCGGGTGTGATGTGCGGGCTGTTGTGCGCGTGCGTGTTGCGGAGCACGTTCGCCTCGCCATCGCGTATGGCGGGCGCGGTGCCGGGGTGTTTCGGCTCCGGTCGCCGTTGTCGGCGGTGTGAGCGCCGGTGGTGGTGAGGCTCGATCCCTGTTCGGCCGTAGCGCGAGCTGTGGAGTTGCGCGCGTGGTGATTTCTCGGGCCCGGGTCGATGTCTCGGCAAGTTTCAGGCGCGGGCGCGCGTGCGGTGTCGGCTGTTTTATCGAGCGAGAGCGGGATCGCTGCGTAGCGGCGGCGAGGTCGCATCGACGCGGGCGCGGAAGAGGCTTCTGCCGCAATAATGCTCGATCGGCGTGTAAATGCAAGACGTGTATCCGACTGTGAGAAGAGCGGGTGCGGAGCGTGGTGGAGGAGGTCCGCGGGGCCGGTTTCGGGTCGAGCGGAGGCGGAGCTGGCGCCGGGTGCTGGGTGCGTGGGCTGGTCATGGTGCTGGCGGCGAGGGTCGGGCGCAGGGTGCGGTGTGAGAGGGGTTCGGGCGGTGCCGACCGTGGCTTGGTAACGCGGTCGGCGCCGTCCGGGGGTGCTGGCGGTTACTCGTCCACGGTGGGGGCGAGGTCGTCGGCGCTGGTGATGAGGCGGGCGATGCCCGCTTGGATGAGGAGGTGGCATCCCGTGCTGGTGGTGCTCGTGATCGGGCCGGGCACTGCTCCCACGGTGCGCGCGAGGCGGTGCGCGGTGTGCGCGACCTGGGGTGCGCCCGAGCGCGCTCCGGCTTCCACGATCACGGTTGCAGCGGCGAGCGCTGCAAGGATGCGGGTGCGTGCAACGAACCGGGAGCGGGTCGGTGCAACACTCGGCGGGGTCTCGGTGAGCACGAGGCCCTGCTCGGTGACCTGATGTAGCAGGCCGGTGTTGCCTGCCGGGTAGGGGCGGTCGATGCCGGATGCGAGGACGACGATGGGGTGTCCGGATGCGGCGAGGGTTGCGCGGGTGGCGACGGCGTCGATCCCGTACGCGCCTCCGGTGATGATGCTGCGCCCGGTACTGGTGAGGTCGTGGGCGAGTTCGGCGGCGGCGTGGTCGCCGTAGCTCGTGGCGGCTCTGGCTCCGGTGATCGTCACGGCTCGGGCGGGGGTGCCGGTGAGGAGGTCGAGGTCTCCGGATGCCCAGAGAGCGACGGGGCGTTCCGTGCCGAGGTCGTCGAGCCCGGTGGGCCATTCCGGGTCCGTGGGGATGAGTACCCGGTGGGTGCCGTCTGCGGCGCTGTCGAGGGCGTCGATCACGGTCTGTTCTGCGATGGCGGGCGGGAGCGTATCGAGGGTGTGCTGGACGACGGCGGGGCCGTTGGTGCCGGTGAGACGGACGGCGGGCGGGTTCGGTTCGCCGGGGATGGTCAGACAGGCCAGCGCGATGCGTGCGTAGCGTTCCTGCTGGTCGGGGTCGGCGGTGATGCGGTCGAGAATCTGGGTGCTCATGATGTCTGCTCCTGTGAGGTCGCGAAACGGAAAGAGGGAGCGGGGCCGGTCACCGACGGCGATGCGATGGCCGGCCCCTGTGGTTATTGACGGCGGGTCAGGCGGCGTCTGCGACCTCGGCCCCAGCGTCGGTCGCGTTGTCCTCGTCTGTGCCGCGTGCCTCGGTGGCGTCGGCGGCGTCCGTCTCGGTGGACGGCTCCTCGTCGTCGGCGGGGTTCTCGAGCGCGGTCACGTCCTCCGGCCCGTTCTCCTCGTCGTCGGCGTCACTGGTTGCCTCGTCCTCGTCCGTGCCGCTCTCCTCGTCGGCGGCATCCGTTTCCTCGGTGGGGGTCGGAGCGTCCTCGCCGGGGGTGGCGCTGTCGGGGTCGGTGATGAGGGTTTCGACGTCGGAGAGGGTGTATCCCCATGCGGCGAGCTGGTCGAGGTACTGGCGGATGGACTCGTTGGGGTTGCGCCAACTGTTCTTGTCGGTTGCCGCTTCCATAGCGCCGAGTGCGACGGCGAGCAGTGCGTGTCCGGCCTTGGTCGGGGTGGCCTGGGTCATCGCGGCGATGGGGTGCGGCTGCCCGTAGTGGCGCTGACCGTCGAGGCCCAGGAGGGTCGCGGCCATGTCGTGCCCGTCGTTTGCGGCGCGGGCGACCTCGTAACGGCTGTCCGCGATCACGGTTGCCGCGAACGCGAGCGCCTGAGAGGGCAGACGCTTCCGGCCGAGCAACTTGGTCACCCATGCGCGGCGCACCTTCTCCGCGCTGACCCATGCCTTGTTGTTCGCGACGACGCGGCGACGTTCGGCCTTCTCCTCCTCGGTCATCGCCCCGGATCGGGTGGTGGGCTGGCTGTGCCGGATGGAGGTCAGGCCGTGCTCACGCCAGTTCACAACGACGTGCGCGACGTCGATGCTCCCCCACCGCTCCCCGATAGCGACGGCGTGCCCGTCCTTCCCGGCGTAGTTCTCCTCGGTGACGCGCTCGCCGTCGGCGGTGAGGAGGTCATGGAAGAACGCCACGTCCTCGTCGCCCCATGCCGGGTAGTCCACGACGATGTATCCGTCTGCTTCGTACTGGGCGCGCAGGGCCGCGATTTCCTCCTTGGTGGCCTTGTCGTCCAGGTGCCGCTGGGCGTAGTGGTCGAACGATTCCGGGTCGCGTGCGGCGATGCTGGTGAGTTCGGCCAGCGCGTCCGGGTCGTCCTCGAACTCGGTGAGTATGAGTGCCTGGTCGAGGGTGAGGGCGTGCTGGGTGACGGCGGTCTTGGCGATGTCGCTTTCGGCGACGGCAAGACCGGTCTTGACGGTGGTGCGCTTGGTGCCGGTCTGCTTGGCGATCGCGGTGACGCTCATCCCGTCCAGCGCCAACTGCCGCCATGCCTCGGCCCGGTCGGTGTCGGTGAGGCCTGCGCGGTGTTCATTGGTGATGTACTGCTGGATGATGCGGATGCGCTTCTCGTCGGAGGCGTCCACGACGTAGACGGGCACGTCCTCGGCGTCTGCCTCGCGGGCGGCGAGGGTGCGGCGCTGGCCGTCGCGGACGATGATGTTTCCGTCCTGGTCGGGGTGAGCGAGGATGGGCACGATCACGCCGTGGAGCTTGATCGAGTTGACGAATGCCCGGTCGAGGTCGACCTGTGAGCGGATGTTGTCCTCCACGACGAGGGCGTGGGGGCTGATCCGGCGAACCTCCGGTCCTTGCACGGCCTCCTGGGCGGGGGTGAGGTCTGCGGCCTGGGTCGGGGTGGTGTCGATGATGGTCATGGCTCTCGGTTCCTTTCCTGAATCCCGGAGGGCCGTCACACCCGGTGGTGTGGCTGTTCCCTCCCTGCCATTGCCTTTCGGCACATGCCGAGAAAAGGGGCCAGGAATGAATGCGCAAGGCCGAAGAGTCAAAAAATCTCCTCCCCCACGCCAGGGGAAGGAGATCTACTATCGGGGAGATTTTTTGCGTGCCTTGCGCAGAAGGGAATGGTCCCGCACAATCAAGCAGCCGAAAGGCAATCCGCAGGATTGCCCAACCAGTGCTGCCACCGCGTCAGCGGTGACCGCCTGACTTTCCGTGCAGAAGCGGCGACAGCGCCAGCCCGCAACTCGGGAGGAATCTGGACACGCGACGGCGAACAGGATGAGCGGCGGAGAGTAGCGAGAGGGCGATGGCGGCTCGGGAGTGCCGGGCACCCGGGATGGTTACTCGCGGGACAGCAGCAGGTTCCCGAGGTCACCTCCAGCACGGACTTGTGGGGTGTGACGCGCGCACCTGTCCTCACGAATAGCCGATCCGAGCGTGGTCGGTGCGGACGTGAAGGCGGTGGTCTGAGTGGCCCGAATGAGACGTTCACCGGCCGAGGTGCAGGCGGCGCGTGAAGCCAAGCTCGACGAGATGGCGGAGAAGCTCGAGACTGCCGTCGCGGGGCTGACGACGGGTGAGGATTGGAAGAGGGCAATCGAGTTCGCGGCCCGGTTCAGATCTCGGAGTTTTCGGAACACACTGCTGATCTACGCCCAGCACACCGACGCATACGAACAGGGACGAGTATCGACGCCGGTGCCGACGTACGTAGCGGGGTTCAACCAGTGGAAACAACTCGACCGGTCGGTCGACAAGGGCCAATCCGGGTACATGATCTACGCCCCGGTGATGGGGCGATTCGCGTCGAAAGATCCCTCCGATCCGATGTCGTGGCGCAGACTGCAAGCCCGGGAGAAACCTGCAGCAGGCGAGGTGGTGCGTTCGAGGATCGTCAACGTGAAGCCCGCCTACGTGTGGGATGTGACGCAGACCAGCGGGTCGGAGATCCCGGAGCGGCCAATGCCGCGGCTGCTCGAAGGAGAGGCGCCGGCCGGGCTGTGGGCGGGGCTCGCCGCCCAGGTCGCGACGGAGGGATTCGAGTTGCAGGACGCGGTGGATGCGACTTCCATCTGGGGAGCGAATGGCGTGACGATCTACGACACGAAGGTTGTCGCAGTTCGCGCGGACATGGACGATGCAGCGCGGGTGAAGACGCTGGCGCACGAACTCGGGCACGTCCGCATGCACGACCCGGCTGAGGCCGTCACCCATCATCGAGGCATCCGAGAGGTAGAAGCGGAGTCGGTGGCGATGATGATCGGCGCGGCGCACGGCATGGACACCAGCGACTACACGATTCCCTACGTCGCGACGTGGGCGCAGTCGGTGGCGGACAAGGAACCGGTGGACGTGGTGCGCGAGACCGGCGAGCGGGTGCGTCGCGTGGCACTGGAAATCCTCGACAAGCTGCCGGATGCGGGCATCGGCGATGGGTACCCGCCCGGGCTTGACCGCACCGGCCCCGACGCTGAACGGGAGACGTCGCGGGCCCGGACGGTGGAGTTGGGTACGGCGACTCCGGTGCGCACGACGGCGACGGTCGACGTCTCCGTGCCGGCGCTGTGACGGGTATGCCGCAGCGTCGGATGGGTGCCTGGGTCGTCGGTGCCTCGATCATCGGCACGGTGCTGCTGGGAGTCGGCGCGTTCTGGCTATCGTTCACCGCGCTCGCGGACCTCGCGTCCCGCGCGGGCACCGCGGTGGGGCTCGCGTGGGTATGGCCGTTGATCGTGGACGGGGTAATCGTCATCGCGACGATGTCGGTGGTCGCCTTGTCACCGTATGGGCGGGCGGCGACCCGGTATCCATGGCTGCTGTTGGCCGGGGCGGCGCTGGTGTCGATCACGGCGAACATCACGCACGCACTGGTCGCCGCTGACGACACCGTGCCCGGCATAGTGGCGGCACTCGTGGCATCGGTGCCACCGATCGTACTGCTTGCGGCCACGCACTTGACCGTGGAGCTGGGCCGCTACCGCCGCGCCGTGCCGACCGTCGGTGAGGATGCCGATGTCGTCCCGGCCACGACCCTGATGCAGGAAGGGAGGTTGGAGCGTACGCCGGTTCGAGCGTTGGCGTCCGGAACAGTGAGCACAGCAGTCACAGCGGAAGACACGCACGCGGCATCATCTACGCCGAGCCGGGCGCCCGCGGATATGGGCGGGCCTGAAGAGGCGATCCGATTGAGCAAGCGGGGTCTGTCGAACCGACAGATCGCGTTCGAGCTCGGTGTCCATCCGACGACCGTCGGACGGTGGCTGAAATCAGTCGAGAAGCGGTCCGAGACCGCAGTGGAGAAAGAGGAGGAATCATGAACACGGCTGACGACGAGCGGTACATCCCGCTGAAGCAGGATGGCAGGGATTCAGTAGTGACTGTGGCGTCTGAACGAACGGCCGGGCCGGAGCATGTGGAGACGGCGCAAAGGGATTCGGACGCGCTGGCTCGCTTGTCGGACCCGGCGTTGGCGGCGCGTCGGGAGCGCATCGCCGCTCAGGTGAAGGATCGTTCGCGGCTGACGTGGATGCCCGCATCGGAACTGATGCGACACAGCAGCCAACGTGCCGCGGACGCGATCAGTCACGGGCAGGAGAGACTGCACCGGGCTGTGCGGGACGCCACGGTAGCCGGTACAAGGAAGGTGGCGCAGGCCGTCGGCGAGCGGGTACGAGAGTTGGGCACGCCCCGCCCCGTCATCGGGCGACCGCAGCAGAGCGAACCTGTGGTGACTCGTCAGAGCATCTGAGCGGCACCGCGTCGGAGACCGACGCCTTGTGCACTGCGCAGCGGAGGGCCAGTCGATCCGGCGGGCGCGTCGAGTTCGCTGATGTGCGGGAGGTCAGACGCGACATACGCAACTTTTGGTCTTTGGGGTCCAGTCTGCGTCTAGGGTGGTCTACAGGGCGGCCCTACGCTGTCCGGCGAGGCCGTGAGGACGGTGGACACATTGAACGTGACTAGCCCGGGCCACGTAACCGGGAATCTGAATTCGCAAAGCAGGCGAAGCCCCAGCGAGCGAAGCAACACGGATGCTCTCACTCGACCACAGCGCGGCGAGCGTTGCAGTGAGCCCCTTTCCACGCTGCTCGACCGGGTGCCAATAGGCTGGACCCGTGTTGTCTACAACGGACGTCCCTACGGACTAGCTCGAACGGAGCACGCAGGCGGACGAAGCGTCAGCATCTACGCCGAGGAACTAGGGGGAAATGATCTAGTCAGCGCCAATGTGTACCGGACTCAGGACGCTGACTGCCTCCGGGCCTGTGAGATGCCTGACGCAAAGGTTCTCGCATTCCTACGCGGGTGGTCCCCGGGGTGACAAAGGGTCTCGCCGCCGCTCTCCTCGCCGTCGTCGCGCCGATCGCCGCGCGGCGATGCCCGGAGAAAGCGCTCGTTCTCAGCGCCACCGACATTGTGCTGGAACGTCCACGGAACCGCGATCATGGTGACTGGGCCAGCAGCATCGCCATGAAGATCGCCAAGCGTCTCGGTGCGGACCCGTACGAGCTGGCGCGGGAGATCGCCGAGGAGCTCGCCTCGGCCGACGGCATCGCGTCGGTCCAGGTGGCGGGACCTGGCTTCATCAACATCCGCGTCGAGGCGGGAGCCGCGGGCGCTCTCGCGAAGACGATCGTCGAGGCGGGCGTCGACTACGGCCGCAACGACACGCAGATCGGCAACACGATCAACCTCGAGTTCGTGAGCGCGAACCCCACGGGCCCGCTGCACATCGGCCACGCCCGCTGGGCCGCGCTGGGCGACAGCATCGGCCGGGTGCTGCAGTTCTCGGGCGCGACGCTGGCGCGCGAGTTCTACATCAACGATGCCGGCGTGCAGATGGACCGCTTCGGCGCCTCCGTGCTGGCCGCGATAAAGGGCGAGTCCACGCCCGAGGGCGGTTACCCGGGCGAGTACGTGACGGAGCTCGGTCGTCGCGTGCTCGAGGCGCGTCCGGACATCCTGAGCCTGCCGGCCGACGAGCAGCTCGTCGCCGCGCGCGATGACGCGTACGCGCTGCAGCTGACGGAGATCGAAGGCTCGCTCGCGAAATTCAACGTGCACTTCGACGTGTGGTTCTCGGAGCGCGTGCTGCATGCCGCGGGCGAGGCGGGAGGGCCGGGCCTCGTCGACCGCGCCGTGGACCGGCTGCGCGCGCAGGGCTACGTCTTCGACCGGGACGGCGCGGTGTGGGTGCGCACGACGGACTTCGGCGACGACAAGGATCGCGTCATCCGCCGCTCCAGCGGCGAGTACACCTACTTCGCCGCCGACGCCGCGTACTACCTGAACAAGGGCGACCGGGGGTTCGCGCACAAGATCTACCTGCTCGGCGCCGATCACCACGGCTATGTGCACCGCCTCAAGGCGCTCGCGGGTGCGGTGGGCGAGGACCCCGAGAAGGACGTCGAGATCCTGATCGGCCAGCTCGTCTCGATCGGCGGTGCCAAGCTCTCGAAGCGCGCGGGCAACATCATCGAGCTCGATGACCTGCGCGAGTGGCTCGGCACCGACGCGCTGCGCTACTCGCTCGCGCGCTACCCGGCCGACTCGCCGCTGTCGCTCGACCCCGACCTGCTGCGCAAGCGCACGAACGACAACCCCGTGTTCTACGTGCAGTACGCGCACGCCCGCACGCACAACGTGGCCCGCAACGCCGCCGACGCGGGCGTCGACCGCTCCAAGTTCGCCCCCGAGCTGCTCACGCACGAGACCGAGTCGGCGCTGCTCGGCGCTCTGCAGGAGTTCCCGCGCGTCGTGGCGTTCGCCGCCGAGGTGCGCGAGCCGCACCGCGTTGCCCGCTACCTGGAGGAGCTCGCCGGCCTGTACCACCGCTGGTACGACAACTGCCGCATCACTCCGCTCGGCGATGACCCGATCGAGAGCGTGCACCGCACGCGTCTGTGGCTGAACGACGCCACCGGACAGGTGCTGCGCAACGGCCTCGGCCTGCTGGGTGTTTCGGCGCCCGAGCGGATGTGGCCGACTACCTGAGTGCTTGCGCGGAAGATGCCCGCCCAGAGGGGCCGCCGGGTGATCGATCAGCTCCCTCTGACGTGAGGCCGCGCTCTCCTGCACCCCTCCTCTATCGGGAGTGAAGGAGGCGCTCGCTCGCCGCCCAGAGGTCGCGCGCGAGTGTCTCGTCGTAGGCCTGGCGGTTGGCTCGGCGGACGCGACGCCGTACGAAGTACTCGCCGGATGGGTAGTCGGTTCCGGCTTCAGCGTCTGCGAGCCAGACGAGCGTGTCGGCGCCTTTGTCCGGGGTCTGGAGGATGCGCCGTCCGATCCAGGTCTGGTAGACGAGACGGAGGCCGGCGCCGGCCTCGGTGGAGAAACTGGTCGCGATGTTGCCTGGGTGGAACGCGGCACTGGCCAGGCCGCGGTCTGCGTAGCGGTGGTGCAGTTCCCTGGTGAACAGGATCTGCGCGAGCTTTGCGTTGCCGTACGCGGTAACGGGGCTGTACCGCTTCTGACCGTTCAGGTTCGCGAGGTCGATGCGCCCATAAGCGCGGTTCGCGACGCTCGAGGTGTTGATGACCGAAGCGCGGGATTCGATCAGCCTCTCCATGAGCAGGCTCGTCAAAAGGAATGGTGCGAGATAGTTCACCTGGAAGGTAACTTCATGCCCGTCGATGGTCAGTTGCCGGTTCCTGCCGAACACGCCACCGGCGTTGTTGGCCAGGACATCGATGCGCGGGTGACGTTCGAGGAGCAGGTGCGCAAGCGCGCGCACCTGCTCGAGTTCTGCGAAGTCTGCCACGTGGAACTCCTGCTCGAGCTCTTGCGCAATCCGCTGCGTCTTCTCGCGGCTGCGTCCCACGAGAACGATCCGATGGCCCCGTGCGGAGAGGGCGCGGGCCGCTGCCGCGCCGATGCCGTCACTGGCTCCCGTGATGACGATGACTTTTCGTGTGGGCATCCTGCAGCCCGCCTTCCCGGGACTGTAGTCCCCTACATGACACTGTAGTTTCAGTTTCGGGATGACAGTAGCATGAGTGGCATGCTTGAGGATCCTCGCCCACCTGTTCGACCGACCGCTCGGGCTCTTGCGCGAAGCGCGGTGGCGAACCATGTCGCGGAGACAGCCTTCGAGCTCTTCGCGGACCGCGGATACGAGAGCACGACAGTTGACGACATCTGCATTGCTGCAGGAGTCTCCCGCAGCTCGTTCTTCCGCTACTTCCCGACGAAGGAACAGGCACTGCTCAGGCGAGTAATCGGCTTCGGCGAGGAGATGCGCGAGGCACTGGAGAAGCGCCCCGAGGTTGAGACGCCGTGGACCGCACTGCGCCGTTCGCTCGATCCACTGCTCGCGATCTACAGCACGGACCCCGACCGCGCGATGCGCGTCGCACAGATGCTCACCGGCACGCAGGCTCTCGCCGTGCACCACGCGACAAAGGTCGCGAGTTGGCGCGACACGCTCGGCCCCGAGGTCTCACGCCGACTGGGCAACCAGTCGGACGACCCCCGCGACCCCCGCCCGGGGGCTTTGATCGCCGCGACGTTCGGATATCTCGACGCCGCGATCGCCGCGTGGGCTCAAGGAGACGGAGCCCTGCCACTCGCAGCCGTCCTCGATCACGCCATGGCGGCCATCGGCAGCGATCCCACCTGACGCGCCCCGCCAGCCAGTGGCCGATCCCTGCCCCGATTAGCCGATCTCTGCATGCTCTGCGCTCACTCGTAGATATTTAGAGACGGTCGGTCTAAATTCGCTGTCATGACCGACATCGCAGCTCGACCCCGCCGGGGACGCCCCCCGAAGATCCCTCGCGAGCACGGGGACACGCGCGAGGCGCTGCTGCGTTGCGGCATGGCGGTGCTGACGATGCAGGGCATCAGCGCGACCGGCATCGACACGGTCCTGAAGCGCGTCGGCGTGCCGAAGGGCTCCTTCTACCACTACTTCGACAGCAAGGACGCGTTCGGGTTCGAGGTGCTGCACCGGTATGCGGGCTACTTCGCCCGCAAGCTCGACCGATGGCTGCTCGAAGAGGGCCCATCTCCGCTGGAACGCCTGGCGCGGTTTGTGAACGACGCCAAGGCCGGCATGGTGCGACATGACTTCGAACGAGGTTGCCTGGTCGGCAATCTCGGCCAAGAGGTCTCCACCCTTCCCGAGGGCTACCGTGAAGCGCTCGAAGACGTGCTGCGCGACTGGGAGCGTCGCGTCGCGGCGTGCCTGCGACTGGCCGCAGACGCAGACGAGATCCCGCCCGGCTCCGACTGCGACGAGCTGGCGTCCTTCTTCTGGGTGGGCTGGGAAGGCGCGATCCTTCGCGCCCGCCTGACCCGCGACGTCCGACCGATGGGCGTCTTCTTCGCCGGCTTCCTCGCATCCATCCGTTTCCGTCCCGAGGGAGCATGATGTTCAGCGCAATCTCCATCGCCAAGGCCGACGCCGGATACCAGGCAACGCTGCGCGAACTCGACGACAGCGAGCTACCCGACGGGGACGTCACGGTTCGCGTGTCGTACAGCGGTCTGAACTACAAGGATGCCCTCGCGATCACGGGGAAGGCGCCGGTCGTGCGTCGCTTCCCGATGGTGCCCGGGATCGACCTCGCCGGGGTCGTGGAACACAGCGACAGTCCCTCCTATGCGCCTGGTGACCGGGTGCTGGTGAATGGGTGGGGCATCGGCGAGACGCACTGGGGCGGCCTCGCCCAGCGAGCTCGCGTGAGTGCGGACTGGCTCGTGCCGGTTCCTGATGCGATCTCGGAGCGGCAGGCGATGTCGATCGGCACGGCCGGATACACGGCGATGCTCTCCCTCATGACCCTCGAATCGCATGGCCTCACCACTGATTCGGGTGACGTCCTCGTCACGGGCGCGAACGGTGGGGTCGGCGGGTTCGCGATCGCGCTGCTGGCATGCGGCGGCTACTCGGTCGTCGCGTCGACCGGCCGTCCCGCTGAAGCCGACTACCTGCGCCGCCTCGGCGCTACGACGATCATCGACCGGACAGAGCTATCCGAGCCCGGCCGGCCGCTCGGCAAAGAGCGCTGGGCGGCTGCGATCGACTCCGTCGGCAGCCATACCCTCGCCAATGCCTGTGCCGGGACGAAGGCGGGCGGCGCCGTCGCCGCATGCGGGAACGCACAGGGCATGGATCTACCCGCCACCGTCGCGCCGTTCATTCTACGCGGGGTGCGTCTGCTCGGCATCAACAGCGTCACCCAACCTCACGACAAGCGCGTCGCAGCGTGGAACCGCCTGGCCGCAGAGCTTGACCTGGACCTGCTGCCCGCTATGAGCCGCGAGGTTGGCCTGAGCGAGGCCCTCTCCGTTGCCGATGACCTTCTGGACGGGCGCGTCCGCGGCCGGATCGTCGTCGACGTGAACCGCTGACCATCCCCAAGACCACACAAACGAAAGAAGAAGATCATGACGAAGATCACCGTGCTCGGAGCCGGCGGACGTATCGCAAGACACGCCATCGCCGCACTGCTGGAAGAGCCTGCCAACGAGCTGACCCTGTACCTGCGTCGCCCGGGGAGCCTGGCTGACGTGCCCGCCGACCGCGTCCAGGTGATCGAGGGCGACGTCCTCGATGAAGACCTCCTCACGCGTACCGTCACGGGGCAAGACATCGTGTACGCGAACCTCGGCGGGGGCGACATCGAAGCTCAGGCCCGCGCCGTCGTCGCAGCGCTGACCGCCGCGGGAACGCGACGGTTGATCTGGATATCCACCCTCGGCATCTACGACGAGGTGCCCGGCGAGTACGGCAAGTGGAACCACCGGATGCTCGACGGCGGATACCTGCAGACCTACAGCGCCGCCGCGAAAGTGATCGAGGAGTCCGACCTCGACTACACGATCATCCGTCCCGCCTGGCTGTCAGATGACGACGAGGTCGACTACGAGCTGACCCAGAAGGATGAGCCCTTCCAGGGCACCGAGGTGTCCCGCAAGAGCGTCGGCGCGCTCGTCGCCGAACTCGCCAAGAACCCGGCCGACAGCGTCGGCGCCTCGCTCGGCGTGAACAAGCCCGGCACCGACGGCGACAAGCCCTCCTGGTACTGAACGGACCATGCCATGACCGCTCTAGACTCACTCACCAAGGACGGCTTGTCCCTCGGGATCGAGCTGCCCCTGGACAACGACCTCGCTCGACGAGATGTCTCGGGTCAGGGTCTCTTCCCTGATCTGACCCGGCATCAGGAGAGGGCACAGCTCGCCGACCGGCTCGGATTCCAGGCCCTTTGGCTCCGGGACGTGCCGATGTGGCGACCGCGTGACTTCGGCGATGCCGGACAGATCTTCGACCCCATCCCCTACCTCGGCTACCTCGCCGCATCGACCGAGCGCATATTGCTCGGCACGGCAGGGATTGTGCTCCCGCTGCGGCACCCTGTGACGCTGGCAAAGGAGGCCGCCACCGTCGACGCTCTCTCCGGTGGGCGGCTGCTGCTCGGCCTCGCCTCGGGCGACAGGCCGGGCGAGTACCCGTTCTTCGGAGCCGATTTCGATCGCCGTGGAGAGACCTACCGCGAAGGCGTGCGTGTCATGCGTGAGATCTGGGAGCAGGCGGCGCAGGGCCGGATCGATCAGGACTCGTTCCTGCCCGCCCCTGTGGACGGGACGATTCCACTGATCGGGATCGGTGGCGCGCAGCAGTCCCCGGCGTGGGCGGCCGAGAATCTCGACGCGCACATGACCTACCACCGTGCAGGCCCGCAGATGCGCGCCGTCGCCGCGCAGTGGCGGGCGATATCGCTCAAGCCGTTCATGACGAACCTCTACCTCGACCTCGCTGAGAACCCGGATGCACCCTTCGAGCCCATCCGCCTCGGCGCACGGGTCGGCACCACCGGTCTCACCGATTACCTCACGGGACTGGCCTCGGCAGGGATCGCGCACATCAACCTGGTGCTGCGGCCGGGACGCAGAGATGTCGAGGACGTCATGGAAGAGATCGGACAAGACGTCATCCCCGCCCTCCGAGCCCGAACCGCATCAGAGCCAGCCGGCGCAGACATCCGATCGTGACCGAGTCCACCGAATCAAGAAACCAACGAGCAGGGAGAACGATTGATATGAGCAGCACAGACACCATCGCCACGACCGCGAGCGACCCGACGGCGGTTGTCGCGACCGCGCAGTTCCTCACGCCCGTCGTGCTCGGCCTTCAGGCACTGACGATCAACGCCAAGCAGGCGCACTGGCACGTGCGCGGCGCGAACTTCGTCGGCGTCCACGAGTTGCTGGACACCATCGCGAGCAACGCGGGCGATTTCGCCGACGCGGCGGCGGAACGCATCGTCGCGCTCGGGCTCCCGCTCGACGCCCGTGTGAGCGCTGTCGCCGAGAAGGGCGCCGTCACAAGCGTCCCGGCGGGATTCGCGAGCTCAGACGACCTCGTGCATGCCGTGATCGCGGACATCGACAGTCTCCTCGCCGATGTCCGCGCAGCGGTCGATGGCCTCGACGGCATCGACCTGACCAGCCAGGACGTCGCGATCGAGATCCAGCGCGGACTCGACAAGGACCGCTGGTTCCTCGTGTCACACGTCGCCGCCTGACCGATGTCCCGAGGGGCGCCTCTCACCGATCCGGTGAGAGGCGCCCCGAGTGTTACGCCGTGCCAGCGAACGAGACGAGCTAGTCGAGAATCGCGGTGACTTCGAGCTCGACGAGAACGTCGGGCTCGAAGAGGTAGTCGACCCCGATGAGGGACGCAGGCGGCAGGGGCTGCGGCAGTTCCAGCTCCTCAGCGACGCGCGCGATCCCGTCCATGAAGGGCGCGATCCTCTCAGGTGCCCAGTCGGTGACGTAGAACGTCATCCGAAGCACATCCTCGAAGGACGCGCCCGCGCCGGTGAGCGCGCGAGCGGTGTTGCGCAGCACCTCCGCGACCTGGCCTGCGAGGTCCCCGGCCGCGAGGGGCTCTCCCTCTGCGCTGCGGGCGACCTGCCCGCTGATGTGCAGATGGCGCGTACCGGTGCCGACGGCGACATGATCGTAGGGCGTGCCGGGCTGAAGGCCGGCAGGGCTGAAGCGTGCAACTGACATGGAAGGTCCTGTTCGTCCGTAGTGGTTTACCATTGATACCTGGTAGGCGAAAGACACTTCAAGGAGACCTGGTTACATGGGCGATACCGCCGTGCGCGAGGACGAGCTGCGTATCGCAGCGCCGCACCGCGAGTTGCTCGACCAGGTGCTCGATAAGTGGTCGCTCAGCGTCCTCAACGAATTGTGCGAACGGCCGTCTCGATTCAACGCTTTACGACGTGCCATACCCGGCGTGACGCAGAAATCCCTCACGGCGACGTTGCGAAGGCTGGAGCGGAACGGTGTCGTGCAACGTCGGGTCATCAGCACACGTCCGGTGTCCGTCGAGTACCGGATCACGACGCTGGGCAAGACGTTACGGGCGCCAGTTGACGCGCTCATCGCCTGGGCGGATGAGCAACTGCCGGCCATCGAACGAGCACGCATAGCCTTCGACGAAGACGAGCAGTAGACGTCAGAACACCTCTCCCATCGAGGCTCGGCAGTAATCCGACTCAGCGATCTGCCGGATCGTCCGGTTCTGCGCCGTCCCTGTCTCTCATCCCGGCGTCAACCATGCCCATCGTCGCATCGAACTGCGTCATGACCAGCGCCGCGGTGCTCGCGAAACCGCATGCGAGAAGGATGAGCAGTGAGGGCACGAAGTCATCCGGTGCGGGCACCCAGCCGCCCAGTGTCCACGGCAGGACCATGGCGATGACGATGCCGAAGCTCGAGGCCCATTCGTTCACTACGAGAGAGCGAGAGGAGCCGGCCCCGCCTCTCGCGAGGATGCGCCGCCCCGTTTCGACGGTCATCGCGACCAAGAGGATGCCGAGGGCGATGAAGCTCAGCGCGCCCCAGAGAGCATCAAGTGACGCGAGCGCGAGCGGGACGAGCAGAGGGATGGAGTACGCCGTGAACACCCAGCGAATCGATGAGCGAAAGTACCGGTCCGCGGCCTCCGATGCCGCCAGCCGACGATGCATCTCCGAGTCGATGTAGAAGAACACGCCCACGATGAACGTGCCGAGCATCGTGCCCGATACTCCGGCCAGCCCCAAGAGGAAGTCGTTATCCGCGTTCGGCATCATCTGCGTCCCTCTTTCCCACGAATCGAGCAGCCCATGCTGTGGCAGGTTTTCGAGTCACGTCGGCGAGAGCTCCTTGCTGCACGATGCGCCCTGCATCGAGGACGACGATCTCGTCGGCAAGCGCATCGACGTCTTCGCGGTCATGAGTGACGAGGATCGTCGGTCCGCCGAACTCACGCAGATGCACGCCGAGGTCGGCACGCACCTCGTCGCGGAACTCCACGTCCAGAGCCGCGAGCGGTTCGTCGAGGAGCAGTGCTTTCGGTTCGGATGCGAGGGCACGAGCCAGCGCTACGCGCTGTGCCTGCCCGCCGGAGAGTGCGCCCGGGTATCTCTCCGCCAGGTCGATCAAGCCGAAGCGGGACAGCCAACGATCTGCGCTGCGCCGGGCCGCGGGCCACCTGCTGCCGCGGGCTCTGGCGGAGAAGGCGACGTTCTCGCGCACCGTCAGGTGCGGGAAGAGGAGCAGGTCTTGGAACATGACGCCGATTCCACGCTGCGCGGCGGGAAGGGATGCCAGGTCCCTGTCTCCGAGCCGCACTGCCCCGTCCACCTCCGTGAAACCCGCGATCGCTGCGAGGATGCTGGTTTTTCCGGCCCCGTTCGGACCGACAACCGCGAGTACACGGCCGGGCTCTGCTCTGAGTTCGATGATCACGTCGAAAGCGGGGCGTCGAATACGTGCGGAGATCGTCAGCTGTGCAGTCATACGGTTCCTGGCAGCCATCGGTCGCGGAGCGCGAGGAGAACGCTCAGCGATACGGCAAGCAGCACGAGGGCGAGTGCGATCGCGGTGTCGGGGTCGGAGTTCATCGCGAGATAGGAAGCAATCGGGAGTGTGCGCGTCACACCCGGGAAGGAGCCCGCGAACGTGATGGTCGCGCCGAACTCGCCAAGCGCGCGGGCGAAGCAGAGCACGGCACCGGCCGCGATCCCGGGTGCCGTCAGCGGTACGGTCACGAGACGAAAGATCTGCCACGGGCTGGCACCCAGCGAAGCAGCCGCAGTCTCGCTGCGACGGTCTGCCGATCGCAGCGCGCCTTCGACGGCGAAAACGAGGAAGGGCATAGCCACGAACGTCTGCGCGAGCACGACGGCGCCGGTGGTGAAAGGGATGGTGACGCCAACCTGCGTGAGCCATTGCCCGAGGAGTCCGCGCCGACCCAGCAGGAGAAGCAAAGCGATGCCGCCGACGACGGGAGGCAGCACCAGCGGGACGGTGATCGCCGCACGCAAGAGGCGCCGCGGCAACACCCGCCAGCGAACGGAACGGCTCAGCAGCACCGCCAGCGGGATACCGAGGACGAGGCTGAGGCCGGTCGACAACGTCGCCGTGAGCAACGACAGCCCCAGAGCCTGCAGAACCTCCTGTCGGACGAACAGCCCGGCGAGATCACCCCAGGGTGCGCGCAGGATCAGTCCGAGCAGCGGCAGAACGAGCAGCGCGAGACCGACTACGCCGAGAGCGAGGACGACCGGCTGCAGCCGTTCACGGGGCCGCGAAGCCGGCATCCTCGAAGACCTGACGTGCCTCATCCGAGCGGAGGAAGTCGATGAATGCCTGCGCGGCGTCCGGGTTCGTCGCCTCGGCGAGAAGGGTGAGCGGGTACTTGTTGATCACCTGCTGCGCCTCGGGCACGTCGATGCCCTCTACGGCACTTCCTGCTGCGACGACGTCGGTCACGTAGACCAGCGCGGCGTCGACCTCACCGAGAGAGACTTTCGTCAGAGCGGCGCGGACATCCTCCTCGAGAGTGTCCGGTTGGGCCTGGACTCCGGATAGGTCGAGCAGCGACTGCGCTGCAGACCCGCACGGCACTGCGGTATCGCACAATGCGATCGTCAGTTCGGGCCGGGCGAAGTCGGCGAGACCGGTGATCCCGGCGGGATTTCCCACGGGAACCGCGATCTGCAGTGTGTTGGTGACCAGCACTCCCGGGTCGACCGCCAAGCCAGCATCAACGACGGACTGCATCGTCGCCTCATTCGCCGAGAAGAACACGTCAGTCGGAGCACCAGAGATGATCTGCTCGGCAAGCGCCGACGACCCGCCGTAGCTAGCGGCGATGTCGACATCCGCGTTCGCATCCTCGAATCTCTCCGCGAGGACGTCCATCACGTCGGTCAAGGACGCGGCGGCCAACACCGTCACCGTTCCGGAGATCATGTCATCATCGCCCGCTCCGGCATCGGACTCATCGTCTATTGCGCCGGGCGATGAGCAGCCGGCGAGCAGAAGGATGGCGGCGAACGCGGCAAGAAGAGAAGGGGCGCGCAAGACAGGAACTCCTCTGGGAATCGGCTGGTCAGGCGAACGAAGTCCGCGACCTGTCTCAACCCTCCCGCAGCCGAGCTCGTGGGAATGGTCTGCGACTGCGGGAGTTTGTCTGCTCCCTGCTGTCTCGACGCTCCCGGCCTCGTCTGCTGGGGCCGGCTCCCTAGCCTGAGGACATGCCAGTCGATCCGCTCTCGCCGATCTTTCAGAGGCAGCGCGTCCTCGCGGAGTTCGGTGTGCCCGCTCAGGAGCGCCTGGCGAGAGCGCATGTGCTCGTGATAGGCGCGGGCGGCTTGGCGAGCACCCTATTGCCGGTCCTTGCTGCTGCCGGCGTCGGCACGCTCACGATCGTCGATGACGACACTGTTGCCGAATCCAATCTGCACCGGCAGACGATGCACACGCCGGGTGACGTCGGCCGCGGCAAAGCTGCCTCGGCCGCCACGAGGCTCGCGGCGCTTGCTCCTGATGCTGAGGTGCGCGCCGTTGATAGGCGTTTCGACGCTGTGACAGCTGAGGATCTGCTGCACGGTGTGGATGTCCTCGTCGATGCCAGCGACAATCCCGCGACGGTGCTGCTGGCAGACCGTGTTGCCGCTGAATGCGGCATCCCGCTGGTGTGGGGATCGGCGCTGGGATACGCCGGTCAGGCCGGAGTGGCGTGGGATGCCAGGGGCACCGATTACCGCGACTTGTTCCCGCACGGCTCCGATTCCGATGCGGACACCTGCGACGTGATCGGCGTGCTGCCGAGCGTCTGCGCCGTCATCGGGGCCTTCATGGCGACCGAGGCGCTCAAGCTGCTCACCGGCATCGGAGACCCGTTGATCGGTCGGGTCGCTGCGTACGACGCCCGCACCGGTCGCACCCGCGAGATCGTCTACCGGCGTGACGAATCCACGCGCGCCGCAGTGCAGACCGCGACGCCCGCTCCGCAGCCCTCGGATCAGAATGATGTCTCCCCCGAAGAACTGCGCGACCTGCTCATGACGTCCGAACCGCCGCTGCTCGTCGATGTGCGAGAACCGTGGGAAGCCGAGATCACGTCGATCCCGGGGAGCGTGCTGATCCCCCTGGGCGAGCTTGCCAGTCGGACTCGAGAACTCGGCACCGGTAATCCGGTGGTGCTGTACTGTCACCGCGGCGGACGCTCGCGTCAGGCGCTCGATCTGCTTCTCCAACTCGGATTCTCTGATGTGCGGCATCTCACCGGAGGAGTCGACGCCTGGGCAGTCCGCGTCGATCCCACGGCGAGCAGGTATTGACATGCTCCGCACACCGGTCGCCGCACACACAGCCCGAGTCCGCGCGCTCCTGAGCGCCGTGAGTCAGCGCACCGTCGAGCAGGTCGCCCTGACTCGTGCACTGGATCGGGTGCTCGCCCACCCCGTACGGACTCCGATAGCTCTGCCCCCGTTCCGGAACTCACAGATGGACGGCTTCGCCGTCCGTGTGACCGACCTTGCGCGGACACCACGCAGTCTGCCGCTGCGGGGTGAGATCCCCGCCGCCCCCGGAACACCTGCGCCGCTTGACCCCGGCCATGCCGTCCGGGTCATGACCGGTGCGCCGATCCCGGACGATGCCGACGCGGTCGTCCCTGTCGAACATGCCACCGTCCACGACGCGACAGTGACGTTCACGCGGAAACCGGACGCCGGAGAGTTCGTACGAGAAGCCGGCTCTGACCTCGCCGCCGGTGATCCTCTACTGCCTTCCGGCCTCCGGCTCGCTCCCCGCCACCTCGCGGCACTCGCAGCCGCCGGACTGGACTCCGTCCCCGTTCGCTCGCAAGTTCGTGTCGCGGTGATCTCGACAGGAAGCGAACTGGCCACCCCCGGTGAACCTCTGGCTCCCGGCCAGATCTACGACGCCAACGGCCCCGCGCTCGCCGCAGCGGTGCGGTCCGCCGGTGCCTTCCTGGCCGATGAGCATCGTGTCGTCGACGACACGGCCGCCTTCGCGCGCGCCCTGGACGCCTCGTACGCGGCGGGAGCCGAGATCGTGCTCACCAGCGGAGGCATCTCGGCAGGCAGCTACGAAGTTGTGAGGGAGTTCCTGGAGCCCCTCGGGGCACACATCGATACCCTCGCAATGCAGCCCGGAGGCCCGCAGGCCACCGCCCTCTACAAAGACGTTCCCGTGGTGTGCTTCCCCGGCAACCCCGTGTCCGCGCAGCTGTCATTCATGCTCTTCATCGAGCCGATCCTCCGCGAGACAGCAGGCTTGCCTGCACGCCGACCCGAGCCACGGACCCTGGCCGAACCTCTCACCTCTGTCACCGGCAAACGGCAGTTCCGCCGCGGCGTGGCGTTGCCTGAAGGCCGGGTCGCACCGCTGGGCGGAGCCTCCTCGCACCTTGTCGCCGCCATGGCGGCATCCGACGTGCTCATCGATGTCCCGATCGATGCCGTCACCCTCGACATCGGGACACGCGTGGAGACCTGGAATCTATGAACGAACTGCCGCACCTCGACGATCAAGGCCGGTCGCGGATGATCGACATCGGCGGGAAGGCGATCACTCGTCGCACGGCGATCGCGACCGGCCGTCTCGACACGACACCGGCAGTGCTGGAGCTGCTCGCCACCAACCAACTAAGCAAAGCAGACGCGCTCCCGACAGCGCGGATCGCGGGCATCCAGGGCGCCAAACGCACCAGCGAGCTCGTGCCCCTCGCGCACACGCTGCCCCTGGAGTCCGTCACCGTCGATTTCGAGCTCAGCACCTCATCGGTGCAGATTCGGGCCGCGGTCGCAGCTACGGCGAAGACCGGCGCCGAGATGGAAGCCCTCACCGCTGTCGCCGTCGCCGGTCTCGCCCTGCACGACATGATCAAATCCGTCGATCCGGCCGCAGTACTCGGAGACATCCGCCTCATCGAGAAGACCGGGGGCAAGCGCGGGCATTGGGTTGCAGACGCACCTGAGCCCACAGAGCGCGGACACGCGGTCGTGATCGTCTCGTCCACGAGCACCGCGGCCGGATCGCGCGATGACCTCACCGGGCCGGCGATCTCAGGTTGGCTTCGCGACCGCGGGTATGAGGCAGACGAACCCGTGGTCGTCGCTGACGCGGATATCCATCGGGCGCTCGCGGATGCTCTCACCCGCGAGCCGGCATTGATCATCACGACCGGCGGCACCGGTGTGCATCCCGAGGACCGCACGCCCGAGGCAACGAGCGCGGTGATCCAGAGAGCACTTCCCGGCGTCGCCGAGGCCATTCGGGCAGCGGGCCGTACGACGACTCCGACAGCCTCGCTCAGCAGAGCGCTTGCGGGGATCGCCGGACGCACAATCGTCATCAATCTGCCCGGATCGCCACGCGGCGTACAAGACGGCCTCCTCGCGCTGGAACCGCTCCTGCCGCACCTGCACGACCAGCTGGCCGGTGGCGGACATGCCTGAGCCGATCGGTTCCGTCACCACCGCACCACTGGACAAGACGTGGCTGGAGACACGGATACGCAGCAGGAAGAACGGGGCGGTGGTCACCTTCGAAGGCATCGTGCGCGACCATGACCACGGAGAGGATGTCGGGTCTCTCGACTACGAGGCGCACCCCGACGCAGAACGAGTCCTCATCGACGTGTGCGCGAGGATCGCGCAAGCCACGAACTGCGATGTCGTCGCCGCTCACCGCATCGGGCACCTCGAGATCGGCGACGTCGCACTGGTCGCGGTCGTCGCCGCTCCACACCGGGCGGAGGCCTTCGCCGCGTGCGGGAAGCTCGTCGACGCGATCAAGGCAGAGGTTCCGATCTGGAAGCACCAGCACTTCACCGACGGCAGATCGGAGTGGGTGGGGTTGTAGATACGCAAGAAGCACTCAAGCGCGAAACGCTGAAGACGCAATCACCGACGAAAAGAGGCCGCCAGATGACCGGCATTGAGATTGAACCAGACAGCTTCCATGGCAACGGACTGGCCCCGTCAGGAGTCGTCCGCTGATGTCATTGCTGCGTGGCGGTGATGCGTTCCCCCCTCTTGAACTGGTCGAGGTGGGAGGACCACGCCGAACGATCCCTGCCGAATTCGCCGGGCAGTACAGCGTGGTCCTCTTCTCACGCGGGGCAAGCTGCAGGTCCTGCGTAGAGCAGCTGCGTGCGTTCCAGCGCGGCCTACGGCGCCTGTCCGCCGTGGATATCGCCGTCGTCGCGCTGACTGCGGACGAGGAGCCAATGATCACGGAGCTCGTGTCGCGCTATGGCCTGACCTTTCCGATCGGACACAGCACCGATGTGGGGCAGATCGCCGCCACGACCGGAGCGTTCGTCACCATGGACCCGCCCCAGCTGCAGACAACCGGATTCGTGCTGGATCCCGACGGGAAGGTCGTGATCAGCGTGTACTCCTGTGGAACGTTAGGACAGCTCCTTCCCGACGACGTCCTCGAACTCGTCCGGGAGTTGCCCCAGCATGCGGATGCGACTCGGCAAGAGGCGGAGAGATGAAACCGATCGATGGCGTCTCGAGAGCGCGAACGCAACCCACAGCGAGCGCCGACGGCAAGGATGAGCGTGGCCAGAACGGCATTCCAGAGCGCCCCCTCTTGACCATTCCACGGCAGGAGTGACGATGGCCACGTCTCCCAACGCCTCAGGTGCCGCTGGTACCGCCGTCTGGGAGGAGCTCGCTCAGGAGGTGCTTCACAGAAACCCACGCGGCCGAATACTCGTCGCCATCGACGGCGTGGACGCTGCAGCCCGCACGCACTTCGCCAACACGCTAGCGGCAGCGCTGCGCGCAGTGGGACGTAACGCGACTCGTCTCACCGCAGCACCGTTCACGGACGACGATACGGTCCGAACCATGCTGCGCATGTTCCGCCTCAACGGACCTGAGAGCGGGTTCACTGACGCGTCTGAGCACACGGTGCTGATTGTCGACGGCTGGTCGCTGCTGCGCTCCAGTCTGCGTTCGGCGTGGCACTTCACCGTCTTCCTCGACGGCGGCGGGCCGGCCCATCCAGACACCCGTGAACGGCATCTGCGCTACATGCGCGAGGACACTCCACGCGAAGCGTCCGATGCCGTGTACGACGTGAGCGACGGTATGCATCCCCAGCGCTTGTACTTCGACTCCTGCTGACGCGAGGATCGGGGCAATACGGCACGATCGTCTCACGCAGAAAGATGACGGCGCACGAGACGAACGCGGTCCTCGATACGCGGAAGCCTCGCTATGGATCGAGTCTCAACCGTCCACCGTATCGCTCAGCCGCCGGAGAACGGGGGCAGCACGTCCACCTGCGCGGAGACCGGTCGCGCGGGATCGCGTGAGGCGATGCCGTCGACGAGGAATGTCCCCTTTGCGACGACCGCTTCGAGTGCCGGGTGAGCTGTGAGGAGCGCGTCCTTCGCCTCTCCGAGGGACCTCGCCTCGACGTGTTCTTCTTCGCAGCCGGCCGCTTCAGCGGCGGCTGCGAAGTATCGGACGAGTATGCACGGCATCGTCAGCCTCCGATCGCTCCCATAGAACGGGCCGGTCGACGGAAGCTCTTCTCATCCATCCCGTGCCCAGCCTGTTTATCCCACATCGTCGCCCGCCACGCGTCGGCGATGGCGGCATCGTCTGCTCCACTGCGCAGCATCGTGCGCAGGTCCGTCTCGTCGTCACCGAATAGACATGAACGTACCGAGCCTTCGGCTGTCAGCCGTGTACGGTCGCACGCTTCGCAGAAGCTGCGCGTCACGGATCCGATGATGCCGACGGTCGCCGGGCCACCCTCGACGAGCCACTCCTCTGCAGGAGCGGACGGGTCTTCACGGCCGGCCGGGGTCAGTCGATAACGGCGTCCGAGCACGGAGAGAAGCTCTTCGGCGGAGACGAGGTGGTCTCTGCGCCAGGTCTGATCAGCATCCAGCGGCATCTGTTCGATGAACCGCAACCGCACACCGTTGGCAAGCGCCCACGCCAGCAGGTCGGGAGCATCCGCGAGGGTCTCGCGCAGCGCCACCGCGTTGATCTTGATCGGGCTGAGCCCTGCGTGCTGTGCCGACTCGATCCCCCTGAGCACGGCTGGCAGGCGATCGCGTCGGGTGACGGCGGCGAAATGCTCGCGGTCGATCGTGTCCAGCGACACGTTGATCCGCGTCAGTCCGGCCTCCACAAGCTGCGGCGCCTTGCGATCGAGGCCGATCCCATTGGTCGTCATCGACACGGGCACGCCCGGCACGACTGTGGTCGTCCGGCGCACGATCTCGACCAGATCCGGTCGCGTAAGCGGCTCGCCGCCGGTGAAACGCACCTCGCGTACTCCGAGATCGTGGACGGCTATTGTGACCAGGCGCGCGATCTCTTCCGGAGTCAGCAACTCCCCGCGAGGGACTACGGGCAGGCCTTCCGCCGGCATGCAGTATGTGCAACGCAGTGAGCAGGCGCTGGTGATCGATACACGCAGGTCTCGCGCGATGCGCCCGAACCTGTCTACGAGAAGAGGTGTCTCGGGTCGGCCGATCGTTGAGCGCGCGCGATTGCGAACGGTCGGCATGCCGAGCGCAACAGGGCACATGGTCACAGACTTCTTCTCGATGTTTGCGGGAACCGAGGCCGCCTAGTGGGGCGTCCTGTTCCACAGTGTGGTCGGCGCAATCGCCTGTTTTCACCCCTGGGCTCATCACCTGCAGTCATGGGCAAGTTCCGCGCAGGACTAGGCGATCAGCGAGAGAGCTCCCGCAATATCGTCGGTTGTGTACAGCCAGACGACACGGAAGGGGCGATGTATGTCGTTCACTACTCGCGGATTCGCGGGACGTCGGCGTGGTCCCGATGATCAGCTCCCTCCGGGACAGACGCTGTTCGAGAACTGGCCGGTGCTCACTGCCGGTCCCACGCCCTATGTCGATACCGAGACGTGGGATTTCGCGATCCTCGATGAAACCGGTACCGAGCATCACTGGAACTGGGAGCAGTTTCTGGCGCTCGGTGCCGAGGACATCACGGTCGACATCCACTGCGTCACGCACTGGTCCAAGCTCGACATGGCCTGGCGCGGGGTGAGCCTGGACAAGCTGTTCGAGAACGTCGAGACGTCCCATGATTACGTCATGGCGCACTCCTACGGCGGGTACACCACGAATGTGCCGCTCGAGGATCTCCTGGACGGCAAAGCCTGGATCGCGACCGAGGCCGAAGGCGCTCCCCTCGACGCGGAGCACGGCGGGCCGGCACGTCTTCTCATCCCGCATCTGTACTTCTGGAAGAGCGCGAAATGGGTCCGTGCGCTGACGATGATGCCGACGAACGACCCTGGGTTCTGGGAGCAGAGCGGCTATCACATCTACGGTGATCCGTGGAAGGAAGAACGCTACTGGTGATGGAGCAGACCCGGCTCGCTCCGCCTCGCCCCCGCGTGAGGCCGGCGTGGTTCGTCGCCACGGTTTCAGAGGTCCGCCCGGAGACGCCGACCGCGGTGCGGCTGGTGCTCGATGTTCCGGGCTGGCCAGGGAGCGAGGCGGGAAGTCATCTCGATCTACGCCTGACCGCTCCGGACGGCTACCAAGCGACGCGGTCGTACTCGATCGCATCCTCAGAGCCGGGCGGAACGATCGTCCTCGCGGTCGATGAGCTGCCCGATGGCGAGGTGTCACCGTTCCTCGTCCGCGAACTGCGCGCCGGTGATCAGATCGAGGTCCACGGACCGCTGGGATCGTTCTTCCTCTGGCGCCCGGGACAGAGCCAGCGCCCCGTGCAGCTCATCGCCGGCGGGTCAGGCGTCGTTCCCCTCTACGCGATGGCAGCCTCCCATGCGGCCGCGTCCGATCCCGTTCCGTTCCGGCTGCTGTACTCGGTGCGTACGCCCGAAGACATCTATTTCCACCATGAGCTCCTCGAACTGTCGGACGGGTCGTTCGCCATGGACCTCGTGTATACGCGACGAGCGCCAGCCGGATGGCAGGAGCCCGTCGGACGGCTCACAGAGTCGACTGTCGCCGCGCGGACGCTCCCCCCGGAAGACCGTCCGCGCATTTTCGTGTGCGGTTCGACAGGCTTCGTCGAAGCCGTCGCGCCGTGGCTCGTGAAGCTCGGTCATGCGCCGCAAGACATCCTCACCGAACGATTCGGAGGCCTATGATGACCAGCCATCTTGACGGCAACATCCTCTCCGGGACTCTCGCCGAGTTCCTCGTTCCAGACGCAACGATGATCGAGGGACGCTGCGGAGGTTGCGGGCATATCGCGCCCCTTGGCGAATCAGTCGTGTATCCGGACGCTCCGGGGCTGGTCGTACGCTGCAACACGTGCAGCCATGTGCTGGCGACGATCATCGACGCCGGTGAACGACTCTTCCTCAGCTTTGCGGGGCTGACCGCGTTCGCGATGAAGAGGGATCAGGTTGAGGAGCCGGTCTCTGTCGCGTAGGCCCTGAGCTGTGCGATAGCCATGTCGAGAGCAGCACGCATCGGATAGATGTCTCGGCTCGCCTTCGCCAGAAGATAGCCTCCCTGGAGTGCCGACAGCAGCCCACTGGCAAGCGCTCGCGAGTCCGCATCGCTGCGCAACACGCCGCGTGTCTTCAGCCTCTCCACGGCATCGATCAGCATCTCCAGCCACTCATCGAAGTGGGCAGCGATCGCGCGGCGGGCATCCTCGTTGTGGTCTGCGATCTCGTTCGCCAGAGACCCGAGCGGGCACCCGTATGCGCCGTTGCGTAGCGCGTTCCGTTCGACGAGCTCGTCCCGCCACAGCTCGAACCCGCGCAGGGACTCCACTCGTCGAAGGCGTCGGCGCTGCTGCGTCAGGACGTCCTCTGCCCGGGTCTCGATGACTTCCTTCACGAGTGCGTCCTTGTCGGCGAAGTGCTGATAAACCTGAGACTTCGATGTCGCACTGGCGGCTCGGACGTCGGCGAGGGTCGTCGCGGCGACACCTCGCTCATACATCAGCTGGTTCGCTGCGTCGACGATACGTGCCCTCGTTGCCGCCCCTTTCGGCGTCAACCGGCGTGCACTCGTTCCGTCGGCAGTCACGCCTCCAGGGTAGTCTCCCCCGTCCGCAGGGATCGAAGTCGTCCGTCACGCGATGCCAGCCCGGCCGGTCCAGTCAAGCCCCGCGGAGCGGGAGGCTCGCATCGCATGCCCTCATAATAATGGACCTTTGAGTCCTTCTCCAAGTCGACCCGGATCATGTGAAGCAATCCGCGCCGCCTGCGTTTTCATGCTTCTAGAACCTCTCCTCGTTCGACACTCGGTTCGCGCTTTGGTCTGGCGAGTCCTTTTCTGTCGTCGTAGGCTGGTGGTCATGATGTGCGGGAAGCCACGCGGTTCACGGATCTTCCGTGTGCGCGAGAACGTCCGAGCCAAGGGCTCGATGCCGGCGCCCGCGCGCGCCCGTCCGCGAGAACGTTGCGTGCTCCGCAGGAGAGGGGCGTTCGGTGGACCTGCCTGTCAAGCTCGGTGACGCACAAGAGTTTCTGATGCTCGTTCCTTCCCCTCTTGCGGAGCGGGTGGCTGAGGACGAGCGTCTGGTCGTGGCGGCCTATCGGTTTCGTCGGGGCCTGGGCATCCGGGCCCGCCGGGCGCTGGCTTCACGGATCGAGCATGAGGTGACCGCCGCGCTGCACATCGTTCGGCCTGGAACGGTGGTGGTGGCCTTCGACGGTGCCGGCACGATGTCTCGGGCCCGTGTACACAGGTTGGCGAGCGGTGTGGTCGGTGAGGTGAGCAGGAGCGCCACCAATCTCGTCGGCGTGGACACGACTGTGATTGGAGTCGTGGTGATGTCGCCGGCCGAGCGAGATCTCGCCGCCGCGTGCGTGCGGCATGTCGCAGCGCAGCCACCGCACCGGGGCGACGGGCTCGTCTTTCACGCCAGCGATCTCCGCCGGGCAAACATCTACGAACTGATCGAGGAAGCAGTCCTGTGATGTCGGTCAGCTCTCCGCGTGGTCACGGCGAAGACTACCTGTTAGTCATCTACCAGCGTCGGAATGCCTCGGTCCTGTCGCTGCAGGGGCGGGACACCGAGCTGACTCCGGGGAGCATCGTCGTTGTCCCCCGCTCAACGGTGGGGAGTGCAATGCCCGCCGAGGACGCCGATCGCATGATCGTCGAGCTGCCGTTGGGTGTGGTGGGGTTGACGGCGGATCAGATCGGCGAGGTCTCTGGGGTGGATCTGCGTGAGCGGACCTCGCTGGCGGCGCTGCTGCAGTCCGTGCTCGGGGGCGTGATGGACTCCGAGCTCAGCC
>RRZT010129571.1_pt1 | contig 46577 bp, 39 predicted proteins | sample 2165551 | NCBI WGS metagenome assembly RRZT01 (sample SAMN10456910, study PRJNA506462) | wastewater metagenome | biome: wastewater; feature: sludge; material: wastewater sludge; isolation source: wastewater sludge with Escherichia coli K12::gfp cells carrying plasmid... | place: USA: Moscow, Idaho... | reverse complement strand
CCATGGGCGGTTTGACCGAAGTCATTATCCCCAGAAACACCCCGATTCCCGTTACTCGTAAACAAGTGTTTACCACACATCAAGACGGACAAACAGGCATGGTTGTTCATGTGGTGCAAGGCGAACGTGATACCGTTGCTGATTGCCGTAGCCTTGGACGCTTTGAGTTGTATGGCATTCCGCCGATGAAAGCAGGGCTTGCCCGCATTGAAGTAACTTTTGCCATTGACACTAATGGTCAGCTAACTGTATCGGCAATGGAAATGACCACCAAAGTCAGCAGTCACATTGCCGTCACGCCAAGTTATGGGCTAAGTGCAGAGCAACAAGAACAGCTACTACAAGCAGGTTTTATCCATGCCCAAGATGATAAATTGGCAAGGGCATTGATTGAAATGCAAGTAGAAGCCGAGCGAGAATTAAATGCCCTGCATTCAGCACTGGGCGAATTTGCTGATTTGCTTGATGCTGATAGTTTGACCGCTTTACAAAACGCCATGCAAACGGTTAAAGTAGCGATTGATACAAATGATAAAGCCCAATTAGATCACGCAATCAGCCAACTTAAACCCCTAAGCGACCAGTTTGCGTCTGTCATCATGAACCAAAGCGTAAAAGACGCATTGGCAGGCACAAAAGCAAGCGATTGGTAAATTTACACACCCAACTAAAAGAAAATCATTATGGTAACTGTTACACTACTTCCACATCATGAAATCTGCCCACAAGGGGCAACCGTTGAGCTAAATACTGGTGAAAACTTATGCGAAGGCTTATTGGAGCGTGGCATAAAAATTGAACACGCTTGCGACATGTCTAAGGCTTGCACCACTTGCCACGTCATTATCCGAAACGGCTTTGATAGCTTGGACGAAATGGACGACATCGAAGCCGACCTACTAGACAGAGCATGGGGGCTAGAAGCCGATTCTCGCTTGGCGTGTCAGTGCATGATTGGCGACAGTGATTTGACTGTAGAAATTCCCAAATACACCCTAAACCACGCCAAAGAAAATCACTAGGGCGTGCTAAATATTCGCTTTTGTCGGCAAAAACAAATTAGTTTCGCTAGGTTTATTAGGGTTTGTGTAGTGAATGTTTGGCACGCCCTACCCATTGACTTGCAATAAGAAAACCTTGATAATCTACATCAGGGTTTTTTACTGTTTTTAATTTTTTAACTTGATAATACATTTATGGCAACTTTATATTATATCAGTGGCAAGCACTTACACAAATTAGACAACGGCAATGAAACTACCGTCAGTTGTCAAGCCGTCAATCAATATACCAAAAACCTAAAAGAAATCAAAGACCGTAAAGCATGGAAAACCGAAGGTGCAGGGGCAATGTTTACGGGCATGGGCGATGATAGTTTTGATGACTTTGATGCCATTTATCCCACAGCGATTGCTCTGATGAGTGATGACAGCTTCACTTATAGTGCCAGACTCCAAGAAGGCACTGCCATACAGTCCAAACCCAAACACGACAACAGTGCCAAAGAAGGCTTAATCCTACGCAAAAACGACTTTCAAGTCTTTGATTTATGCTATGACCCCACGCATAGACGAGTGATTGTCTCAGCAAGCGACACCCCCTACCCTAGTCATTATGGCGAACGTCATTTGTGTGTGCTACCCTTAGATAGCGGACGTGTACAGTTTGTTACCGAAGGCGAATGCCAAGACAAAAACCCCAGCATTGACCCCGCGGACGGGGCGGTTATCTACTACGACTCTTGCGGATTGGCTCATCATGGCGACAGTACGTTATTTAGCCCACGACAAATCAACCGCTTAAATCTAGCGACAGGGGATTTACAAACCTTGCTTAGCGATGATAAATTTGATTACTTTTTACCCACTGTAGATAAAGACGGCAACTTATACGCCATTAAACGCCCCTACCGTGAAAGCGATAACAGCGATCCTGTAAACGCCCTAAAAAGTCTACTGCTTGCCCCTGTTAAAATCATCAAAGCCCTTGTCGGCTGGCTGGACTTTTTTACCAAACGTTATGCAGGTGAATCCCTAAAAACATCAGGAGCAAACCCTGCCAAAACCAAAGCCAAATCCGAAGAAGAGCTGTTTATTGAAGGTAATCTCATCAAAGCCGACAAACACCTACTAAAAAACCAAGCCGATGGCGACCAATACGCAGGTTTTATCCCCAAAAGCTGGGAACTGATTAAAGTAACTCCTAATGGCGAAACTTACGTCATCAAAAAAGGCGTGATGGCGTACTGCCTAAGCGATGACGGCGTAATCATCTCTAACGGCAAATCGCTTATCCATATCAAAGACACCCAAGAACAGCTGATCGCCCATGCCCCAAAAGTTGCCAAATTGATGTGGGGATAAATCGGGCAAGCGGTTTCTTTGATGGGTTTTTTTTGATATAATTTATTTTTTATCCAACCCTTACGGAGCTTATTATGGCACTGGTTTCTCTACGCCAACTTTTGGATCATGCAGGCGAAAACGCCTACGGTTTACCCGCCTTTAACGTCAATAACCTAGAGCAGATGCGTGCCATTATGATGGCAGCCGACCAAACCGACTCGCCTGTCATCGTACAAGCGTCCGCAGGGGCAAGAAAATACGCAGGTGCCCCCTTTTTACGCCATTTAATCCTATCTGCCATTGAAGAGTGGCCACACATTCCTGTGGTCATGCACCAAGACCACGGCACCAGCCCTGCGATTTGCCAACGCTCTATTCAGCTTGGTTTTAGCTCGGTGATGATGGACGGCTCATTAAAAGAAGACGGCAAAACCCCTGCCGATTATGACTATAACGTTGGCGTAACCCGTGAAGTCGTTAAAATGGCTCATGCGTGCGGCGTGTCAGTAGAAGGCGAAATCGGCTGTCTTGGTAGCCTTGAGACAGGCATGGCAGGCGAAGAAGATGGCGTGGGTGCAGAAGGCGTGCTTGACCACAGTCAGCTTTTGACTTCAGTAGAAGAAGCCCGTCAGTTTGTCGCTGATACCAACGTGGACGCTTTGGCAATTGCAGTAGGTACATCACATGGGGCGTATAAGTTCACTCGTCCACCTACTGGCGATATTTTGGCGATTGACCGCATTAAAGAAATCCACGAAGCCCTACCCAATACCCACCTTGTGATGCACGGCTCAAGCTCTGTACCCCAAGAGTGGCTAAAAGTCATCAACGATCACGGCGGAGCGATTGGCGAAACTTATGGTGTGCCTGTAGAACAGCTTGTTGAAGCCATTAAACATGGCGTGCGTAAAATTAACATTGACACCGATTTACGCCTAGCTTCTACAGGGGCAATCCGTAAATTTATGGCAGAAAATCCTGCCGAATTTGACCCACGCAAATACTTAGCACAAACCATTAAAGCCATGCAAGAGATTTGCGTTGCTCGCTATGAAGCCTTTGGTTCGGCAGGTCAAGCCAGCAAAATTCGCCCCATTAGCCTAGAAAAAATGGTTGATTATTATCAATAATACACAAGGTAACACATGATCTCACTGGTTACAGGAAAAGTTTGTTCTTTAAATGCACCTGTCGCCTGCGTCATGACACAAAGCGGTATCGGTTACGACATTGAGTTACCGATACCGTCTTTTTGTGCTTTGACTTTAGGCTCTGATGTAACGCTATTTACCCATTTACACGTTCGTGAAGACGCTCATTTATTGTTTGGTTTTATAGAAAAGTCCGACAGGGATATTTTTAAAAAACTCATCAAAATCAATGGGGTTGGAGCAAAAATGGCACTTGCCATACTCTCCACTTTATCTACCGATGAGCTAAAACAAGCGGTAGAATACAATGATGATAGCACCCTTGTCAAAGTCCCCGGCATTGGCAAAAAAACCGCCCAACGTCTACTCATTGAACTTAAAGACAAACTACAAGACGTGGCACTGACCCTGCCCACAGGTAGCGATTTTACTGATGATACACCAAGCGACAATCCGCTGTTTGTGGTTGCCGAAGTGCAAAGTGCCTTAATGAGCCTAGGCTATAAAGAAAAAGAAGCCCAGCTTGCCATTAAGTCGGCACAGTCCACGCTAGATACGGTAGATACCGCCAGTTTATTAAAGGCAAGTTTAAAGAAGTTGTCAGGGTTTTAAACAGTCGTAAACCGCTCTATCAACAATTCCCTCCGCTCATTCATCATAAAGCCCACATCTACCGCCCCATACCGCATGACAAACAGCACATCAATTTCTTGTTGGCGGTAGGCAGGGCGTGGGTCTTGGGCGATTAGGGCTTGGATCAGGGCTTTATCTTGGGCTTGTAGCAGTCCTTGCTTGGTTAATTGGTCAAACTGCTGACTGGCAAGCTCGCTATAATTGGTTGTTTTATCTTGTGGTTTATTGACCATGCCACTGCTTGCCCCCTGTACGCTATCCACATACGGCAAATACGGCTTTACATCAACGATTGGCGTACCGTCAATCATGTCCGCCCCCACGATATGTAACACCACTTGACCACAAACCACTTCCACACGTTCAAGCCCGACAACCGAAAGTCCCAAAGCAGACGGACGGTACATACTGCGTGTTGCAAATACCCCCATTTTGTCATTACCGCCCAAGCGTGGCGGACGTACCTGCGGACGAAATACATCTTGGGATTTATTATGATGAAATTGCCACATCACCCACAAATGACTGTACTGCTCTATACCCAAAAATGCGTCAGGTGTGGCATAAGGCATGATAAATTCTAGCCTACTTTTAATAGCGACCAGATTAGGCTGACGTGGTACACCAAACTTTTGTGATAATGGCGATCTGTGATAAGCAATGATAGGTAAGTTATGACTTGGGGCGGTAGCTGTTGGCATGGGTTTCCTTTGTGAGTATTGGGGCTTTGTCATGGAAATTGTTTATTGTTTATGCTAAAATTACAGGGCATTATTCCAAAAACGTATTAAAGATAGACGGCAAAAACCGCTATTATTATACGCCAAATTCTCCTAAGTTAAAGACAAGGTTCTTTATGTCAAAATTTATCACCGAAACCGTTACTTACGTTCACCACTGGACGGATACCCTATTTACCATTAAAACCACTCGCAATGATGCCCTACGTTTTCGTAATGGCGAATTTGCCATGATTGGTCTAATGGTTGATGACAAACCGCTTGTGCGTGCCTACTCTATCGCCAGCCCCAACTATGCCGAAGAGCTTGAGTTTTATTCTATTAAAGTGCAAGATGGCCCGCTAACTTCTCGCCTGCAACACATCAAAGTTGGCGATGAACTGCTGGTCAGCAAAAAACCGACAGGCACGTTGGTACTTGATGATCTACTTCCTGGTAAACATCTGTATATGCTTGCTACAGGTACAGGACTTGCTCCGTTTTTATCATTGGCTCGTGACCCTGAAGTTTATGAACGCTTTGAAAAAGTGATTTTGGTACATGGCGTGCGTCACGTCGAAGATTTGGCGTATCGGGAAATGTTTGAACAAGACCTACCCAATGATGAAATTTTTGGCGAATGGGTACGAGAAAAATTCATCTACTACCCAACCGTGACCCGTGATGAATTTAAAAATCAAGGGCGTGTGACCGACCTATTAAAATCAGGCAAATTGTTCGCTGATATTGGTTTGCCACCTATCAATAAAGATGATGATCGGGTGATGATTTGCGGTAGCATGGCGATGAATGCTGACACATCGGCAATTTTGGACGAATTTGGCTTAACCATTTCGCCACGTATGGGCGTGCCTGCTGATTATGTGGTAGAACGGGCGTTTGTGGGCTAATAACTATACACCATAAAACAAAATCCCAAATCATCAATGGTTTGGGATTTTTTAGTAATTAATCTAACGCTGCTCTTAATTGTTCTGCCAACTTCGCCAACTCGTCCATGTCCGCCATTTGGCTTTCATGCTCGCCCAAATTATGCAAATGCGTGGGAATTAAGTGCATGTGGTAATGAAACACGCTTTGTCCTGCTGACTTATCATTTAGCTGTAATTGCACCACGCCTTGTGTACCTAGTACTTGACGCTGTGCCTTGATGACTTTTTGAGCGGTGGCAAAAATTGCCGTGGCATATTCTAGCGGTAAATCGGTCAGCTCCACCGCAGGGCATTTACCAATAATCAGCACATGACCCGTCGCCTGTGGCATTACGTCCATAAAGGCTAGGGTTTTATCGTCTTCATAAACTTTATGGCAAGGGATTTCACCCCGTAAAATTTTGGCAAAAATATTGCTGTCGTCATAAGTCATGGCGTATTCCTTGTGTAAAAGTTTTATTTTAACATAACTTTTAATTTATCGCTTTGCCCTTATTAAATAGTCGTTTATTGATTGCTTGGAATTTTTATGACCACTACCTTTGTCTTGCAAGAACTACTGACCGATCCCGATGTGCCGTTTCGGGTGCACAATGTCAAAATAGAAAAACTGATTTGTATGCCTGACTTACCGCTGATGCTGCTGGCTCATTATGACAGTTTAGATGATGCACTAAAGGCAGAAAATCCCCTAACACCCCAACTGCTACTACGCATGAACGATAAAGTTACCACGCAACAAGCGTGTGAGATTTTAGGCTTACCCCAAGGGACAATACGCCCTGCCACACACATTAAAATCAGTGGCACAACGGTCATTGTTTGTGATGATTTTCCGCTTGCTTTGCACCTGCATTTTACCAACACCGCCAAAGAAACCCAAACCGTTTATGGCGTGAGTAATACCGAACTGATCAAAGCCCAAGCCGAAAATTTTCTTTTGACGGGCAATGTCAATGTACTACATAAAAACACACAAAAAACCCTAGTCAGCCTTGATGACCACGAAAACGAACTGGTCATTGCCCAAAATGACGGCTACACTGCCCTACCCAATGCCCATGCCCTAGCGACCACAGGGGTGTTAAATGAATTAAAGCACCGCTCGCCACAAGCCTTGGCGTTTTTACAAGAAGCCATTGTCAACAAAGTGATGAGCGTTGCTGAAGAAAACCAATTTGTCTAGTTAATTTGGGGTGAACGTGGTAAGATATAGGGGCAATTTGTTATAAAAATAAGGAATAACGATGTTGATTGAATTTACAAAAATGCATGGTTTGGGTAATGATTTTATGGTCATTGACTTGGTCACTCAGCGCATGACCTTGACTGGTGAACTGGTGCGATTGCTTGGCGATCGTCATTTGGGTATTGGCTTTGACCAACTGCTGATCGTTGAGCCACCAAGCCGTCCTGATGTGGACTTTAAATATCGCATTTTTAATGCTGACGGGCAAGAAGTATCGCAGTGTGGCAATGGGGCAAGATGTTTTGCGTCCTTTGTGCAGGCTCGTAAACTGTCCTTTAAACAGCGTCTAAAAGTAGAAACTGCCAGTGGCATCATCACACTAACCACTGACCGTTATGGCTGGGTGCAAGTGGACATGGGTAAGCCCAAATTTGAGCCCCATGAGATCCCCTTTGCCCCCAAAGCCATTACCAAAGTCGGCAACTCTTACCGCCTAGACGTGGACGGCACGCCCGTTTCGCTGTATGTCGCCAACATGGGTAACCCCCATGCGGTAATTAAAGTTGATGATGTACTAACTGCTGATGTGGCGAAATTGGGACATGCCATTGAGTCACATGAAGCGTTTCCTGAACGTGTCAATGTCGGCTTTGTGCAAGTCGTCAATCAGCGTCATATCCGCTTGCGTGTCTATGAGCGTGGCGTGGGCGAAACGCAGGCGTGCGGGACAGGGGCGTGTGCAGCGGTTGCAGTCGGCATCAAAGAAGGTTGGCTTGATGAAGGCGTAGACATCAGAGCCCAGCTTTATGGTGGCAGCCTTGCGGTGCGTTGGCAAGACGGCTATTCGGTGATGATGACAGGCCCAACCAGCTTTGTGTATGAAGGGGTGTTTAGCCCTGACGGACTGGCAGCAAGTGCAGGGATTAGCCTTGCTTCTAGTGATGAATTTGATGAGTGATTTACAACGTTTTGTTAACTCATTACAATACACCTTAGGTCATTGACTTGGGGTGTATTTTTTTATTTTAAATTGATGACAAATTTTAGAATTGATCACAAATAAAAAATAGACTTCCTGCAAAACATCAATTTTCAAAGTTTTGAGAATTCACGCATATCTTGAAAACAAAGGTAAAGAAAAAATTACCAGTCAGTATTGCAGGAAGTCTAATATTACCCGATATAAAATCATTGATACTTATGAAAGCCTTTCTTATTATCCTACTGGCAATTACCACATTTGCTTTGGTATTTATTCCGCCCTTTTATTTATTTTATCGCATTGCTTTTGGTCAAGAAATAGCCAAATTTCCCCTAAAACAATCGCCAAAGGGCGAGCATATATTATCTATCAATAAATCTGGCTATTATGCCATTTGGTTACAAGGCAAACTTTGGCACAGAAGCAAATATAAACAATTCCCCCTACGTCTATATGATCGCCTAGACAATCTTGTCAAAACTCATTATGTGTTTTCAAACTTTAGAAAAAATTCTTGGGGACATGGCTCTATCCTGTTATATTATACCAAATTAGATGTGGGTAATTACAAGGTGGAGATTGGTGGCGAGCAAGGAACACAGCATCAAAACTTTGATTATGTCATTCAAGAAACCATACCTACATATTGGTTTTGGGGTGTATTTTTGTTGTCGTCATTATGGGTAAAGGTGTTTTTTGCGGTACTTGCATGGATTATCAAGGCATAATGGTATTTTACAACATTTCATTAAATTTGTTGAAGATTATCAAACCTTTAGTATTTTTACCTTTAAAATGGCCAAATCTGAAATATTACTACGCCCTATTTAAAACCGCCAAAGTTAAAACTTGGCGGTTTTTTATAGCTTGGGCTTAAAAGATTAAATCCCTGCTTCTTTTTCTGCCGCTTCTACCGTTTGGCGGATCAGGGTGTTAATGGTCATAGGCCCCACACCCCCTGGCACAGGTGTATAAGCAGAAGCAATCATTTCAATACCACCCAGCTCAATATCGCCACAGCCACCTTCATCAGTGGGGTGAAAACCTGCATCAATCACCACCGCACCTTTTTTAATCCAGTCTTTTTTAATCAGTTCAGGCACACCCACCGCCCCAACGATGATGTCAGCTTGCTTTACATGGTCGGCAAGATTGACCGTTTTAGAATGGCAAATGGTTACGGTACAGTTGGCATTTAAGAGCATCTGCGCCATTGGCTTACCCAAAATGGCACTGCGCCCCACCACAACAGCGTGTTTGCCTGTGGTCTCTATTTGGTAATGATTAAGTAGGTGCATAATGCCCTGTGGGGTACAAGAACCATAAGCAGGCTCACCCATTGCCATACGTCCAAAGCCAAGGCACGTTACCCCGTCCACGTCCTTATTAAGGCTAATGCGATCAAAACAAGCACGCTCATCAATCTGTGCAGGTACAGGGTGTTGTAATAAAATACCATGCACGTCAGGGTTGGCGTTTAGCTCATCAATCTTGGCAAGCAGCTCTTCTGTAGTGGTCGCACTTGGCATCTCCACCCGAATGCTGTCCATACCAACACGTTTACAGGCATTGCCTTTCATACGCACATAAGTGGCACTGGCAGGGTCATCGCCCACCAAAATGGTCGCCAAAATGGGTGTGCGGTTTGTTTTTGCCTTTAAAGTCGCCACACGAGCAGATAATTCACTTTCAATGGATTTAGCGAGTGCTTTACCGTCCAAAATCATAAAATCACCTTAATCTTAATCACAAAATCATATCGTATCATGGGGTCTTTATCAGTGCAAGGGTTGGTGATTTATTCGGCAAAATTTTCTTGAATAATTAGGGTGTGTTGAACTTCACTACACAAACCCTAAAATTTAATAAACTTGTGATGTTGATTTGTTTTTGTGCCAAAAATGGCTAAATCTTAATTTTCTGCGTCAATAAACTTGATAATATTCCAATATTATTTGCGTTTATTTCCTTGAAAATTTGCAATTTATCTCATTTTTGCCGACAAAAGTGAAAGTTCAACACACCCTAAAATTTAGCTTACCGTCCAACAGGTCAATTTGCACCGTCCCACCCTTCATCAATTTACCAAATAAAATCTCTTGTGCCAACGGTTTTTTGATTTCATCTTGGATAAGCCGTGCCATGGGTCTTGCTCCCATCAGTTTATCATAGCCTTTTTTGGCAAGGTAATCCTTGGCGGTCTCGCTGACTTCTAAAACGATTTGTTTATCGTCCAAGTCACTTTGTAATTGAGTGATAAACTTATCCACCACCGAAACAATGGTTTGGTTATCTAGCGGATTAAATTGCACAATGGCATCAAGGCGGTTACGAAACTCGGGGGTAAAGGTCTGCTTCATGGCTTCTGTGTTGTCGTGGCTGTGGTCTTGCTCAGTAAAGCCCATAGACGCACGGCTCATGCTCTGTGCCCCGACATTGGTGGTCATGATAAGAATGACTTGCTTAAACGACACCGAACGCCCGTTATTGTCGGTCAATGTGCCATGATCCATGACTTGTAATAACAGATTAAACACATCAGGGTGTGCTTTTTCTATCTCATCAAGCAGTAATACGCAGTGGGGGTGCTGATTGACTTTTTCGGTCAACAGCCCACCTTGATCATAGCCCACATAACCAGGGGGAGCCCCGATCAGGCGTGATGCAGTATGAGCTTCCATGTATTCGCTCATGTCAAAACGCAAAAGCTCAAGCCCTAAAGTATAAGCCAGTTGCCTAGCGATTTCGGTTTTACCCACACCTGTAGGCCCTGCAAACATAAACGCCCCAATGGGTTTGTCGGCAGGTTTTAGCCCTGCTCTGGCAAGTTTAATGGCATCGCTCACCGTGGCAATGGCTTCATCTTGCCCAAACACCACATGACCCAAATCACGCTCTAAAAATTGCAACACTTTGCTGTCGTCTTGTGAGACGCTTTTGGGTGGAATGCGGGCGATTTTGGCGATCACGGTTTCAATCTGTGGTACGTCAATTACCGCAGGCGTGTCCTGATTTTCTTGCAAAAGTCTAATGCTTGAGCCTGCCTCATCAATCACATCAATGGCTTTATCGGGTAAAAAGCGGTCATGAATGTGGCGTGCTGACAGCTCTACCGCCACTTTAATGGCATTATCGGTGTAGCTGACGTTATGAAATTTCTCGTATTGCCCTTTTAGTCCTTGTAAAATTTCAATGGCATCGCCCACACTTGGCTCTTTGATGTCAATTTTGGCAAAACGTCTGGACAGGGCGTGGTCTTTTTCAAATAACTGGCGATATTCCAAAAAAGTCGTTGAGCCAATGCAGCGTAACTCGCCATTGGCAAGGGCGGGCTTGATAAGGTTAGAGACATCATTACTGCTGTTCATGGTTGCCCCCGCCCCAATAATGGTATGAATTTCATCAATAAACAGCACCGCATTAGGCTTGTCTTTTAGGGCGTTAAGCAGTGATTTCATGCGGTTTTCAAAGTCGCCACGGTATTTAGTCCCTGCGATGAGTGCACCAATATCAAGGCTATAAATCACCACGTCCGCCAAAGGTTTGGGGGCTTTGCCTTGGGTGATAAGCCACGCCAGCCCCTCGGCAATGGCGGTCTTACCCACGCCTGCATCGCCTACCAGTAGTGGATTATTTTTACGGCGACGGCATAAGATTTGGGCAGTGCGTTCAATCTCATCAAGTCGCCCAATCAAAGGATCGGTGCGTCCACTGTTGGCTCGCTCGTTTAAGTTTTGGGTGTAGATCAGCAGGGGATCTTTGGGCTTTTTATCGCCTTTTGTTTCTTGCTTGTCATCGGCTTCGTCATCTTCTTGATCGTCTGATTTTTCGCCACCATGAGAGACGTATCGCATGACCGCAACCCCTGACAACCCTTGGGCTTTTAGCAAGCTGACCGCATGACTGTCTTTTTCTTTAAAAATAGACACCAGCACATCAATGCCTGTAATGGGCGTATTTTGCCCCGATGTTTGGATTTGCCAAATGGCACGTTGCAACACCCTTAAAAAAGCCTTGGTAGTAGCAGGGGTTCTATCATGACCGCTTTTGGGCACATAAGCATCAATATAACGCATCAGCTCATCACGAAGCGTATCCATGTCCACTTGACACGCCAATAGCACCGCTTGGGCATCGGCATCATCAAGCAGTCCAAGCAGTAAATGCTCCACCGTCACAAATTCGTGGCGATTTTTTTTGGCAAACATTTCTATGGCTTCACGGGTGTTTTCAAATTCGGGGCTAAACATGGTCATTATTCCTAGGGCGTGTTGAACTTTCGCTTTTGTTGGCAAAAATGAGATAAATCGTAAATTTTCAAGGAAATAAACGCAGTCAATACTGGAGTATTGGCAAGTTTATTGACGCAGAAAATTAAGATTTAGCCATTTTTGACACAAAAACAAATCAACTTCGCCATTTATTAAATTTTTAGGGTTTGTGTAGTGAATGTTCAACACGCCCTAATCTTTATGCATGGTAATCAGTAGCGGAAATTCGGCTTCACTTGCCATCTGCTCCACTTGTAGCACTTTCATCTCGGCAATCTCCTTGGGAAACTGTGCCACGGTTGCTTTGCCCTTTTCATGAACATCCATCATCACATCAATGGCACGTTCCACCGTATAATCAAACACTTCAACCAGTACATACACCACAAAATCCATGGTGGTATAATCGTCGTTGTGCATGACTAGGTTATATAAAGGGGGTGTTAGGTCTTGGGGCTTGGTGGCAAGCTCACTATCTTGCTCATGGTCGTAAGCGGTATGGTAAGGCATGGCGGTTCATTCAAATGCTTTTTATGTCAAAATTGGGGCAAGCACAAAAATAACAAGCCCAATCCTAAACCATAAATAAAAGCCCGCCTAAATTGACGGACTTTTGTTGATAAAAAAATTAAAATCAATTGCTAACAGGGCGAGTATCTACACCCTTATCACTGTCACTATCACTCATCACCACCACTTTACCCACCTGCCAGTTGTATAGCTGTTCAGCGGTTTCAGTACCCGCAGTAAGCTCAAGCTTGATTTGCTTAGGCTCAAAATCATCAGGCATCACAAATCGCCCACGAATGCGAGTAATGCCTTTAACTTCATAAGTGGCAGGCTTTAGTGGAATATTAACCATGCTGGTGGCGTTTAGCAGGGTCATCTTAGGCATCATCATCACCGCTTTGCCTGATTTATCCACCATCGCCACATCAAAACGATACTCAAAGGTACGCTCAGGCAGTGGTACTATCTCCGAGCCAAGCACCTTAAGTGGCAGTCCGCCCTCTTTGGCAATATTGTCAAGCAGCAAAGCATTTAACTGAGTAAGTTGCAAATTTTCAGTTTTAATGGTTTCATTTTGCTCTTCTAGGGTTTCAATATTGGTCAAACCAATGTCCCGTTCAGCAATGGCGGTTTCTAGCTGTTTTTGCATGGCAGATACTTCTGCTGACACCGCTTGTTCTTGCTCGCCTTCTTGCTCAGAGATGACTGCTTGCGTGGCACTTCTTACGCCCTGCTTATGACCGATTTTATAACCAAACACCGCCATAATCACCGCCACGATGACCAGCGCCAACACAAACAGCACAAGCACCTGTTGTACCGAACCACGTTCTTGATAATGGGTAGTTAATTTAATACTCATGACCTTATGCCATTACGATAAATATAAGAAACTCGCTATTATAACAAATCTTGCTTAATTGTTAATGCCCTTTTATAAACAATCATTAACATAAATTAACAATAACTGATGATTAAAGGTATTAAAAGACAGACAAACCCCCAAATAAGGTATGTTTTGCCACATATTATGTAACAGAAACCTTACTGAGGGTTTGTCGGATTTTTGTAAATTAAACAGCTACTGCTTTGGTTTTATCATCCGCTTGATTTTCACTGCGCTTTAATACGGCATATAGCACGCCCGTTACCAGTGAACCAATGACTATCGCCATTAAATATAGTAGCGGCTTAGACACAAAAGGAATCACAAACAGTCCGCCATGCGGTGCTTGTAGTTGTATGCCAAGCCCCATAGAAATCGCCCCTGCAATCGCCCCACCAACAATGGACGAGATGATGACCCGAGCAGGATCAGACGCCACAAACGGCAGCGCCCCTTCAGAGATAAAACACAGACCCAGTACAAAGGACGCTTTGCCCGCATTACGCTGATTTTCGTTAAATTTACGCCCTGCAATCCAAGTAGCGATCGCCATACCAATCGGCGGTACCATACCTGCTGCCATGGCAGCGGCGATCGGCGTATAAACGCCTGACGCAATCATGCCCACCGAAAAGGTATAAGCCGCCTTATTGATAGGCCCGCCCATGTCAGTACACATCATCGTACCAAGGATAAGACCCAAAATAACAGCGTTCACCTCACCCATGGATTTTAGCCAATCGGTTAAAGTGCTCATTAGGCTTGCCACAGGTGGATTGATGACATAAATCATCAGCAGCCCAACAATCAAAGAGCCAAGCAAAGGCAAAATTAAAATCGGCTTTAACGATGACAAACTGGCAGGCAGCTTAATCACTTTATTTAAAAAATTAACCGTATAACCTGCTAAAAAGCCTGCTACGATACCGCCCAAAATCCCTGCCCCTGCGGTATTGGCAAGCATACCACCAATCAAACCCACAGCCAAACCAGGGCGGTCAGCGATAGAATACGCCACATAACCTGCAAACACCGCAATCATTAAGGCAAAGGCACTGCCACCACCGATGTCCATCAAAGCCTTAGGCAAGCCATAAGCAAGCTCGGCATCTTTAAAGGCTTCCACGCCAAACATAAACGATAGTACAATGGTCAGACCACCTGCCACCACCAACGGCAGCATATGCGACACACCCGTCATCAAGTGCTTATAAATGCCTTTTTTCTCGTCCGTGTTCTCGCCTGCCGAATCCGCCTTAACGCTACCGCCTTGATAAAGGGTCGCTTCATCAAATGCCTTGGCAAATTCTTGTTCGGTTTTTTTCAGTGCCAAAGCGGTTGAGGTGCGGTACATTTTTTTGCCCGCAAATTTGGACAAATCGACATCAATATCCGCCGCCACAAACACCAAATCCGCATTTGCCACTTCTTCATCAGTGATGACATTGCCTGCCCCGACTTGTCCACGGGTTTCTACTTTAATGCCCCAGCCTTGGGATTTGGCATAATTTTCAATGGCTTCAGCAGACATAAAGGTATGAGCCACACCTGTCGGACACGCCGTTACCGCCACGATATTTTTGGGGCGTGCGTCTGTCTGCGCAGGGGTGTGTAATAACATCTGACAATACTCGCCATCGTCCAAACGTGCCAAATCCAGTGTTTGGGTATTTAGATAACGCACGTTACCATGAGAGGCTTTGGCGTGGTCGGTGATGACCAGCGTGGTTTGCTCGGCATTTGGTGCATCACTTAGTGTGGCGGTTAGTCCTGATTTTTGTAGGGCGAGTTGTAATTTTTTGGCGACCAACAGCCCCAGCGCAGAATTATTTTCAACCACCAACAGTAAATCATCAGCGGTGTTTGGTTTATTATTTGACATAAATACTCTCTTTTTAAGTGGCTTAGGGGCAAGTTAAGGTAACGCCAGCGGTCAGCTCATCTAACCTTTCACGGCTTGGCACGCCCACAGCAACGGTTGTCACTGCATAAGCCGACAGCGCCGTAGCAAAGGTCAACAGCTGTCTGTCATCATAACCTTGCAAAAGCCCAAACATCATCGCTGCCACCATGGTATCGCCTGCCCCCACCGAGCTTGCCACGCTCACCTTTGGCGGCAGGGCTTGATAAATCTGATAAGCGTCATCAGTGTGCTTAAAATAATTAACACCCCGACTGCCCATAGACACCAGCATATGAGTGATGTTGCCTTTAATGGTTTGTAGGGCGGTTTGTTGCTCATCCAAGCTCGCCACACGACTGCCAACCACTTCAGACAGCTCATCAAGATTGGGCTTAATTAGCCATAAATCATAGTCTAGTGCCACTTTTAGGGCTACCCCACTGACGTCCACCGCCACTTTATCATGATGTGTGGTCAAAAGGTCTAACAGCACTCTAAAATCATCAGCATCAAAGCCCCTAGGCATAGACCCTGCCACCACCACCGCTGACACATCGGGTAATAAATCTTTAATTTTATTAAACAGCTTGTCTTTGTCGTCCTGTGTGACGCTAAAGCCTACCCCATTTACGTCCGTGGTTTTGCCTTTATCAACAATCTTGACATTGGTGCGGGTCATGCCTTGCACGCTGACAAATTCATCAGTCATTTGCCCTGTGCCATAAATACCATCAAACGCCTGATGACTGGCAAACAAACGGTCAAATAAGGTGCGGTTATCATCACCCAAAAACCCCGTTGCCACGCCCACTTGTCCAAGCTCGCTCATCAGCCGTGCCACGTTTAAGCCCTTACCCGCCGCCCCAAGCTGACTGTCTGTGGCACGATTGACCGCCCCAATGGTTAATTCATTGACCGTTGCCGTTAAGTCAATGGCAGGATTTAGGGTAATACATAATACTTTTTTCATGGTTTTAACTCAATTAGTTTAGATTGTCGCTTAACGCTCGCACTTGGTTTGCTGTGCTACAAGCCAGCGCCTGTTGTGCCAGTGTTTGACACGTTGCCAAATCTAGCGTGCGAATTTGCGCTTTGGTCAAAGCAATGCTGGTGCCTGACATACTAAGCTCATCTACACCAAGCCCAAGCAAAATCGGCACCGCGTGTTCATCCCCTGCCAGCTCACCACACACGCCCACCCATTTGCCGTAAGCGTGGGCGGCTTGTACGGTTTGGTGTATTAGTTGTAATATGCTAGGGTGCAGACCGTCTGCGTCCTTAGACAGCGTGGGGTGTCCACGGTCAATGGCAAGCGTGTACTGGGTCAGGTCATTGGTGCCGATACTAAAAAAGTCCACTTCTTTGGCAAAGGCGTTGGCAATCAGCACCGCACTGGGCACTTCGATCATGATACCCACTTGTAGATTATTGTGCGGATAGTCCTTTAAAACGTCATCAAGAATGGCTTTGGCAGCGTGCCACTCTTCAATCCGTCCCACCATCGGGAACATGATACGCAAATCTCGACCTTCGGACGCACGAATCAAGGCAATCAGCTGATCTCTTAATAGCTTGGGGCGAGCAAGGGTTAAGCGAATGCCACGCACCCCCAAAAATGGGTTATCTTCGGCAGGCATCGGCAAATACGCCAATGGCTTATCACCGCCAATGTCTAGCGTACGCACCACCAGCGGGCGACCGTCCAAGCCGTCAAACACTTTGCGATAATCGGCGATTTGCGTCTCAATGTCAGGCACTTCTTGATGAGCCATAAACACAAGCTCGGTACGCAGCAGCCCAATGCCTTCTGCCCCCTGCTCTACCACGCCTGCCGTATCATTGACATTACCAATATTGGCAACCACTTCCACCTGATGACCATCGGTCGTCACCGCAGGGTCAAGGGCGAATGTTTCGGCAAGGCGTTTTTTCTCTTGTAGGGCGGTTTGGGCGCTTTGACAAGCATTGATCAGCTCACTGCTTGGGGCAACCACAAAATAACCCTTTGAGCCATCAAGCAATACCATTTGTCCTTGTTCTATGCCAAGCACCCCCATATCCGCCCCCACAATGGCAGGAATGCCCAACGCACGGGCGACAATGGCACTGTGTGAACTTGCCCCACCTGTGGCGGTCAAAATCCCTGCCACTTGTTTGGGATCAAGGCGTGCCACATCAGACGGCAACAGCTCTTGTTTGATCAGTACATAAGGCGTGTTTGGCGTATGGGGTAAAGATTGCCCTGTTAATTTGGCAAGCACTTTTTGTCCAATGTCTCGCAAGTCATCGGCACGCTCGGCAAGTAGGCGATTGGTCAGTGATGACTGCGCCTTTGCCATGGCTTCAATATGAGCGTGCCACGCTGCAGGGGCGGACAGTCCATCATCAATGCCATCTTTTGCCCCACAAGTCACTTCTTCATCATCAAGCAGTGCCACATGAGCGGTAAAAATCTTGGCAATGGTGGCTTTACTGGCAGTTTGCACCAACTGGGTCAATTCTGTTTTAACATCATCAATGGCAAGATGTAACCGTGCCAGCTCGGCTTTGGGGTCGCTGGCGGTCATCGGATAGCTAAAACTTATTGGCTTTACCACATGGGCTATACCCACCGCCAAGCCACCAGACGCAGGTACGCCATTGTATTTTTCACCGTGTTGCAAAGGGGTGATTGTAGGCGTGTCATCGAGGACTTGGGCTTGTGTCGCAATATGGATAGGCACCACTTCTTCACCCAAACCACTTTCTACCGCCTGTGCCAGCTTATCCAAATACTCGCCTGCGTCCGTATTAGGCTCGGCAATAAAGGTCAATGTATGCCCATGCGTACCGCCCAGTGACAACAGACGCGCCAAAGATTTTGCCGAAACATACGCCCCATTATCCAAGGCAACTTTAATCTCACCTGTCGCTTGTTTGGCAATGTCAGACAATAAAGTCGCAGGGCGGGCGTGCAGACCCAAAGGATTGACAATGGTTGCCGTGACCGCTTGCCAATCTTGGGCGTGTTCTGCCCCTAAAAGCTGGGCGAGTTCACGGCTGTCCGCCTTGCCAAGTTTTTGACTAAACTCACTGCTAAGCAGTACATCATAAACATGTGATAATTTGTCATTATCGGCGTGATTATTGCTGGCGATCACCGCCAACGCTTGTACTTTATCAGCTTGATAAATGATTGGCTTTTTGGCAACCGCTAGGGCAAGACCACTATCAAAAACCTTGTCTGCATCTTCTAGCACCACCGCATATAGCGCTTTAGACAGGCGAGTCAGTTCGGGTTTAATGCCCAGCGTATCGCCCAATAGCCCTGCGTCTTTTAAGCCATTTAAAGCCGTTTGATATAACTCATCAAGCCCCTTGGCGGATACCGCTGTTTTAATCAGTTTTTCTTGTAAAGTGAATGTTTTTTGTACATTTCCTAAAGCGCTTAAAATATCCTGTGGGGTTTTGGCGTATTTAATGTCATCGGCAATATCGGACGACAAAGCACGAGTCAGCATTTTTAATACGGTCAAATGTTCGTCCGATCGAGCCGCAATCGCCGCCGCCAAATACACTTTATCATCGCCGTCCGTTGTCCACTCTACCCCTTGAGCAAAATGCACCAGCTTAACCCCTGTTTGTTTAATATGAATGCGAGACGCTGGCGTACCGTGGGGAATGGCAATGCCTTGACCTAGATAGGTGGTCGCTTGCGCTTCACGCTCTTGTAGCCCTGTTAGGTATTCAGGTGTGGTAAAACCACCTTCAGTTAAAATATTGGCAAGCAATCGCAAAGCGTCATCTTTGCTGTTGGCTTGTGCGTTCATGTGCACATCAGCAGGGGTTAAGGTCAGCATAAAAATCCTTCATTTAGGTAAATCACTAAAGACTTTGTATTTAAAAAAATATAAATACCTAAAAGCCTTGTATTAGGGCATACTGACATTTCACAACATTTCATTGCATTTGTTGAAAATGCTTATACTTTTTTAGCATTTTTGCCTTTAAAATGGCTAAATCTTGTTTTTCTTCGTCAAAGCCCTTGCTGATATTCCAATATCAACTTACGGACTTTTCCTTGAAAAACGAGCGATTTTGCTCATTTTAAAGGCAAATCTGAATTGTCAGTATGCCCTACTTTTTCAATAGTAAAAATCTCTCAATTGTAACATTTTTTATCCTTAAAAAATTATCTTGTTACAAAAAATAAAAGCAAATTCCCTAATAGAAATTTGCTTTTTGTAAAATCAATGACTTAGGCGTATAACACTTCCAAAATCTCAAATTCCACCAAGCCACTAGGGGTTTGGATTTTGGCTTCATCGCCTTCGGATTTACCAATTAAACCACGAGCAATCGGTGAATTAACTGAAATTTTACCCACTTTAAAATCAGCTTCATCATCCCCCACGATTTGATAACGACGCTCTTCGCCATCGTCCACATTTTCAAGCACCACGGTCACACCAAACACCACACGACCATCTTGGGGTAGTTTGGCAGGATCAATCACTTGTGCCCCACCCAGTTTGGCTTCAATGTCACGAATGCGGGCTTCGCACATACCCTGCTGTTCACGGGCGGCGTGGTATTCGGCATTTTCTTTTAGGTCGCCATGTTCACGAGCTTCTGCAATGGCGGTGGTGATGCGGGGACGATCTACCGTTTTTAGCTGTTTTAGTTCGGCTTCTAGGGCTTCGTGTCCTTGTGGGGTCATGGGGTAACGTTGCATTATTTTCTCCAACAATATAAAAAGTTAAATAGTTAAAAACACCACGCCAATTGGGGTGGTGTTTTCAAAGTTAAATTAAGGGGGGGTTGTGAGTTGTCACAATGGGCTTATACTAACAGTTTTATACTAAAAATACAAGCCCAAACTAGGGTGTGCCCCACATTCACTACACAAACCCTAAAAATTAATGGCTTAGCGAAGTTGATTTGTTTTTGTGCCAAAAATGGCTAAATCTTAATTTTCTGCGTCAATAAACTTGCCAATACACCAGTATTGACTGCGTTTATTTCCTTGAAAATTGTGCGATTTATCTCATTTTTGCCAACAAAGCGAAAGTGGGGCACACCCTAATTACGCTCCCAATTCCTGTAATTTATAAACATCAAACGGCAATTTTACTTCATACGCCTTACACATCGCTTGGGCGGCGCTCATGGTGGTCACATAGAACACCTTGCCTTGCAAAGCGCTACGGCGAATAGAGAAGGAGTCTTGTTGCGACTGCTTGCCCTCGGTGGTGTTAATCACCATGGCAATTTCACCATTTTTGATGGCATCGACAATGTGCGGGCGACCTTCGGTGACTTTATTGATGCGCTCGCACGGTACGCCCGCTTCACTAATCACCACTTGTGTACCGCCTGTAGCAACCAAACTAAAGCCCAAAGCATGTAAGTCTTTTGCCACACCCACGACATATTTTTTGTCGCTGTCTCGCACTGACAAGAACACTTTTTTAATCTCGCCTGCCACAGGTAACCCAGGTAAGCGTTCGTTTGAGCCAATCACCGCCTTATAAAAGGCTTCGCCAAAGGTCTTGCCCACGCCCATCACCTCGCCTGTGGACTTCATCTCGGGGCTTAGGATTGGGTCAACGCCAGGGAACTTAGCAAAAGGGAACACCGCTTCTTTGACCGAGTAATGCTGTGGTACGATTTCGCTGGTAAAGCCCTGCTCTTCTAGGCTCTTGCCCGCCATACAACGTGCCGCCACTTTTGCCAGTGATGTGCCGATACATTTAGAGACAAATGGTACGGTACGGCTGGCTCGGGGGTTGACTTCTAGGATATACACCGTGTTGTCTTTGACCGCATATTGTACGTTCATGAGACCCACCACACCCAGCTCTTTTGCCATGGCAATGGTCTGTACACGGATTTGGTCTTGAATGTCACTGCTTAATGAATAAGGGGGCAATGAACACGCTGAGTCGCCTGAGTGTACACCTGCTTGCTCAATGTGTTGCATGATACCGCCAATCACCACAGTTTTGCCGTCAGACACACAGTCCACGTCCACTTCAATGGCATCATCAAGGAAGCGGTCAAGTAGCACAGGGGCTTCATTGGACGCTTGTACCGCTGTTTTTAGGTAGTGACGCAACTCGTCTTCGTTATAGACAATCTCCATCGCACGACCGCCAAGCACATAAGACGGACGCACTACCAAAGGATAGCCAACTTCTTTGGCGCGGATAATGCCTTCATCAGTGCTGGTTGCCAAAGCATTTGGTGGTTGGTTTAGGTTTAGCTGATGAAGCATACGCTGAAAACGCTCACGGTCTTCGGCACGGTCAATGGCATCAGGGCTAGTACCGATGATAGGCACACCTGCTTCTTCTAACGCTCTTGCAAGTTTTAGTGGTGTTTGACCGCCATACTGCACAATCACGCCTTTGGGCTGTTCGGTACGCACAATCTCAAGCACATCTTCTAGGGTAACAGGCTCAAAATACAAGCGGTCAGACGTATCATAATCGGTAGAAACTGTCTCAGGGTTACAGTTTACCATAATGGTTTCATAGCCGTCTTCACGCATGGCAAGGGCGGCATGAACACAGCAATAATCAAACTCAATGCCTTGACCAATACGGTTAGGTCCGCCGCCGATGACCATAATTTTGTCTTTATCAGTTGGACGTGCTTCACATTCGTCATCATAGCTTGAGTACATATAGGCGGTAGAAGTCTCAAACTCCGCCGCACAAGTATCAACACGCTTGTACACAGGATACACGCCAAGCCCCCAGCGGTGCTTACGAAACTGCTTTTGGCTAATACCCATGAGACGAGCGATACGTAAATCACTCATGCCTTTACGTTTAAAGGCTCGTACATTATCAGCGGTCAAGTCGCCCATGCCAAGGGTTTTAATGGTGTTTTCGGTTGCCACAATATCAGCAATCTGCACCAAAAACCAAGGGTCAATCTTGGTAAGAGCAAACACATCATCAAGACTAAAGCCATGACGAAACGCTTCAGCGATATAAAAAATACGCTCAGGGGTAGGAATGCTTAGGCGGTTTTTGATCTCGCTAGTGACGGTATCCGCTGTCTTGCCAGCAGTGTCCAAAATTTCATCAAAGCCTGTCGCCCCAGTTTCTAAGCCGCGCAGGGCTTTTTGCATGGATTCTTGAAAATTACGCCCAATCGCCATGACTTCGCCCACCGATTTCATTTGTGTGGTCAGCGTATTATCTGCTTGGGGGAATTTTTCAAAGTTAAAGCGTGGCACTTTGGTAACCACATAGTCAATGGACGGTTCAAACGACGCTGGCGTTTTACCGCCTGTGATGTCGTTGCTTAGCTCATCTAAGGTATAACCGACCGCAAGCTTGGCGGCGATTTTGGCAATAGGAAAACCTGTCGCCTTAGAAGCCAATGCTGATGAACGGCTCACACGGGGGTTCATCTCAATGACGACCATGCGACCGTTATCAGGGTTGATACCAAATTGTACGTTAGAACCGCCTGTCTCCACGCCAATTTCACGCAGTACCGCAATGGACGCATTACGCATGATTTGGTATTCTTTATCGGTTAGAGTTTGAGCAGGAGCAACGGTGATACTATCGCCTGTATGTACACCCATGGGGTCAAAGTTTTCAATGGAACAAACAATGATGCAGTTGTCTTTTTTGTCACGCACTACTTCCATTTCGTACTCTTTCCAGCCAATCAAGCTTTCATCAATCAAAAGCTGATGAGTTGGCGACAAATCAAAACCACGCTCACAGATTTCAATAAATTCATCACGGTTATAAGCGATACCGCCGCCACTACCGCCCATGGTAAAGGACGGACGGATGATCACAGGAAAGCCAAAGCGGGCTTGGATTGCAAGTGCTTCATCCATTGTCTCGGCAACGTCCGCACGGGGGCATTCTAGACCGATTTTTTTCATGGCTTTGTCAAACAGCTCACGGTCTTCGGCTTTTTCAATGGCTTCTTTGGTTGCCCCAATCAGCTCACAGCCATATTTCGCAATCACGCTATACTTATCAAGGTCTAAAGCACAGTTTAGCGCTGTCTGTCCGCCCATGGTCGGCAAAATGGCATCAGGGCGCTCTTTATCAATGATACGTTCTACCGTTTGCCAAGTAATCGGCTCAATGTAAGTAGCATCCGCCATGGATGGGTCGGTCATGATGGTCGCAGGGTTAGAATTGACCAAAATCACACGGTAACCTTCTTCTTTTAAGGCTTTACACGCCTGAGCCCCAGAATAGTCAAATTCACAAGCCTGTCCGATGACAATCGGGCCTGCACCGATGATTAAGATGGATTTGATGTCGTTACGTTTTGGCATGGAAATCTCTCTTTGTTTATCTTAAAAAAAAGTTAATATAACTTTAAGTTTTTCTGTATTAAATTTAGTTATCATGGCACCAACAACTCGCCCTGACCCACTTTTATCACTCGTCCGCCCACATGGATATTTTGCTTGCTATCTACTTTAAGCGTTAGGCGATTGGGTCGCCCCATGTCATCGCCTTGGATAATACGGCGAGTGATTGGGTAATTACCTTGGCTGATAAAATACGCACCCAAATTGGCACAAGCCGACCCCGTTCCACTGTCTTGAATGACTACGCCACCTTGCATAAAGAAAAGACGTACATAAACGCACTCATTTTCAGCATCATCATACCAAAGATACAGCATTTCTAAGGCATTATCTTTGGTACAAAGTGCTTGTAAGCTATCAGCATTTACCTTTGCTGAATATAACTTTTCTTTATCAAATACTTGTAATAATAACTGCTCTGTACCACTATTTACCCAAGTTGCTTGCTCTGCAATATCACAAGTTGCCAAGCCCACCAACTGTGCCAATTCATCATGTGTAGCTGCACCTATCCTAGCCGTATAACCTGACAGCCTAAATGCCACATGGTCGCCATCAGTACAAACATTCACTTGCTTGGCAAGCGTATTTAGGGTAAATTCATCGTCCAAATGCTGTAATGATTTGGCAACAAAAGCACTTCCTAATATTGGGTGTCCTGCCAATGGCAATTCATAACTTGGGGTAAAAATACGTAAATTGACCGCCGCCCCTTTTGTTCCCTTATTAAAAAACACCGTCTCGCTTAGGTTAAACTGACAAGCAATAGCCTGCATGGTGGCATCGCTTAAACCGTCCGCATTAGGAAATACTGCCAGTGGATTGCCGCCAAAATGACTCTCGGCAAAAACATTAACAAGGTAAAAAGGATAGCTTTTCATCATCACTTATTTGACAAGCTCAAAAGTCTTGCCATCAAAGCGGTACACATCTTTTTGTTGGGTAACTTTATTGTACATATATTCACCATCAGTATCTTCAACCACGATAGCAATACTAAATTCATTGTTTTTGCCATCAACCGTTACCAAATCTTGTGAGCCATCGCCCCATTCTAATAATGAAAAATGATTATAAGCAATACCAACTTCAGACATCTGACCTTCGCTGGTGGTAATAAGTTTGGGCTGAGTTAATTTGTCGCCATCAATTTGCCAAAGCTCAATGCCTTGCCCACGCAAAGTGGTATCCGCTTGAGCATAATTGGTCAGGGCATAAACAGGCGATTGCCCTGTTTTTACAGGGATAGACAAGGTCGTCAAACCCAGCACATAAGACGCATCATCTGTTGTATAATGCAACTTACCTTTGTTGTCCACATACTGAACCGCACGGGCAAAGTCATGCAATGTACCGCCTGTGCCTGCATCCCAACTAAATACTTGTAAGCGCCCATCACTTGAGCGGTAAGTTTGTACACCGCTTTTATTAAGTACACTATAATTACAGCTTAGGCTCTTTTTTTGTGCCAACGCCTTTTGTAAACGCTTGTCAAAGGCTTCGCTATAACGGTCAAATTCGCTTTCGTTATAACTGGCATAACCGCTATTTTTCCATAAATTATTATATAAATGAGCAAGCTCTTGATTGGTCTGCTTACAAAAGTCATTAGCAGATGCTAGCGGGCTTGCCAATAGGCAGACTAGGGAAACGGTGGCTAGGGAAAGTTTTTTCATAAGTACAACCTATTGTGATTTATGCATTTTTGGCTTTGGTCATCTCATCAATAAACCTATCAAACAGCACCGCACAGTCATGTGGACCAGGGCTTGCTTCTGGGTGTCCTTGGAAACTAAATGCAGGATAATCAGTCAGCTCAATGCCTTGATTTGAGCCATCAAACAGTGAATGGTGCGTAGCTCGTACATGGCTTGGCAGGCTTGTTTCATCAACGGCAAACCCGTGGTTTTGTGAAGTAATCATCACCGTGCCATCGCTTAGGTTTTGTACAGGGTGGTTTGCCCCATGATGACCAAACTTCATCTTCTGCGTTTTTGCACCACTTGCTAAGGCAAGTAGCTGATGACCTAGGCAGATGCCAAAGATTGGTGTACGGGTGTTTTTGATGATGTGCTGGATAGACTCTATGGCATAAGTACAAGGCTCAGGGTCGCCAGGACCATTGGACAAGAACACGCCATCAGGATTAAGGGCAAGCACCTTATCAGCAGGCGTCTGCGCAGGGACGACCGTCAGGCGACAACCACGGTCAACAAGCATACGCAAAATATTGGTCTTGACACCAAAATCATAAGCCACCACATGGAACTTTTCTTCAATGTCTGTGCCAAGTTTGGCAAAGCGTCCGCCTGTCGCTGTGGTCTTGCCGTTGCGTCCGTCATGAGATAGCTCCCACGAGCCGTCCGTCCATTCATAGCCATCAGGGTCACAGCAAACCTTTGCCAAATCCAGACCGCTCATGCTTAGGGCTTGTTTGGCAAGCTCTACCGCCTTTTGTTCATCAATATTGCCGTTATCGTCAGCGGTCATGATACAGCCGTTTTGCGCGCCTGTGGTGCGTAGTAGAGTGGTCAGTTTACGAGTGTCAATATCAGCAATCGCCACCACGTTGTGAGCGGTCAAGTATTCGCTTAATGACTGCGTGGCACGAAAATTACTATGTAACAAGGGCAAATCACGGATAATCAGACCATTTGCCCAGACTTTGTGCGTGCGACCTGACTCGCTGTCTTCGTCATTACAGCCTGTGTTGCCGATGTGCGGATAGGTCAGCGTTACCATTTGCTGAGCATAACTGGGGTCGGTCAAAATCTCTTGATAGCCTGTCATGGCGGTGTTAAACACCACTTCGCCCGTGCTGTGCCCAACTGCCCCAATCGCCACACCATGAAAAATCGTGCCGTCTTTTAATGCCAAAATCGCTTTTCTTGTCATTTTACGCTCCAAAAACCAAACAAAACGCCTATCCAAGGGATTAAACCCCAAATTTTACCCACAAAAAAGCAAGCAATCATCAAAAGAAATAACTTAATTGGTTATAAAAAACACAATTTAAGTCATTTTCTTTCATGGTTGCTCGCTTTGGCATAGATTTGCGATATTATATACAAAAAATCAAAGATTTCCTAGTGCTATTTTCACTCTAGTGATATTGATTGAGTAATTCATCAAAATTGGCACTGGTAATCTCACCCATCTCTTCAGCAGTTTTATGAAAAATATCCGCCAACGCCTTTGCCACATAAGGCACAAAGGTTGGCTCATTGTCTCGTCCACGCTTAGGCACGGGGGCAAGATAGGGGCTGTCCGTTTCTATCAAGATGCGGTCAAGGGGCAGTTTTTTTGCCACGTCCCGTAAATCCTGCGACTTATTAAAACTAACAATCCCCGAAAAAGAAATATACAGCCCCATATCCAGAGCGGTTTTGGCAAAGGCATAATCTTCAGTAAAGCAGTGAATGATACCGTGTTCGCACTGCTCGGCTTTTAGTAGGTCAAGCGTGTCATGATAAGCATTTCTGGTATGGACGATGATGGGCTTTTTAATGCTTTGGCTGGCGTAAATATGCTCGGCAAAACTGTGTTTTTGAGCCTCTTTTTTACTGTCGTCCCAGTGATAATCCAGCCCCGTTTCGCCAAATGCCCATACTTTGTCGCCCACCAAAGACAGCAGTTTATCTGCAGTAACTGACTTTAATACACTTACGTCTTGACAAGGGTGTATGCCCACACTCATGCCAATGTTTAGCTCGTCATCAGAGCGGGCGACCCATGCATCAATGTCAGAAAATTCATCAAAATGACACATGATCGCCATGGCACGACTGACTTTGGCGGATTTCATGGCGTTTAGTAGATTTTGTGGGCTATGGTCGTGATTGGCAAGTTTTAGGTAAGTTAGGTGGCAGTGGGTATCGGTAAACATATATTATAACTTATTGATTTATGTGTAATTCATTTGAAATTTAATAAAATTGTACAGTGACAATTTTTTAGGTTGGATATTTTAAAATAAAATGGTTTGTGATTCAACATCATAGCAATCAATTTTAGGGCAAACGCCTCATTTCTTATTGACCTAATTTTTGCATCTCCACACACGCCGTCACCGCATCGTCCACGCTCCAATACATCGGCAGTTCAGGCATCTGCTCATAACGGGCAAAACGCTGAATGTCATCATGGGCAGTGTCTTTCATGCGTGTCAGCACCACCGTCACGCCCAGTGCCCGCACCCGAGTGCAAAAGTCCTGCAAGGCATACAGACTGGTGGAATCCAAATCATTACTGCTCTCAAGGCTAATCACCACATGGCTGACGGGCTGTCCATCGGCAGGCAGGGTCTCGCTTTTGGTCGCTTGCCAAATAGCGCCCCAAATATGATCCCAAATGGCATCAAAAATCCGCTCAGCATTGGCAAAGAACAGGGGCTGCTTTGGGCGCACAATCAGTACCCGCGGCACGCTGTGGGCATGACTGTGCGTCACTTCCACAAAGTCATGACTGTGATGCAGCCGCCCGAGCACTTCCACATTGGGCTGAGAAAAGCGATACAGCACCCAGATGATAGACAGCCCCACCGACACCGTCATACCAAAAATCACGCCAAATAGCAGCACGCTCGCCACACACACCAGCGCCAGATAGCTGTCCGCCCCAAGCTTTAGACTTCTTAATAACGCCTTTGGCACTAGGTGCTTTGACAATATCCCCACCACCACCGCGGACAATACAGGCAAGGGCATCAGCGCCAGTATATCCCGCCCCAGCCATATCAAAACTGCCAGCGCCGTTGCCGTCACCACGCCTGCCATACGGCTGGTTGCCCCCGCCACCAGACTGGCATTAGATGCCGAAAAGCCCGCCCCCACAGGCAGCGAGCCCGTCAGCCCCGACAGCACATTGGCGACCCCTAGGGCTTTGAGCTCCTGATTGGGGTTAATGCGTTCCACCGACTTAGCGGACAGTAGCTTGACTGACTCCCACGACTCCGCAAAAATAATCAACAAGAGCGCAGGGGCAAAATACACCGCCTGTAGCCACATCTCCATGCTAAGCGTCGGGAAAAACAGCCCCACACTGTCTAGCGGAATCGCCCCCAGCACCGCCACGCCTTGTGCCTTTAAATTCAGCACCGCACTTGCCAACGTCCCCACCATCAGCACCATCAAAGACGCAGGTAGCCATCGGCAGTGCAGTTTATTTAACAACAGCCACAGCACCAGTGCCAAAATGCCAAGCACACCACTGGCGACATTGACATCAGACAGACGGCTGACAATCTCTGCCAATAATGGAAAAAAAGTCTGGCTGACCACGCCAATGCCAAGCAGGTGCGGAATCTGCTTAGCAATGATAAGTAGCGCCAAGCTCCACGCAAAGCCCTGCATAATCGGGCGTGACAGGTACGAGCCGATAAATCCGCCCTTGAGCACGCCTGCGACAATAAACATCAGCCCTGTGACTATCACCAGTGCAAAACCTAACTGCGTATGAATCGCCATCGCCCCAGCAAAGATAGTCGCCGCTGATGACGTGGGTGACACAATCGCCCCACGGCTACCGCCAAGCAAGGCATAAAAAATCAGCCCAATCAAAGTGGCACTCAAGGCATGAATGGGCGTCACCCCTGCAATGCTGGCATAAACCACCGACTCAGGCAATAAAATCGCCGCCACCGACAGCCCCGCTAGGACATTGTGCAGCAGGGGCTTTTGGGCGAGAAAGGCGGTAAATGGCATGGAATTGGGCGGTGTCATGGTATGGTGGCGTGATTGGCATAAGAATAAAAAATGATGATAATAATGACAAGGGCGTATAACACCCCGTGCCAAATCCAATACGCTTAATGCAGCGGCACAACCCTTAGCACTTCCTCTAAGGTCGTCACCCCTTCTGCCACCCGCTTTGCCCCTTCAATACGCAAGGGAAACACCCCTTCGGCATAGGCTTGACGCTTTAGGTCATCTAGGCTGGCATCTTGGGCGATGAGTTTTTTTAAGTCATTGGATAATGGCATAATCTCATACAAGCCAATACGCCCCTTATAACCTGTATGGCGACACTCTTCACACCCTGTGGCATGATAAATTTGTGTGGGTAAATTGGCATTCCATGGAGCAACCAATTCTCGCCACTGCTGGGCAATTGGCGAGCTTTCATCAACAGGATAAGCAGTTTTACAATGCGGACATAAAGTACGCACCAGTCGCTGTGCCATAATCCCCAAAATGGTGGCTGACGTCAAAAACGGCTGTACCCCCAAATCATGCAGACGCGTCAAGGAACTAGGTGCATCATTGGTATGCAAGGTAGAGAGCACCAAATGCCCCGTCAGACTCGCCTGCACCGCCATATCCGCTGTTTCGCCATCGCGAATCTCCCCGACCATGATAATATCAGGGTCTTGACGCATCAGTGAACGAATGCCGTCTGCAAAATGTAGATCAACCCCTGCATTGATTTGCATTTGGTTAAAGCTGGGCTCAATCATCTCAATCGGGTCTTCAATGGTACAGACGTTTACTTTTTCTGTTGCCAATTGCTTAAGCGTGCTATATAAAGTGGTGGTCTTGCCCGAACCTGTCGGGCCTGTGACTAAGATGATGCCGTTGGGGTGGCTGGTGAGCTCATGCCATGTTTCTAGCTGTTTACCTGTCAGCCCCAGCTGATTAAAAGTACGCACCAGCACTTCAGGGTCAAAGACACGCATCACCAGCTTTTCGCCAAAGGCAGTGGGCAAAGTGGACAGACGCAGTTCGGTTTCTAGCCCTTTAGGGGTACGGGTTTTGAGTCGTCCATCTTGGGGTTTGCGTTTTTCGGCAACATTTAAACGCCCCAAAATCTTGATACGAGCCGTCACAGCGGTCATGATCGCCACAGGCATCTCATAAACGGTATGTAGCACGCCATCAATACGAAAACGCACCTTGCCTGTCTCGCGCCTAGGCTCAAGGTGAATGTCCGATGCTCGCTGCTCAAAGGCGTATTGCAGTAGCCAGTCCACGACTTTTACAATGTGCTGATCATTGGCATCGGGATTGGCACTGTCGCCAAGCTGCAATAGCGCCTCAACGTTGGTAACGTCCGCCGCCGCCCGTTTTTGTGTGGTGTTCGCCCCCGCAATGGCACGGGTTACCTGATAAAACTCTTGGCGGTAGCGGTTGATTTGCTCGGGGCTGACATAGACCAGCTTAATGGTTTTGGGCTTGATGATTTGACTGATGTTGTCTTGCCAGTCCTTATAAAACGGCTGATCGGTACCCATAATGACCTGCGTATCATCCACCTCTACAGGTAAGATACAGTGGTTTTTGGCGTATTCAAAAGACATGATTTTAGTGACGCTTGGCACATCAATCTTTAAGGGGTCAATACGCACCCGCTCCACACCTGCCTTTTGACAAAGCCATTCATTTAGCTTATCAAGACTTAAAGGCTGATGTGTGCCTTGATCCACCAAATTAAAGCGAGCAATGGCTTGCAGGGGGTGCAGACTTGGGTCTCTACGACTGGTCATTACCAAATTGTAGGATTTTTGGTCAATTTTACCCTCTTGTAACAGCTCGTCCAAACACCAACGCACATCAATCATTATGGAAAAATCGTCCATACAATCCCCCCTTATAAACATTAAAACCATCAATTATAAGTGTTTTAGTTATCAAACACAAAACAAAAAACCACAACCGTTTAAGTTGTGGTTTTAAGCCAGCTTGGTCAGTCTATTTTAAGGTGCTAAGTTTTTTGGTTACCACCAAAGCAATTGGCAAACTTACGATAAAGCCCAATGCCACCGCAAGTAGTACATAAGTAGATGAACCTAGCTCATTGACAAACAAAATAATCATCAACACCCCAATAAGTGTCGTAGCCGTGATAGAAAAAATAGCACTAAACAATGGTATATTCATGGCAATTCCCCAAAAATTAAGAAAGTTTGTGGCAAATCAAATCCTAGTGCTATTTATACACTTTTTTTACCCATTTGTTAAGAGTTTTTACAAAAATTCCTTAAATTTTCTGAGGTTTTGCCGACCAATGGTAATTTTTATCATAAAATTGGCAAATTTCACCACCAATAGCGGAATATTTAAACCGTTTTATGCTAAAATTATTTGTTTTTGTTATTTATCGCCCCTAGGGTCAAGGAACACACATGAGCCAACCACAAAAAACCTTACAATTAAACGAAGTCCGCCAAGCCTTTATTGATTTTTTTGTCAGTAAACAGCACACACACGTGGTGTCATCTAGCCTAATTCCCCATGACGATCCAACCCTACTGTTTACCAATGCTGGCATGAACCAGTTTAAAGACACCTTTCTTGGCATAGAAAAACGTGATTACAACCGTGCCGTCACGTCTCAAAAATGCGTGCGTGCAGGGGGCAAACACAACGACCTTGACAATGTTGGCTATACCGCCCGTCATCATACTTTTTTTGAGATGCTGGGCAACTTTTCATTTGGCGATTATTTTAAAAAGGACGCGCTTGCCTTTGCATGGGAATTTTTAACGTCTGACCAGTGGCTTGCCCTACCCAAAGACCGTCTCTATGTGACTGTTTATCATACCGATGATGAAGCCTATGACATTTGGCATAAAGACATCGGGCTTGAACCTGAGCGTATTATTCGCATTGGCGATAAAGGCGGCGAGTATAATTCGGATAACTTTTGGGCAATGGGCGATACAGGTCCTTGTGGTCCTTGTTCAGAGATTTTTTATGATTATGGCGAGCAAGTGGCGGGCGGACTGCCAGGGACACCCGAAGAAGACGGTGACCGCTATGTGGAAGTATGGAACTGCGTTTTTATGCAGTTTAACCGCCAAAAAGACGGTACGCTACTGCCCCTACCTAAGCCGTCTGTGGATACAGGCATGGGGCTGGAGCGTATCAGCTCTATCATGCAGGGCAAACTGGGTAACTATGAAGTAGATTTATTTACCAACCTGATGAAAGCCACCGCTGACATCATTGGCGTACCTTGCACCTTTGAGCCGTCTTTTAAAGTGGTTGCTGACCATATCCGTGCGGTGTCTTTTTTGATTGCAGACGGTGTACGTCCAAGTAACGAAGGGCGTGGCTATGTCCTACGTCGTATTATTCGCCGTGCGGTGCGTCATGGCAATAAACTTGGGGCAACGGACGCATTTTTTTATAAAGTGGTATCGGCTTTGGTTAAAGAAATGGGCGACGCTTACCCTGATTTGGCACAAAAACAAAGTGAAATTGAAAATGTTATCCTAAAAGAAGAAGAGCAATTCGCCAAAACCTTATCACAAGGCTTACGTTTATTATCAGGCGAGCTTGCCCCTTTAAATGCAGGCGACACTTTATCAGGGGACGCTGTGTTTAAGCTGTATGACACTTATGGCTTTCCCACCGACCTAACCGCTGACATCGCCCGTGAACGTGGCATTGGCATTGATGAAGCAGGTTTTGAACGCTGCATGCAAGAGCAAAGAGAACGTGCCCGTGATGCAGGTAAATTTGACACCGATTATAGCACCGTCATCAAAAGCGACACGCCCACCGAATTTGTTGGTTATGACTTATTAGACAACCAAAGCCAGCTTATCGCCCTATATCAAGACGGTAAAGCCACCGATGAGCTTGCCGAAGGCTCAAACGGCATCGTGGTACTATCCGCCACGCCATTTTATGCCGAAGGGGGTGGACAAGTGGGCGAAACTGGCGAGATCAACACCAGCACAGGGGTATTTGCCGTAACCGACACACAAAAATCAGGCTCTACCATTATCCATTATGGTACGGTCAAAATGGGTGCATTGTCCATTAATCAATCCGCCAACGCCCAAGTCATCGCTGACATTCGCCTTGCCAGTGCCAAAAACCACTCTGCCACCCACCTACTACACGCCGCCCTACGCACAGTGCTTGGTACAGGGGTCACCCAAAAAGGCTCATTGGTGTCTAGTGAAGTGCTACGTTTTGACTTCTCATATGATAATGCCATCAGTGCAGATGAGCTTCGTCAAGTAGAACGCTTGGTCAATGAACAAATTCAGCAAAACTCAGCAGTACAAATCGAACACCTAGACATTGACACCGCCCTACAAAAAGGGGCAATGGCACTGTTTGGCGAAAAATATGGCGACACCGTGCGAGTACTGACCATGGGGCAAGCGGACAATCATGCCTTTTCGGTTGAGCTGTGTGGCGGTCTGCACGTCAAACACACGGGCGATATTGGACTGTTTAAAATCGTCTCTGAAGGCAGTATTGCTTCAGGGGTGCGCCGTATTGAAGCCTTGACGGGTATGGGGGCGGTGCGTTATGTGCAGTCAGGCGAAGCGGTGTTAAACAGCCTTGCCAATACCTTTAAAGCCAAGCGTGATGAGATTGAGCCACGCATCAGCGCCCTATCCGACAAACAAAAAGAACTAGAAAAAACCATCGAACGCCTACAGCAAAAACTTGCCAGCCATCAAGCCCTTGCCCTGCTAGACAATGCGGTAAAAGTAGGCGATACCTCACTACTGGTCGCCAAAGCAGTTGGCATTGACGGCAAAAGCATTCGTGGGTTAATGGATACGCTAAAATCTCGCTTAGAAGGGGTGATTGTCTTAGTTGGCGAAAGTGATGAGTTGGCGTTGGCGTGTAGCGTTGCCAAATCCGCACAAGCCAAAGTCAAAGCAGGTGACATCATTCGCAAACTGGCGGGCGATTTGGGTGGTAAAGGCGGCGGTAAACCTGACTATGCCCAAGGCGGTGCAAGTAAAGCGGATAACTTGGACAGCATATTAACTGCCTTGCAAGCGCAATTAACCGCTGATTTGGCTTAGGTATGTTGAACATTCACTACACAAACCCTAAATTTTCTAATAAACTTGCGAAGTTGATTTGTTTTTGTGTCAAAAATGGCTAAATCTTAATTTTCTGCGTCAATGAATTTGCCAATATTCCAATATTGTCTGCATTCATTTCCTTGAAAATTTGCGATTTTTCTCATTTTTTCCCACAAAACTGAAAATTCAACACACCCTAAATCTTAATAAAACTGGGCTAATTATTCACAATCGTCAATTTATTTGACCCAAAGGGCGACAAAGTCGTCAGAATATAGTAAGATAGCCCCTTTCTTTCCCTTGACAGTATTAAGGCACAACAATGGCACTAATTGTACAAAAATACGGTGGCACTTCCATGGGGAACACCAACCGTATCAAAAACGTGGCGGCTCGGGTCAAGCGTTGGCACGATCACGGTCATCAGGTGGTGGTCGTGGTGTCCGCCATGAGCGGTGAAACCAACCGTTTGATCGGTCTGGCTCGTGAAATCAGCAGTGAGCCCGACCTGCGTGAATATGACCAAATGGTCGCCACAGGTGAGCAGGTTTCTATCGCCCTACTAGCAATGGCGCTTAAAGATTTGGGCGTGGAAGCCAAATCCATGACAGGGCGACAAGTTGCCATTAAAACCGACAAAACCCATACCAAAGCCCGCATTGAACACATTGACGCTGACAACATCAAGCGTGAACTTGACAGCGGTAAAGTGCTGGTGGTTGCAGGCTTTCAAGGCGTTAATGAATTTAACGACTTAACCACCTTGGGGCGTGGCGGTTCAGACACCACGGGCGTTGCGATTGCGGCAGCCATTGGGGCGGACGAATGCCAAATTTATACCGATGTGGACGGCGTTTATACCACCGACCCCCGAGTTACCTCAAAAGCCAAAAAACTTTCCAAAATCACTTTTGAAGAAATGCTAGAGATGGCAAGCCTTGGCTCAAAGGTACTACAAATTCGCTCGGTAGAATTTGCAGGCAAATATAAAGTCCCGTTACGTGTACTTTCTAGCTTTGATGAAGGTACAGACGGGGCATTTGATGACGAATTTAGACAAACTGTAGGCACACTCATCACGATTGACGAAGGAGACGATATGGAACGTGCGGTTATTTCAGGCATTGCCTTTAACAAAGACGAAGCAAAAATTGTGGTGCGTGGTGTACCTGACCGCCCTGGTATCGCATCAGCAATCCTAAGCCCTGTCAGTGCTGCCAACATCGAAATTGACATGATCATTCAAAACGCTTCTGAAGACGGTACCACCGATTTTAGCTTTACTGTACAGCGTGGCGATTATGACAAAACCCTAAAAATCCTAAATGAACGTGTTAAAGACGACATCGGTGCTACCGAGATCAGCGGTGCTGATGACGTGGTTAAGGTCTCTATCGTGGGTGTGGGTATGCGTTCTCATGCGGGCGTGGCAAGCAAAATGTTTGACACCCTAGCCAGCAACAACATCAACCTACTGATGATCTCCACCAGCGAAATCAAAGTATCGGTACTGATCCAAGAGCAGTATTTAGAAAAGGCAGTAAAAAGCCTGCATACCGCCTTTGGTCTTGACCGCAATGACGGCGAAAGCAAAGTCGCTGGCGTTTAATGGTCGTCTGACTTATACTTAAAGTGCTTGAAATTTAGACAATTTTAGGATTTTTGCTTAATTTAAGCAAAATTAGCCCTACCAGTCTAAAAATATAGCTGACAATTTACCCAAGTCGCCTTATAATAGAGACTTGGGTATTTTTATTTAGTTTTTTGTAACATACGACAAGGAGTTTGTTATGTTAATTTTAACTCGCCGTGTGGGCGAAACCTTAATGATTGGCAACGAAGTCAGCGTAACTGTGCTGGGTGTCAAAGGCAATCAAGTGCGTTTGGGTGTCAACGCCCCCAAAGACATCGCTGTACACCGTGAAGAAATCTATCAACGCATTCAGCATGAACGCTCCATGCAAGCTAGCATGAGCCATTTGGAGCAAGGCGGTTTTGCCCCACCATCATTTGATGACGACTATTTTAACCGCTAGGGGCTGTTATGACACAAATTTCTCGTTTATTACATGGCGTACAGTCAGGCGAGCTGTCGTTTAAAGACGTGCTTGCCTTTATTGATAGCCACTATAGCTACACCCCTGTGACCTTTTCTAACGGCGAAGTCAGCAATCCTGCAGGCACAAACGAAGGCAGTGCCAAGGTGTTTAGCCTTGCCAAACTGCACGGTCTCGATGCCGTGGATACACTTAGCTTATTTGCTGAGCACTATAAGGCGGTGCTAGATACACCAGACGGCACAGACCACGCCAACATCAGAAACTTTATGTATTATGGCTGGCAAGGGGTTGGGCTACCTGTCAATGCCCTGACCGCTCGTTCCTAACTTTCGTTATTTCGCCCAAATTATACAACTTTTACTTGTGTAAAAAGTAAAATCAGTGTATAATTCGGGCTTTGAATTTTCTGCTACTTCTTAATTGTTGTCGCCTTTAACGACAAAAAAGAATGGCGTAACCTTATAATAAAGTTTGGCTTAACTTAGTGCTTGTCCATACCATATTTTGCACCTTTGCCAAACGGCACACTGATACCGCTCAATATCCGTGCCATGTTTTTTAGGAGTTCACCATGTCTCGTGTCTGTCAAGTGACTGGAAAACGCCCACTAGTGGGTAACAACGTATCACACGCTAATAACAAAACTCGTCGTCGTTTTCTACCAAACCTACATAACCATCGTTTTTGGGTAGAATCTGAAAACCGTTTTGTCCGTCTTCGTGTTTCATCTAAAGGTATGCGTATCATTGATAAGCATGGCATCGAAAAAGTGCTTGCTGATCTGCGTGCCCAAGGTCAAAACATCTAAGTTTTGTTACAACGTTAAAGGATACTATCATGAGAGATAAAATCAAACTTGTTTCTACCGCTGGTACAGGTTATTTCTATACCACCACCAAAAACAAACGTACCATGCCTGGCAAAATGGAAATCAAAAAATTTGATCCTAAAGTTCGCCAACACGTTCTATTTAAAGAAGCAAAAATCAAATAATTGGCTTTTGTTTTGATAAAGACCGCTTATTTTTATAATGGGCGGTTTTTTGCTTTTTTAAACTTTAAAAAAATTGGGATAACACCAATGACTACACCTGTTTATGACACTTCTATCCCTAGCGATGCCAAACCTTTATTATCAAGCCCAATTGGGCGTAAACTGGTTAAAATGATACGTTTTAATGATGATCCAATAGAACGCTTGGTTGATGTGTTTGAAATTGAACCTAAAGACTTTTTTGCATTATGCCTTGGTCCTGTCATACTGTATTTTGCAGACGGTTTAGAGTTTGGTGGTAGCAGTACGCCCCATGAAAATACCGTATTAGTGTGGGTAGAAAGAAATGAAATTGGCGAAACTACCGATTGGTTACAAGAAAATAATCCGACCGCCCTACCCTTTAACGCCAAAGATTTTGAGCCTTGGAAACACTTTTTGGGACAAACCATCATTTCTGTTACCATCATCAAAGAGATTGACATCAATGACGAAAATCCCAAAATAGACAGCTTACCCAGTGAACGTGGTGTAATGCTTGGGTTTGATAATGACTTATCGTTAATCATTTCGCATGGATTAAATGACAATACAGATAGTACAACAATTACCACACCCGATCAAATTGATGCTTATTTTAAGGATAGGTTGGTTTATACAAGGGTTGTATAGTTAATTAACAAAAATTTTTGTATCAACACTGTTATCAATCAGACTGGCAGTTTATGGATAAACAGCTTACCACCAAATCGTCTATTTCTATCCAAGCATTTTCAACTTTTTCGGTTAATTCGGCTGATTTATTACTTAGATTATCAGTCTTTAAATGATCTAACATATTTCTAATCACGTACGGAATTTCATAAAGATATAAAGCCAATTCTAATGGAATAGCCTTACGACCTCTTAGGTCATTTTTTAGATTTTTAAGCAGTTCAATCAATTTTATATATGCCATATCATCAAAATTAAGCTGATTTCTTAATTGAAAAAGAAATTGATTATTGGCAATATTTTTAGCATAGTCATTTAAAGTCATTATTCACTCTCAACAAAGCACCAAGCCAACCCCTAATAATCAAAAAAACAATCATAAGCGGTAAGATTAGGAATAGATACTCCACAAAATTGATTTATCCAAATTTTTATACTAAAAAGCACCCAAATCGCTTTGAGTGCCTTTTTAAAGCATTTTAGCCTTTTTATTTGGCAGGGACAGTGATTTTTTGTCCCACTTTAAGTCCTGCGTTAGCATCCAAATTATTCATCTTGGCAAGCTCACTGGCAGTGATACCATAACGTCTTGCCACATTATTTAGATTATCACCTGACTTCACGGTATAAGTATCGGTAAGTTTGGGTACTTTGATGACTTGCCCACGTTTTAGCCCCGTATTGGTCGCCATGTTATTGGTCGCCGCCAAGTCTGCCACGCTGACCCCGTATTTTCTCGCCAAGGCGTTTAGACTATCGCCCGACTGTACGGTGTAGTTTTCGGTAGATTTAAAAACATTACCCTTGGCGACGGCAGGTTGTGTGGCGTTTGATTTGGTGGTCGATGCAGTGGTTTTGGTTTGGGAAGTTGTCGCCTTACTTTCAGGCACTAGTAAAGTTCTGCCCTGTACCAACCCTGTATTTACCGCCATATTATTTAACTCGGCAAGCTGGGCGACTGTCATGCCGTGTTTATTTGCCACACCAGTTAGCGTATCACCCGACTGGATTGTATATTTTTGAGTTTTGATTGTGGGTTTTGTTGGGGCAGGGGTTTGGGTCTGTGTGGTAGTTTTGCTTGGTGTACTTGCCTTGGCGGTTGGCTTGACTGTGCCTGACGCTGGAATGTTTAGTGTCTTACCACGGATTAGCCCCGCGTCGGTGGACATATTGTTTGCGGTAGCAAGCTCAGCAACAGTAATGCCATATTTTGCCGCCACACTGGTCAAGCTGTCACCCGACTGAATGGTATAAGTTGCCATTTGAGTGTTTGCTTTGGGCTCAGCTTTAACGGTTGCCACTGGTGCGGTCGGAGCTTTAATGCCCGCAGGTACTTTTAGTTTTTGGTTAATCAGTACGCCATCTGTTACTGACAAGCCATTTAACGCCGCCACATCTTGTACTGTGGTGTTGTATTTACGAGCGATCGCCGTCAAGCTCTCGCCTGCTTGTACAGTATGTGTGGTGGTCTTGGCAGTAGTGGCTGCGGGAGTAGCAGGAGCATTCGCCACAGTACTGACTTTACCAGGAATTAGCCATAAACGCTGCCCCGTTTTAACTTGGGTATTGGTTGCTATGCCGTTATAACTGGCGATTTGACTTAGGCTTAAACCATGTTTGGCAGCAATGCCTGATAGCGTATCGCCTGCCGCCACTTTATAACGCTCAGGCTTGGCAGCAGGCTGAGTGGCTGTGGCTGTAGCAGGTGTGGTCTGTACAGGTGTGGCAGCTTGCACAGGCTTAGGCGCTTCTGCTTGGACATTTGTCGTGGCGGGGGTTGTCGCCGTTGTGACAGGTGTGTTTACTGCTGTTGTGGTAGTGCTGGCTGTTGAAGTTTCTGTTGTTGCAGGCGCATTAAAGCTTAAACTTTTGACTTCGCCACGAGCCTCCAAAATAGACTGAGCAGTCTGTACAGCAGTCAAATCAATATTGCCGTCATCGGAGATAGGTTTAACATTTTCTGTACTGTTGGCTTGAATTTGAGCAGCAATAAAATCGCGCTCTTCTACGCTAAGTGGCGGCTCTTGAATGATGGTATTTTTGGCAGTAATCTGTACACTGGTGGTTGGCAAGGCATTTGCTGATGCCAGTTCACGCGCTGATGTGGTGCTTTGAGCGGTTGGCGTAATGGATTTAGGCGCAACAAAACTGCTGGCAGTATAGGAAGTTGCCCCATAACCTAAACCACGCAGCCCACCAAGCTGTTTATCAGCAGAAGCTGCCACACTGTTAGGAATAACAATCCGTCCTGGTCCCGAACTGTCCACATTAAAGTTGATAAGCGCTGGGTTTAATAAACGCAGTTCATCTAACGGCACACCCGTAATGTTTGACACATCATACAAACTCACCCCATAGTTGGCAGGGACAGCCCTAAAGTGGTTATGGTTGGCAATGGCGGGTAAATCCACACCATAACTGCTAGGTGTGGCAATCACTTGAGCTACCGCCATAAAACGTGGTACATAGTTCATGGTTTCAGTAGGCAGACGCAGCGACCAATAATCAGTAGGCAGTCCCGCAGCACGGTTGGCATTAATGGCGCGCTGAATACGCCCTGGGCCTGCATTATAGGCTGCCAAAGCAAGCTCCCAACTACCAAATTGGTTGTATAAACTGGTCAAAAAGTCATAAGCGGCGCGCGTGGATTCAATAACATCACGACGACCGTCATAAGTCGTGCTTTGATTAAGCCCATAAATGCGCCCTGTACTGGGGATAAACTGCCAAAGCCCCGCCGCTGCCGCATTACTGGTGGCAGACGGGTCATAGGAGCTTTCAATGATGGGAAGTAGGGCAAGTTCGGTAGGAATGCCACGTCTTTCGGCTTCAGTAACGGTATGATATAGATAGCGTGAAGTACGAGCTGTTAGGCGGTTGATATAATCTTGACGACGATAAAACCAAGATTTTTGGGCTTCAATACGCGAATTGCTGATGTGGTTCATGCGATAACCACGACGCACTCTATCCCATAAATTACCATAACGTTGTACAGTCAGCTTATCACCTTCCACCATACTCATGTCGGTGGCTTGCAATAAATCTTCTAGCTCATCAAGTGTTGCCTGATCCAAAATACCCGCATAAGCATCATCACCAAATACATCAGGTGTGGTAGAAGTACTAACTTTAGGAATGGTGCTATTTTTTTGCACAGTTGGTTGTTGTGAAGTATTACTTCCCGTACTGGCACAAGCAAACAACAAACATGACGACACCGATACCGCCAAAGGTTTTAATAAATTAAACTGAATTGCTTTTTTTGGGGTTTTCATGGACATTCCTGTTAAGCTATAAACATTTTGTCCATTATAATATACCGTTTAGATTATAGCAAAACTTAGTTAATGGTAATTTGTGACACCGAACGCAGCATGACTGTGTTATTGCTGACATCGCCTAGCGTGGTGCGAGAACTAGACACTAAAGTAATTTTTTTGCCGTCTTTAACCCAACTTTCGGTGGTATTAACTTGGGCGATCGCTTGATGACCTGTAATAACGATATTACTGACATTCATTTGATATTGATAATTGGTTGAATTCGCCCAACTTTTTTGTAAAAGCTGCAAATAGCCATTTTTGTCCAATGTGGTGGTTTTATTTTGGCGAGTTAGTGAAATGACCGCATTATCATCAATCAAACGAGAAATTTGACCAATGTTTTGGTTATTAGCCGCAGCACTCATCGCACCAGCAAAACTCATCACTGACGCTTCGCTGATGGCATAAGCAGGACTTGCCAAAAAGACACTACTGGCGATTAGGGTACTATAAAAGTGGTTGTTTTTTAACATAGTTGTCAATAAAAAAATAAGATAACTATACCTTAACAGCTTAGCCCTAAGCAATCATGGCTATTTTGTAATATTTTGTTGCAATTAACGGCTTATCGCCTCTAAATACCTTTGGTCAAAAAACAATGCAGAAATAACCGCCGTCTATGCTTTTGACACAAAAACATTCAATCTAAAATTTTTTGTTGAATGTTAAAAATTTATATAATAACAATACACCAATCACTCATTTGTATCATCACCATATACTTTGGCACCCAAACGCTGCATGCGTCTGTCCATTAACTGACGGGCAAGAATTTGCATGTCTTCCACCCTGTCAATTTCGTCAACAATCTCAAGCCCAAGCAGTGTTTCTAGCACGTCTTCTAAACTGACCAAACCTTTAACTTCGCCAAATTCGCCCACCGCCAACGCAATATGCACATGATTTTTTAACATCAAATCCAGCACATCAAACAGTTTCATCTTAGCAAATACAAAGGTCATCTCACGTTTAAAGGAGCTTATCGGAATGCGGTTGTCCTGATTGGCTTTGGCAACCAAAAGATCAGTTTTTAGTACAAATCCTGTGGTATTGTCCAAGTCATCATCAAAAATCGGAAAGCGAGAAAAAGGTAATTTACTGTGCTTGGCAAAGACATCACCAACGGTCATTTTTTCATCGAAGGCTATCACCACCGAGCGTGGGGTCACAATATCTTCTACATTGATGCGGCTTAGGGCAAGCGAGTTTTTGATGATGCGAGTTTCAAGCTGTGACATCTGCCCTGAGCTTTCGCCTTGGTTGGCAAGGGCAATAAATTCATGACGACTAAAACTACTTTGGGTATTGCCCTTGGTCAATAGCCGTGATACTTTTTCGGCAAACCAAACGATTGGAAACAATAAAATATTGATACCCTTAACATAATATGCCACAGGTACGCTAAATTTTCGCCAATAGGTTGTACCAAGCGTCTTAGGAATAATCTCTGTGCCAATCAAAATAACCACAGTCATTACCGCACTAAACGCCCCAAACCATACATTACCAAACACAATCACTGCCTGCGCCCCCGCCCCAAGCGAACCTAGTGTATGGGCCACTGTATTTAGTGTCAGGATTGATGAAATGGATTTTTCTATATTATTGACCTTAACATCCGTCAGTAAACTGGCAGTTTTGGGGTCACTGTCGGCAATGGTGTCAATATAGCTTGGTGTCATGGTCAAAAGTGTTGCTTCAGACACCGAGCAAATAAAAGATACCACCAAAGACAACGCAATATAAAAAATCAGCAGTAGCACATTGGTATGTGTCACTTCAGAAGTGGGGTTGGCATAAGCCACAAGGGGCGTGATAAGTAGCGCGGTCAGACATAGACCGATGATTGTACGATTTATCAAAAAAGATCGAGGTCGAGGCATCAGTAGAATAACATTACCATAAAAGGTGCTCATATTAAGACAAAATCGGTCAATGTGCAAGAGTGTTGGCACAGATTGCCTGTTTTAAACCCTTAAATAACCGATAAAATACACGCCCTAAGTTAAAATATGTTATGATATGCGGTATTTTAAAAATTTTAGGAGTAATTTTATGTTAGCAGCCATATTTGCTACTAGCGCCAGTCAGCCGTCTATGCTTGGACAACTGCTTATCCCTATCGCCTTTTTTGCCATTTTTTATTTTTTAATCATTCGCCCACAGTCTAAACGCAACAAAGAGCATAAAGCCATGGTGGATAGCCTAAGCGTAGGCAGCGAAGTCATTTTTGCAGGTGGCTTGATTGGTAAAATCAAAAAAGTAGAAGGTGATTACGCAGTCATTACCCTAAATAACAGCACCGATGTCAAAATCCAGCGTGCTAGCGTCATTACTGTACTGCCTGCTGGCACCATTGATAATATCTAAAATTATCCCAGTTTTGGCTTAATGCTTCCAAAACTGGTATTAGAGCACGCCAAACATTGGTTTACTCTTTTTATATTAAATGACAGAGTGTGGTGTAACAAATGTTTAACACACTCTATTTTTCCCTTTTGTTTTAAGAAATCTCTATGCACTACCCTGCTTGGAAATACCTATTGATTGCGGTGGTACTTGTCATCTCTGGCATTTACGCCCTACCCAATCTATACCCTGACGAACCTGCGGTGCAAATTACCAGCACTTCCGCAGGCACACAATTAAGCGAAGATGCCCTTAGTCAATCTACCGCCCTACTTGATAAGGCGGGACTGGCTCATCATAATGGCACCTTTGAAAATAACAGCGTGCTTATTCGCTTAAACACTGCCGAAGACCAGTTAAAAGCCCAAGAAACACTACGTAAAGATTTGGGCGAAAATTATGTGGTCGCCCTAAACCTTGCTCAAACCACCCCCAAATGGCTAAAAGACCTAGGGGCAAAACCAATGAAACTGGGTCTTGACTTGCGTGGCGGTGTACGTTTTGTGCTTGAAGTGGACATGAAAAAAGCCCTTGAACAGCGTCTAACCAACGCCACCCAAGACGTTCGTCGTACCCTACGCGCCGAAAAACTAAGTGCCAGCAGTATCACCGCTAACGACACAGGATTAACCCTGACCTTTGGTGATGCTGCCACACGTGACAAAGTACAAAATGTCTTACAGCGTTCTATGGGTGATTTTGAATACCGCCCCTTAATGAGTGATGCAGGTCATACATTACGCATGACTTATAGTGAAGCTGCTCTTGCTCAAATCAACGACTATGCAGTCGGTCAAAACTTAACCACACTGCGTAATCGCATCAATGAACTGGGGGTTGCTGAAGCTTTAGTACAGTCACAAGGCTCTAACCGCATCGTGGTTGAACTGCCAGGGGTGCAAGACACCGCTGAAGCCAAGCGGGTATTGGGTCGTACTGCAAACCTTGAGTTTCGCATGGTCAGCGATCAAAGTGCATCCTTTATGGGTGGTGTACCCCCTGCTGGTACAGAAAGCTTCCCCTTTGGCACGCTAGATGGTCAGCCCGTGCTTTTGGAGCGTCAAGCCATTGTCACAGGCGATAGAGTGCAAAACGCTCAAGCAGGCGTTGATGAAAATGGTCGCCCACAAGTTTCTATCACGCTTGACACCGCTGGTGGTAAACTGATGCAAAATGCCACCCGTACCGCTATTGGTAAGCCAATGGGCGTGCTGTTTATTGAAAACAAACAGCGGGTCAGCTTTGAAACCGATCCCGACACAGGCAAAACCACCGAAATTCGCACCCCTTATAGCGAATCTCGGGTCATCAACACCGCCACCATTCAAGCGGTACTAGGTTCATCGTTTGTCATCACAGGCTTAGACAGCCCTGCCGAAGCTGGCGAGCTTGCCCTACTGCTTCGCTCTGGCGCGTTGGCAGCGCCGATGTACTTTGTTGAAGAGCGTACCATTGGTCCATCACTGGGACAAGAAAACATCGATAAAGGCTTATTTGCTTCTAAAGTAGGTTATTTACTTGTCTTCTTATGGATGTTGGTGTTTTATCGGGCGTGCGGGGTGATTGCTAATATCGCACTTGCTTTTAATATCATCATGCTGGCAGCAGTCATGAGTATCATTGGCTCAGCACTAACCCTTCCAGGAATTGCTGGTATTGTGCTAACCATGGGTATGGCGGTTGATGCCAACGTACTGATTTTTGAGCGTATTCGTGAAGAGCTGGCAAATGGCATTAAACCCAAAACCGCTATTTTGGCAGGCTTTGATCGTGCCTTTAGCTCTATTTTTGATGCCAACATTACCACACTACTGGTTGCCTTTATCCTGTTTGCCATTGGTACAGGTCCGATTAAGGGCTTTGCTGTTACTTTAGCCATTGGTATCATCACGTCTTTATTTACTGCGATCATTGTCACTCGTGCTCTTATGCAAGTTTGGTACGGTTATCGCAAAAACTTAACCAAGTTAAGTATTGGTTAGGAGCTTGACATGACACAAAATAATCCATTAGACCCCTTAGATCCCCAAGCAGACAATGCCCCACGTCGCAGAACACCAAGACGTAACGGCAAAGGCAGTAATGCCGCTGCTAATGCCCATTTGGCTGAACAAACACTGGTTGCCCCAGCCGATGAGTATGCCGAAAAAGAAGGCGGGGTAAAACTCATTGCCAATCAGCGGATTTTGCCCTTTATGAAATGGGCAACACCAATGACTTTAATCTCGCTGATTTTGGTAATTGCCAGCATCATTGCCTTATCAGTTAAGGGGTTAAATTTAGGACTAGACTTTACAGGCGGTGTCTCGGCAGACGTGCATTTTAGTCAGCCCGTAGAACAAGTGGACGTTACCACAAGCCTTGCCCAAAAAGGCTTTGATGATGCGGTGGTGCAGTACCTTGGTACACGTAATG
>RRZT010479331.1_pt1 | contig 46605 bp, 50 predicted proteins | sample 2165551 | NCBI WGS metagenome assembly RRZT01 (sample SAMN10456910, study PRJNA506462) | wastewater metagenome | biome: wastewater; feature: sludge; material: wastewater sludge; isolation source: wastewater sludge with Escherichia coli K12::gfp cells carrying plasmid... | place: USA: Moscow, Idaho... | reverse complement strand
CGCAGGGTGTTCGAGCGGTTCTACCGCGTCGACTTCGCCCGCAGCCGACAGACGGGCGGCACGGGTTTGGGGCTGTCGATCGTGAACGAGATCGTGGAGGCGCACGGCGGTTCGATCACCTTGTGGAGTCGCGTCGGCAGCGGTTCCACGTTCACCATGGAGCTGCCCGCAGCCCCTGACCTGGAGGAGGACGCGTGAGCGTCGTTTTGATCGTCGAGGACGAAGAGAGCTACCGCGACGCGCTGGGCTTCATGCTGGAGCGTGAAGGCTTCGAGGTCATCTTGGCCTCCGATGGTGCCGAAGGGCTGGTGCAGTTCGAACGGCATGGAGCCGACATCGTCTTGCTCGACCTCATGATGCCGGGCCTGTCAGGCACCGAAGTGTGCCGACGCCTGCGGCAGCGCAGCACGGTTCCGATCATCATGGTGACCGCGCGCGACGCCGAGATCGACAAGGTCGTCGGGTTGGAGCTGGGCGCCGATGACTATGTCACCAAGCCGTTCAGCCACCGTGAGCTGGTGGCCCGCGTCCGGGCGGTCTTGCGCCGGGGGCACGACGTCGAGCTGATGCCGGATGTGATTGAGGCCGCGGGCGTCCGCATGGACGTCGAACGGCACGAGGTCTGGGTCGACGGGCGCCCCGTCCGGCTGGCGTTGAAGGAGTTTGAGCTCCTGGAGATGCTGTTGCGTAACGCGGGCCGGGTGATGACGCGCGGGCAACTCATCGACCGCATCTGGGGTGCCGATTACGTCGGGGACACCAAGACGTTGGACGTCCATGTGAAGCGCCTGCGCGGCAAGATCGAGTCCGACCCCGCCAACCCGGCCCTGCTGCTGACCGTGCGCGGGCTGGGCTACAAGTTCGAAGGCTGAGCGCCAGCCCTTCCCCCTACGGCGTCGCCGTCGGGGTGGGAGCCGTGCCCCGATCCGTGGTGCTGGTCGGCAGGGTGTGCGTGGGGCTCGCCGTGGCCTCGCTACTCGGGGCGGGGGAGACCGTCGCATAGACCGGGTCCTTGGGGCTCAGCACGGGGGCCTGCACGACCTGCCGGTCACCGGAGGCGAACTCCAGGGCCACGGACGCGACCAGCCCCGGCCGCAGGTCGGGGCTCGACACGGTGAGGGTAGCGGTCGGGTTGGTCAAGACCACGAGCTGGTTCGAGGGTAGGGAGACGGGCAGCCCGCCACCGACCTTGAACGACGCCCCCGCAGTCCCGTCGAGCTTGATCGGATTGCCGGCGACGGAGACCAAAGCGGTGTTCTTGGGGGAGACGAGGGAGGCGGACAGGTAGCCGTGGCCTTCGTCGTCACTCACGACGACCAGGTTGCGCACCTTCACGTCGCCGATCTGGGTGTTGACACCCTCGGCCGGCGTGTAGGGCTGCAGCGTCTGAGCGTTGAAGCCGCAGCCGGACAACAGCAGGGCCGACGCGGCGGCTGCGATCATGACGTGCGCAGCCCTGCGCTTAGGGGTGCTCAGATGCATGGCGGAAGTCCTCCTGGTCGTGATCCACCTCGAATGGCCTCACCCTAACGAAACGCGTGCGTGGGGTGGTAGCTCGCATGGGTGCGCGGCGCGGTTCGTGACCGCAGCGCAACCGGTGTGGGCGCGCATCGCGGAGTTCGGTGGCGACAGTTTCGCGCGTCGGCTGGTCCCGGTCTGACTACGGTCGTAGTGTGTGTGCTGACCCTATTTGATGCGATAGTTCTGCGCAGATTCACATTCTTGCGAGATTGTCAAGGCACCCAACTCCACTCTGGCTAGAGGTTTCGATCTCGGGAGCCATGTACGACCGTGGTATGATGGATGTCGGGAAGGGGTCAACACTATGACTTTTGCAGTCGGAGAAACGGTCGTCTACCCGAATCATGGGACGGCTGTCATCGAAGACATCGAAGCCCGGACGATCAAGGGTGAGGAACGTCTCTACCTGGTCTTGCGGATCGTCGGGCAAACGGATCTCGTGGTGCGGGTTCCAGCCTGCAATCTCGATTTGGTCGGTGTGCGCGACGTCGTCGACGCCGATGGCCTCGAGCGGGTGTTTTCGGTGTTGCGTGCGCCGCACACGGAGGAGCCGACCAACTGGTCGCGCCGTTACAAGGCGAATCTGGAAAAGCTGCACTCGGGCAACGTCATGAAGGTGGCCGAGGTCGTTCGCGATCTGTGGCGGCGTGAGCGCGAGCGAGGCCTGTCTGCTGGTGAGAAGCGCATGCTGGCCAAGGCTCGCCAGATCCTCGTCTCAGAGTTGGCGCTCGCCGAGAAGGTCGAGGAAGACCGTGCGGAGGTCATGCTCGACGAGGTGCTCGCCTCCTAGATGAACAACCGATGAGTACAGACTTCATCGCCGAACCGGTCGTCGCCATCGTGGTGGCGGCCGGTTCCGGTTCCCGGCTGGGGGCCGCCGTGCCGAAAGCTCTCGTTCCGGTGGCGGGCGTCACGCTGTTGCGGCGGTCGCTCACGCAGTTGGCTGCGGGGGGCGTCCAGCAGGCCGTGGTCGTCGTCCCGGCCGAGACGGCCGAACTGTTCGATGCGGACCTTCTCGATGCGCCGTTGCCCGTGCAGCGCGTGGTGGGGGGTGCGCAACGCCAAGACTCCGTTGCCGCGGGGCTGGCGGTGTTGCCCGATGTGATCGCCGACGCGGAGGCGCTCGTCCTCATTCACGATGCGGCGCGGGCCTTCGTGCCGTCCGACGTCGTGGCGCGGGTGATCGACGCCGTCCGTTCCGGAGCCGACGCGGCCATCCCGGTGGTCCCTGTGGCCGACACGATCCGCGAGGTCGACGAGGCGGGCTCTCACGTCATCGACAGGACTCGCCTGCGTGGCGTCCAGACTCCGCAAGGGTTCCGGCGTTCGATCATCGAGGCAGCTCACGCCGTGCTGTCCGATACGGGCACCCCGGTCACCGACGACGCCGCAGCCGTGGAGTACACCGGTCACGAGGTCACCCTGGTGGCCGGTGATCGGCTGGCCTTCAAGGTCACCGAACCGCTGGATGTGGCGCTCGCGGTGGCGGTTGCGGGCGGAGCCGCATGATGCGCATTGGTCTCGGCACGGACGTACACCGCCTCAGTGCGGAGGCCCCGATGCACTGCGCCGGACTGTTCTTCCCGCAGGAGCCCCAAGGGCTGGCGGGCCACTCCGACGGAGACGTTGCCGCCCACGCCATGTGCGATGCGCTGCTGTCGGCGGCGGGCCTGGGCGACTTGGGCAGCAACTACGGCACCAGCGACCCTGCGTGGGCCGGTGCCTCCGGGGTGTCCCTGCTGGAGGAGACGTCTCGCCGCGTGCGAGCCGCTGGGTTCACCCCCGGCAACGTGGCCGTCCAGATCATCGGCAACCGTCCGCGTATCGCGGCTCGGAGGGTCGAAGCCGAAGCGGTGCTCTCCCAGGCTGTGGGGGCCCCTGTGTCGGTGTCGGCAACGACGACCGATGGGCTGGGGCTGACCGGACGCGGCGAGGGCGTCGCGGCCATGGCGACGGCCCTGCTCTTCGAGGTCACCTGAGCAAAGAAACGGCCTCACCCGGTCCGCGGACCAGGTGAGGCCTGAGGCATCCTCCCTGCTCGATCAGCGCACCTGATCCGGTGGGGCCGTGAACGTGTTGCACACGCCCAGTTGAGCATCCTCCAAGCCGCGCGTGAACCACGCCTGGCGCGCCTTGCCGGTGCCGTGACCACCGACGTAACCCTCCTTGCCGGAGAGCACGTCGTCACCGAAGGTGTAGGTCACCTTCTTCAGGTTGGCCACGTCGGCCGACGTCAGTTTCTGGCTGCGCGCCACCGATTGCACGTACGCCCCGGCGAAACAATCGGCCTGGACCTCCACGCGCCGCGAGAGTTCCTGGGTGGCGGCCTTGGTGGTGGCGTCGGTTTCCAACGCGCGTTCGGACATCAAAATCGCTGTGCGCGCCTGGACGGCGTGCCCAAACTCGTGCGCCATGACAAGTTCCCCCGCATACCTGCCCTGAGCCGCCTCGCTGGAGAGGGAATCCAGCAATTCGTCGGAATAGTAGATGCGCTGATCGGCGGTGCAGTAGGCGGCGTTGACCGAGTCGAAATCGCCGCAGGCGGTCTTGATCGGGGACGTGTAGACGTACACGGGCGGACGCGGCAGCGTGAAACCGGACTTCTCCACAGGGTTGACCCACACCGTCATCAGGCAGCCCACCTGCTCGTTGAAGTGGGCTTCCTTCTCCTTGGGCGACATTTGCTGGAGCGGCTTCGTGTTGGACATCTTGCAGTTCGTGGGCACCGGCACCGTCTGCGAGTAGAGCGGGTTGTCGCTCACCAGTTGATGGGCCGCGTCCAGGTTCTTAGGCCCAGGGATGGGCGGGGGAGACTTGGAGACGGCCGGGGGAACGTAGTCCTCGTTTTGATAGACCGGCCCATTGGACTGACCGGGAGTCGGGCTCGCGCCGCCGCCGGGCCGGAAGCCTGAAACCAGAGGGCTGACCATGCTGATGACAAAGATGACCCCGACGACGGCCACGACGACCTTGACCAGCGTGCCGAAACCGCTGCGCTTGCGAGGCGGCGGCGGCCAGTTGCCACCCGGGGCCTGCCAGGATCCGGGGGCCTGCTGCCATGGGCCCGGAGAAGGCTGCTGCCAACCCTGATTCGGGGGTTGCTGCTGCTGCCAGGGACCCCCGGGCGCGGGCCGTGGGCCAGGGGTATAGGGAGCCCCGGGTCCGCTGGGCTGGCCTGCGGGGTTCGACCAGGGGCCGGGAGCTTGTGAGGGGCCCGGCACGTAGTGGTGCCCACCCCAACCGGCGTTGCCGCCCTGCCATGGGGGACGCCCCTGGGCCCAGTTTCCGCCGGACGGGGGCTGAGGCGGGGATCCCCACTGCTGCTGGCTCACACGGCACACCCTAGCGGGGGTGCTGTAGGTTCTCACCGTGCCGTTCACGCCATCGCGCCCTCTGCGCACCCTCGTGCTGTTCCTGGTCGCCGTCGCGACGCTCCTGGCGGGGCCCTTCGCGCGGCCCGCCTTCGCGGCTGCGCAGATCACCTCTTACACGGTGGCCGCCACCATTGCCGCCGATGGCGCTTTGCATGTCAAGGCGACCATCGCACCGGACGCCGCAGGCGGCGATCTGGTGCAGCGCTTTGCGACCAGCGAGGAGACGACAGGCAACCGTTCCTACGCGTTCACCCTCTCGGATGTGCGCGCCACACGGGGTGGGGTAGACGCGGGGGCGTCGGTCGCGCAGCAGCCGGACGCCGCCGTGGTGACCATTCCGCTGACCAGCGCAGAGCCGGTCGTCTTGGAGTACACGGTGCGCGGCGCGGCCTTCGACAACGGGGACGGGACGACCGTGACGTGGCGGCTGTTGCAAGGGCTCAACCTCCCCGTGGAGACTTTCGAGGCCACCGTCAAGGCGCCCGCCCTGTTCACCATGATCGATTGCGCGGCGGGGTCGGCTACCTCCCCGGGAGCCTGCGGCTGGTACCGTGGTGGGACGCATGACGCTCCCGACCCGACCTTCCACGACGGCCCGCGCGGCGCCGGTGACGTGGTTCAGGTGACGTTGCGGTTCGCGGCGGGGTCGGTGTCACCGAACGCCGTGCTGACGCACCATTGGACGCTGGATCGCGCCCTTTCTTTGGCGCCCCTGCCCCTGGGCCTGGCGGCTTTGCTCGCCATCGGTGGCCTCTTGGGCCTGGTGTTCCTGTCGCGCCGGCTGCGCCGTGAGCCGTCTCCGGATCTGACTCCCACCATCGTGGGCACGTTCCGCCCGGTCGGTCCTGGCCGCAGCGAGTTCGAGGTGTCGGACGATGTGCGTCCTGGCCAGGTCGGCACCTTGATCGATGGCCGCGCCGACCCGGTGGATGTCACGGCGACGGTGGTCGATCTGGCGGTGCATGGCTCGCTGCTGATCCGGGAGCTTCCCCGTGGCCGGTTCGCCCAAGGCGATTGGGAACTGCACCTGCGTCACGACAACCCGCGCGCGCTGCGTCCCTTCGAGTCGACGCTGCTGGACGCGTTGCAGCCCCACGATGGTGCACCGGCTCGGGTGTCTGAGCTGGCGGGCCGTATTGGCGGCATCCTGCCCCGCCTGCAAGGGGAACTGTATGACGACGTGGTCGCCAGCGGCTGGTTCGCGCGGCGCCCCGACGTGCGCAAGAACGCTTTCGCGGTCGCGACCTGGGTGGGTCTCGGGGTTGCGGTCGTGGCCGCGGGCCTCCTGATCGCCTTCACCGAGTTCGGCCTGCTCGGGCTCGTCTTGGTCGCCTTGGCGGCCGGTTTCGGCTGGGTGATCCAGGACGTGCCTGCACGCACCCAGGCGGGGGTGAAGGTGTTGACGGGGCTCGACATCCTGCGCGGCCAACTGCTGACCCAGCCGACCGACGAAATGCCGCCCGCCAAGGCCGAAGCGGAACTGTCGGAGGTGCTGCCCTACGCGATCGTTTTGGGCGGGCTGGGGCGCTGGCTGGACGGGTTGGCGCCCACGGATGACGATCCCGACCCCGATGAGACCGACCTGAGTTGGTATCACGGTCCTCAGGGCTGGCAGTTGTCCGATCTGCCGGAGTCGCTGCGCCACTTCATCACCACCGTTGAGGGACGCCTCCTCGAACGCTGATCCGTATGCACGAGGCCCCGCACCGTTCGCCGGTGCGGGGCCCTCGTGTCGTCAGAAACGCCTTACAGTTCCAGGCCGGGGTAGAGCGGGTTGGCGGCCAGCATTTCGGCCGAGGCGGCCTTGGTGCGGTCGGCGACGCCGTCGGCCAGGGTGTACTTCGCCTTGCCGGGCTTGCCCGTGGAGGCGGTCACCGGCGTCGTGTTGGCGAGCACATTGGCGATGAGTTCTGCGACTCGGTCGAACTCGGCGGCACCGAAGCCGCGCGCGGTCAGCGCGGGCGTCCCCACCCGGATGCCCGAGGTGTACCAGGCGCCGTTGGGGTCGCGGGGGATCGAGTTGCGGTTCGTGACGACCCCGGCGTCCAGGAGCGCCGATTCGGCCTGTCGCCCGGTCAGCCCGAAGGAGGACTCCACATCGAGCAGGACGAGGTGGTTGTCCGTCCCGCCCGTGACCAGGCGCACCCCGCGCCTGAGGAGACCCTCGGCCAGCGTTTGGGCGTTATCGGCCACCTGCTGCGCGTACGCCTGGAAGTCGGCGGTGCGAGCTTCGGCGAACGCGACGGCCTTGGCGGCCATCACGTGCGAGAGCGGGCCGCCCAGGACCATCGGGCACCCCTTGTCGATGAAGGGCGCGTATTCGGCGGTGGACAGCAGGAAGCCACCGCGCGGGCCACGCAGGCTCTTGTGCGTCGTGGACGCGACGACGTCGGCATACCCGACCGGGTTCTCCTCGCCGGTGAAGACCTTGCCTGCCACCAGGCCAGCGAAGTGAGCCATGTCGACGAACAGGGTGGCGCCCACCTCGTCGGCGATCGCGCGCATCTTCGCGAAGTTCACCCGGCGCGGGTAGGCGGAGTAGCCAGCCACCAGGATGAGGGGCTTGAACTCGCGAGCATCGGCCAAGAGTTGGTCGTAGTCGATGAGGCCGGTCTCCGGGTCGGTCCCGTAGGAGTGCTGGGAGAACATCTTGCCGGAGATGTTGTGGCGGAAGCCGTGGGTGAGGTGACCGCCCGCGTCCAGGCTCATGCCCATGACGCGCTGCTCGTTGAAGGTGCGGCGCAACTCTTCCCAGTCGGCTTCGGTGAGGTCGTTGACGTTCTTGGCGCCCAGCCGCTCCAGGGCGGGTGCCTCGATGCGCTTGTTCAAGATCGCCCAGTAGGCGACGAGGTTCGCGTCGATGCCCGAATGCGGCTGTACGTAGGCGTATTCGGCGCCGAACAGTTCACGGGCGTGCTCGGCGGCCACCGACTCCACGGTGTCCACGTTGCGACACCCGGCGTAGAACCGGTGACCGATCGTTCCTTCGGCGTACTTGTCGCTGAGCCAGTTGCCCATGGTGAGCAGGGTGGCGAGCGAGGCGTAGTTCTCGGACGCGATCAGCTTCAGCGAGGCCCGCTGGTCGGCCAGTTCGGCGCCGATGGCGTCACCGATCCGCGGCTCGACGCTGCTGATGATCGACAAGGCTTGGGTGTAAACGCTAGACGCGGTTGCGGCGTAGTCGGACACGAACATCTCCTGTGCAAGGTCGTCGGTGCCGACAATCTATCAACGCGGGTGCCTCAGCCCGGCGCGGCACTGCCCGGCGGACGGTCCTTCCTCGGCGAGCCAGGGGAGGGGCCGCTAGGTTGGGTGATAGTCCCCCAACCACACAACCAGAGGTGACCATGAACGAGACACCCCAGGACAGCATCCAACCCGACGACCAGCAACCGACCGGCGGTCACGAACCCCGCCCGCGCACCCCACCCGAATCCCGCCCGATGTCGGCACCGTCTTTACCTCCCCAAGGCAGGCCCTTCCGGCCCGAGACCCCCTTCCGGCGCGGCTTCGGCCTCGGGGCGGGGGCCGGATTCGGCGCAGGCCTCGCCATCATCGTGGCGAGCCTGGTGGCCAGCCTCCTCGGCGGCCTCGTCCTGATGGCTTTCGCCGCGACCGGTGCGACGCTGGCGGCGGGGAGCACCCCGCAGACCGAGCGACTCTCCACGATTTGGGGCAAGGAAACTGCGGCGAACAAGCTGCGTGCGATTCCCGTCACGGGCACCATCCAGACCTCCGGCGGTGACGGTCTGGGCCTGACCCAAGGCACGTTCGGCTACGAGGTGGCCGACGTGCTCGACTCGCTCACGGCCGACGATGCAGCTGGGGTGGTGTTGCTGATGAACACCCCGGGCGGCTCGATCTCCGGGTCGCGTGCCATGGCCGACGCCATCGACCGCTACCGGCAACGCACGGGCCACAAGGTGTTTGCGTATGTGGAGGAGATGTCGGCCTCCGGCGGCATGTACACCATGGCTGGTGCGGACGAGATCGTCGTCGATCACGGCGCCACCGTCGGCAGCATCGGCGTCGTCATGGGTCCGCTGCAGCGCTACCGCAACGTGACGGCGGCTGGCAGCGTCCTGGGTGGCGTCGTCGTGGCTGAACGCATCGACAGCGAGTACATCAGCGCAGGGACCGGCAAGACCGCCGGGGATCCGTACCGGGATCTGACGCCGGGCGAACGCCAAGAGCTCACGAACATCGCCACGGCCTTCTATGCCGATTTCGTCGACTTCGTGGCGGCCAAGCGGGGCATCGAGAAGTCGGTGATCGTCGACCAGTTGGGGGCCGGTTTGTTCGCGCCCGCCGACGCGCAGCGCTATGGCCTCATCGACGCGCAGATGGGGCGCGATGAGGCGTTGCGGCACTTCGCCGAGAAGGCAGGTGTCGATCCGAACAACACCCGGCTGGTGCAGTCGGCGGGCTCCTCGCTGCTGAACCAGTTGTTCGGCGCCGACGCGCGCCCCCTGGGGGTGTCACCGGCGGTGAAGCCCACCGGCGGTCAGCCCGCACGCGCGTCCGCGGCGATCTGCGCCACTTCGGTGAAGCCGGTCGCCCTTCACGGGGATCTCTCCGCGTTCTGCGGGTAACACCCTGAGGCTGGGTGCTGAGAGCACGCGGCGCAGGACGCATCGATGGCCGGTGCCTCGTGACGAGGCGCCGGCCATCGGCGTTTCCGGGCCCCGTAGCGCGTCGAGGCGCGTCAGGGGGCGGCGGCCACGCCGTGGGCGTGGCCTAGTGCGCGACGAAACCCAGCAGCGCGGAGGCGAGACAGGCAAGCCCCAGGATCAGTGCAGGGGCGTAGGGCTCCTTGCGCCGCACGTGGGTGGCCAGGGCCCCTGCCATCGTCGCGGCCAGGCACAAGGAGGCGATGGGCGACAGGATGGGTGCCACGTTCAGCAGCCGCGGAACGATCAGGCCTACCGCGCCGAGCAGTTCGGCGACCCCGATCGCGCGGACCACGGCAGGGGTGTACTCCTCGACCCAGGTCATCCCCCGGGTCTTCAGCCGCTCGTACGGGGTCGCGATCTTCACGATCCCCGCCGCCGCGAACACGGCGGCCAACAGACCGTTGATGCTCCACAGTGCGATGATCATGCAGGCTCCCTCCGGGCCGTGAGGTTAGGCGTCCGCTCGGGCCGCCTCGATGGCGTACAACGCGATGGAAGCAGCCACGGACGCGTTGAGGCTCTCCACCGCGGAACTGATCGGGATGGATGCCAGCACGTCGCAGTTGTCGCGCACGAGGCGAGACAGGCCGTCGCCTTCGGAGCCGACGACCAGCAGCACGGGGCCGTCCACGCCGGGAATGTCGGCGATCGGGGTTTCCCCTTCGCCCGCAAGACCCACCACGACGAAGCCCGCGTCGGCGTACTCCTTGATGACCCGGTTGAGGTTCGTCGCCAAGGCGATCGGAACCCGCGCCGCAGCACCGGCTGACGTCTTCCATGAGGCAGCCGTCATGTGGGCCGAACGGCGCTCGGGCAAGATGATGCCCGCCGCGCCGAACGCAGCCGCCGAACGGATGATGGCGCCCAGGTTGCGCGGATCGGTGATCGAGTCGCATGCGACCACCAGCGGGGCCGTGTGGTCCAACGCCGCATCGAGCACGTCGCCGGGATGGGCGTATTCGAACTCGGGAAGCTGGAGCGCAACCCCCTGGTGGACGGCCCCCGCGGTCATGCGGTCGAGTTCGGAGCGGGACGCCTGCAACAGCGTCTGCCCCTGCTCGGCCGCGAGCCGCAGAATGTCGCTGACCCGTGAGTCGCGCTCAGCGCCCTCCATGAGGTAGCCGCGCCGCACGGGCAGGCCCGCCTGAAGCGCCTCCAAGACGGCGTTGCGTCCGATGACCCATTCCGCGCCCGGTTCCTTGCGCTGCTCGGTACGGACCCGCTGCTCGCCCGGAGGGGTCCGGCGCCCGCGCGGCTTGTTCCCCGAGATGGGCGACTCCTCAGGCCGGCGGTTGCGATAGGCCTTGTGGTAGGGGCGATCCTCGGCCTTCGGGGTGGGGCCGCGGCCCTCCAGACCCCGCTTGACGCGGCCGCCCGATCCGGCGGTGATCCCGGAGTTCCCAATGCCCTTGCCGCGCTTGCGGACGGCTCCCTTACGTTGACTGTTCCCGGCCATGATGATCAGGCCTTCCCGAGGCTCCAGCGAGCCCCATCCTTGGTGTCCTCAATGGTCAGGCCCGCGTCCTTAAGCGCGTCCCGAATGGCGTCGGCGGACGCCCAGTCCTTGCGTGCTCGCGCCTGCTCGCGCTGGCTGAGCACCGTTTGGACGAGGCGGTCGACCACGGGGGTGAGGTCGTCGGTGGATGCGGCGGACGCCCACTCCGGCGCGGCAGGATCCAACCCCAGGACGCCGAGCATGGCCGTCACGGACGCCAGCGCGGCGCCGACGGCGGGCAGATCGCCCCGGTCGAGTGCCTGGTTGCCTTCGCGCACCGTGTTGAACAGCACCGCCAGCGCCTGCGGGGTGCCGAGGTCGTCGTCCATGGCGGCGGCGAAGTCGGCAGGCACCTGCCCGAGGGGCTCGTCCCCTGCGAGTTCGACGGCCGAGAGCTTGGCTGCGGCACGGGCCAGGAAGGAGTCGACGCGCTCGAGTTGGGCTGCCGATTCGGCCAGCGACTCATCGGACAGTTCCACCGAGGAGCGGTAGTGCGGGCCTGCCAGGTAGAGCCGGATCGCACGCCCGCCGTAGCGGGCGACGGCCTCCAGCACGTCGGCGGTGTTCCCCAGCGACTTGCTCATCTTTTCGCCGGCCTGGGTCACCCACGCGTTATGGACCCAGAAGTTCGCGAACGGGCGACCCGCAGCGCGCGACTGGGCCAGTTCGTTCTCGTGATGGGGGAAGCGCAGATCGAGGCCGCCACCGTGAATGTCAAAGCTCGGGCCCAGGTACTTGCCCGCCATCGCGGAGCATTCGATGTGCCAGCCGGGGCGCCCCTTGCCCCAAGGCGAATCCCACGAAGCGGTGTCCGGTTCGCCGGGCTTGGTGCCCTTCCACAGCGCGAAGTCGCGTGGATCACGCTTGCCGCGTTCCTCGACGCCTTCCCCCGTGACCATCTCGTCGGCCTTCTGACCGGACAGTTCCCCATAGGAGGGCCAGCTGGCCACGTCGAAGTAGACGTCCCCGGACCCGTCGGGGGCGGCGTAGGCGTGCTGGTTGGCGATGAGGATCTCGATGAGCTCGATCATCTCCGGGATGTGGGCGGTGGCATGCGGCTCGTAGGTGGGCGCCTTGATCCCCAGGGCCCGATAGGCCTCGTGAAAGATCCGCTCGACGCGATAACCCAGCGCGTACCACGGCTCGCCCGACTCCTGGGCGAGCAGGAGGCTCTTGTCGTCGATGTCGGTGATGTTCGAGATCAGCGTGACCTCATAGCCGGTGTGCTCCAGCCAGCGGCGCAAGACGTCAAAGTTGACCTCCTTGCGGACGTGACCCAGGTGCGGCGCCTTCTGAACCGTCGGGCCGCAGGCGTAAATCGACACGTGCCCCTCCACGAGGGGGACGAAGTCGCGCTTCATGCGGCTGGCGGTGTCATACAGGCGAAGGCTCACCTGGGCATCCTATCGAGGCGAGCCCGAAGGCAGGAGAAAGGCCGCTCAGCGTCCCGCTCGGCGCCGCAGCGCATCGATGTCCAGATGGTCGGGCAGCACCTCGGTTCCGGGCGCGTAGGCCTCGGCCTCCCAGGGATCCACGGGCATGTCCTGGTCGTCGACGAACCCCTGCGAAGGATCGAGCGGGTTGACCAACTGCCGCTGCTCGCCCAGCGGGCTGATCATCTCCGAGGAGATCACTTCGTCGGGCAGCGCTGACAGCACATCGCGGATGTACCCCTGCACCGCCTCGGTCAGCGGAACCTCGCGCCGTTCGCGCTGGGACTGGTACCAGCGGTAGTCGAGTACCTCGTGGAAGATCTGGGCCGGTTCACGCTTGCCCGCCAGGTCGGGCGGGATCGCCGTGACGACCGGCTCGAAGGCGTTCATCAGCCACTGGTGGGCTGCCACCGACTCCTCGGTGTGGCTGAGGTTGTTCTGGGCCCGGTAGGTGTCCAGGTCATTGAGGAGTCGCCGTGCCTGGTTCTCCTCGGTGTCCAGGCCCGTGAGCCGCAAGAGGCGTCGGCTGTGGTGGCCCGCATCCACCACCTTGGGCTGGATGCGGATCGTCTCGCCGGTAGGGGACGTCTGGATGTCGAGTTCGGCGACATCGAAGCCCAAGGTGTTGAGGCGGCGCACGCGTGACTCGATGCGCGACAACTCGCTCCCGGCGAACTCCTCCACGCCCGTGAGTTCCTGCCACAGGTCGTGGTAGCGGGTCTCGATCTGCTTGACCAGGGCCAGCGGATCGAGTTGCTCATCAAGCATGCGGCCCTCCTTCAGATCGGAGAACTCGCCAAAGAGGTTCACCACGGCGATGTCGAGATCGTGGAGGCGTTGCCCATCGGACAAGGTGTCGTGCAGTTCGCCAGTCTCCGCGTCCACCAGGTAGGCGGCGAACTCGCCCGCGTCCCGCCGGAACAAGATGTTCGACAGGGACACGTCGCCCCACAGAAACCCGGTCAGATGCAGGCGGGCCAACAAGACCACCATGGCGTCGATCAACCGTGAGACCGTCTCGCGTCGCACACCCGTGGAGAATAGAGAGCGGTACGGCAAGGAGAACTGCAGGTGGCGGGTCAGCAGGATCGAATCCAGCGGCGAACCGTGCGCATCCACCCGGCCGGAGACGACGCCGGACGGTTCGACGGCTGGGGCCCGGAGGCGATTGAGATCGGTCAGCATCCGGTACTCGTGCATCGCCGAACCTTCGAGGACCTCCTTGGCGGCGAACACCTCCGAACCGACCTGAATGAACCGGACGACGTGGCGGGAAATACCGCGGGGGAGGGCCACCAAGACGTCGTTAGGCCACTGCTCGAGGGGAAGGTGCCACGGCAGCGGAATCAGGCGGGCGTCGGGCTGAGCCGCAAGGAAGCGAGGCACGGCCCTATTCAACCATCTACGCCCTCAGCGCACCGGGGGACGCGCAGGTCGGCTGGGCGGGGCGTCCTTCGCAGCCGGGCCCGAGCAGCACCACGGCCCCGCCGCGACGAGCGCGGGCGGGGCCGTGGTGGACGAACGCGAGGATCAGTCGCTGATCCGCTTGCTGGACGCGTTGGAGAACACGTGCAGCGAGTCGGGCGTCGGACGCAGGCGAACCGTCTGGTTCGGTGCGAGCGGGTGACGCGACTGCAGGCGGGCGACGATCTGCGGAGCGTTGAGCTTCGCCTCGTCCGACAGGCCCGCACGGGTGCCGTACAGGTAGGAGTCGGCGCCGAGTTCCTCGACCAGGGCGATCTCGACGGCGATGCCGTCGTTGCCTTCGGCCGGGACGAAGGTCTCCGGGCGAATGCCGAGCGTCAGATCCGACTCGCCGCTTGTCTTGGCGAGCACCTCACGGGCCACCGGGACGACGTAGTCGCCGACCTGGACGCCACCCTCGACGATCTTGCCGGGGATGAGGTTCATGGCCGGGGAGCCGATGAAGCCTGCGACGAACAGGTTGTCGGGACGGTCGTACAGCGCCAGCGGCGAATCCACCTGCTGCAGGACGCCGTCCTTCATGACCGCGACGCGGTCACCCATCGTCATGGCCTCGATCTGGTCGTGGGTCACGTAGACGGTGGTGACGCCCAGGCGGGACTGCAGTGCGGCGATCTGGGTACGGGTCGACACGCGGAGCTTCGCGTCCAGGTTGGACAGCGGCTCATCCATCAAAAAGACCTGCGGCTGGCGGACGATGGCGCGGCCCATGGCGACGCGCTGACGCTGGCCACCGGAGAGGGCCTTCGGCTTGCGGGAGAGGAAGTCTTCGAGGCCCAGCAGCTTGGCGGCCTCCAGGACGCGCTTCTCGCGCTCCTCCTTCGGCACGTTCTGCATCTTCAACGCGAAGCCCATGTTGTCCGCAACCGTCATGTGCGGGTACAGGGCGTAGTTCTGGAACACCATCGCGATGTCGCGGTCCTTCGGGGGAAGGTCGGTGACGTCGCGGTCGCCGATGGTGATGGACCCTGCGTTGACCTCTTCGAGGCCAGCGAGCATGCGCAGGGAGGTGGACTTGCCACAGCCGGAGGGGCCGACGAGAACCATGAACTCGCCATCGCCGATTTCCAAGTTGAGCTTGTCAACGGCGGGGTGATCGGCACCCGGGTACACACGGGTGGCGTCCTTAAACGAAACAGCGGCCATCGCCGCACTCCTTTCCACGGGCAGGTACGTGCCCAACGATCCTTGGTGGAACCGACCGCACCTTCACGGTCTAGCGCCATCTAAGCACGTCCGGTGACACTGCGGCGACTTCGCAGCGAAGCTCTCGAGGTGCTGTCCGGAGGCTGTTTTGGTCAGGCCAATCGGGTGGTGTGGCCGGGTATTGTGCGCCCGTGAGCGAACAGCCCGATCCCGCCCTGCCGGACGCCTCTTCCGGAGACGATCCGGCTGGGGAGGAGTGGTGGCAGGCCGAAGGTATGCCGTGGAAGCACAAGCCCGGACGCGCCGACATCATCTGCTTGAGCGCCATCAGCGTGGCGGCGATCTACGGGCTGGTCATGCTTCCCTTGCGTCCGGTGATGCTGGGGCTGGCGCCGCACCTGCTGGGCTCGCTCGGCTACCGCACGGGGTTGGTGCTCGTGGGGGCCTTAGCTGCGGTGGGCGACCACTGGTGGCCTCTGGTGTTGGTGTTCGGTGCGCTGATGAGCATGAAGTTCGACTGGATCTACTGGTGGGCAGGGCGCCTGTGGGGCCGTTCGATCCTCGACGTGTGGGTCTACGGCAAGTCGCCGCGCACGCAGCGCCGTTACGAACGGGCCTGGGGGTGGGCGCGCCGCTACGAATCGTTGGCGATCTTCGTGACGTTCCTCCCGATCCCCATCCCTGCGGCCGTCGTCTACGCGGCGTTGGGCGCAGCCGGAACAAGCCTGCGCAAGTTCCTCAGCGTTGCGTTCGCCAGTGCGCTGGTGACGTCGGCCGGCTACATGGCGCTGGGCTACTGGATCGGCGAACCGGCCGTGGCCGCCGTCGACACCTATGGCAAGTACCTGTGGTACGTCTCGATCGCAATCCTGGTCGGCATGCTGGCGGTCTACTTCTACCGCGAGCGGCAACGTGCTGCCGCGGAGAAGACGGGCGCAGCCCGCGCCGACCAGGACTGAACGGCGCCGGGGCGGTGGGTCAGGCGCGAGCTAGGAGCGCGACCAGGAAGCCCGAGCCAGGGGAGTAGGGGCGCAGATCCCAGGTGCCAAAGGCGTCCTGGACGGCCAGCCCGGACGCCGCCGCATCCGCGAAGAAGTCGTCGAAGGCGTAACCGCGACCGGCGCCAAAGCCGACCACGGCGCGACCCTCGGGGGCGAGCCAGGAGGCGAAGGACGCCAGGACGGGCCGTCGCGTATCGGGATGGAGGAAGCCCATCACGTTACCGGCGCACAAGATGACGTCGAACGGCTGCGGCACGTCGGCGGGCAACGTGACATCGGCGAGGTCGCCCACCAGGTAGCGCGGCCCCGGGAAGTCCTGCTGTGCGGCGTCGATCAGAATCGGGTCCAGATCGACCCCGACGACCGTGTGGCCACGCTCGTGGAGATACCCGGCGTGACGCCCCGGGCCGCACCCTGCGTCCAGGATGGTTGATCCGCGCGCGGCCAAGGCGTCCACGAGCCGCGCTTCGCCGACCAGGTCGGCCCCGGCCGCGGCCATGTCGCGGAAACGCTGGACGTACCAGGCCGAATGCTGCGGGTTCGCGGCGGTCGCCTCGGCCCACTTGCTCCGGGGGGTGCCGGTGGCGGCGCGGCCCACCGCGCCGAACGGGTTGATGGGGCCGAGCTTGGAGGGATCCACGAGCCTCCGACAGGAATCGAACCCGCGACCGTCCGCTTACAAGGCGGGTGCTCTACCAACTGAGCTACGGAGGCTTGGCCGCAGGGGCCGTGCCCATTGTGCCGTATCCGCTCGCCGATCGTCACGGCGGCGTCGGTATGAGGCGGAGTCCCGACCACCATTCGGTGCAGTGCCGGATGCCGCCGATGACGCGACGGGAGTAGCGTCCCGGAGGTGGACTGGATTGTTCTGCTGGGCTCCGGTGTCTTGGAGGCAGTATGGGCGACCGCGTTGGGCGCGTCGGCAGGCCTGCGACGCCCCCTCCCGACGGTCGTGTTCGTGCTCGCTTTGCTCGCCAGCCTGTACGGGCTGTCGCTGGCCATGATGACCATCCCCGTCGGGACGGCCTACGCCGTGTGGACCGCCACCGGCGCGACACTGACCGTCGTGTGGGGATTGATCCAGGGCACTGAACCTGCGACCTGGCGACGGATCGGGCTGTTGTTCGGCATCGTCGTCTGCGTCGTCGGCCTGAAGCTGGTGAGCTGACATGGCCTGGATCGTGCTGGTGGTGGCGGGCCTGCTGGAAGCGGTGTGGGCAACGGCGCTGTCGGCGTCCGCCGGGCTGACCCAACCCGTGCCCAGTGCGGTGTTTGCTGTGGCAACCGTGCTCAGCGTCGTGGGCCTGGGGTGGTCCATGCGGCACATTCCCACCGCTACCGCCTACGCGATCTGGACGGGGATCGGCGCGGTGGTCACCGTCGTCTACGCGGCGGCGACGGGTGCCGAACATCTGACGGCGCTCCGGGGATTGTTCCTGGTGGGGATCATCGGTTGCGTCGTCGGGCTGAAGAAGACGTCCGATGATGAACAGCAGGCGGTCGCCGAGGAACTCGTGGAGGAGCCGATGGACGTCGACTGACGCCGACGCCCGACAGGACGCCTCAGTGGCCGGTCGTCTGCTTACGCGGGATCAGGTGCATCACGGCGACGACGATGGCACCGACCGCGAGCCCGACCAGGAAGGAGAAGAACGTGTTGGTCAGCCAGCCCAGGAAGCCGCCGAACGCGCCAGTGGCGTGCGCGACGCCCTCCTCGAGGTGGTGCACGAACCCGTAGGGGGCTTGCCAGCCCAACTCGGCCACCCCGACCAGCAGGATGTGCCCGCCGACCCACAGCATGGCGATCATCCCGACATTCGACAGCACCGCCAACAAGGTGGGCATGGCCTTCACCAGGCCCTCCCCGAAGCGAGCCCGGAATCCCTCGCCTCGCGCGAGCGCCAACCCGATGTCATCCATCTTCACGATCAACGCGACGACGCCATAGACGCCCACGGTGATGAGTAGGCCGACGATCACCAAGATGAAGGCCCGCCAGCCGAGCGGCTCGTGAGTGACCTCGTTGAGGGCGATCACCATGATCTCGGCCGACAAGATGAAGTCGGTCCTGATAGCGCTGGCCGTCATCACCTTCTCGTGATCGGTTCCTGACGTGGCGACGGGATCGTCGGTGACGACCGGGGGGTGGCCAGAAACCTTCTCCCACAGCTTCTCGGCACCCTCATAGCTGAGGTACACCCCGCCCACCATGAGCAGCGGGGTCAGCAGCCAGGGCAGGAACTCACTGAGCAGCAGGATCGCGGGCAGGATGAAGATCAGCTTGTTGCGCAGAGAACCCACCGCGATGTTCTTGATCATGGGTAGTTCGCGGGAGGGGCTGAAGCCGGTGACGTAGCGGGGGGTCACCGCAGCGTCATCGATCACGACCCCCGAGGCCTTCGCGCTGGCCCGGCCTGCCGCTGCGGCGACGTCATCCACGGACGCCGCAGCGGCCTTCGCCAAGGCCGCAATGTCGTCGAGCAAGGCGGCGAGACCACCACTCATGGATCCATCCTCATCTCGGGGTTGCGTCAAGCCGGCAAAGCGGGTTGCGGGGCCTCAGGACAGGCCCGGGGAAGCCAGGAACGCCTGGCCGTCGCCGCGTGCGGACACCTCGACGTCCTCGGCGGACAGGAAAGCGGAGTCGCCTTGGTGGAGGTCTACGACGCTTTGAGGGCAGCGCAAGGTGAGGGAACCGCGCGTGACGAAGATGATGCGGGCCTGGGCCCGCTGTGGCAGCGCTACCTCGCGCCCGGGCGTGGCCTCGATGCGGTTGACCTCGAACTCCAGCGCGGGGGTGTGGTAAGTCCACAGTCCGGGGGAGGTCTCTTCCGGGGTCCGGATCGTCGGACGGCCCCAGGAGAAGTCGACCACCGTCACCAGTTCGTCGACGGCGATGTGCTTGGAGGTGAGGCCTCCGCGCAGCACGTTGTCGCTGCTCGCCATGACTTCGATGCCGGTGCCGCGAAGATGGGCATGCATCCGCCCGGCCGGGACGTACAGCGCTTGGCCGGGCTCCAGGACCACCCGGTTCATCAGCAGGGCCGCCATGATGCCCGGATCGCCGGGGAAGACGTCGTCCAGTTCAAGCGCCGTCCGGGAGAACTCGCCCAGTTCCCCGTCGGCTTCACGGTGATCGACCGCCGCAGCCAAGACCGCATCCACGGCCTGGCGACGCTCGTCATCCAGGGACAGCACTTGGAGGAAGACCTCTTGCAAGGCGGCCTCGCCCCCGCGCGAGTGCAGCGGCGCGATGAGGCGTTCGACGTCGGGGCCTGCTGAGAGTTCGCTGAACAGCCGCGTCGTCTCTGCGGGCTCACGGAACCCGGCCAGCGTGTGGAACTCGTCCAAGGCGACCAGGATCTCGGGCTTGGGCCAGGTGTCCTTGTAGGTCCGCTGCGGGGAATCGCGTGGGATCCCCGCGGCCTCCTCAGCCGCGAACCCTGCCTGCGCCTGCTCCCTGTTGGGGTGAGCCTGCAGCGACAAGGCGTGGCGGGCCGAGAGCACCTTCATGAGGAAGGGGAGGTGCGGCCCGAAGGCGGCAAGGCTCTGATCGCCCAGGAGCGTGGGGTGCTGGGCGATGGCCGCGTCCAACGTCGTGCCGTCCAAAGCCGAGGGTGCCAGCGGGTGAGCGCCGAGCCAGAACTCGGCCAACGGGCGGCCATCGGGTTGCGTGCCGAGCAGCGAATGAATCGCCTCGAAGGTGCCCCAGGGGTAATGGATCATCGTTCCCTGTAGCTGTTCCATCGGGAGCGCCTCCAAGCGTCGGTCAACGTCGTTGTGTCTCCCCCCATTAGACCCGGCGCCCTCCGGGCGGGCAACCCCGCCGCCCCAGGAGCGAATGACACCGCTGTGATTCGCGCGTAAACTTGGCCCCATGTCCGATGCCAATCCGATGATCGCTTCGTCCGGCCTGAGCGAGATCGATGAGCGCCTCTTGGATTTTGAGGCGTCGTGGTGGTCGGCGACAGACAACAAGGAGGCCGCGATCCTGGAGCGCTTCGGCCTCTCCTCCCCGCGCTATTACCAGCAGCTCAACGCCCTGATCGACCGGCCCGAGGCCCTGGCGTACGCGCCGATGCTGGTCAAGCGTCTGCGTCGTCAGCGGCAGCGTCGCCAAGAGCAGCGCTCGGCCCGTCACCTCGGGGCCCACTCGGTCATCTGAGGCTCGCCGCGAGAACCTCGCCGCGATGGTGCGTGCCGGGCGGGATGGGCGACGCGTGCGACGGTGGCCTCATCCGGTCAAAATCGGGCCGTGAATCGGCCCACAATGAGGAGGCGGATCGTTTGCACTCGGCCATGTCGAGTGCTAAACATGGTGTTAGCACTCTCCGGTCGAGAGTGCCATACGTTCGGTCCGGTGAGGCCTGCCGATCAGGCCGTCCGTCGCGGGCACCGTCCGGACGCTCATAGCTGACATCCGAAAGGGTTGCCGCAGTGGCAAAGCTGATTGAATTCAACGTTGACGCGCGCCGCGGCCTCGAGCGGGGAATGAACATCCTCGCCGACGCGGTCAAGGTGACGCTGGGCCCCAAGGGCCGCAACGTCGTCCTGGAGAAGAAGTGGGGAGCCCCCACCATCACCAACGATGGCGTGTCCATCGCCAAGGACATCGAACTCGATGATCCGTTCGAGAAGATCGGCGCCGAGCTGGTCAAGGAAGTCGCCAAGAAGACCGACGATGTCGCAGGCGATGGCACCACCACCGCCACCGTCATCGCGCAGGCGATGGTCCGCGAGGGCCTCCGCAACGTGACGGCCGGCGCGAACCCGATCGAGCTGAAGCGTGGCATCGACAAGGCCGTGAAGGCCATCGCCGCCGAGCTCGCCAAGAACTCCACCCCGGTCGACACCAAGGAGCAGATCGCGGCCACCGCGTCCATCTCCGCGGCCGACGCCACCGTGGGCGACATCATCGCCGAGGCGATGGACAAGGTCGGTAAGGAAGGTGTGATCACCGTCGAGGAGAGCAACACCTTCGGGCTCGATCTCGAGCTCACCGAGGGTATGCGCTTCGACAAGGGCTACATCTCCCCGTACTTCGTGACCGATACCGAGCGCATGGAGGCCGTCCTGGAGGACCCCTACGTGCTGATCGTGAACAGCAAGGTCAGCAACCTCAAGGATCTGCTGCCCGTGCTGGAGAAGGTCATGCAGAGCGGCAAGCCGCTCCTGGTCATCGCCGAGGACGTCGACGGGGAGGCCCTGGCTGGCCTCATCGTCAACAAGATCCGGGGCACCTTCAAGTCGGTCGCCGTCAAGGCTCCCGGCTTCGGCGATCGCCGCAAGGCGATGCTGGGTGACATCGGCATCCTGACCGGCGGCCAGGTCATCTCCGAGGAGGTCGGCCTCAAGCTCGACCAGGTCACCCTGGAAATGCTGGGCCGTGCGCGCTCCGTGCTCGTCACCAAGGACGAGACCACGATCGTCGACGGCGCCGGTGACAGCGAGCAGATCAAGGGCCGCGTGGCTCAGATCCGCCGCGAGATCGAGAACTCCGACTCCGACTACGACCGCGAGAAGCTCCAAGAGCGCCTCGCGAAGCTGGCCGGTGGCGTCGCCGTCATCAAGGTCGGTGCAGCCACCGAAGTCGAGCTCAAGGAGCGCAAGCACCGCATCGAGGACGCCGTGCGCAACGCGAAGGCGGCCGTCGAAGAGGGCATCGTCCCCGGCGGCGGCGTCGCGCTGATCCAGGCTGCTGCCGCAGCCAAGGGCAGCATCGCGAACCTGTCCGACGATGAGGCCATCGGCGCGCAGATCGTCTTCACGGCCTCGTCGGCTCCGCTGAAGCAGATCGCGGAGAACGCGGGCCTGGAAGGTGGCGTCGTGGCGGAGAAGGTCGCTGGCCTGCCGGCTGGCGAGGGTCTCAACGCGGCTACCGGCGAGTACGTCGACATGCTCAAGGCCGGGATCCCCGATCCCGCGAAGGTGACGCGTTCGGCGCTGCAGAACGCGGCGTCCATCGCAGGCCTGTTCCTGACGACGGAGGCCGTCATCGCCGACAAGCCGGAGAAGGCGCCCGCCGCGCCCGCCGGTGGCGACGAGGGCATGGGTGGCATGGGCTTCTGAGCCCAGTCCTCCTGGCTTGACGCGGGGCGTCCCACTTCGGTGGGGCGCCCCGCGTCGCATCTAGACGACGGAGCGTGGCGCGGCGTTCCCGCGTGGCGCGGCGCCGCTCACCGCGTCGTCGGCCATGATGACGCCATGAGCGCGCTCCTGGAGGTCCGCGTCCTGTCCGCACAGGACGCCGCCCCTGCCGAGGCCGGCGGGGCGGATCGGCTCGAGGTGGTGGGCGTCCTTGACGATGGGGCGCTGTCGCCCGAACCGCGACTGGTGGCGCAGATTCGCTCGCGCACCTCACTGCATCTCCGCCCGGTTGTGCGGCTGCGTCCGGGGTACTCCACCGACGGCGGGGAGGCGACGCGGTTGCGAGGCCTGATCTCCGCCTATCTCGACGCCGGGGCGGACGGGGTCACTCTCGGTTTCGTCAACGGCCTGGGCGCTGTCGACGTGGAGGTCGTATCGGCACTGCTGGATGGGGTCGTGTGCCCCTGGACCTTCTCGCGAGCCTTCGACGCGGTGCTGGACGTCCCCGCGGCCTGGCGAGCGGTGATGAGTCTTCCTGGCCTCGACGGGGTCCGCACGGCGGGGTCCGCCCGGGATCTCGAGCACGGCCTAGACGATCTGCTGGCCGTGCTGCGCGACGAACCGGCCCGGGCCCGTTTGGTGGTCGCCGACGGTGCCCTCCTGCCGGATCAGGTGCCCTGGCTCGCCCGGGCGGGCGTGCGCCAGTTCCACCTGGAGGGTCAGGTCAGGCCCGGCGGATCAGCGCGCGCCTACGTGGACGAGTCGCTGGTGCGGTCCTGGCGCCTGTTGGTGGACGCCCAGGCCGCGAGCGCTGCCCGCCACCGCGGCTAGCGCGCAGCGGGGGTGCCTTCGGTGCCCGACGCATCGCCGGAGGCCGAGGCGGCGTCGGGGCCCTGTTCGACGCCTGAGGCCGGGGCGCTCTCGGGACCCGGTTCGATGTGGACGACCGTGGTGGTGCCGGGGAGCGCCTCATCGACGACCTCCTCGATGCGGTCAGCCAGCTTGTGGCTGCGCGACACGGACCAATCGCCGGGGACGACGACCGTGGTCTGGACGAACCGCTGACGCCCCGACTCCCGGGTGAGGATCTGGGTGACGTCGACGTTGGTACCGGTCACGACATCGAGGGCCTCATGAATGAGCGCGACCTCCTCATCGGGAAGTGCGGCGTCCAGCAACCCCACGACGGAGCGGCGGAGGAGCTTGCCGCCGGTCCACAAGATGTTGATCCCGACCAGCAACGCGATCAGGGGGTCGATCCACTGCCACCCGGTCAGGAACAACAGCACGATGCCCGCGATGACGCCGACGGTCGTCCAGACGTCGGTGAGCAGGTGCTTTCCGTCCGCCTCCAGCGTGATGGAGCGGTACTGCCGCCCCTTGCGGATGAGGATCAGCCCGACCACGAGGTTGATGACGGTTGCGAGGCTGGCCAGAATCAGGCCCCAGCCGATCTCCTCGACGGGCTCGGGGACGATGAACCGGCGGATCGCGGTGATGATGATGCTGGCGGCAGCGACGAAAATGAGGGCGCCCTCGACCAGGCTCGACATGTATTCGGCCTTGCCGTGACCGAAATCATGATTGTGGTCGGCGGGCTTGCCGGACACCGCGAGCGCCCACAGCGCGACGAACGCAGCGACGAGGTTCACCGTGGACTCCAAGGCGTCCGACAGCAACCCGACCGAGCCCGTCATCAGCGCGGCGGAGCCTTTGATGCCCACGGTTAGGACGGCCGCTGCGATCGACAGCAGGATGAACTTCATCAAGAAGCGCGTCGAGACGGGGGAGTCCGGCTGTGCCGCGTCCATGAGGGTTCCTTCCAAGCGAAAAAGCGGCCCTAGTCTACGGACCGATCGCGACGGTGGACTCCTCGACCCAACCCACGTCACCTGGCCAGCGCTCCGGATCGTTCCCGCAGGACGCCAGCGTGGCCAACTGCTGAGGCCAGATCGGCTCGGGGACGTCGGCCAAGGAGGCCAGGGGAACCCAGGCGTGCCCCGCCAGGGTCACCTGCTCCTCGGCCGTGTGGCCGGAGGTGTCGAGCGTGAACTGGGGGACGCGCAGCAGATAGAAGGTTTCTGTCTGCTCGCAGATCTGATCGGAGTAACCGTGCGCGGCCACGCGGCGCATGAGGGGGCCGACCAGATCCTCGGCGCGCGCGTGGAACCCCGTCTCCTCGGCGAGTTCCCGCAACGCGGTCTCGATCTCGGTTTCCCCGGGATCCATTCCGCCGCCAGGGGTGACCCACCAGCGGGAGCCGGGAACCCCGGGGTCGGTGTCGGCGAACAGCAGGACCGCTGTTCCATCGGTGACCACGACGCGCACTCCGCGCCGCGTCTTGCGCGGCCGATCAGCCGGGGCGATCGGGGTGAACGTGCGTGACCGAAACGGTTCGGCAGTCATGGCATCTCTTCGGGTGGTTCGCGATTGCGCAGAGCCTGCCCCATCAGCAGGGGCGTCGTCAGGAAGAGGGCGAAGTCCGCCAGGCGAGCCCAGGGCTGTGCGTATCCGGGGAGCGAGAACAGATCAAACCCCCCGGTCTCGGCGGCCATGGAAAACAGGGAGATGGCGAGCACGATCACCGCGATGACCAGGAACGTCCGCTGGATGGTCGCGCGGCGATAGCGGATACGGGTGGACAGGGCCCAGGCGACAAGGAACAGCGGCGCGGACAGTGGTGTGATGAGGGCGCCCAACGCCAGCGCGATCATGACCCCGGGGGTCGCGGCCTTCAGCATCTGCTGCAGTGTGACCTGGCTGTACTGGCGTTGCTGCGCCTGCCAGGGGGCGCCGCCAGGCTGACCGGGAGCAACGCCGGGGCCGTTGACGCTGGGCAGGGGAGCATAGGGGCCACGCTGTTCCGGCAGTGCCGCGGGTGAGGCCGGCGCCGATACGGGGCCGGGCGGCCATGCCTCCGGGGGCGGCCATGACGGGGACGGTGCAGGCGGTGGCCACGACGATCCGGTCGCCGCGACGGGGGAGACTGCGGACGGGAAGGGCTCCTCGGGCCGTCGAGTGGGCTCGGCCGGATTCTCGACGCCGCCCAGCGGGTTGGCCGCGACGTCGAAGGCCGTCCGCGGATCCCGCGTATCCGGCGGCGGTGGGATGAGTCGCGCGAGGTCGGGCGCCGAGGGCGCCACGTAGGTCGGGGCAGGCGTTGCCGGGGCGACAGCTGTGAGCGCTGCCGTGTGGGGCGCCTCGGCCTGGCTGAGCGGTGCAGCCATCGGAGCGACGAACGCGCCGGGCCGCTCGTGGGGCGCGTACTCGGGCCCATCGGTCCAATCGGCCACGTCATCCACCTCCTCAGGTCGCCGTCCCACCATACCTGGAGGGCTCAGGTGGGCTCCGCCGCACCTTGTCTGGTCGGGTACGCTGGAGCGGTCTATCCAATGACTGTTCAGGAGTGTGTGACATGCCTTCCGGGCGCGTGCGGTTCTTCGATGCCGACAAGGGGTTCGGCTTCATCGCCAAGGACGATGGCGGCGACGAGGTGTACGTCCATTCTTCAGCCCTGCCCGAAAACGTCGCGACCCTGAAGAAGGGGCAGCGCGTCGAGTTCGGCCTCATCGAAGGCCGTCGGGGCGAGCAGGCCATCTCCTTGCGTCTGTTGGAGGCCCCCGTCTCGCTGTCGAAGGCGACGCGGAAATCCCCCGAACAGATGGCTGTCATCGTCGAGGATCTGATCAAGATGCTGGACGCGCTGGGTGGGAGCTACCGCCGCCACCGTCACCCGGACGCCAAGCAGGCGTCCAACACTGCGCACGTGCTCCGGGCCGTCGCCGACGAATTGGAGCTGTGAGTGGCGCTTAAGGCACCCGAACTGGACGAGGCCTGCGCTGAGGCCATCGACCTCGCACGTCAGGCGGCCGAAGCGCGTGCCGACGTTGCGGGCGTGGGCGAGCATCTGGGCGTCCACGTGGAAGGCACCCGCGTCGCGACGCATTACTTCGCCGTCGAGCACCCCGGCTACCCCGGCTGGCGCTGGGCGGTCACGGTGGTCCGCGCCGCCCGCGCGAAGGTGGTGACCGTCTCCGAGGTGGTGATGCTGCCGGGCGAGGGGGCGCTGCTGGCTCCCACCTGGGTGCCATGGGCCGAGCGTATCGAGGCCGGTGACGTCACTCCTGGCGTCCTCCTGCCGACGGCCGACAACGACCCCCGGGTCGAGGCTGGGTTCACCGGCGGCGACACGGCGCGTGACGCCGATCCGGCGCAGTGGCAGGCCACGCGCGCCGTCGTTGCCGAGTTGGGGCTGGGTCGCGAGCGCGTCATGAGCGCCTATGGGCGTGACGAAGCTGCTGAACGGTGGATCGCGGGCGACGGTGGTCCCAACAACGCCATGACCAAGCAAGCTCCCGGCCAGTGCGTCGATTGCGCGTACTGGGTTCGGCTCTCGGGTTCGCTGGGCCGGGCCTTCGGCGCCTGCGCCAACGAGTTCTCTCCCAGCGACGCGCACATCGTCTCGGTCGACCACGGCTGTGGCGCCCACTCCGACGTCGTGGAGGCGCACCGGGGTGTGGATTTGCCGCGTCCGGTGTGGGACACGATCTCCGTCGACGACCTGCTCTTCGACTGAGTCTTCGGTACGGCATCCCGGAGGGGCGCGGAGCATAGCCGTGTGACGACCGCGTGACGGGCGGCGACGGCGAGACAAGGGGGAGCGTCCCTGCTTCTACCCTTAAGATTCCCGGCATGTCCTCCAGCACTTCGGCGCCCGTCGGCGCGCCACAAACCGGCCTTGATGGCTGGTTCGGAATCACCAAGCGTGGGTCGAGCGTCGGGCAGGAGGTGCGCGGTGGCCTCGTGACGTTCTTCACGATGGCGTACATCATCGCCCTCAACCCGCTGATCATCGGCACCACGCCCGACAAGACAGGCAACCTCATCAGCGGGCTGCCCGCGACGGACGCCAACATTCCGATCACGATCGCGATGGTGGCTGCGGCGACCTCGCTGGTCGCGGGCGTCATGACCATCATCATGGGTGTCGTCGGCCGCTTCCCGCTCGGCCTGGCGACCGGCCTGGGCCTGAACGCGATGCTGGCCTACGTCATCGCCCCGCAGGTCACCTGGCCGCAGGCGATGGGCCTGGTCGTGTGGGAGGGCATCTTCATCCTCATCTTGGTGCTGACCGGTTTCCGGGATGCGGTCTTCCGCGCCGTGCCGCGTCCGCTGCGGACCGGTATCGCCGTCGGCATCGGCCTGTTCATCACGCTCGTGGGCCTGGCGGACGCGGGCATCGTGCGCACCGGCAGCGGGACGCCGCTGCAGTTGGGCATCGGCGGCTCGCTCATCGGCTGGCCGATGGCCATCTTCGTGATCGGGCTGTTCCTGCTGGTCATGCTGTACATTCGCCGCGTCCGCGGGGCCATGCTGATCGCCATCGTTGGTATGACGGTGCTTGCCGTCATCGTCGAATCGGTGTTCCACGTCCCGGCCAAGAGCGCCGACTTCCCGGCCGGGTGGGCTCTGAACGTTCCTGAAGTTGGCCCCGGCGGGCTGTTCAGCCTCCCCGACCTGTCCTTGATCGGACGCGTCGACATGCTGGGGGCCTTCTCCGGAAGCGCTACCGCGACCATCGCGATGATCATGACCGTGTTCGCACTGCTGCTGGCCGACTTCTTCGACACGATGGGCACCATCGTCGCCGTCGGCGCCGAAGGCGATCTCCTCACCGAGGACGGCAACCCCGAGCGCATCCGGGAGATCTTCGTGGTGGACTCGCTGGCCGCCATCGCCGGTGGTCTGGGTTCGGTGTCCTCGAACACCTCCTACATCGAGTCCGCGGCGGGTGTCGGTGAAGGCGCTCGTACCGGGTTGGCGTCCGTCGTGACCGGCCTGGCCTTCCTGGTCAGCTTGTTCCTGGCGCCGCTGGTCAAGCTGGTGCCGTCCGAGGCGGCTGCCCCGGCGCTCGTCTTCGTCGGTTTCTTGATGCTCAGCCAGATCATTCACGTCGACTGGAGCGATCCTGAAGAGGGCTTCCCCGCATTCATCACGATGATCGCGATGCCGTTCTCCTACTCGATCACCACCGGTATCGGCGCTGGCTTCTTGTTCTGGGTGGCCATCAAGACCGCCCGCGGCAAGTTCAAGGACATCCATCCGCTGATGTGGGTCATCTCGGCCGCGTTCATCATCTACTTCGGCCAGGGGGCCATCAACGCGCTGCTGGCGTGATTCTTTCCTTCGAGCGGCCGGGTCATCTCCTCACGATGACCCGGCCCTCGTGCGTTCTAGGCGCGGTAGACGGCGACGAGGTCGGGTTGCTGACGCCCCTGCTCGCGTGCCTGCTGCGTCCACTGCGGGAACCCCTGCAGCCACTCGACGATGGGTGCTGCGAGGTCGTGATGTTCGGGCGTCAGCGCCGGGAGGGCCGCTTGCCAATGGGACGCCATCGCGATGGCCTGGGCGCCCCTCGCATAGCCGAGGGTCTGGCCGGGCAGTGGTTTGAGGGGGAGCCCGATCGCTCGACGGAACACACTGCGCAGCCCGAGGTCGGCGGGGACGCCGTGGGCGGCCAGGTCGAAATCGATGCTGTCCAGGGGGCCTCGGTCGACGGAGACCTCGAGGTGGCTCCAGCCATGATCGGCCAGCCATGCTCCCACCAGGGCCCACGCTGCGGACAGGCGTTCGGGGGGAACGTCACGACCATGGCCGACCGCATCGATGTCGATACCGGTGGGGATCCCCGGGTAGACCACTGGGGCATCGGCGGCCCGCCGCGAGAAGGGGCCCAGTTTGCTCAACAGGCCTCCGCGGGGCGGGGGTGCAGGCCAGACGCGCTCGGCCACATCACGCAGTTCGGCGAGGCTGGCGTCGCTTCCGCTAAACACCTCGCGCACGTCGTCAATCGCTACCGCGATGAGGCTCACGTTGCCCATGCCCGGAGCTTACTCATGCGGCCTCCCGATGGTGAGCCTGGCGCCCCGGATACACTGGCCAGCGTGAGACTGAGGGCCCAGAACCGGATCGTCACCGGCGCACTTCTCCTGTTGCTGCTCTTGGTTGTGGCAGGCGCCCTGTGGTCGGCGCCTCCGGCCCGAGCCGAGGAGCCGCTGCGGTTGGCCGCGTCGTCGCAACCGTTGGGGATGGCGACCGATCATGCACGCGGCAGATATTGGGTGCTGGACAAGTCCAGCGGACGCCTCACCCTGACGGCCATCAAGCCGGACGGCACCGTCGAAGGGACGATGAACTCCCGCGACAACCTGACTAATGCGCAGGCGCTCGCCTTCGACTCGGGGGAGGCCTACGTCGGCGACATCGGTGGGAAGCGAGCCCAGGTCACCGTTTATCAGGTCACCGAGCCCTGGCCCGGGACGGAGATCCTCAAAGCCATTGCCTACCCGTTGACCTACCCCGATGGCAGCCACGACGCCGCCGCGATCCTGGTCGATGGTTCCCATCGCATCTCGGTGGTCACCAAGGGCCCCAACCCCGGCATTTACCAAGCTGTCCCCACGCCGTCGCGTGACACCCCCAGCCCCCTCACGAGGGTGGCGAACGCTCCCGACGGGGTGACCGACGCGGTCGTGCTGCAGGACGGACGCCTGGTGCTGCGCACGGCGACGACCATCTACGCACTGGACGCCACCAGCTACGCCACCTTGGGTCAGGCTGACATTGGGGTTACGGAGCGCGGCCAGTCGATCACAGAGTCGATCACGGCCGGTCAGGTGCTGACTGCTGCGGGGCCCTCCGGTGTGGTGACATCCCTGGCCGTTCCCGGCCCAGCCCCGGCCACCCCGCAGAATCCCGCGACGCGGTCGGCGAACCCGCAGACCCAGGCGACCACGGATCCTGCCGAAAACCGCACGTTCGCTCAGACGGGGACCACCACGTCGGTGGCGATCGCCGCCGGGTTGGCCGCAGTCGCAGGCCTGGTCGTCGTGCTGCGCCGCCGCTGAGTCTCGCGGACGGGGCGCCGGCCCCGCCACGAGACGTCAGGCGACGGTGCGCTCCAGCACCCAGTCAATGCATGCGGTGAGGGCCTCCACGTCGGACGGCTCCACGGCGGGGAACATGCCGATGCGCAACTGGTTACGACCCAGCTTGCGGTAGGGCTCCACGTCCACGATGTTGTTGGCGCGCAAGGTTGCCGCCAGCGCGGCGGCGTCCACCGATGCGTCGAAGTCGATCGTCCCGACGACCGGCGAGCGGTACGGCTCGGGCACGAACGGGCTGGCGAGCGGGTGCGCGTCCGCCCAGGCGTACAGGTGCGACGCGGACGCGTGGGTGCGGCGCTCGGCGTACGCCAGCCCGCCCGAGGCCAGCAACCAGTCGAGTTGCTCGGCCATGAGGAACAAGGTGGCCAGGGCTGGGGTGTTGAGCGTCTGATCCGCGCGGCTGTTCGTCACCGCCAACTGGAGGTTCAGCGAGTCGGGGATCCACCGCTCCTGCGTGAGGCGTGCGCTGCGCTCGATCGCGGCAGGGGAGAGGAGCGCGCACCACAGGCCACCATCGGAGGAGAACCCCTTCTGGGGCGCGAAGTAGTAGGCGTCCACGTCAGCCAGATCGACAGGCATCGCTCCGGCCGAACTAGTGGCGTCGATCAGCGTCAACGCTTGCGGGTCCGACCCGGGGATGCGGTGGATCGGGGCGGCGGCGCCGGTCGCCGTCTCGTTGTGCGCCCAGGCGTACACGTCGGCGTCCGCAACGCGAGGGAGAATGACGGATCCTGGAGCAACCTCGGCGACGGTCGGCTCGTCCAGCCACGGCGTCCGGGTGATGGCGCTGGCGAACTTGCTGGTGAACTCGCCGAACACGCTCACGGAGGCGCGCTGCTGGATCAGGCAGAAGGAGGCCACGTCCCAAAACTGCGTCGAACCACCGTTGCCGAGGACGACCTCGTAGCCCTCGGGCGCGTCATACAGGCTGGCCAGCCCGGTACGGATCCGCCGCACCACCTCACGCACGGGCGCCTGACGATGGGAGGTTCCCATCCAGGTGGCGCCGCGGGTGGCCAGCGCGGTCAGCGCGGCGGGGCGCACTTTGGAGGGGCCGCAGCCGAATCGGCCGTCGACAGGGAGCAGATCGGTGGGAATCGTCAAGGACACGCCCCCATTCTCCCATCGTCGGGGCCACCTCGGCGTGAGCGCCCATGGCGGCTAGGGTAGGCGCGTACAGCGTCGCTATGAGCGGGAGGGGATCGGCGTGAGTGACCTCATCGATACGACAGAGATGTATTTGCGCACGGTCTACGACCTGGAAGAGGAGGGTGTGACGCCCCTTCGTGCCCGCATCGCTGAGCGTCTGGGCCAAAGCGGTCCGACGGTGAGCCAGACGGTGCAGCGCATGGAACGCGACGGGCTGTTGCACGTGGCCGACGACCGCCACATTCAGCTCACCGAAGCCGGTCGGGCCAAGGCCACCAGCGTCATCCGCAAGCACCGGTTGGCCGAAGTGCTCCTGACTCAGGTGATCGGGCTGCCGCTCGATCTGGTGCATGACGAGGCCTGCCGGTGGGAGCACGTGATCTCCGACGAGGTAGCCACCCGACTCGACGCCATCCTGCACAACCCCAGCGTGTCGCCGTACGGGAACCCGATCCCGGCAGCGGGCGTCCTGGGGCCACAACTCCCCGCCGAACCCGTCGTGCAGCCGCTGGCACACGTCCTGCCCGAGGAAGGCCCGTGCCACGTCACCGTCGCGCGCCTCACCGAAGCCGTCCAGGCGATGCCCACCGTCCTGAGCGTGCTGGACGAGGTGGGGGTCCATCCAGGCGTCGGTCTTACCGCGGAGAACGTCGACGGTGAACTCAAGCTCACCATCGAGGGTCATGAGGCGTTCGTCACCCCCGACGTGGCCCACCACCTGTTCGTGACAGCCCCGGTCGCGGCGTAGGCGTCCCCCGCATCACGATGAAGCGCGGCTTCGACTGGGAGGCCTACCTGGACCGCGTCCATCGGGACCGGCCCGCACTGTCGGAGGCCGTGGTGCGGCGGCTGCAATCGGGCGGTGCGTCGCCCTATCACTGGCTGGCTCCTGCTGTGTCGCCGCGTGCAGCCACAGTGCTCGATGTTGCCTGCGGCACGGGGGCAATGTCGCGTGAACTCGTCGCCCCCGGGCGGCGCGTCATCGGGGTGGACGTGTCGGTGGCTCGCCTCGACGTGGCCGCTCAGCGTGCCGAGGGCCCTTTCGTGTGTGCGGATGCACGCCAACTCCCTCTGCCCGACGACAGCGTCGACGCGGTGGTGAGCGTCCTAGGGCCCGTCGTGATCCAGCCTGCCGCCGATCTTTTCGCGGAGGTGGCCCGCGTCCTGCGTCCGGGTGGGATCTTCGCGTTCATTGCGCCGACGATCCTGCTGGCGCGTCCGCACGAACTCGTCCGATCGTTGCAGTTGGTGGCCCACCTGCGCGCGCGCCCTCGATTCCCTGGCCCCACCGAAGTCACCGGCTACGTGGAGGCGCTGGAGGGAACCGGTCTGCGGAAAGTGGAGGACGCTCGCGAGCGGTATCACGTCGAGATTGCGGACCGCGGGCAGGCGCGGGAGGTCATCGATGCGCTCTACGTGCCGGGATCCTCGCCGCGCCGCACCCAGGCTGCTGCGGACTGGCTCACCTCGCGCGTCGAGCGGCGGGGGCCGGTGCGCATGTCGATCGGTATGCGGCGGTTCGTCGTGTTGAAACAGTTGCACGCGAACCCCGCCGGGAATGACTCACCCGAGAACGGTGTTGAGGCAGGGTAACCAACGAAAGGAGCCGAGCGTGGCCACCGTCGAGTTGACGACCGAGAACTTCGCTTCGACCATCGAGGGCAACGACACGTTGTTCATCGACTTCTGGGCGGCCTGGTGCGGTCCGTGCCGCATGTTCGCGCCCGTTTTTGACGCCGCGTCGGAGAAGTACACCGATGTGACGTTCGCCAAGCTGGACACCGAGGCCCAAGGCGAGATCGCCGCAGCCTTGGAGATCCAGTCGATCCCGACCCTGATGGCGTTCCGTGGCGGCGTTTTGGTCTACCGCGAGGCGGGCGCGATGAACGCGTCGGGCTTCGATCAACTCGTTGATGCCGTGAAGGCCCTCGACCTCGAAGAGGTCCGGGCGCAGGCCAAGGAGGCGCAGGAGCGCCACGACGCCGAGCACGCACAGGCGTCCGAGAACTGATCTGTTGTCGCCGCGGTGGTCATCCACCGCGGCGACTCCTGTTCTTCACTTTTTTCTCTCACCGCGAAGGAGAGCCATGTCGGTGCAGTTTGGTCTGGACACATTCGGGGACGTGACACTCGACGACGAAGGGCGTCGCGTGTCGCAGGCTCAGGTCATCCGCGATGTCGTCGAGGAGGGTGTGTGGGCTGACCAGCTTGGCCTGGACGCCTTTTCGGTGGGGGAACACCACCGGCCCGACTTTGCTGTGAGCGCTCCCGACACGGTGCTGGCTGGGCTGGCGACTCGCACCCAGCAGATCAAGCTCGGGTCGGCGGTCGTTGTGTTGAGTTCGGATGACCCCATCCGGGTCTATGAGCGTTTCGCGACCGTCGATGCCCTGAGCGGGGGGCGTGCCGAGCCCGTGTTGGGCCGGGGGTCTTTCATCGAGTCGTTCCCGCTGTACGGGTTCGACCTTGCCGACTACGAGACCTTGTTTGAGGAGAAACTCGCCGTCTTCGCGGAACTCCTCAAGGAGCAGCCCGTCACGTGGTCGGGTAACTACCGGACGCCTATGGCCGACGTTGACGTGTTCCCCAAGACAGAGGGCGGCCGCATGAACGCGTGGGTGGCCGTCGGCGGCTCGCCGCAGTCGGTCGTCCGCGCCGCCCACTACGGTTTTGGGTTGCAGTTGGCGATCATCGGCGGTCCGGCCGGCCAGTTCAAGCCGTTCGTGGATCTGTACCATCGAGCGTTGAATGAGTTCGGCCAGCGGACGGACCTGCCCGTGGCGGTCCACAGCCCCGGGCACATTGCCGATACCGACGACCTTGCTGCCGAGCAGTTGTTCCCGCACTTCAAGGACAACCGCGATCGGATCGGCCAGGAGCGTGGCTGGGGCGCGGTGGGCCGCGACGAGTTCGAGAACGAGATTGAGCATGGCGCTCTCTACGTCGGCTCCCCGGAGACGGTCGCGGCGAAGATCGCGGCCACGATCAAGCAGTTGGGCGTCCAGCGCTTCGACCTGAAGTACGCCAACGGTCCCATGCCACACTCCCAGTTGATGCGCTCGATCGAGTTGTACGCCACCCGCGTCGTCCCGCTCGTGCGCGACATGCTGGGCTGACGCAGGGGCACGTGACCCCTGGTCGCGATTGGAGACCGGCCCGGGGCGGCGCTAGCCTTGCCGGGCCGGGCCCCATAGCTCAGGGGATAGAGCAGAGGTTTCCTAAACCTTGTGTCGGAGGTTCGAATCCTCCTGGGGCCGCCACCACGATCCCTCGCACCCCGCTGTTGCCGTCTGGCAGGATCAGCGGTGTGGAGAATGGTCGAGACTATGGAGCCGACATGCTGGCGGCACTAGAGGTGAAGCTCGCGTCGGGCGACATCACGCAGGCGCAGCACGACGCCGAGCGCGTCCGGGTTATTGAAGCGATCCGCCAGGGAGCCACCGTGTACGTCTCGCCTCTGCGGCGAGGCATCACGATCCTGTGCTCGACGATCCTCATCCTTGCGGGCGTGGTGTTTGCTTTCCTGACACAGACGATCTTCGGGGTTGCGTTGGGGGCCGCGCTCGTCTGGGCCGGCGTCTTCGGGATCCGCCACGCTGCTCGTTAGCCCTTCACCTCTGGAGGAGGATCGAAGACACCAAGAGGTGGATCGATCCAAGTTGAAGACTTAAGAGTTATCAGCGCTACGCCGGGTGTCACATATGTGGGTGACACCCGCCCCTCCTCGGGGGATGTATAGTTATCCAACGAGAGCGACGCCAGGTCGATGTTGTCTCCTGGGGGTGGGTAGACGGCTTCTAAGCCCTTCGACCGGCGTCGCTCTCCCTTTGCGTTCACGAGGGGTTTTGACCGCCTCCCTGGTCGGGCCTCGCCCGCCGCCGCATGAGGGCCGTGTTGCGCGGCGGACGAACCCTGCGGCGATCGCAGCGGGCGCATCGCTAGAGTCAAGGCCATGACCTCCGGACTTGAGCGGGCACGCCAGAAGATGGCTGCCGCCGGCGCGACTGACGCCGCCATCGACGTCTTCTCTCACTACTACGAGCAACTCGGAGCCTCGGGCGGTGGGTACATCCGCGAAGACTCCATCGAGCCGCTCACCGATCCGCCTCGACTCGCGTCGGTGGACATCGACCCGGACGTGGCGCGGGACGCGCTCGCCCGCACCGCTCTCCTCAAGCTCAACGGTGGCCTGGGGACGTCGATGGGCTTGGACGGGCCCAAGACGTTGCTTCCTGTGCGCGGACGCAAGACCTTTCTCGACATCCTCGTCGCTCAGGTGCTGCGCGCCCGCGAGCGCTACGAAGCCCGGCTTCCGTTGATCTTCATGAACAGCTTCCGCACCCGGCAGGCCACCTTGGACCATCTGGAGCGCTACGACGACCTGGCCGTCGGCGATCTCCCCATCGACTTCCTGCAAGGGTTCGAGCCGAAGCTGACCAAGGACACCCTCGAGCCCATCGAGTGGCCCGCCGAGCCTGAACTCGAATGGTGCCCGCCCGGGCACGGCGACATCTATACCGCCCTCGTCGGAACCGGGCTGCTCGAACGTCTCATCGACGCCGGATTCCGCTACGCCTCCATCGCCAACGGCGACAACCTGGGTGCGGGACCCAACGCCACCCTGGCCGGCTGGTTCGCCCAATCCGGCGCACCCTATGCCGCCGAGGTGTGCCCCCGGACCCCCAATGACCGCAAGGGGGGACACCTCGCGATCCGCAAGAGCGACGGTCGCCTCATCCTGCGCGACACCGCCCAGACTGCGCCCGAAGAGATGGACTTCTTCACCGACGAATATCGTCACCCCTACTTCCACGCCAACAACTTGTGGGTCGACCTGGAGGCGCTCAGCAGGCTCATGGTCGAGCGGCACAACGTCCTTGGCCTCCCGTTGATCCGCAACGAAAAGCACGTCGATCCCGGTGACGCGTCCACCCCCGAGGTCATCCAAATGGAGACTGCGATGGGCGCCGCCATTGAGGTGTTCCCGGGCGCACAGGCGATCGCGGTCGAGCGGGACCGTTTCCTGCCCGTCAAGACCACCAACGAGTTGATGCTCGTGCGCTCCGATGCGTTCGCCCTTGATGGGGACGCGCGGCTGTTGGCGACGACCGAACGCCTGCCTGCGGTTTCCCTCGACAAGCGGTTCTACGCGTTGCTGCCCGATTTCGAGGCGCGGGTCGAGTTCGTGCCGTCCCTGCGGGAGGCGCGCTCCTTGACGGTGCACGGTGACTGGACGTTCTCCGACGTGGTTACCGTGCTCGGGGACGCGGTGCTCCCAGACGAAGGCGCCCCTCGAACGGTCGACACCGAGACCATCGGGGAGCCGTGACGGCCCGCTGGCATCGGGCCCTGGGGCTCGCGCTCACAGGTGAGGCACTCGAACTCGGCGTCCAGGACGCTTTCGATGTAGACGCTGCCGTTGCGGCGCTCGCAGCGGCGGGCTGGGACGCCGAGCGCGTCCACGACCATGCGCACCAGTGCGCGGGGAGCGTGCCGTGGCCGCATCCGGTCGCGGCGCACGAGCGCGATGGTGTGGGGCCCGCCGAGTTCCATGCGGCGATCTTGCGGCTTCGCGAACGCCTGGGCTTGAGCGCCTTGGAGGTACGCCCGCCGTCCACGCGCACACGATTGGACGCCGACGAGCGACGCCTCCTCGCCGACGTGCCCCCGCATTTCGGCCGGACATAACGGGCGCTCCCCGGAGCGCTGGCCAGGACGACGTGATGCGCCGCGCTCTACAAATGGGGACGCCCTGAGGCGCCCACCAGGGAACGGCAGCGCTGGGTGCGGCACGGGTGGGTCCTGACACGCACAACGGGGTCCGCCGGATGGCGGACCCCGTTGACTGTCGATCTGCGGGCCGTGCCCGGGCAGACGGTCAGATCAGTTGCGTGCCTTGAGCAGGTCACGGATCTCGGTGAGGAGTTCGTCGGTGCTCGGGGCCTCCGCCGTCACTTCGACCTCCTTGTTCTTGGCCGCATGCTCCTTCATAGCGGTGTACGGCTTGATGATGAAGAAGTACAGCACGGCAGCGACGATCACGAAGGCGACGACAGCGTTAATGAAGACGCCGACGTTGATGCCGAGGTAGGGGATCGTGACGGCGCTGAAGTCAGGCTGCCCACCGAACAGGCCGATGAAGCCCATGATGATGCCCGTGAAGGCGTCGACGACCTTGGAGAAGGACGCGCCGATGATGACGGCGGTCGCCAGCTCGATGAGGTTGCCCTGCATCAAGAAATCCCTGAAACCCTTCATGGAACGTTGTTCCCTCTCCCTCGTTGTGCCCGCTTGGGGTGGAGTCCTGCCGCCGTAGATGTGTGCGAAACCGCGTCCGGCGACGAACTCGACGCTACACTGTGCAGTTTCTTTTGCTTACGCGGATCGTTCAGTGAAACGAGACTCGCTTTAGCGGACGGCAATCGTGATCGTGTCCACAGCGGAACGCTGAGCCAACTGGGACGCGACCTGCGGCGTGACCTCGACGAGAGCGGCCCGCGATCCGGAGCCCAGCCCGTTGGTGGAATCCGGTGCGCTCAGGACTCGAACATCGGCAGCCAGGGTGCCACCGTCGGCGCCGATCAGGTCGATCGCAGCCCCGGGCCGGACCAAGGCCGCAATCGCGCTGCTCGGGAGCGGGAGGGCGACGACGACCAGCCCGGGTCTCGCGAGCCGCTCCCCGGTTGCGATCGAGGCCTCCGTCACGACGCTGCCCGCCGTCATGGGCCCCGAGAGTGTTGCTCCGGTGACGTCGGGCACCTGCGCGGCGGCCCCGTCGGGGATCGCGTCGAGGGGCAGGCTCCGGAGGGACAGGTCGCCGGGGGCGAGCACGGTGCCAGCAGGGAGCGGGCGTGCTGCCACCACCACGGGCCGGCTGTCGACTGGCCGCGGGGCGAGCGCGAGCAGGGCGGTCACCACGGCTAGGAACGTGCACAACGCAGCGAGGGGACGCCGCCGCAGGCGCAGGACGTGTGGGAGGGTGAGCGTGGAGGGGGTGCGCGGGGGTTTCACACCCCGACGTTAGGCAGGCGGCGTCAGCTTGCGGTGGGGGTGCTGCTCGCCGACGGAGTCGCAGGCTTGGCTGCGGCGGGGGCGTCCTTCGTGGCGGCGGGCTTGGCCGCCTTCTTCTCTGAGGACGCCTTGCCCTTGTCCGTGGAACTGCGGTTGTCGGTTGCGTAGAAGCCGGATCCCTTGAACACGACACCGACCGGGCTGAACACCTTGTGCAGCGAGCCTTGGCAGGTGGGGCATACGGTCAGCGGATCATCGGTGAACTTCTGCTGCACCTCAAGGTCAGCTCCGCAGTCGGCGCAGCGGTACTCGTAGGTGGGCATGGTGCTCCTTTCGCAACGGCGGCCCAGTGTAGCCCCGGTGGGCAGGTGCCTCAGGAGCGGTTCGCCATCGGAGAGAGCGTCCGGGTGGGGGTGACGATGAGATCCACGGGGCGATCCCATTCCTCCACGGGGACGTTAGGGACGACCTCACCGTCACTGACCAGCGTGGCGATGACGGCATCGGGAGCCGCGTGAACCAGGGCGCGGTCGTACCACCCACCGCCGGTGCCCAGGCGGTCGCCGTGAGCCGTCACTTGGAGAGCAGAAACCCACACGAACGAGCAGGACGCCAGCGCCTGAGCGCCCAAGGTGGGCGTTGTGGGTTCGGGGATGCCGTGCCAGCCCGGACGCAACGCTGCCAACCCGGCGTACCAGGCCCAGGCGGGTTCGCGGTGTCCGGCAAGAACAGGCAGCAGCACGGCGACGCCGTGTTCCTGCAACGCGGCGATGAGGTGTGTGGTGTCCGGTTCGGGGGGCACCGACAGATAACAGGCGACGGTCGCGTGCCCGGCGCAGGCGTCCAGCAGCCGGGGCAGGCGTGCAGCGTCCGCCCGTTCGCGGGTCGTATCGGCGCGTCGCGCGGCCAAGACGCCGGCGCGGGCCACGGATTTGGCCTCGAGTTGCCCAGATGATTGCACGGCTCGCGGTGCCCTTTCACAGGAGCGGCGTGCTCCTTGTCTTATCGTAGTTTCATGGCCAGCTTCGCACCCATGACGAACGACGGCGTCGAGGGCGACGCCCCGCGCTCCGCGGCATTCTCCGACCGCGTAGGAACCGCCCGCTCGCTGGACGAGGAGCGTGCGTTCTTGCTGGGCAAGGTGCAGCACATGCGCCCGTTCGCGATGCAGATCCTGGATGTGCCCGGGCTCGTGTTGTGCGAGGACATCGTCTCCGACCTGGACCTGCCGCTGGTGACCACCGCGCGCATTGACGGCTACGGCGTTCGTGGCTCCGATCTGGTGGGAGCGACCCCGTTGGAGCCTGTCGCGCTGCATCTGGTGGGCAGCATCCGCGCCGCGGACGCCCCGGGACGCCCCCTCGTGGCAGGGGCGACGGTCCGCCTCGAGGCTGGAGCGATCGTTCCCGACGGGGTCGACGCGGTCGTGCCATTGGCGTCCGGTGCCCCCGGGGCTGACGACACCATCGTCATCGGGACCGAGACGCGCCTGTTCCAAAACGTGCGCCGTGCCGGGTCGGAGTTGTCCGACGGGACGCCGCTGCTGCACGCAGGTGACGTGCTCACCCCGCGCTCGGTGGCCGTGCTTGCGGAAGTCGGCCTGGACAAGGTCATGGTGCGTCCGCGTCCGCGCCTGGTGGTCTTCACGGTGGGGGAGACCCTCGTCGAACCGGGCCGCGCTCTGACTGCCCCTCAGCAACGCTACGACGCGACGACCGCGCTGATCACCGCCGCCGCCCGCAGCGACGGCGCGACGGTGTACCCGCTGGGCGTCGTCCCTGCGGATACCGCCTCGGTGGCCCGCGTCGTCAACGACCAACAGATTCGCGCCGACCTGATCGTCGTGGTGGGCGGCGCGTCGTTCGTGGGCTCGGTTCCGGGCGCCCACGATGTTGACGAGGCGCTGGTGGGTCTCAACGGCCAGGTGTCGGTCGCCTACGCGGCGCTTGGTGACACCAAGACGCCGATGGTGGCGCTTCCCGCCGGGGTGATCTCCGCGTACGTCGCCTACCTGGCGTTGGTGCGTCCGCTGGTCCACACCCTCAACGAGGTGGATCCGCTGACCGGCGAGCGCGTCCTGGGGCGGCTCACCGAGACGATCGAGTCCGAGGTTGGCGTCACCCAGTACGTGCCCGCCGTCCGGACGCTGCTGGGCGCCACCACGCCCGTGGCGGCGGCCGATTCGGAACTGGCGTGGGATCTGGCCCGGGCCAACGTGTTGGCGATTATCCCGCCGAACGCGGGGCGGGTCGAAGCGAACACGCATGTGGACTGCCTGGTGCTCGGCGACGGAACGGATCCCGGGGCCCGGTGAACTTGCGAAGGGCTCGGCGCTGGCCGGTCGGCCTGCAGCACGGTCCCATCGGTTTGCGTCCCCTGCGGGCGACCGACGAGGACGCCTGGTACGCGGTGCGCGCCCGCAACGCTGCCTGGACTCTTCCCTGGGACGCGACGCGTCCGCCCGGCACCCCCGATAGTGGCCTGACGTTTCGCCGCATGGTGCGCCGCCTGGACGCGGACGCCCGCGCCGGACGGTCACTCCCGTGGGCGATCACCTGGACCGAACCCAGCGGGGTCTCTCGGCTCGTGGGTCAACTCACGATCTCGGGGATCACGTACGGATCGGCCCGCTGGGGTATGGCCGGTTATTGGGTGGATCGTGACGTGGCCGGACGCGGCGTCGTCCCGACCGCGTTGGCGCTGGGCGGCGATTACGCCTTCACCGTGGTGAAGCTGCATCGCCTCGAGGTGGCGATCCGTCCCGAGAACGCCAACTCGCTGCGGGTCGTGGAGAAGCTGGGGTTCCGCGCGGAGGGGCTGCGTCCGGCGTACATGCACGTCAACGGCGCCTGGCGCGACCACCTGATGTTCGCGTTGCACGCCGAAGAGGTGGGCCCGGCGGGCCTGCTCGGACGCCTGCCCGCCGATCGTTGAACGCCACCCTCGACGGGGGTGGTGTCCCACCTAGGGGTGACACCAGCGGGCCTCTGGCTACGACTTCTGATGTGGATGATGCGGGCGCGGCGCGTCCTGCCTGGGCGTTTCTCAGGCGGGCTTTAGGGTTTGCGACATGGGTTTTCAGGGACTGATCTTCGGCGCCGTCGCGGCGTGCTGGCTGGTCTACCTGGTGCCCATGCTGCTGAATCGTCGCGAGCAAGGCGCCCCCGAGGAAGTCGAGCCCAGCGAGCCGTTCGGCTCGTCGGTGACGATCGTGCGTCGCGGGACAGCCCTGGACGCAGCCGAGAACGGTTCCGCCGTCGTATCGACGCCCCACAACCGTCGTGCCGCCCTGCGTGAACTCGCCGACCGTGACCGGGAAACCGCCGGACGCCGCCGCAACGTCATGATCTTCCTGAGCCTGCTCGGCATCACCACTGCGGTGCTCGCCGCCTTCGGGCTGGTCCCGTGGTGGGTGCTCACCGTCCCTGTCGGCCTTCTGGTCGCGTTCCTCGTGGTGGCCCGCTTCAGCGTGGCCCGACTGCGCCGCGAACTCGACGAGCGGGCCCGGATCATCCGCGGCGGCGACGTCGATGAGATGACCGTCGCCATCACCGTCCATGAATCCACCGCCGAAGACGAGGCGGCCCAGTCGGTCGAACTGAGCGCCCCCATCGAGCGGACCGGCTCGCTGTGGGAGCCCATCCCCATCACGGCCCCCACCTACGTGTCGCGCCCGCTCGCGCCACGCACCGTGCGCACCATCGACCTGTCCGCACCCGTCGTGAACAAGATGTCACTCCCCGTCACTGCGGACGGCCCGGAGACCGCTCCGGTCGCCCCTGCAGCCGAGACTCCCGCGTCCGGAGAGTCTCCGGATCGCCCCCGCGCGGTGGGCGAGTGATTTCGTCCGACCCGGAGCAGCGTGGTAGTCTGTTCTTCGCTTTGAGGGGCTATGGCGCAGTTGGTAGCGCGTCTCGTTCGCAATGAGAAGGTCAGGGGTTCGAATCCCCTTAGCTCCACCATGATGCTCTTACTCGAACCCTCGACAAGAGCAATGAGATTATCGGACATTGTGTCCAGGGAGAGCCCGCCGGTTTCGGCGGGCTCTTTCGTTTTCCCCGTGCTGTCGGGGATGCCGGTGGGCTGTTCGCGTCGTGCATCGTGGACGAGTGCTCGGCTGGCTGGGCTGTAGATGGTGTCGAACGGTGTTGCGCAGGTCGCTTCCAGCTGATGCTGGCCGTTGTCGTCGGTGGTGACGAGGAGCTTGTCGAAGAGGAGCTGGTTGAGCATCCGGCGGATGTGTTCGGGTGCTTGCAGGTAGGTGTTGCCTGCATGCTGGGCGATGTCGAGCGCGATGCCGATGAGTTCGTCGGCTTCTGTGAGGTCGGCGGTGAGGTTGCTGAGGCTGCGCTTGGTGGCGGCAAGTTCCGCGTCGAGGCGTTGTTGCTCGGTGCGGAACACGTCGATCGGGATCGCGTCGTTGTAGTGGGCTTCGAGGAGTTTGCGTTGGCGGCGCTCGATGGTCTGCTTTGTGGCCTCGAGCTGTTCCCGCTCGCTGTCGGAGTCAGTGCGGGGCAGTGTGATGCCGTGGCGGAGGAGCTGTTCGAGGTCGCGGCGGAAGTCGGGGGTGAGGCTGATGCGGTCGTAGAGAACTTGGATGAGGTCTTCGGCATGTTCGATCTGGATCGATCGGAGGGTGCAGTCGGTTCGCTTGGAGTGCCTGCCGAGGCAGGAGTAGTACGGGTACGTCTCATCGTGGCGATCCTTTACGACCTGCACGACCATGCGGAAGCCGCAGTGACCGCAGTGCAGGGTCGACTTCAGGTAGTGGTCGTGCTTGATGGAGCGTTCGCCGTTGATCTTCTCCCTCAGGATCATCTGAACCCTCTCGAAGGTTTCGCGGTCGATCAGTGGCGTGTGGCTGCCGGGGTACTCGGCACCCTTGAACGTGGTGACGCCGATGTAGTAGCTGTTGGTGAGCATTGAGTGCACGTGGCGGACCTCGTTGGGCTTCGCGATCAGGCGTGCGGTGGGCACGGTTGTCAGGCCTCGGCGGACGAGTTCGGCGGGGAGGGTGCGGATGGAGTGCTCGCCGGTCGCGTAGGCCTTGAACGCCCAGGCGACCAGGGGCGCGCGGCTATCGTCGACGGTGACGGTGCGGTTCTCGCGTCCGTTCTCTATCGTGCGGGTGTTGAGGTAGCCGATGGGTGCTCGGCTGATCTATCCGCCGATCTTCACTTTCTCGCTCATGCCTTTGACGACTTCGTTGGCGAGATGGCGGGAGTAGAACTCGGCGATCGAACTCATGATGCCGTGCAGCAGGATTCCGCCAGGGGTCTGGTCGATGTTCTCGCTCGTGCAACCGAGCCGGATGCCGAGCTCGTTGAAACGCTGGTTGAGTGTGACGTCGTCGGCACGGTCGGCGGCGAGGTCCTCCGCGAGACCCAAGATCGTGCTCCGTAGCCGCTCGGACTTCTGGTCAAGCTCGGCCTCGATACGTGCCAGCCGTCGCTGGCGCCACTCGATGAAGTGATCATGTGGCACCTCGAAGACACACTAGGCGGCTACGGCGGCGACCGTGACGAACACGGCCAAGGCGATCTAGGCGATGATCTCCATCACAGGCCCCGCGCGATGCGCTGCCCGGCACCGATGGCGCATCCGGCGATGATCGCTTCGTAGAACTGCGCACCGGCCGGGGCGATCTTCATCTGCGCCTCCTCCTGTGAGACGAGCGTCGCACCGTTTGTCAGCGCCTGCGATGCCAGGAACGCGTGCCCCTGCTCCCGGACTGCGGCGATCTCTGTGGAAGCGGCGACCTGCTCTACCTCGCGCTTGGTCTGACGCACGAGGCTCCCGGTGATCTTCTGCCCCTGCTGTGTTGTGTGCCCGCCGAACAGCGGCACCACCTGATTGTTCGACATGTTTATGTCCTTCCGGTTGAAAAGAAGTGCCCAGGACTTTTTGGGACACTTCGACCGTAGAAAGCGCGAGGCAGGTGACGTGAAACTCGGAATAAAGTTGGAAACGAACACGGAGAGACGGAGGTGGTGGCGTGAGACTCGATGAAGGCGATGTCGTCACCCTGCATCAGCAGCTCGCGTGGCTGACCAAACGCGAGGGCTTCGTCCAACGCCGCCTCGCCCAGGCCGGGATCGTCGACGAACTGCTCCGCGGCTCCCTGGAGGACAGCTTCGAGCGTCTGCGGCACCGCTTTATCTCCGCTATCCACACCTTGCCCGTCGAGCAAGCAGCCCTCCTGCTCGACGTGTATGGCCTCACCCCTGAGACCGAACAGATTCCTGAGTTTCTGGCGCGACGGCAGCTCCACGGGGCAAAGATCGCCCGGAAGATCGACACGGTTCGCACCCGCGAAACCGCGGCGCTCAAAGCCCTGCACTCACGGCTCGTTGCCGGCCGCTACGCACAGGCACCGCTCGTTCTTGACGTGCCCGAGATGCACGGCGGAATCATCTACGAGGAGGTCAGCGTCCTCACCGTCATCGAGAACGGGCACTGGAAAGCGACATATGAGCACCACCGTCTCGCAACGTTAGAAGACGGCCTTGAGTATGTGACGATCGGCCGCTCGTACCCCGGCGTCGTGACTCCGAGCATCAAGGGCGACTTCAAGGTCAATAGGCGTCCTGTCGACGGCGCGGGCTGGAACGACCACTTCTGGCACCTGAACACGGCTCGCACCGCGACCGAGCCGATGCAAGACCGGACACGCTACGACCTGCGCTTCCGCATCACCCCACCCGGCGACAGTGACGAACCCGAGCCAGTGACTCTCGCCAGCCGGGCGCTACACCAACGCGCGCTACAGTTCACGATCCGCGTCGGGTTCATCGGGGAACGCCCCGCGAGCATCTGGAAGTTCGAGGGAGCCAGCCCGCCCGCCCGCACGCCGCAAACGAACACAACCGCGTCGACCTGGACTCCCGCGGCACCGTGATCCTCACCCTGCGCGACGTGCACGGCGGCCTCTTCAATGGCTTCGCCTGGAGCTGGGAGGCCTGACCGAGGTCGCGAGTCCTTTTCGAAAACGCCTGATTATGAGATAATTACAGGTAGATCGCAGCGCCCGGTCGACGCGACACATACTCCCGGCTGCATCACCCCTCAAGCCCATGCAGGGCATGGCATCCGAACAGTGTCAGTTCCTGGCGCTACGGTGAGGATAACCCGCAACAATAACTTAAGACGCGCCGCAGGCGCAGGAGACGAACCACATGGCACCGAGCACCAAAGAAGGACAGCGCGCAGAGCTGCACAAGACGATCTGGCGGATCGCGAACGACCTGCGCGGCTCGGTCGACGGTTGGGACTTCAAGTCGTACGTGCTCGGCATGCTCTTCTACCGGTTCATCTCCGAGAACCTCACCGCCTACATCAACCGCAGCGAACACGACGCCGGTGATGCCGGGTTCGACTACGCGAAGCTCGCCGACAGCCGGGCCGAGTTCGGCCGCAAAGAAACAGTGGAGGAGAAGGGCTTCTATATCCTGCCCTCCGAGCTGTTCCGCAACGTCCGTGCCGGTGCGGCGCGGGATGCGAACCTGAACGAGACCCTGGCGCGCGTGTTCAAGAACATCGAGGGCTCCGCCGTCGGCACCGACGCTGAGGACGACCTCAAGGGCCTCTTCGACGACCTCGACGTCAACAGCTCCAAGCTCGGAGCCACGGTCGCCAAGCGGAACGAGAAGCTCGTGAAGCTGTTAGATGCGATCGGTGACCTCCCGCTGGGGAACTTTGAAGACAACTCGATCGATCTCTTCGGTGACGCCTACGAGTACCTCATGCAGATGTACGCCTCCAGTGCCGGGAAGTCCGGTGGTGAGTACTACACACCGCAAGAAGTCTCCGAGCTTCTCGCCCGCATCACCGTGCTGGGCAAAACCCAGGTGAACAAGGTCTACGACCCTGCCGTTGGCTCCGGTTCACTGCTGCTGAAGTTCGACAAGGTGCTCGGCAAAGGTGGTGTGCGCCAAGGCTTCTACGGTCAGGAGATCAACCTGACCACCTATAACCTCGCCAGGATCAACATGTTCCTGCACGACGTGAACTACGAAAAGTTCAACATCGCCCACGGCGACACCCTCATCGACCCGGCCCACTGGGACGACGAGCCGTTCGAGGCGATCGTGTCGAACCCTCCCTACTCGATCAAGTGGGACGGCGACGCCAACCCGCTGCTGATCAACGACCCCCGCTTCGCCCCAGCCGGAGTGCTCGCACCGAAATCGAAGGCCGACCTCGCCTTCACCATGCACATCCTGTCGTGGCTCGCGGTCAACGGCACGGCCGCGATCGTCGAGTTCCCCGGCGTGCTCTACCGCGG
>RRZT010727984.1_pt1 | contig 46746 bp, 35 predicted proteins | sample 2165551 | NCBI WGS metagenome assembly RRZT01 (sample SAMN10456910, study PRJNA506462) | wastewater metagenome | biome: wastewater; feature: sludge; material: wastewater sludge; isolation source: wastewater sludge with Escherichia coli K12::gfp cells carrying plasmid... | place: USA: Moscow, Idaho... | reverse complement strand
CGGCCACGTTCCACGCCGAGACGAGGTGGCGGCGGCTGTCCGGGTTGGCGCGCAGGGCCGCCACGACCTGGGCGATCTGGTCGATCCGCCGGCCGTCGGGCGTGGGCCAGCTGCGCCACTGGTGCCCGTAGACCGGGCCCAACTCGCCGGCCGCGTCAGCCCACTCGTCCCAGATCGTGATGCCCCGCTCCTGCAGCCAGCGCACGTTCGTGTCGCCGCGCAGGAACCACAACAACTCGCCGACGATCGAGCGCACGTGCAGCCGTTTGGTCGTGAGCACCGGGAAGCCGGCGGCCAGGTCGAAGCGCATCTGGTGCCCGAAGACGCTGCGGGTGCCGGTGCCGGTGCGGTCGCTCTTGTCGACCCCCGTGGTGAGAACGTGCTCGAGCAGGTCGAGATATTGGCGCACAGCCGCACGCTAACAGCAGCCTGAGACACCGCCGGTCGGTCCCGAGGGGCGCGACAGCAGCGGTGTCCGGGCTCGGGGTGGTCGCGACGAGCCTGGTCGGGATACGCCGGGTCGGGATATAGCCTGACCGTATGAGCAGCCCTGTCTTCGGACGCGTCCTGACTGCCATGGTCACCCCGATGACCCCCGATGGCGCGCTCGACGAGACGTCGGTCGTCGCGGTCGCCGAGCACCTGGTGGCCCACGGTCACGACGGCATCGTCGTCAACGGCACGACGGGCGAGTCGCCGACGTTGTCCGCCGACGAGAGCATCCGCATGGTGCGGCTGGTCGTCGAGGCGGTCGGCGACCGGGTCACGGTCGTCGCGGGGGTGGGCTCCAACGACACGGCGCACAGCATCGCCATGGCGCGGCGGGCCGCCGATGCCGGTGCCGCCGGGCTGCTCGTCGTGACGCCCTACTACAACAAGCCGACCCAACCGGGGCTCGTCGCGCACTTCACGGCGGTCGCCGACGTCACCGGTCTGCCGGTGTTGCTCTACGACATTCCCGGGCGCACCGGCACGCCGATCCACACCGAGACGCTGCTGCGCCTGGCCGAGCATCCCGCCATCGTCGCCGTCAAGGACGCCAAGGGCGACCTGTGGGCGGCGACCCAGGTCATGGCGGCCACCGACCTGCAGTGGTACTCCGGCGACGACGTGCTCAACCTCGCCCACCTCGCCCAGGGGGCGGTGGGCATCGTCTCGGTCGTCGGGCATGTCGCCGGAGATCGGTATGCCGCGATGATCCGCGCAGTGGAAGCCGGCGACCTGGCCACCGCCCGGGACATCCACCGCCGCCTCGTGCCGGTGGTCGATGCGATCATGAACACCTCGCAGGGCGCCATCATGGCCAAGGCCGCGCTCGTGGAGCTCGGCGTCATCCCGTCGGCCTCCGTGCGCCTGCCGCTGGTCGAGTCACCACCGGAGCATCTGGCCACGCTGCGCGAGGGCCTGGCGCGCTCGGGGATCACCCGCTGAACGCCACCTTCCCGACCCCTGAATCGTTCACCCACCGATCCCGCCGGGATCGCCCCAGGAATCGCAGGTCTCGTTGAGTCATCCGCACCCGGAACTGCCCAGCCCACCGACGCTGCCCGAGGGCACCCTGCGGTTCGTCGCCCTCGGAGGCCTGGGCGAGGTGGGGCGCAACATGGCCGTGCTCGAGACCAAGGGCCGGCTGCTCATCATCGACTGTGGCGTGCTCTTCCCCGACGACCACCACCCCGGCATCGACCTCATCTTGCCCGACTTCGCCTATCTGGATGATCGCCTCGGTGACATCGAGGCGATCATCCTCACCCACGGCCACGAGGACCACATCGGGGCGGTGCCCTTCCTGTTGGGTCGCAAACGTGACATCCCGCTGCTGGGCTCGCAGCTGACCCTCGCCCTGGTCGAGGCCAAGCTCAAGGAGCACCGGATCAACCCCTACTCGCTCACCGTGCGCGAGGGGCAGCGAGAGCGGTTGGGGCCTGTCGACGTCGAGTTCGTCGCGGTCAACCACTCGATCCCGGACGCGCTTGCCGTGATGGTGCGCACCGCGGCCGGCACGCTGCTGCACACCGGTGACTTCAAGATGGACCAGCTGCCCCTCGACGGGCGGATCACCGATCTCCGCGCGTTCGCTCGGCTGGGGGAGGAGGGCGTCGACCTCTTCCTCACCGACTCGACCAATGCCGACATCCCCGGCTTCACCCCGCCGGAGCGGGACATCTCCTCGGCCATCGACAAGGTCTTCCGGCACGCGCAGCGGCGGATCATTGTGGCCTGCTTCTCCTCCCACGTGCACCGGGTGCAGCAGGTGCTCGACGCCGCGCACAAGGCCGGGCGTCGGGTCGCCTTCGTCGGTCGTTCCATGGTGCGCAACATGGCCATCGCCGCCGACCTGGGCTATCTGCACGTGCCGCCGGACACCCTCGTGGACCTGCGCCGGCTCGGTGACCTGCCCGACGATCAGGTGGTCCTGGTGAGCACCGGCAGCCAGGGCGAGCCGATGTCGGCGTTGGCGCGGATGGCCAACCGGGACCATCGCATTGAGATCGGCCCGGGCGACACGGTGCTGCTGGCCAGTTCGCTCATCCCCGGCAACGAGAACGCCGTCTATCGGGTCATCAACGGCCTGATGCGTCTGGGCGCCCACGTCGTGCACAAGGGCAACGCCAAGGTGCACGTCTCCGGCCACGCGGCCGCGGGCGAACTCACCTACTGCTACAACATTGTCCGGCCCCGCAACGTGCTGCCGGTGCACGGCGAGTGGCGACACATGTTCGCCAACGGCGAACTGGCGGTCGCCACCGGTATGCCGCGGGAGCGGGTGCTGCTCGCCGAGAACGGTGTCGTCGTCGACCTCCGCGACGGGGTGGCCCAGATCGTCGGCGCGGTGCCCACCGGATATGTCTACGTCGACGGCGCGTCGGTCGGCGGCACGGACGAAGCACTGCTCAAGGACCGGCGCATCCTGCGCGACGAGGGCTTCATCACCTGCATCGTCGTCATCGACGCCGCCACCGGAAAGATCGCCGCCGGCCCGGAGATCACCGCGCGGGGTTTCGCCGAGGACACCGAGATCTTCCAGCAGGTCATCCCGCGGGTCGAGGCCGCGGTCATCGAGGCCACCGCCAACGGGGTGACCGACGAGGGTCAGCTGCAGCAGGTCGTCCGGCGGGCCGTGGGCAGCTGGGTCGGCGGCAAGATCCGCCGTCGCCCGATGATCATCCCGATCGTCATCGAGGCCTGAGCCGGCCCGTCACCAGGGGCGGGCGACCTCCACGTCGCGGGGGTCGACCTCGGGCTGCCAGCCGGCGCTCGTGAGGGTGTACGTCAAAGCGGGCCCGTATGCCGCGAGCCCGGCCACCGCGGCGACCAGCCGCTCGACGTGCTCGGGCCGCACGGCCAGGCCGAGGCTGGCGCGCACCGCCGTGCTCGGCGTCGCGGCATTGGCGTCAGCCGGGTGGTCGGCGCTGCCGTCGTCGAGCAGGCAGTCCACGAGCGGGTGCGCGCAGAACTTGCCGTCGCGCACCCCGATGCCGTGCTCGACGGACAACGCGGTGGACACCAGCGAGGAGTCGAGTCCGGCGACGGTGAAGGCGACGACGCCGACCCGGTCGGAGTCTGCGCCGAAGAGCGAGTGCAGCCGCACCCCGGGGATCGCCTCCAGGCCGCGGCGCAGTCGCTCGGCGAGGTGGTGCTCCCAGCGGGCCAGGTCGTCGCGGTGCTCGGCGAGCACCGCGCACGCGGCGGCCAGGGCGACGGCCCCGATGACGTTGGGGGAGCCGCCTTCGTGGCGGGCCGGTCCGGTGGCCCAGGTGACCCCGTCGCGGGTGACCCGGGCCGTGGCGCCGCCGCCGACGAGGTAGGGCTCGGCAGCGTCGAGCCAGTCGGCCCGGCCGGCGAGCACGCCTGCGCCGTAGGGGGCGTAGAGCTTGTGTCCGGAGAACGCCACGTAGTCGACGCCGGTGGCCGCCAGGTCGACGCCGCGGTGCGGCGCCAACTGGGCGGCGTCGAGGGCCAACCGGGCGCCGTGGCGGCGGGTGACGGCCACCAAGGCCTGGACCGGCCACACCTCGCCGGTGACGTTGGAGGCTCCGGCGACGACCACGAGGGTCTGCGGGGCGTCCGCGGTGACCTGGGCCAGCGTCGCGTCGAGGTCGGCTAGCCCGGCCTCGACGCTGCGCGGCACGGGCAGGGTGACGGTGCGCTCGGCGCCCCACGGCAGCAGGGTCGAGTGGTGCTCGGAGGCGAAGACGACGACCTTGGTGCCTTCGGGCAGGGCCCGACTCAGCAGATTCCACGAGTCGGTCGTCGTGCGGGTGAAGATCACGTGGTCCTCGGGCCGGGCCCCGACGAATGAAGCCACTTCGGCGCGGGCCTGCTCGTAGAAGGCGCTGGTCACCCGGCTGGCAAAACCGTTGCCGCGGTGCACGGAGGAGTAGGTGCGCAGCGCCCGCTCGACGGCCTCGGCGACGACGGTCAGCGCGGGGGTGGAGGCGGCGTGGTCGAGGTTGGCGTAGGTGCGGGGGCCGTGCAGGGTCGGCACCACGAGCCCGTCGGTGCTCGTCGCCGGCAGGCGGGGGGCCAGCGCGGCACGCAACTGCGGGTCGAGCCGGGCGGAGGCGGTGCCCTCCGGAGTGGGGCGATCGAGGCCGAGGGTCGAGACGGGTGCCACGGGGTGCTCCTACGGGTCGGTGGACCCGAGGCGGTGCGGCGGGTCCGCGCTTGCCACCCGCCGATCGGCGGACAGCCCGGTCGTCACCCGGAGCACCCCACCGCGGAGGAGGGTTGCCGACCAGCGAGCCGGGGCTTGACGCTGGCACTCATGACCTGGCCCGAGGGTAAGGGACCGAGCCGGCAGTTGTCCATCAGGTGAGGACAAGGTGCCCGAATGTCGAGACTCCTCCGGCTCGGCCGACCTCGGTCAGCTCTCGGGGAGCCTGGGGAGCAGGTCAGCGACGAAGCTCGACACCGGCATTTCGCCGGACACCGGCCCGCCGTCCAGCCGGCCGTCGGTGCCCAGCAACACCGCCGCGGGGGTGGCGGGCAGTTCGAGGGCCTCGGCGAGGTGACCGTGCGGGTCGGCGAGGGTGCCGGGCGCGGCGCGCTCCGCTCCGTCGAGCCGCTGCACGACATGCACGCTCACCATCGGCGCCAGCTGCTGGGCCCAGCCAGGGGTGAGCGCCAGCGTCCGTTGACATGGCGCACATGCGGGGCTGACGAAAATGAGCAAATGCGGGCCGTGGGATGCCCACTCCCGCAAGAGGATTCGACCTCCCTCCGGGTCGATGAGCACGGCATACGGGATGGCTTGACGCGACCCGCTCGGGGTGTCGGGAGGTGTGGCGTCGGCCGTCGTGGGCCGGCGGGCGCCGGGGGCGAGCAGGCTCACCACGAGCAGCAGGACGAGGCCGGCTCCGCCGAGGCCCGACCAGTCGCGGGAATCGGCGGCGGCCACGAGGGTGGGCACCGAGGCGCCGGTGGACGCGGCATACCAGCTCAGGGCGGCGCAGCCGAGCAGGCAGACGTTGCGCGCGACCGACCACCCCGACAACTCGTGGTCCAGGAAGCGGCCGAAGCACCGGCAACGCACCGCCGCACCAGTGCGCACCGCACGCAGCAGGATCATCAGGTATGCCGCGCAGAGCCCGCAGGCCAGCGTCGCCGCCATCTCGAGCAGTCCGCCCGAGCAGGTGAGCAGGGCGGCAGCCAGACAGATCTCCAGGGCGGCCAGGGCTTCCGGGCCGGGCAGCCGCACCGTCCAGTCGGGCAACCCCAGGGCGCGGAAGCCGTCGGCGGCGGTATGCCGGTCGCGAGCCTTGGCGACGCCGCTGACGGCCAGCACGGCCGCCAGGGCGAGCAACGGGAGCAACAGACCCGGGCCCGACACGGCGAGCATTCTCGCAGTTGTCGGGCCCGGGTCGTGGGTGGGGCGTCAGTCGGTGCTGCGCGGGTCGTCGTCGACGAGCTGCTGGGTGGCGGGCAGCACGGGCATCGGCGTCGGCTGCAGTTGGCGCGCCGGGTCGATGGGGGTCGGGACGAAGACGGGGCCGCCGCCGGAGTCGGCGTGGTGCTCGATGGCCTCCGCGACCGGGTCGTGGGTGTCCGTCATCGTCGAGTAGTCGAACGGGTGTTTCCCGTCGAGGACGTCGTGCACCCGGGCCAGGTCGACGGTGCGGGTCCACTTGCCCACGAGCAGGGTGGCGACCGAGTTGCCGGCGAAATTGGTCAACGCGCGGGCCTCGGACATGAAGCGGTCGATACCGGCGACCACGGCGACGCCGTCGATCATGTCGGGGCGGAAGGACTGGATGCCGCCGGCCAGGGTGGCCAGGCCACCGCCGGTGACCGCTGCGGCGCCCTTGGAGGCGATGATCATGAAGACCAGCAGGCCGGCCTGCTCACCCATGGTCATCGGCACGCCCATGACGTTGGCGATGAACAGCGTCGACATGGTCAGGTAGATGGCGGTGCCGTCGAGGTTGAAGGAGTAGCCGGTGGGGATGACGATGCCGACGGTGGACTTGTCGACGCCGGCATGTGCGAGCTTGGCCATGACGTTCGGCAGTGCCGATTCGGAGGACGAGGTCGCGAGGATGAGCAGGAACTCCCGGCCCAGGTACTTGAAGAGTTTGTAGGCGTTGAGGCCGGTGAAGACCTTGAGGATCAGCCACAGCAGCCCGAAGACGAAGACGATGCAGGTGAGGTAGAAGCCGATCATCAGCTTGCCCAGTTGGGCGATGGCCCCCCAACCGCCGATGCCGACGACGTTCGCGATCGCGCCGAAGGCGCCGAGCGGGGCCAACCACAGGATCATCGACAGGATCCGGAAGACGAGCTTCTGCAGATGGGCGATGCCCTGCAGGATCGGCTCGCCGGCGCGCCCGAGGCGCTGGATCGCGAAGCCGACCAACAGGGCGACGAACAGGCCCTGCAGCACGTTGCCGGCGGTGAGTGCCGAGACGAGCGTCTCGGGGATGATGTGGGCGATGAAGTCGACCATGCCACCGGCGTTCTCGGCGGCCTTGGCGTAGGTCTCACCGGCTCCCTTGGTCACCTTGAGGCCGTCACCGGGGTGGATCAGGTTGCCCACCACCAGTCCGATGCCCAAGGCGAGGGTGGACATCGACAGGAAGTAGGCCAGCGCGATCCCACCGGCCTTCCCGACGGTAGCGGCGGCGCGCACCGAGCCGATACCGAGCACGATCGTGCAGAAGATCACCGGCACGATCATCATCTTGATCAGCGAGATGAACATGGTGCCCAGCGGTTTCATGTTCTTCGCGAAGTCGGTGGCGGTCAACCCCACGATGACCCCGAGCACGACGGCGACGATCACCGCGATGTAGAGGTAGGAGGTACGGTCCCGTTTGGGCTTGCCGGACTCTGCCACGTACGGCTGTTCGGGGATGTGCAAGTGTCCTGATGCCACTGTTCCTCCTGCGACGGTGAAAGAGGGGGCAGTGCTTGACTTCTGCGGTCACGGTATTTGGTCTGACCTTCGGTGACGCAGGGACGGAGGTCCCGAATTCAGACATATGAACGATCGTTCGGTTTTTCGACGCAGGTGTCGGCACCCCCGACACGACGCGGGATCGGCCCAAGCCTCGATGCTGCTGGTGCGCGTGTGGTCCCTGAGTTCAGAGTGACAGTCGCGTAGCCTGCCCTCATGCCTCCACGCCCGTCTCCCGCCGGCGCGCGCACCCGTAGTGCGAACCGGACCTCGGCGCGCCCCGCGCGACCCCCGGCCCGGTCCGGCGCCCGCCCTGCGGGCCGGGCCACCGCTGCTCGGCGCGCCTCTGGTGCCCGGGGCGGGGGCCTGCCGTTGCCGTTGCGGGCGGTCCGTAGCGCCTGGCTGGGCCTGTCGCACGTCGCCGGTGGGGCGGTGCGCCGGGTGGGCGCATCGGCTGCCGAGCTCGAGCCGGAGCACCGGCGCGACGGGTTGGGTTTCGCCCTCATCGGCCTGGCCGTCGTCGTCGCCGCCCGGGAGTGGTGGGGCTTCCACGGGGTCGTCGGCGACGTCGTCCACGCGATCGTCGCCGGCACCTTCGGCCGGATCGGGTATGCCGTGCCGCTCGTCCTGCTGGCCGTCGGCCTCATGCTGCTGCGGGCACCGCAGCACCGCGCGACGACCAACCGGGTGGTGGTCGGCACCCTGGCGTTGACCTTCGCGGCCTGCGGGATCGCGCATCTGGCCGACGGCATCCCGACGCCACCGGCCGGGGCCGAGGGCATGCGCGCCGCCGGCGGCATCCTCGGCTTCCTGGCCAGCAGCCCGGCCGCGGCGGCCGTGTCGTCGGTCGGCGCGCTGGTGCTGCTCCTGCTGCTGGGCTTCTTCGGTGTCCTGGTGATCACCGCGACGCCGGTGCGGATGATCCCCGCCCGGCTCGGCGCGCTGCGTGATCGCCTGCTCGGCCATCACCCCGACTCCGATGCGGCCCCGGGCGCTGGAGCCACGGGCGTTGGAGCCACGGGCAGTGGGGCCACCGGCGATGGGGCCACCGGTGCGGGAGCGCCCGGAGGCAGCGACGCAGGGCCGGCCGGGGCCAAAGGGCGGGGCCGTCGGCGGCGCGGGTCCGACGCCGACCCACTCGTTCAGCCGACCGGCTCGGAGGCCTTCGAGCAGGCCGCCCAGATCATCCCCGATCCCTCGCGTCGCGGCCTGCGGCCGGGCCAGCGTGGCCCGGCCGCCGACCCAGCGACCACGTCCGACGGCCAGGCGACCACGGGGCCGATGCCCGGCCCGCCGCCGCTGTCAGCCGAGGACGCCGCGGCACCCGCCGACGGCCCCTCGAAGAACCGGCGCGACGCGAAGGCGCTCGTGCCGCCCGTGCCGAGCCAGCTGCCGCTGCGCGCCGAGCAACTCGCGTTGGCCGGCGATGTCGCCTACGTGCTGCCCGACCATGCGCTGCTGGCCCCCGGAGCGCCGCACAAGACTCGCTCGGCCGCCAACGATCGGGTCGTCGAGGCACTCACCATCGTCTTCGAGCAGTTCGAGATCGACGCCGCGGTCACCGGCTTCACCAGGGGCCCGACGGTCACCCGCTACGAGGTCGAGCTCGGCCCGGCCACCAAGGTGGAGCGGGTCACCGCCCTCTCCAAGAACATCGCGTATGCCGTGGCCTCGGCCGACGTGCGGATCCTCAGCCCGATCCCGGGCAAGTCGGCCATCGGCATCGAGATTCCCAACACCGATCGGGAGACCGTCTCGCTCGGCGACGTGCTGCGCAGCCAGACCGCCCGCGGCAACGAACACCCCATGGTCATGGGCGTCGGCAAGGACGTCGAAGGCGGCTTCGTCATCGCCAACCTCGCCAAGATGCCGCACCTGCTCGTCGCCGGGGCCACCGGCGCCGGCAAGTCCAGCTTCGTCAACTCGATGATCACCTCCATCCTCATGCGGGCCACGCCCGAGGAGGTGCGGATGATCCTCGTGGACCCCAAACGGGTGGAGCTCACGGCATACGACGGCATCCCGCACCTCATCACCCCGATCATCACCAACCCGAAGAAGGCCGCCGAGGCCCTGCAGTGGGTGGTGCGGGAGATGGACCAGCGCTACGACGACCTGGCCGGCTTCGGGTTCAAGCACATCGACGACTTCAACCGGGCGGTGCGGGCCGGCAAGGTCACTCCGCCGGCGGGATCGCAGCGGGTCCTCATCCCGTATCCCTATCTGCTCGTCATCGTCGACGAGCTGGCCGACCTCATGATGGTGGCGCCGCGCGACGTCGAGGAGTCGATCGTGCGGATCACCCAGCTGGCCCGAGCCGCCGGCATCCACCTCGTGCTGGCCACCCAACGCCCCAGCGTCGACGTCGTCACGGGGCTGATCAAGGCCAACGTGCCCTCCCGGATGGCCTTCGCGACCTCCTCGCTCTCGGACAGCCGGGTCGTGCTCGACCAGCCCGGTGCCGAGAAGCTCGTCGGCCAGGGGGACGCGCTCTTCCTGCCCATGGGCTCCTCCAAACCGGTTCGGGTGCAGGGTGCCTGGGTCACCGAGAGCGAGATCCACGCCGTCGTCAAGGCGGTCACCGAGCAGCTGCAGCCGCAGTACCGCGAGGACGTGACCGTCGCGGCGAGCAGTAGCAAGCAGATCGACGACGACATCGGCGATGACCTCGACCTGTTGGTGCAGGCCACCGAACTCGTCGTCACGACGCAATTCGGGTCCACGTCGATGCTGCAGCGCAAGCTGCGTGTCGGTTTCGCCAAGGCGGGGCGTCTGATGGACCTCATGGAGACCCGTGGCATCGTCGGGCCGTCGGAGGGCAGCAAGGCCCGCGAGGTGCTCGTCAAACCCGATGACCTCGGCGCGACCCTCGCGCTGCTGCGTGGCGATGACCCGCCGGACGAGGAGTCCGCTCGGCTGGATCCCGCTCCGGGATCCGGCGGTCCGGGTCAGCCCGGTATGCCGCCCGACCCCGACCCGCGCGACTCGGCATACGAGGCGGATTCGGACGAGGACGCGTGGGCGCTCACCGGCCGTGACTGACCGCTGACCAGCGCGTGGTGGGCAACCGGCCTTGCGGGGGGCGCGCAGGGTCGACGGGCGCCTTTGCGGGGATCGGCCGATGGTGCCGGAAGATCTCCCGAGGAATGACCGAGATCACATTCTGGTAACAGTCGGCGCCGGGTACCCCACCTGACCAGGGGAAGGTCTTGACTTGCCCTGGCCGCCGACCGGGCGTGCCAACGCGCGGGGGCGTCCTGGTCCTCGCGGCGTTCCTTCGGGGAAAGGAACCGGTTTGAGGATCTCACCACGCCACCGGACGGCCCAGGCCACGAGCCTGCTCGCCGTCGCCGGATTGGCTCTGATCGGCACCGTGACCGCACCAGCGGCCGCGGCAGCCCCCGCCGTGGCACGCTCCGACCAGGGGCCGGCCGCGCTCGGCGACCAGGCCGACCGCGCGGCGGCGCGGTCCGGCTCGAGCGACAATCTGCGTAACCCGCTCGCGGAGAAGCGCAGCGCCCTGAAACAGTCCGCGATGCAGCGCCGGCTCAAGGGCGACCCAGGCATGCAGGGCAAGGTCGGCAAGATCGCCCCCGGCCAATACGTCGAACTCCAGCGCCAGGCCGACGACCCGGTCTTCGTGCTGCTCGTCGAGTTCGGCAACGAGCAGTACCCGAACCCGCTGTTCCAGGGGCCCCCGGCGGATGGCAGTACCACGGATGTCACCGGCCCGATGCACAACGAGATCCCGCAGCCGGATCGCTCGGTGGACAACTCCACGCTCTGGAAGGCCGACTACAACCCGGCCCACTACCAGGACATGTACTTCAACCGGATGGCGAAGTACTACCAGACCCAGTCCTCGGGTCGGTACAGCGTGCACGGTGACGTCAACGGCTGGGTCAAGGTGCCCTTCAACGAGGCCCTCTACGGTCGCAACTACTGCGGCGGCATCGTGTGCAACACGAGCAAGGCCCTGGTGCGTGACGCGATGGCGATGTGGGTGCAGCAGCAGATCGCCGGGGGGAAGACGACCGCGCAGATCGCCGACTACCTCAAGCAGTACGACGTCTGGGATCGCTACGACCTCGACGGTGACGGCAACTTCAACGAGCCCGACGGCTTCATCGACCACATGCAGATCGTGCACGCCGGTGGCGACGAGGCGGCCGGCGACCCGAACCAGGGCACCGACGCGATCTGGAGCCACCGCTGGTACGCCAACCTGCAGGCCGGGGGCCCCAGTGGCCTGGTCGGCTTCAACGCGGGGTCCAACGGCGGGCTGGTGACCAGCGCACTGGTGCCGAACAACCCGGTCGGGATGTGGGTCGGCGACTACACGATCCAGCCCGAGAACGGTGGCCTGGGCGTCTTCACCCACGAGTACGGCCACGACCTCGGTCTGCCGGACCTCTACGACACCTCCGGCAACACCGGCGGGGCCGAGAACAGCACGGCCTTCTGGACGCTGATGTCCTCCGGCGCCAACATCGGCAACGGGTCGGTCAACGGCATCGGTGATTCCCCGACCGACCTGTCGGCGTGGGAGCTGTTGCAACTGGGCTGGCTGGCCCCACAGGGCGGTTCGGGCCCCTACTACGAGGTGGCCCGAGCGGGGCAGACCTCGCGACACAAGCTCGGCCCGAACGTGCCGGCCACCAGGAGCCCGCAGGCCGTGTTCGTCGTGCTGCCGGACAAGAAGGTCACCGTCGACCTCGGCCCCACCGCGGCGGGCAGCCAGATGTTCTGGTCGACCAAGGGCGATGACCTCAACACGTCGATGACCAAGACCGGCATCACGGGCACCGCACTCACGGCCAAGGTCAAGTACGACATCGAGGACACCTACGACTACGCGTTCCTGGAGGCCAGCGCCGACGGCACGACCTGGACGCCGGTCCCCAACAACCTCTCCGATCCCGCGTCCCGGGACCAGAGCGGCTACAACGTCAGCGGGGCCGGTCTGACCGGCACCACGGGCGGCTTCCCCGGGGCCTGGGTCGACCTCAGCGCCACCCTGCCGGCCGGCACGACGGCGATCCGGTTCCGCTACCAGAGCGACGGTGGCGTGGCCCAGCAGGGCTTCTTCGTCGACGAGGTCGCCGTCGGTGGCACGCTCATCGGCACGGCCGAGACCGACGAGGGCTGGACCTTCGACGGTTTCGTGCGCACCGGGGCCACGGCAGTGGACTCGTACTTCAACGCCTACGTCCTGGAGAACCGCCAGTACGACGGCTACGACGCGAGCCTGCGCACGGCATACAACTTCGGGTTCCTGGACAGCCGGCCGGACTGGGTGGAGACCTACCCGTACCAGCCGGGCCTGCTCATCTGGTACTGGGACAGCTCGTACACCGACAACAACGTCGGTGACCACCCGGGTGCCGGGCTGGTGCTCCCCGTGGATGCCCACCCGACGTTCTGGCACTACGCCGACGGTCAGTTGATGCGTCCGCGCCTGCTGGCCTACGACGCCACCTTCGGGGTCAAGGCCACCACGGCGATCACGGTGCACAAGAACAGCCAGGCCTCGACGATCCCGTCGCAGCCGGCCGTGTCCCGCTTCGACGACACGAAGGACTGGTGGTTCGACAGCGACCAGCACGCCGCCACTGGCTCGCATGACGGGCGTTACCAGCCCGGCTGGGTCGGGGTGCAGGTGCCCAAGACCGGCACGACGGTCACCGTCAACGGTGTCGTCGCCGGCGGCGGACACCTCAACATCACCGTCGCACCCAAGTGATGCGCCAGTGTTTGCAGCAGTGAGGTTTGCGGCAGTGCGGTTTGCCGCAGCGAGCTGAGCACGTCGACACCCGCAGGCCCCCGGCACCCGCCGGGGGCCTGCGGCCGTCCCGGCCGGTCGGCGCGGCGCGGTCGATCGAGGACGAACTAGAGTGCAGCCATGACGCAGGGGACGGGTCGCTCGGTGGCGATCGTCACCCTGGGGTGCAGCCGCAACGAGGTCGATTCCGACGAGTTGGCCGGCCGGTTGGCCGCCGCGGGGTGGCGCCTCGTCGAGGATCCCGCCGCGGCCGACGTGGCCGTCGTCAACACCTGCGGCTTCGTCGACTCCGCGAAGAAGGACTCCATCGACGCGCTGCTGGAGGCCGCCGACCTCAAGGACGGTCGCGGCCCGACCCGCGCCGTGGTGGCCGTCGGGTGCCTGGCCGAACGCTACGGCCACGAGCTGGCCCAACAGTTGCCCGAGGCCGACGCGGTGCTCGGTTTCGACTCGTATGCCGCGCTGTCCGACCACCTGGACACCCTCCTGTCCGGTGGTCGGGTGCCCTCGCACACGCCCGCCGACCGGCGCCGGCTGCTGCCGCGCACCCCGGCGGCCCGGCCGGCGGCGGGGGCCCAGGTGGCCGTCCCCGGCCACTCGCCGATCGGCGCCGGTGACCGGCCCGTCGGCACGGGGGGCGGGCTCGCGGCATACCGGCCCGAGCCCGGCAGCGACCGCCCCGCCCCGCCGGCCCGGGTCCTGCTGCACCGCCGCCCGTGGGCACCGCTGAAGATCGCCAGCGGCTGTGACCGGCGCTGCGCCTTCTGCGCCATCCCGGCCTTCCGTGGGGCGTTCCTGTCCCGCCCGGCCGCGGACCTGATCGCCGAGGCGCGCTGGCTCGCCGAGCAGGGGGTGCGCGAGCTGCTGCTGGTCAGCGAGAACTCCACCTCCTACGGCAAGGACCGCGGCGAACTCACCGCCCTGGAGTCGCTGCTGCCGGGCCTGGCCGCCGTCGAGGGCATCGACTGGGTGCGGGTGTCCTACCTGCAGCCGGCCGAGATCCGCCCCGGGCTGCTGGAGGTGATGGCCCAGACCCCGGGCGTCGTCCCGTACTACGACATCTCCTTCCAGCACGCGGCGCCCGCTCTGCTGCGGCGGATGCGTCGCTTCGGCGGCACCGACGCCTTCCTGGACCTGCTGGCCCGGATCCGGTCGGCGACCCCGACCGCGGGGGTGCGCAGCAATGTCATCGTGGGCTTCCCCGGCGAGACCGAGGCCGAGCTGGGGCAGTTGGAGCTGTTCCTCGCGATGGCCCGGCTCGATGTCGTCGGCGTCTTCGGCTACTCCGACGAGGAGGGCACCGAGGCTCACGAGCTGCCCGGCAAGCTCTCCGACGAGGAGATCGCCGCGCGGGTGGCTCGGGTCACCGACCTCGTCGAACAGCTCACCGCGCAACGGGCCGAGGACCGAGTGGGGGAGCGGGTCGAGGTGCTCGTCGAGGAGGTCGGCGGAGAGGTCGGCGGGGAAGTCGGCCGAGATGTCGGCGGGGAGATGGCCGAGGCGGGCAGTGCCGTCGGGCGGGTGGCCACCCAGGGCCCCGAGGTCGACGGCACCACCGTGCTCGCGCCGCCGCAGCGTGGGTCCGGCGGGGCCGGTGCGGTCGGGTGGTCGGTGGGCCAGTTCGTGCCGGCTCGGATCACCGGTTCCGACGGCGTCGATCTGCTGGCCGAGGCGGTCCCGCGGTGACACCGGTACCCCGTGAGCCGATGGCGGTCCCGGCCCACGACGTCAGCCCGTGGAACGTGCCGAACGCCCTCACCCTCGGGCGGATCCTGCTCGTGCCGGTCTTCGGCGCGCTGCTGCTCACCGCCGGCGGCGCCACCGCCGCTTATCGGTATGCCGCGCTCGGGGTCTTTCTCGCGGCGATGGCCACCGATCGTCTCGACGGCGAGCTGGCCCGACGCCATTCGCTCATCACGAACGTCGGCAAGATCCTCGACCCGATCGCCGACAAGGCCCTGCTCGGCATGGCCTTCGTCGGGCTCTCCCTCATCGACCTGGTGCCCTGGTGGGTCACCGTGGTGGTGCTCGTGCGGGAAGTCGGGATCACCGCCGTCCGGTTCGTCGTGATCCGTCACGGGGTCATTCCCGCGGGTCGCGGTGGCAAGCTCAAGACGCTGCTGCAGACCATCGCCGTGACACTGCTCCTGCTGCCACATTGGCAGCTCCCGGCGCCCCAGGCCTGGCGCCTGTGCGCCGATCTCGCCCTTGGGGCCGCGGTGCTCATGACCGTGGCCTCCGGAGTCGACTACCTGCTCCAAGCGCATCGGCTGCGCAGCACGAGCCCCCGGGCCAGGGCCCGCGAGGCCCAGAAGGAGACCCCATGAACGCCAGTGCACCCGGCTCGGCACGCGAACGTCTGGTGGCCGACCTCCTCGACCGATTGGCAGCCCGCGGGCACACGGTGGGTTGTGCCGAGTCGTTGACCGGGGGGTTGCTCGTCGCCGCGCTGATCGACGCGCCCGGGGCATCCCGCGCGGTCCGCGGTGGGGTCGTGTCCTATGCACCGGACGTGAAGACCCAGCTGTTGGGGGTCGACCCGGCGCTCGTCGCGGAGCGGGGCACGGTCGATCCGCAGGTGGCGCTGGCCATGGCTCGTGCCGTATGCCGCGTCCTGGGCACCGACTGGGGGCTGGCCACGACCGGTGTCGCCGGACCGGACCCGTTGGACAGCAAGGCCCCCGGCACGGCATACGTCGCCCTGGCCCGCCCCGGTCGGGGCACCCGAGTGCGCTGGCTACGGGTCAGCGGTGATCGGGCCGCCGTCCGCGCGGCCGCGGTCGACGCGGCCCTCGACATGTTCGCCGCGGCACTGTCCAGCCCCACCGAGCCGAGCCGGCACCGGGTGGGCTGACCGTCAACGTCGGCGCCCCCGCGCCCGAGCCCGGCCCGCGCGCCACGCCGGGCACAGTGGGGGCCCCTCGTGCGTTGTCCTTCGAACCGGCTAGGCTGACCACTCTGCAGAAGGAGGGCACGATGGCGTTGATGCGTCGCGAGCTCGGTGACGTGCTGCGTCGGGAGCGGCAGAGGCAACAGCGCACGTTGCGTCAGGTCTGCGCCACGGCCTCCGTGTCACCCGGCTACCTCAGCGAGATCGAGCGTGGCGAGAAGGAAGCGTCCTCGGAGTTGCTCAAGTCGATCTGTGACGCCCTCGGGGTGCGCTTGTCGCACGTGCTGCTCCAGGTCGCGCACCGGGTCGCCCACACCGAAGACACCACGGAGCTGGCCGCCCCGGTCGCCCTGCCGGTGACGCACGAGCGTCAGGTGCCGCAGGTCTCCGTCTCCGCTGCCTGACACCGCCGACTCGATCAGGCTCCCAGCGGGCGTTGTGGCCGGCCATCGTCGGTCTGGCCCAGCCCGCCCTGACAGGACGGGCAGTAGAACATCGTGCGCTCCTGGCCCGGCGGACCGATCGGCGCCACCCGCACCGTGCTGCCGCACCGTCGGCAGGGCCGCCCGGATCGTCCGTGCACGTAGGTCGTCTCGCCGCGAGCCCGGCTGCCGGTCGTCGACTGCACCGCCTGGCGGCAGCCCGCCACGAGCAGCCGTCGGGCCCGCTCGACGATCATGGTCAGCTGTTCGGGGGAGAGCTCGGACACCGCGGTCCACGGGCCGACGCGCTGCAGGAAGAGCGTCTCGGCGGCATACATGGTGCCGATGCCGGCGAGGTTGCGCTGGTCCAGCAGCGCCGCGCCGAGCGTGCTGCCACGGGCGATGAGGCGCTGCACGGCCAGTGGTGTCGACCAGTCGGCACCGAGCAGGTCCGGGCCGAGGTGGCCGACGACGGCGGCCTCGTCGGCGGTCGCGACGACGTCGAGCATCCCCAGACGTAGCCCCAGGGCGGTCCACAGCCGCCCGCCGAGCACGGCCCGCAGCTGTCGATCGGCCAGCGTGCGCGCGTCCAAGCGGGCGGACCCGACGATCCGCCACTGCCCCTCCATCCGCAGATGGCTGTGCACGGTCAGCCCGGAATCCAACCGGTGCAGCAGGTGCTTGCCTCGGGACACGACCGCTTCGGTGCGCATACCCCGCAGCTCGACGGTCGCCAGCGAGGGCCAGCGCAGGTCGGCGACGGTCAGCACCTGCCCGGCCAGCGCCTCGTGCAACCGTGCCGCGGTGCGAAAGACGGTGTCACCCTCGGGCATCAGAGGCCGCGGTCTTCATCGGCGCAAGCGCAGGCCACGGGGCGTCCAGTGGAACCCGGCGTCGGCCAGCGCGGCGATCAGCGGGTGGGTCGAACCCAGCACTGGGGTGCCGTCGGACCGCTCGACGGTGAGCCGGCCCAGCGCCCCGGAACGCACGGCGGCGGCCAGCGACTGGGCCGCGGGGCCGAGCGCCTCGGGCTGCTCGCTCCACGTGAGCAGGGTGCGCCCGCCTCGCTCGACGTAGAGCACCAAGGCGCCGTCGACGAGCACGACGAGGGCGCCGGCCTTGCGCCCGGGCTGATGACCGCGGCTCGCCGCGCCGCCTCTGCCTGCCTCGGCCTCGGTCGACCGCGCGCCGGGCGCCGTCGCGGACTGTGCCGCGGAGCCCGGCGAGGCCGGCCGGCCCGGCCACGGAAGGGCGGCGCCATAGGGGTTGGCCGGGTCGGCCGCGGCGAGCACGAGGGCCGCGCCGGCTGACCCCGGCCGCTGATCCGCGCCGGCCCCGGCGCGCAGCCGGTCGACCGCGCCGGTGCTCGCGAACTGGGCGGCGCCGAGTCCTTCGACGAAGTAGCCGCGGCGCACCCGGCCGGCCGCCTCCGCATCGGCGAGCACTCGGTAGATGCGGGCGAAGCCCCCGGGCACGTCCTCGGCGGTAACGCTGCCGCGGGTCAACACGCCGTAGCGATCCAGCAATACCTCCGCGGCGGCGACTGCCGACGTTGTCGGATCGGTGACGATGGCCGGCGTCAGGGACCACCGACCCACGACATCTGCCGGTATGCCGCGGCGGCGCAGGTCGGCGGCGGCGCCCAGCTGGGCCGTCGGGTCGGCAGCCAGCCCGGCGAACCGGCGCCGGCCCGCGGCATACCGACCCCGCGGGGTGGCCTGGGTGCGGGCGCGATGGCTGGTGCGCCCCCCGACCAGTCGGCCGCGCAGCGGCGCGAAGGTGTCACCGGTGACCCGTCCGGACCAGGTGAGCTCCCAGAGTGCGTCGCGCAGCTGCCGGTCGGTGGCCGGTTCGGCCACCCGCAGCGCGACGGCGCGGGCGATGTCGACGAAGAAGTGCCCGCCGCCACCGCCGAGTAGCTCGAGCACCGCCGCGTGGACCGGCCCCTGCTCCAGCGGCAGCGGCGGGCCGAGAGTGAGCGGTGCACCGTCGGCGACATGCAGGGACACCCACCCGTCGTCGCCGGCGAGGGCACCATGCCCACGCCAGGTCACCTCGCCGGCCGCGAGCAGTTCGTCGAGCTGCGCCGGGTGGTAGTCGCGGACCCGAGCCGGCAGGACGAGTGTCTCGACGGCGCTGGCCGGCAGGACCGCACCGCTGAGCTGCTCGACCACGCGCAGCACCGCGTCGGTGCCGTGCCAACCGGAGTCGACGCCCTGCCAGGCGGGGATGAAGCGGGCCAGCTCGATCGGCGCGACCGGCTCGATCTCGGCGCGCAGGGCAGCCACCGACCGACGCCGGATGAGGCGCAGCACGGCGGCGTCGCAGTAGTCCAGGCCTGTTCGTCCAGGCCCACCGTCGGCGACCCCGGCCACGCCGGTCGGGCGCAGTTCCCCTTCGACGACCCGGCCGGCGCCGACGAGCCGGCGCAGTGCGTCGCGCACCGGGGCCGGCCCCACCCCGAGCCAGGCGGCCGCCTCGGCGGGAGTGAACGGGCCGTGGCCCCGGGCGTATCGGGCCACGAGGTCACCCAGCGGATCGGCGTGCAGGGCCAGGAAGGTCTCCGGCACTCCCACGGGCAGGCCGACGCCGAGCGCGTCGCGCAACCGGCCGGCGTCCTCGACCGCGGCCCAGCGCAACGCCCCTCCGATGCGCACGCCGATGATCCGGCGGGCGTCCTGCAGTTGCTGCACCCAGGCGCCGACCACTGCGGCATCGGCGTCACGGACCCGCGCCACGAGCTCGTCGAGGCTCAGCGGCCCGAGCATCCGCACGACGTCGGCGAGGTCTTCGACGTCGCGGGCCGCCCGGCTGGGCGTCAGCCGCTGCAACTCCGCCTCGGTGCGGGCGATGGCAAGCGGATCGAGCAGGTCACGCAGGGACAGGCCCTCCGCCCCGCCGAGCAACTCGGCCAACAGGGTCGGGTCGAGGGTGAGGGCGGCGGCCCGCCGCTCGGCCAGCGGAGAATCACCCTCGTAGAGATATTGGGCGACGTAGCCGAACAGCAACGAGCGGGCGAATGGCGATGGCGTGGCCGTCTGCACGGAGACGACCCCTACCTCGCGGGCTCGCACCCGAGCGAGCAACTGCACCAGGCCCGGCACGTCGAAGACGTCCTGGAGGCATTCGCGGACCGCTTCCAGGACGATCGGGAACGCCGGGTAGCGGCTGGCCACCTCCAGCAGGGCGGCCGAGCGCTGCCGCTGCTGCCACAACGGTTGGCGGCGATCCGGGCGGCGGCGCGGCAACAGCAGGGCGCGAGCGGCGCATTCGCGGAATCGGCCGGCGAAGAGCGCCGAGCCACCCACCTGGGCCGTGACGAGCTGCCCGATCTCCTCCGGGTCGGGCAGCACGAGCTCGACGATGAGCGCATCGAGGTCGCCGTCACCGGAGTGCCCGCCGGGCCCCAGGCCGGCCGACCCGTCGCTGCCGTCGAGCTCGAGATCGGGCAGCCGGAAGACCAGCCCGTCGTCGGCGTGCATGGCCTGGATGTCGACGCCGAAGCGCTCGCGCATCCGCGCCGCGACGGCCAGCGCCCACGGCGCATGCACCTGCGCGCCGTAGGGGGAGTGCACGACGATGCGCCAGTCGCCGAGCTCGTCGCGGAAGCGCTCCACGACGAGCGTGCGGTCCGTCGGCAGCTGGCGGATGGCCTCGCGCTGCTCCTGGAGATACGCCAGCAGATTGTCGGTCGCCCATTCGTCCAGCCCGGCGCGCTGCACCCGTTCTCGGGCTCGGGACGCGTGCAGGGCGGCGACCTCGCGCACGAACGCCCCGACCGCCTCGCCGAGCTCAGGGGGCCGCCCGATCGTGTCGCCCTTCCAGAACGGCAGCCGGGCCGCCTGGCCCGGCGCCGGCGTGACGAGCACCCGGTCGTGGGTGATGTCCTCGATCCGCCAGGTCGAGGTGCCCAGCGTGAAGACGTCACCCACCCGCGACTCGTAGACCATCTCCTCGTCGAGCTCCCCGACCCGCCGGCCCGGCCCGTCGCCGCTGGCGAGGAACACGGCATACAGACCCCGGTCGGGGATCGTGCCCCCGGAGGTGACCGCCAGCCGCTGGGCGCCGCGGCGCCCGCTGAGGGTGCCGGTGAGCCGGTCCCAGACGAGTCGCGGGCGCAGCTCGGCGAATTCGTCGGAGGGATACCGGCCGCTGAGCATGTCGAGCACCGACTCCAGGACCAGTCGGGACAGTCCGGCGAAGGGAGCGGCGCGGCGCACCAGCCGTTCCAGGTCGTCGACCGCCCAGTCATCGAGGGCGCACATGGCGACGATCTGCTGGGCCAGCACGTCCAGCGGGTTGGCGGGCACCCGCAGCGCCTCGATCTGCCCGGCCCGCATCCGCTCGACGACGACGGCGGTCTGCACGAGGTCGCCACGGAACTTGGGGAAGAACACACCTCGGGAGACCGCGCCGACCTGATGACCCGCGCGACCCACCCGTTGTAGCCCGCTGGCGACCGTCGGGGGCGACTCGACCTGCACGACCAGGTCGATGGCACCCATGTCGATGCCCAGCTCCAGGCTGCTCGTGGCGACGACCGCGGGCAACCGCCCCGCCTTGAGCTCCTCCTCGACGAGGGCCCGGGATTCCTTGCTCACCGATCCGTGGTGGGCCCGGGCGAGGATCGCCGGCGCGCCTCGGGCCACCCCGGACTGCGCGATGATCTGCGCCGGCAGGCCGCCGGGCACCTGCGTGTGCCGCGGCGCCGGCGGCGCCTCGGTATGCCGCGGGGCGGCCTCCTCGTGCCGCTCGGCCCAGATCTCGTTGAGGCGGTTGGTGAGGCGCTCGGCCAACCGTCGGGAGTTGGCGAAGACGAGGGTGGCCCGGTGTGCCGCGACCAGGTCGACGAGTTGCTCCTCGACGTGCGGCCAGATCGAGCTGCGCGGTGGCTCGCCGGCCGCCGGCCCGGACAGATCGCCGGTCGGCTGACCCAAGGCCCCGAGGTCGGGCACCGGCACCCGCACTTGCAGCTCCCAGTGCTTGTCCGCCGGTGGCGCGACGACCTCGACCGGTCGGCCACCGGCGAGGAAGCGGGCGACCTCGTCGATCGGGCGCACCGTGGCGGACAACCCGATCCGTTGTGCGGGCTGGGGCAACAGGGCGTCCAGTCGCTCCAGGCTGAGTGCCAGATGCGCGCCGCGTTTGCTGCCGGCGACGGCATGCACCTCGTCGAGGATGACCGTCTCGACGCCCGCGAGGGTCTCCCGCGCGGCCGAGGTGAGCATCAGGTAGAGCGACTCCGGGGTCGTGATGAGGATGTCCGGCGGGGTCTTGGCCAAGGCCCGGCGTTGTGGTGCCGGCGTGTCACCGGAGCGCACCCCCACGACAACCGGCTCGACGGCGACCCCGAGGCGGGCTGCGGCGTGGCCGATGCCGACCAGCGGTGAGCGCAGGTTGCGCTCGACATCGACACCCAGCGCCTTGAGCGGCGAGATGTAGAGCACCCGACAGCGGCGCGCGGCCTGCGGCGGTGGGCTGGTGAGCAGCCGGTCCAGCGCCCAGAGGAAGGCGGCCAGGGTCTTGCCCGACCCGGTCGGGGCGACGACGAGGGTATGCCGCCCGGAGCCGATCGCCGACCAGGCGCCGCGTTGCGCGGGGGTCGGCTCGTGGAACGCCCCGGTGAACCATGCCGACGTGGCCGCCGAGAACCCGATCGGCCCGCTACGACCCGGCTCACGCTGGGCCGGGCCCGGGTTGCCCAGGTGCGGTTCGCCCACGCCCGGTTCGCTGCCCGCGGGGGCCTGCTGCTTGTCGCTCATGTCGGGTCCACCATGCCACGAGCCACCGACACCGGGTGGTGCCGATGGCTCGTGGCGGTTTTGTCGTAGTGCTCGGTCAGTTGGCGACGAGGCGGATCGTGAACGCGCCTTCACCCGGGGCGGTCACCCGGCTGGAGATGCCCACCGCACGGATGCCCTTGAGGGCTTCCTTGTACTCGTTGGAGTTGCTCATCTGATCCAGGTACTGCCCTTCGAGCGGGTCCAGGTGCACGTACACGACGAAGTGCGACTTGTCGTCCGGCACGGCGAGTCGATAGGCCTCGTCCTGACCGAGGGTGCCGGCCTGGCTCAGCTTGGCGATGTACTCCTGGGAGGTCGCGATGTAGACCGAGTTACCGTCCTGACGGGTGGCCACCTGGCTGTCCATGCCGGAGTCGCTCAGCAACGCGTCGAGCACCGACTTGGCCTTCGTGCCGTCCTTGGCGACCGTCTTGGCACCGACCGTCGGTCCGGCGCTGCCCATCTTCGTGAAGTCCTGCGCGGGAGCGGCGAGGGTGAGGCTGTCGCCGAAGAGGTTCGTGAGGTCATCGGGCAACTTGAGGCCCGACTTGCGCTCGACATCGGCAATATCCTTGGGGCCCAGGGACTTGGCGATGTCGGCCCATGACTTGGCGATGATGTCACCGGCGGAGCCGATGCCCACCGCGATCGCGGTGTCCGCCGGCAGCGTGCCAACCTGCGCCGGCGCCGGGGTGATGCCTGTGTCCTTGCCGCCCCGGAGGATCCCGGCGAGCTCGAGATAGTTCGCGTCCATCCGCACGGCCGCCAGGGCCCGGCCCTGCACGGCGTCCTTGGGCAGGCTGGCTGCCGACGTGGGGCTGGCCGACTTCGCGGCGTCCATGAGGGAACTCTTGCTGATCGCGGTCAGATCCATCCACATCGAGGCGATGCCTTGGTCGCCGAGGGCGGCGACGTCGCCGACGTAGTCCTTGTTCGTGGCCAGCGATCCCTTGTCGAGCTCGGCGAGGATCGTGCTGGTGTCCTTCTTGCTCGTGAAGAGCAGGAAGCCACTGCGCGGGGTGACGTCGGTGTCGGAGTTGCTCGACTTCTTCGCGAGCATCGACGTGGCCCACTCCTTGGCCTTGGCCTCGTCGGTGACCGCGAGGGCGAACAGGGCCGGCGGCTGCTTCTTGGTGTCCGTCGAGGACAACACGGCGAACGCGGCCCGGTTGCCGAGCCACGGTTTGATGTCGTTGGCGAAGTTGACGCTCTTGAGGTCCTTGTCCTGCGCGGCGATCTTGTTCCAGATCGCCTCCCGGATGTCAGCGGACCCGCTCTGGACGTCCTTCACCGCAGGGATCTTGGACAACAAGCGCATCGCGGCGATCTTCTGGCCGGCCGATGGGTCGAGGTCCACTCGGGTGTAGACGATGGCGGACGCCGGGATGACGCTGTCGGGCTGAGCCCCGGAGGCGGCGAGCTTCTGATATGCGAACACGCCGCCGCCACCGAGCACCGCGACGGCGCCGACGGCGACCGCGGCGAGGATCGCCGGCTTCGTACGGGCCTTGGGAGCGGGGGGCATCGGCGTTCCGCCGGGGCCGTACGGCTGCCCGTATGCCGGGGGTTGCTGTCCGTAGGTGGGCTGCTGTTGCCCGTATGCGGGGGGTTGCTGTCCGTAGGTGGGGGGCTGTTGCCCGTATGCCGGGGGTTGTTGCCCGTATGCCGGGGGTTGTTGCCCGTATGCCGGGGGCTGCTGCCCGTATGCCGGGGGCTGCTGCCCGTATGCCGGGGGCTGCTGCCCGTATGCCGGGGGCTGCTGCCCGTATGCCGGGGGCTGTTGCCCGTAGGTGGGTTGCTGTTGCCCGTACGCCGGCTCCGGAGGTGGACCGTAGGGACTCTGACCGAATGGGTTGGGCGGCGTGTTGGACATGACGTGTCTACCCCTGTGTGTTGAGAGCGTTCGTCGATGCTAGGTCATCTCGACTGTCGACGAATCGGCCGACCGGCCGGTTCCGGATCACGGGTGTGTCACGCCCGTGGGACAGCAGACGGGCCTGAGCTGGGGCGGCATCCGCGCTGACCCGCCCGCAGTGGCACACTCGGCCGGTGCGCCACAGCAGACTCGCGACACTGCTCGACGACGAATTCGGCGCGGCCCATGCCGCGACCATTCGTCAGGACCACGTGCTGGTCGCCCTCGGCGGCCTGACCGCGGATCAGGCGCTGCGGCGCGGCATATCACCACGGGTGGTCTGGGAGGCGATCTGCGTCGACTTCGACGTGCCACCGCAGCGTCGCCTCGGCCGCGACCGACCCGATGCCCGACCATCCCCGGATTGACCTGCCTGGTCGAGCTCACTCCTCGTCGGTGCGGTCCTCGCGCGGCACGAAGTGCTCGCCGGTGCGCCCGACGTAGACCTGGCGGGGGCGGTAGATCCGCGACTTCGGGTTGTCGTGGATCTCCTTCCAGTTGGCGATCCAGCCGGGCATGCGACCGATGGCGAACATCACCGTGAACATGTCCAGCGGGATGCCGATGGCCCGCAGGATGATCCCGGAGTAGAAGTCGACGTTGGGGTAGAGCTTGCGCTCGACGAAGTAGGGGTCGGACAACGCCGAGTCGGCCAGCTCGACGGCCAGATCCAGCAACGGGTCGTGGGTGTCCATGTGCTCGAGCAGGTCGTCGGCGGCGGCCTTGAGGATCTTCGAACGGGGGTCGAAGTTGCGGTAGACCCGGTGGCCGAAGCCCATGAGCTTGACCTTGGAGTCCTTGTCCTTGACCTTCGCGACGTACTCGCTGACCGGCATACCGGAATCGCGCAGGTATTGCAGCATCTCGATCACCGCGACATTGGCGCCGCCGTGCAGCGGCCCCCACAGTGCGCAGACACCGGCCGCGCACGAGGCGTACATGTTGGCCTGACTGGAGGCCACCATCCGGACCGTCGAGGTCGAGCAGTTCTGCTCGTGGTCGGCGTGCAAGGCGAGGAAGAGGTTGAGCGCGCGGACCGCCTCCGGGCTGGGCTCGTGCTCCTTGTAGGGCACCGAGAACATCATGTGCAGGAAGTTCTCGACGTACTTGAGGTCGTAGCGCGGGTAGACGATCGGCTCGCCGATCGAGGCCTTGTATGCCGCCGCCGCGATCGTGCGGACCTTGGAGATGAGCCGGGCCGCGGCGACCTCGGTGGCGACCTGGTCGTCGATGACCTCGGGCTCGTGGGTCGACAGGGCGTTGATCATCGCCGAGAGGATCGCCATCGGGTTGCCGTGCGCCGGGAAGCCGTCGAAGTGCTTGTACATCGTCTCGTCGAGTCGGCTGTTGTCGGTCAGCAGCACCGAGAACCGGTTGCGCTCCTCGATCGTGGGCAGGTGACCGAAGATGACCAGCCAGGCGGTCTCGACGAAGGAGGAGTTGCCGGCGATCTCCTCGATGGGGATGCCCCGGTAACGCAGGATGCCCTTGTCACCGTCGATGTAGGTGACCGCCGACGTGCACGAGCCGGTGTTGCCGTAGCCGTCGTCGAGGGTGATGTAACCGGTCTGGGCGCGCAGCTGGCTGATGTCGATGGCCAGCTCCTTCTCGCTGCCCTCGATCACCGGCAGTTCGTAGGTCTTGCCGTCGAGCTCCAGCTTGGCCGTGCGGGACACCGTGTGCCTCCAGTCGTCGTCGATCCGGTCCTCGCATCGTAGCCACCCGCTCCGACATCGCGACTAGCCTGGCCGGGTGCCAGCGCTCATCGAGGCCACCGGGCTGACGAAACTCTTCGGCGACCGAGCGGCGGTCGATGGGGTCGAGTTCACCGTTCGTGCAGGTGAGGCGTTCGGTTTCCTCGGGCCCAATGGGGCCGGCAAGTCCTCGACGATGCGCATGATCGCGGCGGTCTCCCCGCCCACCGCGGGGTTCCTGCGGATCTTCGGTCTGGACCCGGCGACCCACGGCCCGGACATCCGGGCCGGGTTGGGGGTGGTGCCGCAGCAGGACACCCTCGACGAGGAGTTGACCGTCGAGGAGAACCTCTGGATCTACGGACGCTACTTCGGTATGCCGCGGGCCCAGTGCCGCCGCCGGGCCGCCGAGCTGCTCGACTTCGCCCAACTCACCGAGCGGGCCCGCGACCGGGTCGAGCCGCTCTCCGGTGGGATGAAGCGGCGCCTGACCATCGCCCGGGCGCTGATCAACGAACCCCGCCTGCTCCTGCTCGACGAGCCGACGACCGGCCTGGATCCGCAGGCCCGGCACGTGCTGTGGGACCGGCTCTTCCGGCTCAAACGCCAAGGGGTCACCCTCGTACTCACCACGCACTACATGGACGAGGCCGAGCAGTTGTGCGACCGGCTCGTCGTCATGGACGCTGGCCGCATCGTCGATGCCGGCAGCCCCCGTGAGCTCATCGAGCGGCACAGCACCCGTGAGGTGCTGGAGCTGCGCTTCGCCGACGACGACCTGGGGCCGCACCTGGCCCGATTGGAAGGGATGGGGGAGCGGGTCGAGGCGCTGCCGGACCGGCTGCTGGTCTACGCCGACGACGGCGACGCCGCCCTCGCCGCCGCCCACGCGCGTGGGCTGGCGCCGTTGTCCGCTCTGGTGCGCCGTTCCTCGCTCGAGGACGTCTTCCTGCACCTCACCGGTCGCACTCTGGTCGACTGATGAGCACTGCGCCCCGGGCCCTCGAATCGGCCGGTCGACGCTGGGTGGGCGTCGCGGCATACCACCTCGTCGTGCACCGTCGGGTGTGGCGGGGCATGGTCTTCAGCCGGATCGGCGGCCCGCTGCTCACCCTCTTCGCGATCGGCTGGGGGGTCGGAGCCCTGGTGGACCGCGGGCCGGGCCGCGGCCTGCCCTGGCAGGGGCAGGTGCTGCCCTACATCGTCTTCGTCGTGCCCGGGATCCTCGCGTCGCAGGCCATGCTCACCGGCTTCGGCGAGTCCTCCTGGCCGATGCTCGCCAGGATCAAGTGGCAGGGCACCTATCTGGCCATGCTCGCCACGCCACTGCGCACCCGCGACATCCTGCGCGGGCATGTCGCCCAGGTGAGTTGGCAACTTGCTGCGGGGGCGGGCGTCTTCGTCGTGCTCGCCGCCCCCTTCGGGGTGTGGCGGTCCTGGTGGGTGCTGGCCGCCGTGCCGGTCGCGGTGCTCACCGGCCTCGGGTTCACGCTCGCGATGGCGGCGCTTGCCGTGGACAAACAGAGCGAAGCCTGGTTCACCCTGGTGTTCCGGGTGGGCGTCACCCCCCTCATGCTCTTCTCCGGCACCTATTTCCCGCTCGACCAGCTGCCTGCGGCGTTGCGCCCGGTGGCCTGGGCGACCCCCCTGTGGCACGGCGTCGAGGCGACCCGCGCGCTGGCCACCGGAGTGCTCGACGCCGGGCCGTTGGCGGCGCACCTCGCGGTGCTGGTCGGCTTCGTCGTGGCCGGCTGGTGGCTCGCCGCCTCGGTGCTGCGCCGGAAGCTCGTCACGTGAGTCGTCTCATCGTGCCGGCCGGCGCCGGCCTCGCCCGGATGCTCGTGGAGCGCAATGCGATGAGTTTTCGGCGCAGCTCGCTGGTGCCCTTCGTCACCGGCTTCCTGGAGCCGGTCTTCTATCTCTTCTCGCTCGGGGTGGGCCTGGGTGCCCTCGTGGGCAGTGTCGCCACCGATCGGGGCACGCTCGTGTCGTATGCCGCGTTCGTCGCCCCCGCGATGCTCGCGACCTCGGCGATGAACGCCGGGGTGATGGACTCCACCTTCAACGTCTTCTTCAAGCTGAAGTACGCCAAGCTCTATGACTCGGTGCTGGCCACCCCGATGGGCCCGCGCGATGTCGCGGTCGGCGAGGTCGCCTGGTCGCTGCTGCGCGGTGGCTCGTATGCCGCGGTCTTCCTCCTCGTCGCCGCGCTGGCCGGTCTGGTGCCCTCCTGGTGGGGCCTGCTGGCACTGCCGTCCGCGGCCTTCGTCGGCTTCGCGTTCTCCGCGGTGGGGATGTTCGCGACGACCTTCATGCGCTCCTCGGTCGACTTCGACCTCATCAATCTCGTCGTGCAGCCGATGTTCCTGCTGTCCGCGACCTTCTTCCCGCTCGCGGCATACCCGGGCTGGGGGCAGACGCTCGTGCAGGCCACCCCGCTCTATCACGGGGTCGCGCTCTGCCGGGCGCTCACCCTCGGCGAGCTCGACGCCGGGCTGTGGTGGCACGTCGTGGTGCTCGCGGCGTTGGGGTGTGTCGGGGTCCTCGGCGCGGCCCGCCGCTTCGATCGGCTGCTGCTGCGCTGAGTGCAGGGCGTCGGTGTTCTCGGGTCGGTCGGCGCGACCGCGATGGCCGACACGCCGAGAGTCGCTCCTGCGCTGACTCGAACAAGTGTCCCGTAGGGTTGTCCACATGGGTCATCGCCCGACTCCCGTCATCCACAGCCTGAACGGCTGCGGCGGTGGGCTGTCAGTGGCTGGGCCTAACGTCCGACTCGACAACACGGGCTCGCCCGTCACGCGGGTCGCCTATGGACGGCCGACTCTCGAGCTGAAGGAACGGTGGGTGTGATGGCCTCGATGCAGGACAAGGACAAGGACAAGGCCCTCTCGACGGTGATGAGCCAGATCGAGAAGCAGCACGGCAAGGGGGCCGTGATGCGCCTGGGCGACGACGTTCGCCCCCCGATCGAGGTGATCCCCACCGGGTCGATCGCGCTCGACGTCGCGCTCGGCATCGGTGGTCTGCCACGGGGCCGGGTCGTCGAGATATACGGACCTGAGAGCAGTGGCAAGACGACGGTGGCTCTGCATGCGGTCGCCAGCGCGCAGAAGGCAGGCGGGATCGCCGCCTTCATCGACGCCGAGCACGCCTTGGACCCGGAATACGCCAAGAGCCTCGGCGTCGACATCGACAACCTGCTGGTGAGTCAGCCCGACACGGGCGAGCAGGCTCTTGAGATCGCCGACATGCTGATCCGCTCGGGCGCCCTCGACATCATCGTCATCGACTCGGTAGCTGCCCTGGTGCCTCGGGCCGAGATCGAGGGCGAGATGGGTGACAGCCACGTCGGTCTGCAGGCCCGGCTCATGTCGCAGGCGTTGCGCAAGATCACCGGCGCTCTCAACACCACCGGCACCACCGCGATCTTCATCAACCAGCTCCGCGAGAAGATCGGGGTGATGTTCGGTTCGCCCGAAACCACCACTGGCGGAAAGGCATTGAAGTTCTACGCCTCGGTGCGGCTGGACGTGCGACGGATCGAGACGCTCAAGGACGGGTCGGAGGCGGTCGGCAACCGCACCCGGGTCAAGGTGGTCAAGAACAAAGTGAGCCCGCCGTTCAAGCAGGCCGAGTTCGACATCATCTACGGGCACGGGATCTCCCGCGAGGGCGGCCTCATCGACATGGGTGTCGACCAGGGCTTCGTGCGCAAGGCCGGCGCCTGGTACACCTACGACGGCGATCAGCTCGGCCAGGGCAAGGAGAACGCCCGGCAGTTCCTGCGGGACAACCCCGACCTCGCCGACGAGTTGGAGAAGAAGATCAAGGAGAAGCTCGGTGTCGGCCCGCGGGTCGACCAGCCGGCCGTCGCCGACGTCCCCGTCGACTTCTGAGGATGCTGCCCGACCCTGCGGTCGCCGCCCGCCGCAGTTCCGCGCTGGCCGCGTTGCGCCAGGCGGAGGCGGCGGCGGCGATCCACGGGCTGCGCCCTGCCGGGCCTCACGCCGATGTCGCCGGCGACCCCGAGCCCGATCCCCATTCGGTCGCCAAGGCGATCGTGTTGCGGCAGCTGGCCATCGGCCCGCGCACCCGCGCTCAGCTCGACAGCACCCTGCGTCGGCGCGGGTGCGATCCGGAGGTGGCCGCTCGGGTGCTCGACCGGATGACCGAGCTCGGCTTGATCGACGACGCCGCCTTCGCCGAGCAACTCGTCCAATCGCGCCAACGCACCAAAGGCCTGTCCGGTGCCGCGTTGCGTAAGGAACTGCGCGACAAGGGAGTCGACGACGAGCTGGCCGTGGCCGCGGTCGGTGCACTCGACGACGAATCCGAGCGGGCCCGGGCCGAGTCGCTCGCCGCCAAACGGCTCCGCTCGCTGGAAGGCCTACCGCCGCAGGTCCAGGCTCGTCGGCTGGCCGGGATGCTCGCGCGCAAGGGATACTCGCCCGGTGTCGCGTATGCCGTCGTGCGCGACACGCTCGAGTCGGCCCCCGAGCATCAGCGTGACTAGCCCGTGGCACCCGACGACACGGGCCCGGACCACCGGCGCGATAGCCTCGGCTGCCGTGACAACCCACGGGTCGCCGGACTATCGGGACTTCGACACCCGCCTGGCGGCATATGCGCGGATCGTTGACGAGCGCGACCGGGTGCTGCTGGCCCTGTGGAACGAAGTGGCGCTGAAGAAGTGGACGATGCCCGGCGGAGGAGTGGAGCTGCACGAGAGCCCCGAGGCGGCCGCCGTGCGTGAGGTGTTCGAGGAGACCGGCTACCACATCGAGCTCACTGCCCTCCTGGGCGTCGACACCATGGTTCTGTCCGCGCAACGGCGACCCCTCGATACCGATCGAGCACTCAAGGCCGTCCGGGTCGTCTTCGCGGGTCGGGTCGTCGGCGGGCAGCTGCGCCACGAGCAGGGCGGCACCACCGACGAGGCGCGCTGGGTGCCGATCGACGAGGTGGCCGCACTGGCCCGGGTCTCGCTCGTCGATCTGGCGTTGGCCATGTCTCCCGCGGTGCTCTCCCCACCGAGTGGCCGGTGATCCGCGCTGCGGCCCGGTGATTCCGCCCCTGGCCGGAGTGGCCTGGAGAGCCTCCGGTGATATACCCTCCCGGGTATTGTCAGTTGAGCGAAGGACTGGTGTCGAACGATGTGCTCCCGGGTCACGTGCCGCCGCTGTGGGAAGACGACGTGGTCCGGCTGCGGCCAGCACGTCCAGCAGGTCATGGCCGGCGTGCCGAAGGCGCAGCAGTGCACCTGCCCGCCGCCGGAGCCCAGCGGTCTGTTGAAGCGCCTCTTCGGTCGCTGACGGCAGGGGCACCGCGTCAGCGCATACCCTGGTCGGTGCCATGACGAGCCATCCGACTGCCGACCCGGCCCCGCTGCTCACCCCCACGGCCATGCTCGGCACGCCGGCGCCCGGGGCCGATCGGGTGCGCACCTACGACGTGCGTACCCACGGCTGCCAGATGAACGTGCACGACTCCGAGCGGCTGGCCGGCCTGCTGGAGACCGCGGGCCTGGTCGACCTCGCGAGCCTGCCGGTGGCGCAGCGACCGGCCGTTGCCGACGTCGTCGTCTTCAACACCTGCGCGGTCCGGGAGAACGCCAGCAACAAGCTCTACGGCAATCTCGGCCAGCTGCGCCCGGCCAAGCTGGCCAACCCGGACCTGCAGATCGCGGTGGGCGGCTGCCTGGCCCAGCACGACCGCGACAGCATCGTCGCGCGAGCGCCCTGGGTCGACGTCGTGTTCGGCACGAACAACATCGGTTCGCTGCCGGCTCTGCTGGACCGCGCCCGGCACAACAAGCGCGCCGAGGTGGAGATCCTGGAGAGCCTGCAGACCTTCCCCTCCACCCTGCCGACCCGCCGCGACAGCGCGTATGCCGCGTGGGTGTCGATATCGGTCGGCTGCAACAACACGTGCACCTTCTGCATCGTGCCGAGCCTGCGCGGCAAGGAGACCGACCGGCGCCCCGGCGACATCCTCGCCGAGATCAAGGCCCTCGTCGCCCAAGGGGTCCTGGAGATCACCCTGCTGGGGCAGAACGTCAACACCTACGGCGTCGAGTTCGGTGATCGCCTCGCCTTCGGCAAGTTGCTGCGGGCCTGCGGTGACATCGAGGGTCTGGAGCGGGTCCGCTTCACCAGCCCGCACCCGGCGGCGTTCACCACCGACGTCATCGAGGCGATGGCCCAGACCCCCAATGTCATGCCGAGCCTGCACATGCCGCTGCAGTCCGGGTCCGACCGGGTGCTGCAGCTGATGCGCCGTTCCTACCGCAGCGAGCGCTTCCTGCGCATCCTCGACGAGGTCCGTGAGCACATCCCCGACGCGGCGATCACCACCGACCTCATCGTCGGCTTCCCCGGTGAGACCGAGGCCGACTTCCAGGCCACCCTCGACGTGGTCGCTGCGGCGCGCTTCTCCAGCGCGTTCACCTTCCAGTATTCGATCCGCCCCGGCACCCCGGCGGCGACGATGCCCGATCAGGTGCCCAAAGCGCTCGTGCAGGAGCGCTTCGACCGGCTCATCGCCCTTCAGGAGGAGATCTCGTGGGCCGGCAACCGGGCCCTGGAGGGCCGTGACGTGCAGGTGCTCGTGGCCCCCGGCGAGGGCCGCAAGGACGAGCAGACCCAGCGGCGCAGTGGCCGGGCCCGCGACAACCGGCTGGTCCACTTCGCGTTGCCCCCCGGCCTGCCCGAGGCGCAGCAGCCTCGCCCCGGAGACCTGGTCACCGTCGCGGTCACCTACGGGGCGCCGCATCACCTGGTCGCCGATTCGGCGATCGGCACGGGCCGGTATGCCGTGCGCCGCACCACCGGCGGCGACGCCTGGGCCGCCTTGCAGGTCGGCCCGGCGGGGTCGCGCAAGCCCGCGGTCGCGCTCGGCATGCCGACCCTCGGGCCTGGCCCGGTGCCGGAGCCGACCCAGTGTTCCAGCCAGTGACCGGCGGATGACCGGGCGATGCGGCAACCCGGCCTGATCCTCTGCGCACACGGCACCGCCGACCCGGCCGGGCAGGCAGTGATCGCTGAACTCGCCGCGGCGACGGCGGCCGCCTTGCCGCACGCCTCGGTGCAGCTGGCCTATGTCGACGTGCAGCAGCCGACGGTCGCCGAGGCCGTCGCCGGGTCGATCCGCTCCGGCCCGGTCGTCGTCGTGCCCGCGCTGCTGTCCACCGGCTACCACGTGCAGGTCGACATCGCCGCCGCGGTCGCGGCGCACTCGCGTGCAGTCGCCACCGACCCGCTCGGCCCCGACCCGACCCTGGCCGAGTTGCTGCTCGTTCGGCTGGCCGAAACCGGCTGTGCCCCAGAGGATCCGGTGGTGTTGGCGTTCGCCGGCAGCTCGCGCCCGGAGGCTGCCGGCAGCGCCGAGGCGATGCGGGCGATGTTGGCCGCGGCTCGCCCCGGCCCGGTGATCTCGGGGTTCGGCGCCGCTGCGTCCCCGACTGTGCCGGACGCCGTCGTGGCTGCCCGGTCGGCCGGTCACGGCCGGTCGGTGAGCGTCGCGGCATACCTGTTGGCTCCGGGCCACTTCCATCGGAGGCTGCACGCAGCGGGCGCCGACCGGGTGTCCGCCCCGCTGGGCGCCGCGCCACAGCTGGTCGACATCGTCGTGCGACGTCACCGGGAGGGCGTCGAGCGCCTGGCGGGATAGCTCCCGCAGCACCCCGACGACGTCATGGAAGACTGGGGCACATGGCAGTCCGTCCCGTCGTCATCACCGGTGAGCCCGTGCTCCATCGGGTCGCCGCCCACGTGGAACGTTTCGATGCAGAGCTCGCCGAGCTCGTGCAGGACATGTTCGACACGATGGACGCTGCTCATGGCGTCGGCCTGGCCGCCCCCCAGATCGGGGTCGGGCTGCGGGTCTTCGTCTACGAGATGGCCAACGACGACGGGGTGCCACCGCGGGGCGTCGTCATCAACCCGATCCTGGCCCTCTCGAAGGTGCCTGACGGCCGCCCCGACCCGGACTCCGAGAGCGAGGGCTGCCTGTCCGTGCCGGGCGAGCATTTCCCCCTACGTCGGGCCGAGCGGGCCCGGGTCAACGGCCAGGACCTGCACGGGAATCCCATCGAGTTCGAGGCCACCGGCTGGTTCGCCCGCTGCATGCAGCACGAGTTCGACCACCTCAACGGCAAGCTCTACGTCGACCGGCTCGGCGACAAACAGCTGCGCAAGGCCCGCAAGGCGGTCAAAGGGCACGGCTGGGGCACACCGGGGCAGTCGTGGATGCCGGGGGTCGATCCCGACCCGTTCGGTCACGGCGAGCACGACGACGCCGACGAGATGTGAGCGAACACCCACCGACCACGGCGTTGATCGCCGTCGTCGGCCCCACGGCCACTGGCAAATCCGACCTCGGGGTGCAGCTGGCGCTACGGCTGGGCGGGGCGATCGTGAACGCCGACGCGAGCCAGCTCTATCGCGGCATGGACATCGGCACGGCCAAGCTTCCCGTGGCGTATCGGCACGGCATCGAGCACCGGCAGATCGACGTCCTCGACGTCACCGAGGAGGCGAATGTCGCGGCATACCAACGGTATTCGCGGGCAGATCTGGCGACGATCCAGGCCGGCGGCCGCCGCGCACTGATCGTGGGCGGGTCCGGGCTCTATCTGCGTGCGGCGCTGGACGTGCTGGACATCCCCCCGACCGATCCGGCGGTGCGGGCCCGCCTGGAACAGGAGTGCGCCACCACAGGGCTGGCGCCGTTGCGGGCTCGGCTGCAGGCCGCCGACCCGGTCGCGGCCGGCACGATCGAGGCCAATAACGCCCGGCGGGTGATCCGGGCCCTCGAGGTGATCGAGCTCACCGGGCGGCCCTTCTCGGCGACGATGCCGCGCCGCGAGCACTTCCGCCCCACCGTGGTCATCGGTCTCGACGACGACACCGAGACGCTCGACGCCCGGATCGAGCGCCGCGTCGCGCGGATGTTCCAGGCCGGTCTCATCGCCGAGGTCGAGGCGCTCGTCGAGCGTGGGTTGCGCCGCGGGCGGACCGCATCGACGGCCATCGGCTACGCCCAGGTGCTGGCCCTGCTCGACGGGCGGCTCACCGAGTCGCAGGCCAGGGAACAGACCGTCCAGGCGACCCGACGGCTGGTGCGCCGACAGCGGTCCTGGTTCCGGGCCGACCCCCGCACCCACTGGCTGCCCGCCGGTGACCCTCTCCTCGTGGAGCGGGCCCTGGCCGTGGTCGGCGAGAATGGCTGACATGACCCGAGCGCGCTTCACCAAGGGGCACGGCACCGAGAACGACTTCGTCCTCGTGCCCGACCTCGACGGCTCCCTCGGGCTCACCGCCGAGCGGTCCCGCCGATTGGCCGATCGGCGGGCCGGCATCGGCGGCGACGGCGTCATCCGGGTCGTGCCCACCGCCCACGCCGACGAGCCATCGATCCGGGAACTCGCCGCCGCAGCAACATGGTTCATGGACTACCGTAATGCCGACGGGTCGATCGCGCAGATGTGCGGCAATGGCACCCGAGTCTTCGCGGCATACCTGGACCGCGAGGGTCTGGCCCCCGATGGTGACTTCGCGATCGCCACCCGGGCCGGGCTCAAGCACGTGCGCCGGGTCGCCGAGGGGTATGCCGTCGACATCGGCCCCGCCGTCGTCGACGAGGCCGTCGAGGCCCGGACCACCGGGGGCATCGCGATGGTGGCCACCGCAGGAGCGGGCGAGCTGCCCGGGGTGCGCGTCGATGTCGGCAACCCGCACACCGTCGTCCTGCTGCCCGCGGGCCAACGGCTCGCTGATGTCGACCTGACCGAACCCCCACGGGTCGTGCCCACCCCCGCGGAGGGCACCAACGTCGAGTTCGTGCAGGTGCTCGGCCCGGGCCACCTCGCCATGCGCGTGCACGAACGCGGGGTGGGTGAGACCCGCTCGTGCGGCACTGGGGCGGTCGCCGCAGCCGCAGCGGTGCGCTGGTGGCACGGGCCCGACCCGGACACCACCGAGTGGATCGTCGACGTGCCCGGGGGCCGGCTCACCGTGCGCTTCACTGCTGCCGACGGGGCGGAGCTGGCCGGGCCGGCCGCCCTGGTGGCCGACGGCGAGACCGATCTCTGAGGCGGTCAGCCGCCACGCCTCGGCGGCCCCGGCGACACCGGTGACGCCATGGACGGCTGCTGCACCCGGAGCACCCGGAATCCGCCCGAGGTCGTCACCCGCTCACACGGCATCCCCAGCTCGCCGTCGATCCAGCGTGTCAACGAGTCGGCGCCGAGGTTCTTCGCCACGACGAGGTATGCCGTGGCGCCCGCCTCCAGACGCGGCAGCCAGGTGCGCAACAGGTCGTGCAAGGCAGCCTTGCCGACCCGGATCGGGGGGTTGGCCCAGATCGTCGAGAACCGCACGTCGTCGGGCACCTCGGCGGGGCGGCATACCCGAATCCGTTGGATCCCCAACGATGCTGCGTTGTCGGCGGTCAGCTGTAGGGCCCGCTCGTTGACGTCCACGGCATACACGTCGAGCTCGGGACGCAGCAGCCCCAGGGTGAGCGCGATCGGCCCCCAGCCGCAGCCGAGGTCCAACAGCGTGCCCCGCTCCGGCGGCTCGGGCGCCGCACGCAGCAGCACCGCGGTCCCGGCATCGACGTGGTCGGGGGAGAAGACCCCGCCTGCGGTCCGCACAAGGACCCGACGCCCGGCGAGGACGACCTCGACGGACCGCTCCGCCGCGGGGGCCTGGGGCGCCGCGGTGAAGTAGTGCTCGGCAGAATCCACTCGAAGAGAGTAGCCATCGGCTGAACGAGCGGCGTAGCGCGTCGCGCGGATCGCGCTGTCGGATGCTCGGCGGGCAGCTCCAGCCTGCCGCGACGTTCCCAGCCGGACACGGCCCGACCCGAGCGGGACATGTTCGAATGCGACAATCCAGCCGTGTCCATGGCTCTCGGGGTCCTTGTCGTGCTACTGCTCACGGCTGCCACCGGATTCTTCGTGGCGCAGGAGTTCGCGTATGTCGCTGTCGACCGGGGGCAGTTGCGCCGACTTGCGGCCGAGGGCGACATACGCGCCGAGCGCGCCTACCGGGTCACCGAACGGCTCTCCTTCATGCTGTCCGGGGCGCAACTGGGCATCACCGTAACCGGCCTGATGGTCGGGTATGCCGCGGAGCCGCTCATCGGACGCGGCCTCACCGAGGCGCTCGGTGTCACGGGTCTGCCACCTGCCGTGCGGCTGACGCTGTCGGTGGTTCTCGTCATGGCCTTCTCGACGGTCGTTCAGATGGTGCTGGGGGAGTTGGCGCCGAAGAACCTCGCCATCGCCCGGAGCGTGCCGTTGGCCCGCGCGCTGGCCCGGCCGACCCTGGTCTACCTCGCTGTTGCGGGGCCGGTCATCCGGCTCTTCGACTCAGCGGCGACCCGGCTGTTGCGCGCCGTGGGAATCGAGCCGGTCCAGGAGCTGGAGCACGCCGCGTCCCCAGAGGACCTGGAAGGCATCATCGTGACCTCCACCGATGCCGGTGCCCTGCCCGAGCACCTCTCGGCTCTGCTCGACCGGAGTCTCTCCTTCCGGGAGCTCACCGCGGCCGCGATGCTCACCCCGTGGGTCGACGTCGTGTCCTTGGGGCCCGGGGACACTGGAGGGAGTCTGCTCACGTCCGCCGCTCAGCACGGACATGCCCGGTTCCCGGTGGTCGATGCCGCCGGCCAATTGGTAGGGATCGTCTCGGTGGCGGACCTGCTGGGCGTGCCGTCGAATCAGCGCTCTACCGTCCCGGTGTCCACCCTGGCCCGCCCGGCCCTCGTGCTCCCCGAGGTCATCACGGCTCCGGCGGCACTGGAGTCGCTGCGCAAGCGGCATACCCAGACGGCCGTCATCGTCGACGAACACGGTTCTCTGAGCGGGCTGCTCAGCTTCGAGGACATCGCCGAGGAGCTTGTCGGTGAGATCCTCGACGAGGACGACGCGGGCCCGCCGGAACGCGCCGATCTCGCAGCGGACGGCACCTGGACGGTCTCGGCTCGGCTGCGCGTCGACGAGGTGGCGGCACGGACGGGAATCGGGCTCAACCCTGACGGCGGCGAGCTTCAGACGCTCTCCAGGGTCGTACTGACCGCCCTCGGGCGCACCGCCAGGGTCGGTGACGAGGTATCAGTGCCCCTGCTGGGTGCCGTGGCGGACCTCGGGACTCCGGCAGCCGGCATCGGTGCGCAGGGCACCGGACTGGCGGTGCTGCATGTCGTCGGGGTGGCGCGACAGGTGCCGGACCGGGTGTCGATCCGGGTCGCGCAGAGGTCCGGGTCACCCGGCGAGGAAGCCGCCCGAGCGGCTGGCGAGGGCCGATCATGAGCGTCAGCGCGGCTCTTGCCGTCTCCGCCGTCCTTCTGTGCCTCAACGCCTTCTTCGTCGCGGCCGAGTTCGCCGTCGTCGCGGCGAAGCGTCACCGACTCGAGGAACAGGCGCTGGCCGGAAGCGCGGCCGCGCGGATCGCCGTGCGCAACAGCCGGGAGCTGTCCTTGCTCCTGGCCGCGGCCCAGCTGGGCATCACCCTGTGCACACTCGGGCTCGGTGCCCTAGCCAAACCGGCGCTCGCCGACCTCGTCGAGGGCCTGCTCGGGCGAAGTGGGCTGTCGGAGTCGGTGGCAGGCGTCGGTGGCGTGCTCGTCGGGGTGATGGTCGTCGTCTTCCTGCACATGGTGGTCGGCGAAATGGCGCCCAAATCGTGGGCCATCAGTCACCCGGAACGCTCGGCGATACTGCTCGCCTGGCCGTCGCGAGCGTTCGTCACCGCGATGCGCTGGCCGCTTGCCGCCCTCAACGCACTGGCCAACCTGCTGCTGCGCGCCGTCAAGGTCACCCCACAGGACGAACTAGCCCACGTGCACGGGCCGCACGAGTTGCGCATGCTCCTGGACGACTCTCGGGCGGCCGGCATGCTGGCCGAGCCGGAGCATCAACGGTTGCATGGCGCGATCGCCCTGCAGGAGTCTCCGGTGTATGCCGTCACGCTACCGCTGAGCGACGCGGTGACCGTGCCGGCCGATGCCGATCTGCTGGAGATGGAGCGAGTCAGTCGGGCGACGGGACGTTCGCGCCTGGTCGTCCTCGACGCCGACGGCGCGCCGCTCGGTTTGGTCCACGTTCGGGATGTGCTCAGCGCATCGGTGAACGGTGCGAATCCCACGGCCGCCGAGCTGGCCTATCCCACGGTCGCCCTCGATGCCAGCACCTCGCTCCTGGAGGCCGTGGACCGGATGCGGGCCGAGCGCAGTCAGCTGGCCCTCGTGAGACGGGGTGAACACCTCGTGGGCATCGCCGCCATGGAGGACCTGCTCGAGAGGGTGCTCGGGGACTTCGACGACGAGACCGACCTGTCCGTGCCGGGCGTCGGTCCTGCCCATTCGGGCGGCTGAATCCGCTGCGGCGTATTCGGTGGTGTTGGCCGAGCTCGTATGTCGCCGCGGCTCTCGGTCCGATCGCATCCGGGTGACGGTGCAGCCGAAATCCACCCGAAGAGACTAGGCCACGGTCGCTGCGGCCCGGCTCGGCCGTGGGACACTGGAGGTGGTGCAGGAGGCAGACCATGCAGGACGCGGCGGGTATCAAGGGCAGCGTCGTCGTGTGCCTGCGGCCCGGTGACGAGCGCGACGAGTTGCTCGATTGGAGTGCCGACTGGGCCGAGTCGATGGGGCGGACGGTCGCCCTGCTAGCCACGCACGGTCCACACGGCCACGTCGATGCCGCGAGCCCCATGGCCGGTCTCGTCGCGGCAGCCCGCAGCAACGCCGCCGAGCAGCTGCGCGCCGAGCAGCATCGGCTGGGTCGGGCCCATCCGCGGGCTCGCCTGCGTGGGTTCACCGTGCACGCCCCCGTCACCAACGCGCTGCAGGCCGCCGCTCGGCAGGCGTATGCCGTGGTCGTGGCTGCCCCGGACATGGCCGACCCACGGGATCGTTGGGGCCCCAAGCTCGCCGACCAGGTGATCCCCGGGGCCGGTGGCGTGGTCGTCGTCGTGGACCCCGCCCAGCTGAGCGCGGTGGGCCATCGGGAGCCGCAGACCCAGCGCAGGCCCGGGGCGATGCAGGTGGCCGGGCCGGTGGTCCTCGGCCTGTCGCTGCGCGGCGCGGACCGCAGCGCGCGCTTCGCCTTCGCGCACGCTGCAGCGACCGGTCGCTTGCTGCTCGTCGTGCATGCGCTCACCTCCGAGGAGTCCGGCGGCGAGGCGGCGATCCTGCGCCGCCACGGGCAACTGCGTCAGTGGCTGGCGCCGCTGCGCGAGGCATTCCCCGATGTGCCGGTCAGCATCCAGGTGCACAGTCCGCAGACCAGCGACCAGCCGTTGCGCCCCGGATCGCGCCACGGCCGGCCGCTGCGGCGGTCGCGACGTGAGGTCATCGGTGCACTCCAGGCGGCCGCCCAGGGTGGCGAGTTGCTCGTGGTCGGCCAACGCGACGGCGAGGCACCGCTCGGGTCTCTGCCGCGCTGGTTGGCCCCCGCGTGCATCCCGCGCGAGCTGTTGCGCGCGGCCCCCTGCCCGATGGCCATCGTGCCCTGAGCGCCCCGTCTCGCTCGGCAATTCGTTTCGCGGTTGCGCAGACCTCTGGGACCCTAGGGGGAACATGACGAAACGACCTGATGTGCTCGAGGGCCGGGCAGCCGCCCTCGCCGATGCCGACCACGACCCGGACCACGACGACCTTGCTCACGACGGTGAGCAGCTCGACCGCGACGAACGCGCCGCGCTGCGACGGGTGTCCGGGCTGTCCACCGAGCTGCAGGACGTCACCGAGGTCGAGTACCGCCAGCTGCGCCTCGAGCGGGTGGTGCTGGCCGGCGTATGGACCCAAGGCAGTGTCCAGGAGGCGGAGAACTCGATCCGGGAGCTGGCGGCGCTCGCCGAGACGGCCGGTTCCACGGTGCTCGACGGGGTGCTGCAACGTCGCCAGCGTCCCGACGTGGCGACCTTCCTCGGCAAGGGCAAGGCGCACGAGCTGCGCGACATCGTCGCCGCCGAGGGTGCCGACACGGTGATCTGTGACGGTGAGCTGGCTCCTGGTCAGCGTCGGGCCCTCGAGGATGTCGTCAAGGTCAAGGTCATCGACCGCACCGCGCTGATCCTCGACATCTTCGCCCAGCACGCCAAGAGCCGCGAGGGCAAGGCGCAGGTCGAGTTGGCCCAATTGCAGTACCTGCTGCCCCGCCTGCGCGGCTGGGGTGAGTCGATGAGCCGGCAGGCCGGTGGCCGGGTCGCCGGCGGTGAGGGCATCGGTTCCCGTGGCCCCGGTGAGACCAAGATCGAGCTGGATCGGCGGCGGATCAACAGCCGGATCGCCAAGCTCAAACGCGACATCGCCGGCATGAAGACCGGACGCGACACGATGCGCCACGCCCGCCGGGCCGGGCATGTGCCCAGCGTCGCCATCGCCGGCTACACCAACGCCGGCAAGTCCTCGATCCTCAACCGGATCACCGGCGCCGGTGTGCTCGTGCAGAACCAACTGTTCGCGACCCTCGACCCCACGGTTCGCCGGGCCCGCACCGACGACGGGCGCGACTACACGCTCGTCGACACCGTCGGCTTCGTCCGCGACCTGCCCCACCAGCTCGTCGAGGCGTTCCGATCGACCCTCGAGGAGGTCGCCGAGGCCGACCTGCTGCTGCATGTCGTCGACGGCAGTCACCCCGACCCGGAGGGTCAGATCGCCGCGGTGCGTGCGGTGCTCGCCGAGGTCGACGGGGCCCCGCAGGTGCCCGAGGTCATCGTGATCAACAAGGCCGACCTGGCCGACCCGCAGGTGCTCGACCGGTTGACCCGCACCCACCGGCACGCGCTGGTCGTGTCGGCGCGCACCGGCGAGGGCATCGATGACCTGCTGGAGCTGGTGGCCCGCGAATTGCCCAAGCCCGATGTGCCCATCGAGGTCCTGCTGCCCTACGACCGCGGCGACCTGCTCAGCCGGCTGCACGAGCACGGCGAGGTGCTGCACACCGAGCACACCGACCGCGGCACCCGCGTCGTCGCCACGGTCCACGAGTACGCCCTCGGTGACCTCGCGGCATACCGGGTCTGAGGCTATTCATCGGCTCGCCCGACCCGGTATGCCGTCGGGGCCGAGGCGAGTGGTGGCACCGCGTTTGCTGTGGGTTTATCGCTTCTCGACACGCTCCACGCACGATCGGATCGTCGGGAGGGCCTGTCATGTCGCGGTTGTTGGAAGTCAGCATTGGCCTGTGCGTCGTGCTGTTCACCCTGGCCACAGTGGTGTCGGCACTCGTGGAGGCGATCAGCCACCTGGTGGCCAACCCGGACAAGCTGACTGCCAAGCGCTTCAAGGGGCTGCTTGGCGAGGCGGCCGGCTCTGCCTGGGACAACTCGGCAACAGGGGACCGGTACGGGCTCGCCCATCCGGCGGACCCCACGAAGGCCGTCGTGGACTACCTGTTCGGAGTACTGCTCGAGGGGCCGCTGCCAACCCAGCAGACCCCGTTGAAGAGTAAGTTGTCTGTGCTGATTGATGAGCAAGGTCGGACTCAGTCGGTCGACCTCGAGCGGTTGCGTGTGGGTCTGACCCGATGGTTCGGCCTGCACCGATCGGAGGTCTTGCAGGGCATCGAGAAGTGCAAGCGGCGGATCGAGCTCGGACTGGCTGCGGGGGTGGTCATCGTGGCCAATATGCCGATCGACACTCTCGTGCGCCACCTGTGGACCGACGCTCCAGCGCGTGATCTGCTCAACGCCGAGGCCGCGAAGATCGCGGCGCTCAGTGGCGACCCGCTGCCTGCGCCCAGCTTCGACGATGCGCTGAGCAAGTTGGCCTCCCTCGGAGTGCCTGGGGGATGGCATGGCGCTCCTACCGAGTGGCAGTGGGTGACCTGGCCCCTGGGTTGGATCGTCACGATCTTGCTGGTGAGCCGAGGCGCGGCGTACTGGCGCGGCGCACTGTCCAGCCTGATCGCACTGCGCAGCGGCTTCTCCAGCGCTTCCGAAGCGGTCGAGCGGTTGCCCCCCCTCATCCCGGTTGGTCTCGCGACAGTGATTCGGCCATCGGACCGAAGTGGCGATCGCGCGACCCCGGACAACGAATCCCAGGGTTCGCGGATCGCCGCCAACGTGTTGGCAGGCGTGTCGTCAGCGGGGTGAACCGGGTGATCGAGCGGCCATCGGGTGCATTTCAACCCCGGCCCACTCTGCGCGGGATGCGAGCGCAACCCCGGCGTGCCCGACTCCGATGCGCTGGCCCGGTGGCGTCGCTACTGTGCTCCCAAGTGGCCAGGACCCGAGGGGGTATGCCGTGTCGCTCGCGTTCCGGGTCCTTGGCGAAGTTGTCTTGGCCGTCGACGGGTCGCCTGCACCGCTGCGACCCATGGAGCGTCGAGTGCTTGCCGTCCTTCTTGCCCGGCACAACCGGCCTGTTCCGGCCGAGCGCCTTGTCGACATGGTCTGGGGCACTCGCCCGCCGCGCACGGCTGCCACCGCTCTGCGCGTCCATGTCGACCGGCTGCGGACGGCTATGCAGAAGAACCGGGTGTCCCGATTGGTCTGGTCGGACGGCACTTACCGTCTGGTGCTCGAGCCGGAAGAACTGGACCTCTGCCGCTTCGAGGAGGCGCTGCGCCGGGGCCGCGAGACCGCTGCGCGCGACCCGGCCACAGCCAGTGGCGTTCTTCGCCGAGGGTTGCAGGAGTGGGTCGGCACGCCGTTCGGCGAGATCGACGGTATCGACGTGATCGAATCCACCCGCAGCTATCTCGAACGGCGCCGTTGTGAACTGCTCGTCGAGCTGGCTGATATCGAGCTGGCTTCGGGGCGACACCAGCAGATCGCTGCCGACCTGCGGCGCTGGAGTGACGAGCTGCCCGACTCCGAAGCGTTGGCGACTGCTCTCGTTGTCGCGCTCTATCGATGCGGTGAGCAGGTTGAGGCGCTGGAGGTGTGTCGACGCACGGTGCGCCGGTTCGCAGAAGACTACGGGCTCGATGTCGGCCCCGCGTTGCGCCGGATCGAGGCGCAGGTGCTCGCTCAGGACCCGGCCCTCGACGCGCCGATCGATGCCCATGCCCTGGGGGCGTGGTCGTCGCGTAGCCAAGGCGCTGAGGCCCCGCCGCTGGGGCGGGGTGAGCTGGTGCGGCGTGTGAAACGCCTGATAGCCGGCGAAGGACGGGCATGCGTCGTGACCTTGACCGGACCTCCGGGGATCGGGGTCTCCACCGTGCTCGGACACCTCGCACGGGTCGTGCCTGGCGCGGCAACTGTTGGGGATGTGACTGCCGGGGATGTCGAAGGTGCAGTTGTCCCCAACGGTGATACGACGGCGCGGCTCATCGACCGATTGGTAGCCAGTTCGATCGACACGGTCGTCGTGGATGAGGGGGACGAGCTGACCACCGACCGACGGACTGCACTCGTGGGGGCTGTCAAGGCCGGAGTGCTTCGCTGTGTCGTGACCGGTGGCCGGTGCGAGGGGCTACCCGAGCAACTCGCCGCCGCGTCGTCCTCGCCGGCGGCCCCTGTGGTGCGTGTCGAGGTAGGTGAGCTCGACAGGGCCGCCGCGGCCGAACTCGTCCGCGCCATCATCGGCACGGGTGAGTGCGAGGCGAGCCTTGCCGACGAGGTGCTCGCCGCCGGCGGTGGACACCCGTTGCTGCTCACCACTCTTGCGCGGCAGGCGCTCGTCGACGGGAGCGTCCTCGATGACGTCGATGCCGTCGAGGTACTCGTTGCTCGTTGGGTGCAGACCCTGCCTGAGGCTGTGCGGCAGATCATCCTGGACGCCGCCGTCGACCCGTCCGACGTTCTCGACGTCGAGCTGGCGGCGCAAGCAGCCGGGCTCACCGTCGGCGTGGCGAGCATGGCCGCTCAAGCCGTGCTCGACTCCGGCTTCGCGACGAGCCGTGCCACGGGTCTGCGCCTTCGGCACAAGGTCTTCCGCGCGGCGCTGATTCAGCACGCCCAGCCGTGGGGCCCGCGCCACGACCGGCTCGCCCGCGCGTTGACCGCACGAGGGCACGGCTCACCGGCACGAATCCTGCACCACGCGTGTCGGGCGGGGGACACCAGCGTGCGGGCGAGCGCCTGGCGTTGGGCCGTGCAGGCCGCGCAACTCGACGAGAAGGCCAGCAGCTGGCACGAGGCAGCTCGGCACTGGCAGATGGCCCAGGATCTGCTCGGAGACGCGTCGGGTGACCCAGCAGAGAACCTCGGGCAGGATACGTCGGCCCACGCCGAATCGTTGTGGATCCGGCTCGGACACGCGAAGGCGCTCGCGATGGCCGGCAGCCTTCAACCTGCCTACGAGCTGGCTGTCGAGGTGGTGGGGTCCGCTCGGCAGGCGGGCGATTTCGAGCTCGCCGCTCGTGCTGCGGTGCAAGCCGTTTCTCCATGGGTGCCGACCGGGGCCGTCGCGCGCCGCTGCCAACAGATGATCCTCGAGGCACTTGCTCAACCCTGCGGCCAGGCGGATCGGATCAGGCTGATCGAGGCTGGCCTGCGGGCCAGCCGCGCCGGAAACCAGGAGTTGGCAAGGCGGTTCGACGTGCTTGCCACCGAGCTGACCGCTGTCATCCCGGGCGCCGACCCGGATCTTCGGTTCGTCGGTCTTCGGGGTCGACTCTCGCTGTCCTGGATGCGTCACGAGACGCCGAGCACCCGGCGGGACCTCGCCCTTGACATGTCCGTGCTGGCGACCGCGTGTGCCGACCCGCTCCTCGTGCTGGAGGCTCGCCGGGCTTTGGTCGTTGCGAGCGTCGAGTGCGCCGACACTCTCGGTGTGCGCCATGCCGTCGACGACTACGTAGAGGCAGCCGCCCGCTTCGGCTCAGCGTTGCATCGTTGGCTGGCAGGGGAATTGGCGCGCGCTCACAAGCGACGTACGGAAGGTGAGCCGCTCGACCACCAAGATGGAGAAGTCGCGTTCGAGGCCCTCATTGATCCCGACGATGTGATGGTCGTCCGGTACGAACAGGCACTCGGGCAGGAAGTGCGGGCCGGCACTCTTGAGCGGTTGCTGCCACTGGCAGATCTGGTGACCGCAGGTGCCGCTGGTCTGCCGGGAGATCCGATGGCCCTGTTGGCCAGCGCGACGGTCGCGCGCGCCAGCGGGCGAGACGTGCCTGCCGCCGTGTTCGAGCCGCTTTGGGAGGCGCTTCGTGGCAGCTGGCGCGGCATACCGGCGGCGGCATTGCTCGTGTTGGCCGGTGGTATCGGCAACGATGCCGAGGTGGCTGCCGAACTGGCTCCGGCGGCAGGTGGCTGGGTCACGGTGACCGGCACCGGTGACCTCGGCCCTGCGGATGCCTACCTCGCACTCGTCCACGCCCGCGGCGGCGCACTGGCCACTGCCCGAGTGCACGCCGCTGCGGCGCGTCGCTGTGCCGAGACTTTCGCCCCGCAATGGCTGGGCGTCGTCACCCAGATGATGAAAGGAATCGATTGACATGGGTTGGAAGCCACCCTTGGTCCCGGACACCTTCGTGGATGATTTCAACACAGTTGGCGGGGCCTCGGACCGCGCGGCACGCTTCGGCACCGCCTTGGCGGCCGGCGGGTCGAACCTGTTGGACGTGCTCGCTGCGCTCGTCACGGTCAGCCCGCATGTCACCAACTACCTGACGGCTCATCCCAACTGGGATAGTGAAGTGCTTGCGGTCATGCACAAGGTGGCCACGACGGATTATCACCTTGGCTTGGTGGTCGTGACGAGCGAGACGCATGGGGCAGCCGAGATCCGCATTCTTGACGACGATAGGGAGACCGCGGTCATCGTGGTCTACTCCGATCCCTCAGTTGACTCGACCGGCTGAGCGCCCGCCGGATCGGTCCTCCGGGCTGGGGGAGCGTGGGTGATCCGGCCGGGATGCCCGGCCGGATCACCTGGGTGCGTGTCCCAGCCTTCCTGCT
>RRZT011172239.1_pt1 | contig 46760 bp, 46 predicted proteins | sample 2165551 | NCBI WGS metagenome assembly RRZT01 (sample SAMN10456910, study PRJNA506462) | wastewater metagenome | biome: wastewater; feature: sludge; material: wastewater sludge; isolation source: wastewater sludge with Escherichia coli K12::gfp cells carrying plasmid... | place: USA: Moscow, Idaho... | reverse complement strand
GCACGAATACCCCGCTGCTTGCGGCGGGGTTCTTTATTAATAAAGTTCATACGAAAATTATTAAAAGTATTACAAATGCGATCATAGGAATTCCTGTGCGAAAATGTGCCACTTGTTTTTGTATTTGCATTTATCGATAGGCAAATCACCCAATTTGGGTAGTCCATATTAGGAGACGGGCAACATCATGTTTAAAGGCAATAGCAACTTTCAACTGAAAATTAACACTGCAAGTTTGGAATCATTTGTTGTTCCTGATCAGCTTGGTTTCTATACAGGTAACAAAAGAACGAAAAATCCTGTCTGGATGCATTTTTTCTTGATGGCTCTACTCACGAGTGTTTTTGCTTTATTTGTATCAGATGTACATTCGATGGCGGGTGCAACTGCGCCCATTAAAAAAATGCTCAAAGTGCAAACGAATGAACACAGATGGATCAGTTTAGGTGCAGGGTATCGTGGTTCAGGCGTATGGGTGGAAAATCCAAATTCTGGTAATTTGAGAGATGGCGCCTACAGCAACGACAATGCGCGCCTTTATCTCAATGGGCAGTTTAATGAGCATTTCAAATTCGAAGTCAATACAGAATGTTTTTTCTGTAACAATACGGCTTCGGGTGAAAATCCAAGAATGTCGTATAACATTCTCGACGCGATAGCCAAATTTGAATACAACCGTTATTTTAATATTTGGGGGGGGCGTATGCTGGCGCCTACGGAGCGGGGAGAATTAAGTGGCCCTTTCTTTCAGGCCACCCATGATGCATTCAAAACACCTTTCTTTTCTCAAGATTTCAGCACTAAATTTGGTGATGGTGGCGCAGGCCGTTATGGTCGTGACGACGGTGTAACTTTCTGGGGTAACGCAGAGCCAGGTATTATTCCCGGCACGCTTGGTTATGCAATGGGGGTTTTTCGTGGTTTGGAATCCTCAAAAACTGCGGGGCCGAATCCGGGTGGCACTATACTCACAGCAGCACGTATTACCTATAATTTTTTGAATCCAGAAAAAAATCCCGGTTATTACACTTCCAGTACCTATTATGGTAAAGCCGGTGATATTTTAGCATTGGCGTTTGGTATGTCGTACCAAAAGAATGGTGCAGGATCGTTTGCAAATCGTAGTGACTTTCTCGGTTTTACAGGTGACTTACTATTTGAAAAAGTTTTACCAAAAAATATGGGTGTGACTACTGTAAATGCTGAATATAAACAATTTTATGCGAATTATTCGACCGCTGCATTCTCTGATCGTGATTGTTTTTGTATGTTCGATGGCAAGTCGTGGACAGTAACCGGCCTTTATATGCTTCCGACTAAAGTCGGCATCGGACACTTTCAGCCTTATGGCAGATATACCAGCATTCAACCCAATGCTAGCAACAATCGAGAAGAGATTGAAGCGGGTCTGAATTACATTATCGACGGATTTAATGCGCGTATTTCAGCGTACTATCAGCATGGAGATCTACTGATGAAGGGGTTAAATTACGCGCCCGGAGTCTCAGGTCCAGCGCTTGATGTTTTCAAAATCTCATTCCAACTACAGATTTAGAGACTTTCTGGAGTCAATTCTTCATTAATACTGAGCTGAGAAATAATTATGCTGCTATCCACTTATCCAGAAGAATCAGCAATTAAACAACGGAGTTCCCCTATTCTGAATGATCCCCAGCAGCCAATGGATGCTGCTAAATCCGATTCAATGGTAAATTCGGATCACAAGCCGCTTCAAGCAAGATTGTCGCTCAAGTTTTCTGAAATGGATGGAACAACGCGCCTCGTGGAACGGGATCACTTCGGGCCTTTGTTGGTACAGAAACCTTTTTACCCAGAAAGCCGAAAGATTTGTCATGTGGTAATTATTCATCCACCGGGCGGAGTCGTAGGAGGTGATCAATTAGAAATTTCGGCTCAAGTTGGTGCGTCCGCAAGTGCGCAAATAACCACACCCGGCGCTGCGAAATGGTACAAAGCAAATGGTCGCGTTTCACACCAAAAAATTAGAGTCAGCGTAAGCAAAGGTGGCTCTCTTGAATGGGTGCCGCAGGAAACTATTTTTTACAACAATGCTAACGTCGATGTCGATCATCAAGTAATTCTGGAAGATGATGCAATTTATGTGGGCTGTGAAATATTATGCTTTGGTCGTACCGCATACGGTGAAACATTCAATAGCGGACAAATCAAGCAACGTACTAGCATTCAACGAAATGGAAAAATGATTTGGCTTGAACAAATACGTCTCCTGGGTGAGAGTTCTGCCATGAGTGGACCTTTGACATTATCTGGAAAAACAGTCTGTGCTACACTCATTTTGACTGGAAAAACGTTGCCTCAGTCTTTAATAGATTTGGCACGTGAAGAGGCAATGATAGTTACAAAAGGTGTGGGCCAAGTTGGTATATCCCAACTGAAATCGGTAATTGCGGTTCGCTATTTAGGTGATTCGAGCGAGGTTGCACGTCACATCATGTTGCGTGTGTGGGGTTTGTTCCGCCCAGAAATTCTCGGGTGCGCTGGGATTGTTCCGCGCATGTGGAACACTTGATTAAAGGTATCATTGACTTATGGTGGTTTTCTAAAAATATCATGCGGTTGCAGTAACTTAAGAAAATTGAAATGTTATTTTATTCAGGAGAAAAACTATGGACTTAACGCCTAGAGAAAAAGACAAGCTACAGATATTCACTGCTGGATTAATCGCTGAAAGACGTAAGGCACGTGGCCTAAGGCTTAATTATCCAGAAGCGGTTGCACTGATTACCTGCGCAGTATTGGAAGGTGCCAGAGATGGACGGACGGTGGCGGAGATGATGACAGCCGGTCAAAAAATACTGACCCGTGCTGATGTTATGGAGGGGGTTCCCGAAATGATTCCGGATATTCAGGTTGAGGCAACGTTTCCGGATGGAACTAAACTGGTCACTGTGCATAATCCGATAATTTAATCCTCAAAAATAGGAGATCGTCATGAGAGTACCAATGATTCCAGGTGAAGTGTTTACTGAATCCCGTGAAATCGAATTAAATGTCGGTAGAAATACTAAAACACTAACTGTCTCCAATGGTGGAGATCGTCCAATACAAATAGGTTCCCATTTTCATTTTTTTGAAGTTAATTCTGCCATGAAATTTGATCGGGAGGCTGCCTATGGCATGCGCTTAAATATTATGGCTGGAACAGCAGTTCGTTTCGAACCAGGACAAGAAAGAACCATTGAGCTCGTTGAGCTTGCAGGAGACCGGGTCGTTTATGGGTTTAACCAAAAAGTGATGGGCAAACTTAAATAGTTTGTATCGCAATAATTTTACAGGAGTAGAAAAATGAGCGTAAAAATTTCCCGTAAATCCTACGTTGAAATGATGGGCCCAACAACTGGCGACCGCGTCCGTTTAGCCGATACAGAACTTTTTATAGAAATTGAAAAAGATTTTACTACCTACGGTGAAGAAGTGAAGTTTGGCGGAGGAAAAGTAATTCGGGATGGCATGGGGCAATCACAACGTAATCATGCTGATGTCATGGATACTGTCATTACCAATGCAATTATTATTGATCATTGGGGTATTGTTAAGGCGGATATTGGTATCAAGAATGGCAAAATCGCGGGTATCGGCAAAGCAGGAAACCCGGATATCCAACCTAACGTGACCATTGCTATCGGGGCAGCTACTGAGATTATTGCTGGCGAGGGGCAAATTGTCACTGCGGGTGCGCTGGATGTGCATATACATTTCATTTGCCCGCAACAAGCAGAAGATGCAATGATGAATGGGATAACCACCATGCTTGGGGGCGGTACAGGCCCGGCAGTCGGTACAGCAGCAACTACCTGTACCCCAGGGCCCTGGCACATTCATTCAATGTTACAAGCCTCAGATGGTATTGTAATGAATACCGGTTTTTTTGGTAAAGGTAATTGTAGTTTGCCGACACCTTTGGAAGAACAAGTGCTTGCCGGTGCTTGCGGCTTAAAATTACATGAAGACTGGGGCACAACTTATGCTGCGGTTGATAACTGTTTGAATGTTGCGGATAAGTATGATGTGCAAGTCGCAATCCATACCGACACCATCAATGAGGGTGGCTATTTGGAAAATACCATTGCTGCGATGAAAGATCGAACCATCCATACCTTTCATACTGAAGGTGCGGGCGGTGGCCATGCGCCGGATATTATCGCAGTCGTGGGCCAAGAAAATGTTTTGCCGTCATCGACTAATCCAACCCGCCCCTATACCGTTAATACCCTTGATGAGCATTTGGATATGTTGATGGTGTGTCATCATCTACATGCTAATATTCCAGAAGATGTTGCCTTTGCAGAGTCACGCATCCGTAAGGAAACGATTGCCGCAGAAGATATTCTGCATGACATGGGCGCAATCTCCATGATGTCCTCGGATTCACAGGCAATGGGCCGCATCGGTGAAGTTGTGCTACGTACATGGCAAACTGCGCATAAAATGAAGATACAGCGCGGCACATTGCAAGAAGACACCTCAAGGAATGATAATTTCCGCGTAAAACGATATATTGCCAAATACACAATCAATCCAGCCATCACGCATGGCGTTGCACATGCGATTGGGTCGATAGAGGTTGGTAAATACGCAGATCTGGTGTTGTGGAGACCGGCGTTCTTTGGCGTAAAACCATCCATGATCTTAAAGGGGGGAATGATCGCTGCAGCATTAATGGGTGATCCCAATGCATCGATTCCAACGCCTCAGCCCATGCATTATCGCTATATGTTTGGTGGTTATGGCGGTGGAATCAAAACATCGTGCTTCACTTTTGCTTCACAAGCAGCGCTAAATGCTGGTTTAGTTGATCAACTAAAACTAGATAAAAATATTATTGGAGTTAAAGATACCCGCAATTTGCGCAAGAAAGACATGATCCACAATGGTGCAACGCCTAAGATGGAAGTTGATCCGGAAACCTATGAAGTGCGTGCTGACGGGCAATTGCTGACATGTGGAGCTGAAGACGTACTGCCGATGGCACAACGCTACTTCCTGTTTTAGCAGTGTTTTTTATGCCTTGTTCTTTTTTGTAAAGATCACATGGGCACATGGGGTTTCATTTTTTATAGCAGCTATCGCAACATTTATTGCAGTGATAGCTGCTATGTAAACAATAACTGATCGTAATAAAAAAATGCTAACGCTGAATACTAAAATAGATCATGCAGACTCAGTGTTTGCACAACTCGTGTTACCTTACGAAATGCGCGAGAACAGTCGGCTAAGGACGACACTTGCATCGGGTGAAGAAGTGGCGATTTTTACTGTACGAGGCACAATACTGCGAAATAATGATTTTCTCAAGAGCGATGACGGGCGTGTAGTGCAGGTCATTGCCGCTCGTGAACCTACTTATCGAATCACTTGTAAGACACCTCATGAGTTATTGCGCTGTGCCTTTCATCTTGGTAATCGACATACGCAAACCCAGGTTGGCGAAGCTTTCCTGCGGATTCATCAAGATAGTGTCTTAAAGCAAATGTTGGAAGGCCTAGGTGCTTCTGTCATAGAAGAAGATGAACAATTCGAGCCAGAATCAGGCGCTTATGGGGGAGGAGGGCACCATCATCATGACGATGGTCATTACCATGCGCATGGTCCGCTCGCACCCATACCAGCACGTCAAAAGATTCACAGACCTTCAGATTCGCAATCTTAGGGGTCATTCATTGTGCAATCCATTTTATTACTTCGCTTACTGCAACTAGCAAGTCCCTCGCTGCCGATTGGCGCATACACGTACTCGCAAGGTTTGGAATCCGCCATTGAAAACGGCACCGTGCATGATGAAAGCTCTGCGCGCGCATGGATTTCAGAAGCATTGAATATCATTGCGGATTTTGAAGCGCCGATCGTGTGGCGTTTGCTTAAAGCATTTGCCGAGCGCGACTTGGCAGCCGTCAGTTACTGGACTGAATGTTTTGTTGCAGCACGCGATACCACGGAGTTTCGCGCGGAAACAATACAGATGGGATATTCTTTAGGAAAACTCGTCACAGATCTAAAGATTGCGGACGATTCCCTGAGTGCAATGTTAGCAAATCAATCCGAAATACCTTTACCTACCGCGTTTGCATGTGCCGCAGAAGCACTTGGGGTGCCACATGAATCGGCACTGCTTGGCATGTTGTTCTCAATGGTCGAGAATCAAGTGTTAGTTTGCGTTAAATCAGTGCCACTGGGACAGGTTTCCGGGCAGAGTCTTTTATTGTCGTTGCATGCAACAATCGAAAAAGTATCGCTACATGCACAGCAGCTCAATGATGACGAACTATCGAATTGGGCGCCAGGATTGTCATTGTTGTCGATGCAGCACGAAACACAATATAGCCGAGTTTATCGGTCATAATTTTTGAGGTATTACACGTGAATAAACAATCAAATCCGCTTCGAGTAGGTATCGGTGGTCCGGTAGGATCAGGAAAAACGGCCTTATGTGAGGCGCTGAGCAAAAAAATGCGCGATCGATACGAAATGGCGGTGATTACGAATGACATCTATACCAAAGAAGATATGGAGATTTTATTACGCGCCAATGCGTTACCACCTGAACGTCTGATGGGTGTGGAGACGGGCGGATGTCCGCATACGGCTATCCGAGAAGATGCATCCATAAATCTTGAAGCCATTGCGCGCATGACGGCCGATTTTCCCAATCTTGACCTTATTCTGGTTGAATCCGGCGGCGACAATTTAGCTTCCACTTTTAGCCCCGAACTTTCCGATCTAACCATTTATGTCATTGACGTCGCAGCTGGCGAAAAAATACCGCGTAAAGGTGGCCCTGGTATTACGCGTTCAGCGCTGCTGATCATTAACAAAATCGATCTGGCTCCTTATGTTGGAGCAAGTTTGGAAGTGATGGCACGAGATGCAAAAAAAATGCGAGGCGACCGGCCATTTGTGTTTACCAACTTGCATACAGGTGAAGGTGTAGATCAAGTGATTGACTTCATCGTTAAACAAGGATTGCTTGAAGAAGTGAAACAACGCGCAGGTTGATACGTACCCATGCGTAATCTTGGTTTTTAACCCTGCTTGAATGATTAATTAGATTGTATTGATAGTTACTGTAGTTGCTTTTCCACATAAACTTTAGGAGCTAATCATCATGGATTGGTCTTTATCAATTGACAAGGCAATGCCGAAACCTTTGCGTGTAATATTCAGAGGTGTCGGTCAAGTATTTTTTTGCTGCAACGCGGTCACAGGTCTTATTTTCCTAATCGCCTTATATGTGGGTGGGATTACTGCAGGTCTCGCCGCGACTGTAGGCGTGATCAGCAGTACAGTCGCCGCTTATTTGTTAGGATTCTCAGACGATGATATTGATGCAGGGTTGTACGGATTTAACGGCACCCTGGTCGGTCCCTGCTTATTTTTGTTCATGGAGAATACACCGCAACTCTGGCTGTATGTGGTGCTTGCTTCAGTTTTGTCTACGGTGGTGTTGGCTGCATTGATGCGGATCTTGCAACCTTATAACATTCCTGCATCTACTTCCCCGTTTGTTTTGACCTGCTGGATGTTTATGGTGGCCGTGTTTTCATTTGATGCGTTTTCGCGCGGCCCAGTGCTGCCCGCACCGGGAATTCCTGTCGACATTGCTGCTGCCTCAGTAGTCGCGACAGAGTATGCCACTTTTACGCAGGAAGCGGCTGAGGCTTGGTATACAGCCGTTACCAAAGGTGTTGGTGAAGTGATGTTCGCCGATAGCGTCATTGTAGGTATTCTGTTCTTGATCGGTATTGCAATAACCTCACTGCGTGGCGCATCGATGGCGCTGGCCGGCGCAATTGTCGGAGTTGCCTTGCCGATCTGCCTGGGTGCCGATAAGACGCTGATCGAAATGGGACTTTATGCTTTTAATCCGGTGTTGACCATGATGGCAATCGGTTGGGTTTTTCTTAAACCTAGCACAGGAACTGCAATTCTTGCCTTACTGGCGGGTATTTTGACGGTTATTTGTCAGGCTGGATTAGCTAATTTCCTTGCGCCGATAGGCCTGCCGACACTGACGTTTCCTTTTGTTCTGGTGATGTGGATGTTTTTATTTGCTGCTGGAAGATCCAAATATTGGGGAAATTCACACTAAAATTAGTTGTGCTTTGAGACTAAAGCCCCGTTTTAAAACGGGGCTTTTTATTGGTTGCGGCAACACTGGAGATTATCAGGTGAGTGGACTGCAATGCGTATGAGGAGTCGCAGAATGCGGATGGAGTTCTTCTGATAGCTCGATTGGCACAATATGTAATTTGCCGTGACGCACGCCATTGGTGGCAATTACTTGGTTAGCAAAGCGCCTGACATCTTGAATCGTACCGCGCAGAATAGTAGTTTCGAGACAGTTGTCGTGATCCATATGAACATGCATACTGGATAAAGATAAATCGTGATGGTGATGGTGCGCGGAAGTAACCTGGCTGGCCAAGTCTCTTTGGTGGTGATTATAAATATAACTGAGTGTCGCAATACAGTAACCTTTATTATCTTTTTCCAGGCGTGCGGTTTCTAGATAGTCTCGAATGAGATCGCGAATCGCTTCTGAGCGATTATCGTAACCACGTGCTTGGGAAACTTTATCAAATTGCTCAAAAAGCTGGTCATCCATCGAAATAGTAAAGCGCTCCATAAAATCTCCTCGGGGATTATCACTCAAAATCAAATATCTAAATACTGAATATACTATTACAAATTTATTGTATTGATCAAAAATTGGCGACTAAATTAACGCGAACTGAGCGGCTTTCTATAGGATGAAAATGTAAGTCACTCACGCCGGCGGCGGGCTCACCCGGAAGTCTCGAAGTGTAGTAATAATCTATTGCATGTGCTTGCGTGTTGAGCAGATTAAATCCTTGCACGATCACGCGCACACTGTTACCGATTTTATAGCCAATTTGGCCATTGAGCGTAATGGTGTGATTGGACTGCACGCTGTTGTCTTCAATCAAAGAACGTTTGCCGAAATAGCGCAACTGCATACTACCAAATAATGGGCCTATATTATCCACCGCTACTGCTAATTTTCCTACGCCTCGTATTGCCCCAGGTATTTGGTTGCCACTCGGATCAGCATCGCTGAAACGAGCGCGCGCCAGCGCGTAATCCAGATCAATCATCAACCAATCTGTCGGCATATAAAACAGTGAAACTTCAAATCCCTCCCGCTTACTCGGGCGGCTGGCCTCAGTTGTTCCGGCATCGCCTACAAATAATAATTCCGAATCAAAATCCAATCGAAATGTGGCAAAAGAAGCCTGCAGGCCTGGGACGATGGCGGTGCGAACTCCGACTTCATAACCCGTTGAGCGTACCAGAGGATTGACTCTGTTAATGGGATCTCCTGACTTTGGATCAACGGTAGAAGTCGCTCCCCGTGCGTCATTGCTATGAAACCCGCTGCCATAATTAAAATAGAGTTCGGTTTGCACCCAAGGTCCAAAAATCAGGCTGAGTTTGGGATTGGTCATGCTATCGTAACGATTTCCCGAGTTAGCATTGATATTGCTATTGACATCAAACCAGTAATAATCCGAACGCACGCCGGCTACGCTACGGAATTTTTCCAGCCACTGGATGCTGTTTTGATAATAAATGCCTATACTGTTCTGGTTAATATGATCTTTGCGGGTAGTCGATAAGGTTTGGCGTTCTTTGGTACTGAGCAATCCATTGTCAATGACATCATTCTGAAATTGAACGCCCACCATACTTTCAATCTCAATTCCACTAATTTTGTTGGTCCAAAGATGATTGGCATTCATCGCCGATTGAAAACGTTTATCAATCTGAGAGAATTGATCTCCATTCACTGGGTCATCGAGAAAATAGGTGAAATTTGAAAATAATGCCAAATTACTATGCAGCGTATACAGATTCAACTGAGTGATGCCATAGCGACTGACATGCTGTAGTGCACTGGAGAGACTAAAGCGGTGAGATTCACCGCCCGAACTGGGGTCAATGGCGCCCAGTCGTGGAACAAAACCGCTGGTTACACCCCTTTGCGGAATTTGATCGGTTGAATTCCAGTTTCCACCATACCCCATTGCCGTTACGTTAAATTTAGTTGAGCCACTATCCTGGCTATACCGCAGCACCGCGTTAAATTTCTTAAAATCCTCATGCTTAACCCATGGCCCGTCTTTTGTTAGTAGTTCCACCGCATACAATACATTGCCCGCACCTACTTCATGCGATTTTGCCAGCAATCCCCGCATAAAGCCTTGTTGTCCAAGTCCATAGCTGGCAATACCCTTGGGTAATGTATCAACATAACTCATACTGACAGCGCCCGCTGAGGAGAAATCGCCTTGATTGGCGTAATAAGGGCCTTTTAAGTACAGCACATTGCCTGCCAATTCTGGAATGATAAAGTTAGTATCCGCCCAGCCCTGTCCGTGGCCATGCGAACGTTGATTGACCAGTATTCCATCTACCGAAATGCGTAAATCCGTGCCATGATCCAGGTTAAAGCCCCGCAGAAAGTATTGGTTGGCTTTACCCTCACCGCTATGTTGGGTAACAATCAAGCCCGGTACTGTTTCCAGTAATTCTCCTGGGCGATAAACAGTGCGTGAATCGAGTTGCTGTTTAAGGACAGTACCTTCGCTGGCGGAATTAGCCGTGCCAATTAACTCTCGTGCATTAGCACGGATAATCATTTCCTTCAGGGTTGGAACACCCGCAGCGTTGGCCATTGATGGCATGTATCCCAATGATATAATACTGCTACTCCCGATAAGCCACTGCAGCGTGGTAGCCAGCTTAGTTTTTATTTTCACGTTCTTTTCATCCTAAAACTACGTGTCATTTTCTTAAAAGTCGCATGAATACGCATAATAATTGAAAATGTATGATAAATTGTTTTTTTTTCATACAATCTAGTGCATTAATTGGGAGAAATTTCGTTATGAAACTAGCAACCTATAGAATTGCAAAGTTTTTTTTATGCTTATTACCACTGTGCTTGCAAAACCCCATACTCGCGGCGACTGCTGACAAGAAGGTTGAAATTGTTACAACCGTTTCGCCGATTACAAATATTGTGCAGAATATTGGCGGAAAATACATTGAAGTAACCGGTATCGTGCCAGATGGAACTGATTCCCATACCTTTGAGCCCATTCCTTCAGATGTAAAAATATTACAAGCAGCCGACATGATTATCGTGAATGGCCTTGACCTGGAATTACCAACGTTAAACCTAGCGAAAAAAGTAAAAAGACCTGAAACTGCAATTCTGCAATTGGGGAATCTCACGCTTAAAGAAGCGGACTGGCAGTATGATTTTAGTTTTCCACGTGAACACGGGCACCCTAATCCTCATTTATGGCTAAACATTGAACTGGTCATGCGTTACGCAGAAATAATTAGAGACAATCTGATTATGCTTGATGCGGCGAATAAGGTGAGCTACCAGAAGAATACCGCAACGTATTTGACTAAACTAAAGAAGTTGGATCAGGCAATTTTCAGGTGTGTTGAGACAATTCCTGAAACAAATCGTAAGTTAGTCACGTATCATGATTCTTTTGCCTATTTTGCGCCGCGTTATGGCATGACAGTCATCGCAGCAATTCAACCCTCTGATTTTTCTGAACCGGGTCCCCAAGAAGTCATCAGCATTATTAAACAAATTAGAGAAACCGGTGTGCCGGCAATATTTGGTTCAGAAGTCTTTCCCAGTAAAGTGATGAAACAAATTGCCCGGGAAGCAAGCGCCCAATTTATTGATCAACTTGCGGATGATGAGCTTCCAGCAGCGCCAAATAACTCTTTCATTGGTATGATGGCCAGTAACATGAGCACCATGACCGAAGCACTGGGCGGTAATCCAACCTGTATAGCCAATATCGATGCCAGCAACATTGCATTCTGATTCGCCCTTGGTTCCTGCGGTAAAATTAACCGGCGTCACCGCGCGTTATGAACAAAACGTGGTATTTGACGATCTTTGTTTGGAAATAGCTGCAGGTCAATTTGCCGGAATTGTCGGACCCACGGCTTGCGGTAAATCGACATTGCTGAAAATTATTCTAGGAATCCACGCGGTGAGTGCGGGTCAGGTCGAACTCTACAACTATCCAGTCAATAAGGTGAGGCCAGGCACGATTGGTTATGTGCCCCAGCTTGGCAGTGTCGACTGGAATTTTCCGGTAACGGTTGAAGAAGTGATTTCCATGGGGCTTTATACTAATGGACGTATATGGCCCTGGCTCAGTAAACAGGAGCGCACTTGCATTCAGGATCTTGCGCATCGGTTAGGCGTTGATGATTGCCTGAAAAGCCACATTAGCGATATATCAGGCGGTCAACGGCAGCGCACGTTCTTGGCGCGCGCCTTGATCAACAATCCCAAGCTTTTGATACTCGATGAGCCGACTTCTGGCGTTGATATCAAGACTCAGCATGAGGTATTGCATTTGCTGAGTGATATCAATAGAGGAGGTATCACCATATTATTAACCACGCATGATTTAAATGCGGTGGCATCTCATTTGCCTTGGGTGATTTGTTTTAATCGAGGAGTTATTGCCCAAGGTCGACCGAATACTATTTTTACCAATGAGATTCTGACCAAAACATATGGTGGCGATATTGTCATCGTTAAATCCGAAGGACATCTTCTGATCGCTAACAGCACGCCTCTCAAATTTATTGATGAGTCTCCCTGATGGAGTTTTTGCTTGAACCGATCGAATATGAGTTTTTCCGTCATGCTTTACTTGCGGCGCTGATGGTAGGTGCGTCCGGCGGTTTAATCGGGGTATACGTAGTGCTGCGCGGCATGAGTTATGTTGGTCACGGATTGTCTCATGCGGCAATTGGCGGCGCAGTGATCGGCATTACCCTGAATTTGAATTTTTATGCGGGCGCATGTGCGATGGGATTACTCGCTGCATTCATTATCAACAAAATTACTAAAAACAACAAAATCAAGCTGGATGCGGCTATCGGGATTGTAACCACGGCTATGTTCGCTCTGGGTGTGGTCATTGTCAGCAAGATGCGTAATTTTAAACAAAACTTCGAAGCCGCCTTGTTTGGCAATATTCTTGGAATCACTGAACAAGATTTGATAATTATCGGATTGGTTGCTCTTTTTACCCTGGTTACCATGTTCATCACGTACCGTACCTTACTGTTCTCCACGTTCGATAATGAAGCAGCGCGCGTATTTGGCATTAAAACTGACTCTGTGCAATTGCTGTTTTCATTATTGCTCACATTCTCGGTCATTGCATCCCTGAATGTCATTGGCGTCACAATGGTCGCCGCCACGCTCATTGCCCCAGCTATGACTGCGAGAATGCTGACGGATCGTTTTAGCCGCATGATTATGTACTCAACCATCATCGGTGCTGTGACTGGCGTGATTGGTATGTACTTAAGTTACATTTTCAATGTCGCCTCGGGTACAACCATAGTGTTGTTTAGCGTATTGGTATTTGCCTTATCAATGCTGGTGAAACCTTTACGAAACTTCTATCGATCGCGCCAATATTGAATTGGTGTAGAGATCAGTTTTTAGTCATCTGCAAGATTCGGAGTCATTCAGGCTGTGGAGTAAGAGTTGTTCATCGAAATCCGTAGTCACCAAGGCACAATCTGCCCGTCAAAGGCATAAAACTTTCCGGAATCTTCGGATTTTAAGTTGCTGATCACGCGTCGCATGCCGGTGACGCTTTGCTCGGTTGAGATTAATCCATTCGGGCCGCCCATGTCGGTTCTGACCCAACCGGGGTGCAATAGCACCGTAGTGATTTGTTGGGGATTCAAATCTATCGATAAGCTTTTCATCACGATATTGACACCCGCTTTGCTGGAACGGTAGATGTAGCTGCCGCCCCCCCGGTTATCTGCAACACTGCCCATTTTGCTGGTGATGGTGATAATGGTTTTTAGACTGCTACGGGCAATGGACTGCAGAAACGCTTCCGCCATTTTCAGCGGTGCCATGGTATTAATTGCAAAAGTATGCGCCCACGCTTGGTAATCAGTCATTCCGAAAGCATCGCCTGATGCTGACGGGTAAACGCCGGCATTATTGATCAATAAATCAATGATCTCACCGGATAACGTTTGTGCCAACTGTTCAATATGCGAATGATTGGCAACATCCAACGGATAAATGCTGATCTGGTCTGAATGTTGTGCAGCTAAACGGTTCAGTGCATCGGCCGACATCGGATTGCGGCAGCAAGCAATGACACGCCAACCATCTAAAGCGTATTGGCGTACAAATTCCAATCCAATGCCACGGTTCGCGCCTGTGATAAGTACTGTTTTCATAATATCTTGCCTGAATATGGGAAATTTTACGTCTCAATGATACCGCGATTCAATAAGAATCGACTTAATGCATTCGGAAATTACATTAAGAAAAAACATAAAGACATGACAAAGCCGACAGCTACGATAAACATTTGCAATACCTGTTTAGACAAACGGTATGCGAAAGCCGCGCCAGCATAGCCTCCGAAAATCGCAGCGGCGCCCATGACCAGCAGTTGTTCACTCGCTATGACACCACCAATGGCATAGATTACAACTGCAATAAACGTAATTAGAGACGAGACGAGGTTCTTTAGTCCATTCATCCCGTGCAAATTTGTTTGGCCCATTAATCCAAGTACAGCGAGTAAGATTATACCCAGACCGCCATTGAAATAACCGCCATAGACGCACACGGAAAACAGGCAAAAAATCGCTATTGTCTTTCGGTTGCAATATCCTGAGCTGGTAACTGACGGTTTTACTAATGAGAGAAACCTACTGTCAAGCAAGGACGGCCCAACGGAAAATATGATCGTGGCGAACAGAATTAACCAGGGTATCAAGGCCGAGAATACCTGCTCATTGGTATAGAGCAGAATACTTGCGCCCAAGCAGCCACCGCATATTGTAATTAACACAAGAGTCGCAGAACTTAACCCGGCAGGCAGTTCAATCTCACGCCTGAACCGCCAGGTACTGGCGATATATCCCGGTAGCAGTGCTGCGGTGCCGGTTGCATTTGCTGACACCGGAGGTGCGTCTACCAAAATCAGGGCCGGAAGCGTGATAAAGCTACCGCCTCCGGCCACAGCGTTGAGCATTCCTCCGAGGATTCCGGCCGCAATCATTATGATCCATTGAGTTGTTTCCAAAATTTGAATTCCAGAAAATTTGAGGAAGCGCTTTCTTCACCTGATATTTAAGCTCTTAACTATCAATAAAATAAAGAATAATGCATTAATGTATGAAAATTATTATTCTATTTGGACTTCGACAACCCTGGATCCGCCTATAATGCGCCGGATTTCTGCTAGCTCTTCGGGTGTTATCGGCTTGTCAGGATGAGATACTGTTCTTTTCTGAATGGCTCTAAATTCTTCGACTAGCTCAGGACTGTCCATAAAGAAAACAACCACTAATGGCAATGAGTTTTTCAAATTTTCAATTTTGTGAGCTACTCCCGCGGGCACGAAAATAACATCGCCCGCACTAATTTCTTTGATAATAGTACCGAGCGTTGCTAAACCATTCCCAGAAACGACATAAAATAATTCATCTCCCTGGTCATGGATATGCAACCCGGTGGTACTTCCCTTCTGGAAAGTCTGCTCCACTAGGATTGAATTGGATGTTCCAGTTGATGGAGATGCTTTAATGACCATTCCATTCATTACGGCTTCACCTTCACCTGCTTTTAAGACAAATCCATCAGAACCATAGACAGTGTTGAAGAAGAAAGTAAGTAAAAGAGTAGCTAGACATATAGTAATAATCTTTTTCATTTGTATATCCCAGAATTCACGAGTATTAAAAACCAAAGGTGATAAATCTTGCATTGTAATTCTTGTCATTACTTATAAGGCTAAGGGATGACATCATTGGTCTGTTGTTTTTGATAACATTAACTGTAATAAATTGATTAATAACAGTTAATGGTCATTATTTTCATCTACAAATAAATCTCTCGGATTCTTTGACGATGCATCTGTTTTTACAAAAGCAGCAGCATTACGCACGACCGTTAAATCTTGTGTCAGGTTCAGCGCGAGTCGTGCACGTTCCAACGCAAGCCGTGCGTGATGCTTGGCCGCTTCTTTCATCGGCGCATCGCCAATCAAAGCTAGAGATTGAAGCGCCTTTTGCAGCCGAACCATTACCTCCACCGTGCCGGCGCCGTCACGGGCGATTCCTGTGAAGGCGTCATCGAACATGTCTCGTACCAGGATCTCAGGCACTTCCACGCGGTCATATTTTGGGATATGTTCGTCCGCTGCCTCAGCCTTTGCAGACTCATTCCATAGAACAAAGAGTCGCACTAACGTTCCGATAATATTGATAGCCGTACCGGGATCGTTAACCGCGGGCGACAACGCGCGACAGGCAATTTCCGATAAGACCACAAGGCCGAATCGGGGATCATCGTCGAAAAGTCGGTCGTTTCCGATTTGAAACGATTGAATAATCTGTTCGCGGTCACTCTCTGCTATTTCTCCTGAGCGGGTGCTGATGCAGGCCAATTCCCGTCCGGGCGCTGCGAAGGTGCCTGGTAAGGCCGCGATCACGACTCGGCCATCAGTTTTTTCTGCCCATGTTTGAAGCGCTGCAAGGTCGATATGCTGCACGTAACCTACACTGGGGGCGAATACCGCCCACCCATGAGCTTGTGGCAACACCGGTATACCATGGAGGGTTGGTGCTTCCTTGCGACGCATCAGAGCCTGGGTGGTTGCTTGCTCTACCCTGGCGATGGTCGTTCCAATGCGACCAAGACGAGCAATGCTGTCCACCCAGCGTACAAACGTTATGATCACAATGCCGAATGCAATAGTCGTGAGAACGAAGAGCGTAAAATGTCCTGCTGCCTTGAAATAACCATTCTTCAGCGCAGTCAATGCCACGATGCTGTATATAAATGCGCCAATGAATGTCGATAACGCGTTCTGTGACTTATCATCGCCGATAATCAGCGTGAATGACCGTGGCGTTGCTGTGCTGCTTGCGGAGGCATAGGCCGATACCATGGATGACACCGCAAAGGTGGCAATGACCAGCATGCTGGCGGCCATGATGGAAAGCATGGTTTCAACAGGCTCGGGTTTAATGTTTGGAAGAATCGACCCCAGCTCGGTACCGTCCGCGAGTTTGGCTGCGAGCGCCGCAACGATCGATAGCAGGCAAGCTGCCAGCGGCCTTACCCAGAGCCGTTCGTTCAGCCGATTGATAATAAACCTGAGTCGCTCTGTTGAAATGAAAGTTGGCATTTTGTGCTCCTTGGCGCCGCCGCACAATGTTGTAGATAAGCCTGATTATTGCTTGGTTTGTATTCGTATACAAATGAGTTCATTATAACGCCGATAGCCTTGGATCTTTGTAAATTGATTGTGACTATAGAATATACAAAGCAAATATTTATAATGCATCCATTGGCCTGCTAGGAAGTACATTCTTTCAATGAAAAAGACCGATTTCATTCAGAAACTATAAACACGCATATCTAACTTGCTGGCCATCTCTGCTTGCGGCAGCCGCATACAGGGTGCCGCACAGCCGGAGAGCGGTCTCGGTTTGGCGGTGCTGGTTGCCAGTTATGTCGAGTCGTTGGTATTTTGGATGGTGGCGAGTGATTTAGTGGACCTTGCGGGCTGCCCGGTCGATTTGCTGGATTTGCGCGCGGCTTCTACGGTGATGCAATATCAGATCATGACACCAGTCAGCGCTGGTGGGTGCAAGACTCGCAGGTGGCGCTGTTCTTGCTATGGTCGCGTGTCTCATGCGATGAAGAGATCAAGGTGTGTAAAGTGTTTAAGGCCAGACTCCATTAAACATTGAGCGCTGACAGTTGGAATCATTAAAGTGACTGCATTCGGCCAAAGCCAGACTTTACTAAGTTTGCGCTGACACCGAAACAGGGGAGCAGATCACCTTTCTCAGAGCATTCTTCGATAATTGTTTCTCTTGAGTCAATTCTTATTTTCGAATTCACTGGACTTTCAATCACAATCAGAGTACAAGGGTTTAAGGTATTTGTTTCAAAGCTTTTGCAGTACTGGTATTCCATGTGCAATCTTCGATTCAGGTAGTTTTTCGGGAGTTTTCCCCGTCATTTTTAAAAAGGAAGTAATCACATGGCAACAGGTACAGTTAAATGGTTTAACGATTCAAAAGGTTTTGGGTTTGTTACACCTGATGATGGTGGCGATGATTTGTTCGCGCACTTTTCCGAAATCAATATGAGTGGTTTCAAGACATTAGCAGAAGGCCAAAAAGTTACCTTTGATGTAACGCAAGGTCAAAAGGGCAAGCAGGCATCGAATATCCAGGCTCCTTGATCGGCTCTTGATTTTATAAAAAGCCCAGCACTTTTGTGCTGGGCTTTTTGTTTGATGGAAGAGTTCATGCGGACAACTGATCCACGCAGTCTTTTCCCGTTTTAACACGCTCAGGCCGTTACCGACGAATGACCGCTCAGGGTCGATGATTCATTCAGATTAATTTCTGAAGCTGTCAGCCCAAGTCTGAGCTAACTTTACCCCACCACAATCTCAATCAGCACCTCATTCGGATTCACCGATTCACCTTTTACCACATGTACGGCTTTGATGGTTCCGGCAATCGGTGCGGTGATTTCCGTTTCCATTTTCATGGCTTCGGTGATTAAGACCGGTTGTCCGGCATTGACTTTTTGGCCGACTTTGACTAACACGTCCAGAACATTGCACGGCATGCTCACGACGACGTCGCCCTCGCCAGCGGGGCGCGGGCGTTTGCTGGCGATGTTGCTTTTGACGGCGCCTTGCGTGCCGCCGTCCAGCACGATTTCATCGAGGGTTTCGACGACAACTTCTTCCGGAACACCGTCTACCATGAAATAAAAATGCCGCAAGGTTTCATTTTTGGGACTGGTGCCGGTGACTCTGATGTGGTACGACTCGCCATGCAACGCTACGTTGAATTCGGTCGGCGCTTTTTGCTCGCCACCGACCGTTGTTGAAGCAGTTTCCAAAGGCTCAGGAATCAGATGACCGGTTGACCGGAGTTCCAGGAATTGTTTGCCGACTTCCGGGAACATGGCATAGCTGAGCACGTCTTCATCATTATTGGCCAGATGGCCGATTTCCCGGCGTAACTGTTCAAATTCCGGTTTCAATAGATCTGCGGGGCGGCAATCGATAATATCTTCCTTGCCGATTGCGCGTTTTTGCAAACTGGCATTCATTGGCGCCGGTGCTTTGCCGTAACCGCCTTGCAAATAGCGCTTCACTTCGTTGGTGATGGTGGAATAGCGTTTTCCGGTTAGAACATTGAGCGCCGCTTGCGAACCGACGATCTGCGATGTCGGCGTGACCAAAGGCGGGTAGCCCAAATCCTTGCGCACGCGGGGAATTTCTTCGTAGACTTGATTGATCCGATCCAGAGCGTTTTGTTCTTGTAATTGATTGGCTAAATTCGAAATCATTCCGCCTGGCACCTGAAACACGTGAACCCGCGTGTCGACGCCGGTGAATTCACTTTCAAAGCGGTGGTATTTTTTGCGAATCTGTACAAAATAATCATTCACTTCCTGCAATTTTTGCAGGCTCAGGCCGGTATCGTATTCCGTATCCTGCAGCGCCATGACCAAACTTTCGGTGGGTGGATGGCTGGTGCCGCCTGACCACGATGACAATGCTGTGTCGATATGCCGACAACCGGCTTCAATGGCTTTCAATTGGCACATTTCTGCGAGCCCGGAGGTGGCGTGACAATGCAAGTGGATGGGCAGGTCGACCGCTTGTTTCAGTGCGCTGACCAGTTCATAGGTGACATACGGTGTTAGCAGACCGGCCATATCTTTGATGACAATCGAATCACAGCCGAACTCAGCCAAATCTTTGGTGAGTGACACGAAGCTGTTGATATCGTGCACCGGACTGGTGGTGTAGCAAATGGTGCCTTGCGCGTGCTTGCCGCATTCCTTGGCGGCTTGGATGGCAGTTTCGAGATTGCGCATGTCGTTCAATGCATCGAAAATACGAAAAACATCCATGCCGTTTTCAGCCGCTTTTTTTACAAAGGCCCGCACCACATCATCGGAATAATGACGGTAGCCGAGCAGATTTTGTCCGCGCAACAACATTTGTAATGGTGTATTGGGCAGTGCGGCTTTAAGTTTGCTTAGGCGTTCCCAAGGGTCTTCCTTTAAAAACCGCAAGCAGGCGTCAAACGTCGCGCCGCCCCAGCATTCAAGCGACCAGTAGCCTATGCTGTCGAGCATTGAGCAGGCGGGCAGCATATCTTCCGTGCGCATACGAGTCGCGATCAGAGATTGGTGCGCATCGCGCAATATGACATCGGTAATATGAACTTTTTGCATGATTTTTCCTTGATTAACCCGTAAGTATACTCACAGACCTGTGTGCGAAGCCATTGCCGCAGCTATCACGCTAGCAAGCACTTCGGGTCGCGGCTTATCGGAATAATTGATCAGAGCGGGGTTTTGCTCAACAAAGCCGGTATTGAATCGGGCTGCGCGAAACTGCGGATGTTTCAGGATCTTTAGATAATATGGAATCGTGGTTTTGACGCCAAACACGCCCATATCGCGCAGCGTACGCTGCCCGCGCTTGATCGCGTCTTCCCAGGTTAGTGCGCTGACGATGACTTTCGCGATCATGGAGTCATAAAAAGGTGGAATCTCATAACCGGTGTATATTGCGGTATCGGTGCGCACACCGGGGCCACCAGGCGCATAATAACGGGAAATGCGGCCAAAGCTGGGCAAGAAATTATTTTTGGGATCTTCAGCGTTGATCCGGAACTGAATCGCATAGCCACGCCGCACAATCTCTTCCTGCTTGGAACGCAGTGGCAAACCAGCTGCCACGCGAATTTGTTCCTCGACGATATCGACGCCGGTGATCGTTTCAGTAATGGTATGCTCGACTTGTACACGCGTGTTCATTTCCATGAAATAAAATCGGCCGCTGTCATCCAACAGAAACTCGACTGTGCCGGCATTGGTGTAACCGACCGATTTCGCGGCAATTACCGCGAGACCGCCAATGTACTGGCGTTGTGCTTCGTCCAGTTGCGGCGATGGTGCAATTTCAATCAGCTTCTGATTGCGGCGTTGAATTGAGCAATCCCGTTCGTAGAGATGAATCACGTTACCATGATGATCTGCCAGAATCTGCACCTCAACGTGTATTGGGTTAACAATGCATTTCTCCAGAAAAACGCTGGCACTGCCAAATGCTTTGGTGGCTTCGGAAATGACCCGGGTGTAATTGCGCTTTAGTTCGTCAGCACTATCACAGCGCCTGATGCCGCGGCCGCCGCCGCCAGAGGTGGCTTTCAACATGACCGGATAACCAATCTGCGCCGCGATTTCTTGGGCTTGTTCTATCGATTGTAAATTGCTTTCCGATCCGGGCGTAACTGGAATGCCAGCAGCTTTCATCGCTTTCCGGGCTTCGGTTTTATCACCCATGCGGTGAATCACGTCCGCAGTGGGCCCAATAAAAATAAGTCCACGCTCCTTACACGCGCGCGCAAATTTCGCATTTTCAGAAAGAAATCCATAACCCGGGTGCACCGCATCACAACCGGTTGCGAGAGCTAAATCAACCAAGGCATGAATGTTCAGATAGCATGCCACTGGATCGCTGCCGATACAATAAGATTCGTCCGCTTTTTTAATATGCAACGCGAAACGATCGGCTTCCGAATAAATGGCTACTGAGCGAATGCCCATTTCAGCGCAGGCGCGAATAATGCGAACAGCGATCTCACCGCGATTGGCAATGAATATTTTACGTAACATCATATTGGTATTTGGAACGCTTTGAAAAACGATAATGCGCGTATTCTACCCGATCAATTCTGGAATTTTATCCAGCATTGACTGAAGGTGATCATTTTTCGGCGAGAAATGATGATTCAATACGGAAGCTTGATGGGTGTTTGTAATATATAATTATTCAATAACAATGGGTTATTTGAATGTTTGTCTTGAATTGATTGGTTTGGCACTGATTTCAAATTTCAGTATTTTTCTTTTCAATTATCGGGGATGTTTTTTTAGATGAATTTCACTTGTGGAGATGCAAAAGGCCGGACTGTTGGAAGATTATGGTTCGTCTGTTTATCGGCCTGGAACAGGCGTTGGCGGCAGCTTGACTTTTTCCTGCGGCTAGAATGTATCATTTAATATTTTAAACACAGGCATCATACTTCTTACTGCTACAGAATATCTCCGTCAACATAAAACCATGTTTCAACTTCGCGAACGAACCGGCTGATTTCGTGGAGCCGGTGGGTTCGCCCATTGATTTTGTAGCGTGCGATAAATTCAACAATGGCGTGATTTGCCGCAGATTGTTCATGGCGTTTAATTGCTAATCCTAGCCATTTTTTGGACAATTGATCGGTTAATCCCAGGGAAGTGGGACGTGTATCAGGGTGCCAGGTTGCCAGCAGATAGTCTTCACAATTCAGTGTGAACGCCGTGTAACGTGAACGCATGAGGATTTCTGCGGTGGTGACTGGTTCACCCTGATCGAGGTAACGGCTGCAGCAATCAGCGTATCGTTTGTCGCTGCCACAAGGACAAGGGTAAGCCAATGTTTCTAAACGAGTGATATTCGTATTCATATACAATGCGGTTTGTCTATCAGTGTAATTTATCACAGTCCGCATGAATATTGCCTTGATCCCTACCATGAACGCTTCATCGCGTCGTATAGCGCATTTGGATATGGACGCTTTTTATGCCTCGGTTGAGTTGTTGCGTTACCCCGAGCTACACGGCTTGCCAGTTGTGATCGGTGGACGCAACGAGCACCAGCCGGTGGTGCAAGCGGATGGCAGAAGGCATTTTTACCGCTTGCGTGATTATGTTGGTCGCGGAGTTATTACGACCGCTACGTATGAGGCGCGTGCATTGGGAGTCCATTCCGCCATGGGTGTCATGAAAGCCGCGCAGCTGGCGCCGGATGCGGTTTTGCTGCCGGTGGATTTTGCTATTTACCGGCATTATTCGCGTTTGTTTAAAGTGGCTGTTATGGGTGTGGCCCCACGAATTGAGGATTCTGGCATTGATGAGATATACATTGATTTGGGTGACTTGCCGGATGAGATATTGCCATTGGCAAAATGTATGAAACAGGCGGTCAAGGATGCGACCGGACTTTCTTGTTCGATTGGGATCGCGCCCAATAAATTATTATCTAAAATTTGTTCGGACTTGGAAAAGCCTGATGGTTTGACCATCCTCGAGATGTCTGACATCCCGCAGCGAATTTGGCCGTTACCGGTACATAAAATCAATGGTATTGGCCCTAAAGCTGCCAATAAGCTTGCGTTACTGGGTATTACTACGATTGCTGAATTGGCACAAGCTGAATTAAGTTTTCTCCGGCTTCACTTCGGGCGCAGCTACTCAATCTGGCTATATGAAGCATCGCGCGGCATTGATGCACGCCCGGTCATTACCGATGCGGAACCTAAGTCGATCAGCCGGGAAACTACATTTGAGCGGGATTTGCACCCGCGGCAGGATCGTTCCGAATTATCCGAAGCATTTACTGCATTGTGTATCCAAGTCGCTGATGACCTGAAACGCAAAGGTTATGTTGGTCGTACTGTTTGTATCAAGTTACGCTTTGAGGATTTTCATACGCTTACACGTGATTGTTCATTGACTTCACATACCGGAGATCCAGTTTTGATACGTCGTGCTGCTGGAGAATGTTTGCGGCGTGTGTCATTGCAGAAAAGAATCAGATTGCTCGGCATAAAAGTCACCACGCTTTGCTCCGTTAACGCAGCTGCTGAAATTGAATCTCGACAAAGAGAATTGCCATTGCTACCGTAATACGTTGGAAATAATTAGTTAATCTGATAGTTGCATTGCGACCCGAAGAAAATTTGAAAGGGAGTTGTTATGTTTGATCGCGCTGATTTTTGCCGCATCGCGCCATTCGGTGCTTATGTTTTTTTCATGGTACTGGAGGACGTATTATTGAAATTCGGCTGGGAAGCTAATGATTTACGTATGCTTTATATGGCCAAAATAGCTGTTGTGGTTGGGCTGCTTTGGGTGATGCGAAAGGCTTATAGCGAATTGCGTTGGCCGGTCGCCAGCAGTTTTCAAGCCTGGATGGTTGCAATATCCGCGGGTGTCATAGTCTTTATTGCCTGGATTAATTTGACCGCAGATTGGATGGTGATGGGAGACCCCGTTGGTTTTGATCCGCGTGATAATAATGAGATTGATTGGTTTTTGGTAACTGTGAGATTGATTGGTGCGGCTCTGGTGGTTCCCGTAATGGAGGAATTGTTTTGGCGATCCTTCCTGATGCGCTGGATTGATCACCCAAATTTTCTTACAGTTAATCCCGCGCAAGTCGGATTAAAAGCCTTTTGTATCACGGCAGCACTTTTCGCACTTGCACACAGTTTATGGTTTGCCGGATTGTTTGCCGGTATTGTTTATAATTTACTGTATATGCGTAGCGGAACGCTATGGTCTCCCATTCTTGCCCACGCTACGACCAATGGAATTTTAGGCATCTGGATAATCTATACAGGTAATTGGGGTTTTTGGTAAAGGGAAGGGGTTTTGTGGCGCGATTATTTTCTTCCCTTCAATTACATCACGCTTTCAGGATGCTCCACTATTTCCTGATAAATTAGGTGTCTTAACATAAACGTCTGGTCTGGTTTCATTTCAGTAAACTCAACCCCCGAAAAGATTACTTTATTATTGTGTTGTTTAGAAGATCTGATGATGGCCATAATAGATAATGGAATTTCCTTGTCATCTACTGTGATAGTAAAAGATAAGGATACAACTGAACCTAGTGTTCCCAAAGGTATTGTTGAATTGATTCCAGCGCCATAAAAACTCAGATCTACGATATTGATTGGCGTAGTTTCCTCGGCGAGAGTCGCTTGATAATTACATTTAATTCTTCGTGATTTTCGAAAACACTGCTTCTGTATATTTTGAGGAAAAGATAAATGTAAAAATTTATAGGGTACTTTTATAATTTTATCGACATAAGTAGAGAATTTATAGGCATTCTGCCCGGAAATTAAGCGTGCACTAATCTGATCGCCTTCAACGAAAGGCGATCCAGTTAACTGACCAGATGTTGGCATAGTTACAATTAAAGTGCTGCCTGGTACATAGCCGATCATGGATGTTGGATGTGAATTGTTTGGTTCATCAGAATTCTTAGCATATGTGGTTAAAGTTAAATACATTTTATGACCTACCTGAAGATGCATGTCTTCAAATTCGATCTTTTCTGATGAATCGTGAGTTGATTCAGTCGCTTCAGCTTTGGTGTTTTGACTATGCATTTTATAAGTTGTTGATTATTAGAGTTGTCTTTCCTCTTATTTAACGACGCTAATAGTTGGATCTTTAGCAATATTAGAAGCATTTTATGATCGATGCGGTGGAATAGTGCTTTTAAGATTTTCTAATTGTCGAGTTGAGTTTTTTTCCGGGTTTAATTCCTTGCAGCAAGCTACAGGTGTTTTATTAATTTAAGTCGCTGGAGATAAAGAGGTATTCGGAATGAATCTAAGATTCAATTGATCAAGCTAATACATTTGTTGTATTTTTTCCAATAAAGCAAATATCCATGGAGTTCGCGTTGACCCTTCACGTTATTCAGTGTTAGAGTTCTGTCCATGTGAGGATTATGGTTTTTAGTTTCTGCTAATGTTTGTATCTTTTGTATAAACATTTTTAAAGGGGGAGTTGATGAAAGATAAAATGATTTATAAGCGCCAGATGCTGCGTGCCGTTACGGGAGGACTGTTACTAATTGGCATGAGCGCGTCTAGTGTTTATGCTAACAGCGTGACAAGTAGTAATAGCTTCATGGAAGCACTGAAAAGAACTGGTATTACGGCCGGAGGTTGGGTTCATGGTGGTGCGACATTTAATCCTAGTTCAACGCATGGCTTCAACGGTCCGGTCACTTTTTCTGATCAGGCAAATAGATTTCAACTGAATCAGTTGAATCTTTTTCTAGAGCGCGCAGTAAAAACAGAAGGCACAGGCTGGGACGTTGGCTTCAGGGCTGATTTCTTATTCGGTACTGATGCAATTTTTACTCAAGCTTATGGTAATCCGGCATTTGATGTGCATAACGGTAGGCCTTTGGCAGATCGGGGTAATTGGGATCTGGATATATGTTGTAATTCCAGCCGCACTTATGGCATTGCAATCCCGCAGGCGTATGCAGAAATTTATGCGCCTGTCGGTAATGGATTGAATGTGAAGGTAGGCCATTTTTATACCCCAATTGGTTTTGAATCGGTTCCTGCTCCAAATAACTTCTTCTATTCACATGCCTATACCATGCAGTATGGGGAGCCTTTCACACATACCGGTGTATTGGGTAACTACACAGTGAATAAAAATTTCACTGCTATGGCCGGTACAATCGGTGGTAGTGGAACGGGTGGTTGGGACGGCAATTTCGACAAGCAGATGGAAAATTGGGGCGGTATTGGTGGTGTTACTTGGACCAGCAATGATTTAAATACCTCCTTCAATGTCAGTGGTACCGGCAGCACGGCATCAACTCGTAACAGTAGTTTCTGGGGTATGTACAGCATTGTCTTTCAGCACAAATTCACAGACAGAACGCACTTAATATTGCAACATGATCACGGTTTTGCTGATAACGTAATGCTCTTTAATAATGTTTATAATGGCGTTATTAAAGATGCGGAATGGTATGGGGTCAATTCACATATGTACTATGATGTAACCCCAGATTTTTCTGTTGGTGTACGTGCTGAATGGTTTCGCGATCGTGATGGCTTCCGCGTTTTTTCACCAGGCAGGGTAACTGCGGGGACCAACCATCTTGGAAATAGCTATGCGAGTAACATTGGATTACTGGGTACTAGCACACCTGCGGATTATTATGCAGTAACCCTCGGTGCTAACTGGAAAGCGCTTAGAACGCTTAAAATGGGTTGGCAGGGAATGAGAGATTTGAATATTCGCCCGAATATCCGATATGACCGCGTAGATGCACTTCATGAGTCGCTCCAAACATCTGCTTACCGGCCTTTCGGTGGTAATAAAGATCAGATTCTTTTCTCGTTGGACGCAATACTGCCTTTCTAATGTGATATGCATTATGTAGCAATTATCAAAAGATGCGCTTTCGGGCGCATTTTTTTATTCTGCCCTGATCGATTTGCTGTTCTGTCGCAACATTAGCAGCAAATCATTGATGTCATCCGGAGCTGCGATTTCCCACTGACTGATTTGTTCGGTTTTCGGATGGGTCAATGCAAGTTTTTGAGCATGCAGTGCTTGCCGGGGAAAGTTTATCAATATTTGAGCAATTCCTTGCGCTGTTTTTCCAGGTTTGCCTCCATAGACAGGATCACCTACTAAGGCATGCCCGATAGTGCTTAAATGCACCCGGATTTGGTGTGTGCGACCGGTTTCAAGGCTACACTGAAGTAATGTGCAGCCATCAAATTTTTCAATGACTTGATAGTGCGTGCGTGCGGGTTTGCCTTTGGGTGTAACGGTCATTTTTGTGCGATGAATCGGGTGACGGCCAATCGGCGCATCGATATTTCCTGCTTGTTTAATTTCTCCTAGAACTAATGCGAGGTAATCGCGTTTTACAGTGCGCTGCTGTAGCTGGCGCACAAGGCTTGTTTGTGCTGCAATAGTTTTTGCAACAACCAATAGCCCACTAGTGTTTTTGTCCAGACGATGAACAATACCGGCGCGCGGTACATTTTTCAATTCTGGAGCATGATGTAGTAATGCATTAAGCAAGGTACCTTGCCAGTTGCCATTGCCTGGATGAGTTACCAGTCCAGCGGGTTTGTTGATGATAATGAGCGTTTCATCTTCTTCAATGATGTTTAAATGGATCGCTTCAGCTGCAAAAGGTGATTCAGCTGCGATACTCAGCGGTGAAACCTCGACATGCTCGTTTCCCCATACAAGCTGTTTGGCAGTAGCTATCTGCCGATTCACAAGGATTCTTTTTTCAGCAATCCAGGTTTGCAGACGGCTGCGTGACCAATGTGGTAAAAGCTTTGCCAAAGCTCGATCAAGGCGCAAACCTGCATAATCAATCGGGATCGTTATGTGTACAACGTCCGTTGCTAATTTGTCGCTTACTGCCGTATGAGGCTTTGCGCTATAATCGCCCGTTGTATCTTTGTTTTTTACGGAATTTATCATGTTACATAGTTTAGCGTTATTTCTGGTTTTAGGGTTATCAGCATGTGGTTTGTTGTCAGATCGCACAGATGATCAAGAAGATTGGTCTGTCAACAAATTCTATTCGGAAGCTAGAGAAAAATTGGATGATGGTAGTTACGCTGCGGCTATTAAGCTCTATGAAACTTTAGAATCGCGATATCCTTATGGCAGGATTGCTCAACAAGCGCAACTTGAAGTTGCTTATGCGCACTATAAAAATGATGAACCCGCTTCGGCAATTGCAGCAGCTGATCGATTTATTAAATTGTATCCCAATCATGCAAATGTAGATTACGCATATTATATCAAGGGATTGGCGAATTTTAATGAAGGCTGGGGCATGCTGGGTTTTTTGCTGAAAGGACCGTTTAAGCAGGATATGAGCGAGCGTGATCCAAAAGCCTCGTATGAATCATTTGAAGTTTTCAAGGAATTGGTTGCCCGTTTTCCAGAAAGTAAATATGCGGCAGACTCTAGGCAGCGTATGGCCTATTTGCTTAATTTACTTGCCATGGGTGAGATCCATACTGCGCGATACTACATGAAACGCAAGGCTTATATTGCAGCTGCTAATCGGGCGCAGAATGCAGTCAAGGAATATCCCCCTACACCGGCTACGGAAGAGGCCTTATATATCATGATCAGAGCCTATGAAGCACTGGAAATGTATGACTTAAGGGATGATGCAGAACGTGTGATGCGAATTAATTTCCCAAATAGCATTTTTCTCGCGGAATTACCTGATGTGGGTGCTAAAGCATGGTGGGAGTTTTGGAAGAACTGACAACTCTGGATTCTGCTTGAATCGTTTACAAGTGATCTTTAAGGTGAACCGCCAAGATATCGCATTTCGCATGATATAGCACTCCCTTTGCTGTGGAGCCCATTAATACAGCAAGACCGTGTCGTCCATGAGAGCCTACCACAATCAAGTCAATATTTTCTTTCACAGCAAGCTGAGTGATTTCTTGCTGCGGTTCTCCCCATATCATCCAACAGCACTCTAGTTCAACGTTCAGTTCACTGCTGATTTGAATCAATTTTCCTTTTTCAGCTTCTAGCAGATCATATGATGAATTTTCATTCAGGGGGATTACTGTCCCATAGGGAGTGTCTGGCATGGGAATATTATCTAGTACATGAATGATGTGAAGCTGTGCGTTAAATTGTGCTGCTAGAGATTTCGCCTTATATGCAACCGTGTGGTCGGATTCGGAGAAATCAACAGCGAGTAAAATATTCTGATAATTGTTCATATGGAGTATTTTTCGATTATGGTAATACACAAGAAAAAATGTAAATTCTACTACAGCGCTGCATTGCATCGCATCCTTGCTGATCTTTATTTGTATGCCGAGAGCTATTGCTCGTCATATCGATGTAGAAATTCTGATAGAAAAGTATTAACACGTAGTTCATATTCTCTGCCTGCATAAGTATGCATATTGAAATGTCTTGCACCAGGTACAATCCATAAATCTTTAGGGATTCTCGCAGCTTCAAAGAGCCTTTCGGTTTCCAATTGAGTGGTGTGCATATCATTGGTTCCGGATATAAACAGCACTGGTGAGTTAAGGTTATTAATATGGGTAATTGGGCTTAACGCATCCATTGAAGTATCCAGATAAAAAGATAATTGCCATAGCATCAATGGTAGCAATAGTACTCCATATTCCCCAAAATGCAGTTTTAGACGATTTTCAACAGCCTCTTCAATTGTGGGGTGAAGTGACTCGAGAATAACCGCATTCAAGCCCAAATCTTGCTTAGCCAGCACTATCGCTGCGGCACCCAAAGAGGTGCCGATTGCACCTATCCGTTCGGCTGGAAATGTTTTTCGTAAGAAAGTAACTGCCGCTTCTACATTCTTAGACTCGCGCAAACCAAAAGTAATGTTATCCCCGACTGTTTCTCCATGTGCTTGCAGGTCAATAAACAAAACAGTAAAGCCCTGATCCTTTAGAAACCGGGCTCGACTTAACATTTCAAGTCGGTTACTGCGCATTGAGTGAACCAGTAATACCACGCCATTTCCTGGCTTTCCATAGACCAACCAGCCATGCACGGTTGGTCCATCGGTATCAGGAATCTGTACTGATTCAACTGGAAAATCTGTAATTAATACTCCTACAGCAGTCGGTGCCGATGCGGTCAAAATTGTGCCTATAGCAAATATGCTAAGCATGATTGCGAATATAAAAGCCAAAATCTGAATGAGTAGTTTGTGCAGCATGACATTTGGTTATTAATTGCATTGATAATAATTAACCACTGAAAGCGGTTTTTTAAGATTATCGAGGGTTATTATTTTCTCCTGATGTGATGTATGAGGGCAATTTGTTGGTATTGACAGGAGGGCGTGCGATAATTTACATATCCATCTTGTTGATTTCTTTATTTTTGCTAGAAGGCGCTATTTTTATTGGTTCTGTATTATTGTGGCGAACGCCAAGGTGCAATATCATGCTCAGCTATCAACCGGTGCTTGCTGATACCGGCATCATCAAAATCGGCTTGTTCAAACGCACTGATCTGATAAGCTCCGGAAGCCACATGGATTATGATATGCCCATCGGCAACTGCGATATGGCTGCTGCCACCTTTGCGCAATTGGATACTAAAACGAGTTCCGGAATTTTTAATTATGGCATTGCCGACTTTTACTTCAAGCTGATTGACGGCATTTTTATGAATGTCAAAATAAACATTCCCTTTGAGCAACTCAACCTGCAGCGGTTGACTTTCTTTCACCGTTACAGAACTCAGCAGATCCAGCGCCATGTCAATACCCGGTGCTATCGAGGCGACAAGTTGTTCATCACTGTTGGTTTCATAGAAACGGATGCTATGGGGTTTGCCAAAATGCCAAGTCATCAAACCTAGTAGCACACAAATGCCGATGATCGCGCAATGTACTAAAAAGCGCTGCCAACTAAAGACAAAATTAAAGGGTTGTATTACGGGTGGTTCAGGTTCCTGCATTTGTAATTAGCAAGTGGCGAATAAACAGATAGGTATAAATTATATACTGTGGATGTTTTTTTTGCTCCGTCATTTAGAGCTGGTTTTAGTTTGCTGCACATGAAAGTATATTGAGGTGTTGGTGTTGTTGGCAATGTTAAGGAGTTCAGATTTCTGACTATCTTTAGGCTGCTAGGATGCGCGAAATATTTTGCTTGAATGTATCTGGACAGAAGGGTTTTATGATAAAACCTACAGCCCCTGCGCTAGTAGCTTGTTTAAATAATTCACGGCTAGCTAAGGCTGTGATCATCATGACTTTTGTTGCATCATTTTGACTCTTGATGATTTTCAAGGCTTCTAATCCATCCATCATGGGCATTTCGAAATCTATGCATGCAATGTCAGGTTTGTGTTCTGCTACCAGTTCGGTGGCTTGCATGCCATCATAGGCTTCCCCGATTACTTCAATTCCCATTTGTGTCAGAATTGCTATCAACAGTCGTCGCATTACCAGACTATCATCGGCAACAACTGCCTTTGCGTGATACGTGCTATTCTCGAAGAAGTTGCGCTCTTTGGTCAGGATGAGTAACTGTTTTTTTGCATGGCTCACTTCTTGTAGTACATCAAATATTTTCTTCTGAGAGAATGGTTTATAGATAAACCCATCAACACCTAACATGGCTGCAACCTGTTTCAGCATGGCATCTTCACTGCCGGTAATCATTACCACGAGAAGGTTTGGATATACAGCGCGAATCTCACCCAAAAGATGCATGCCATCTTTGTTGGGCAATAAGTGATCAAGGCAGACGATATCTGGATCTAGCTTCTCAATTGTGGGAAGAAGTTTTTCACCACTATTAAGTTCTCCTACAACTAGATATTCATTGCTGTTTAGCATCGCCCGTAGTGTGGTGCGCATGACAACACAATCGTCAACAATAAGAACTTTTATTCTTTTGAATAATTGATTCATGACGGTTATCTTATAACATAGCCCTTAACAAGAGAATTTTTGTAATCATTCTGAAATAGATTAAATGGCGTGCATGGGGAGGTTTATTCTAAGCTTCCATAATGGAACTATTACTAAGAAATGTTATACAAGTATCTAATATATAAATTTAATTAACGAACAAATATTACGGCATAATAGAGAGAAAGTATAGAGGATACAGTGCCTCATGTGTAGGAATATTCTTTCATTCTTTATGGGAGATATTGATATTGAAATAATGAAGATTCCTGCCAACCTTCCTGTGAGCAAAATAAATGACTACAATGGCGTTAGTTCAGGTAATGGAGGAGTGGAATAGAGATACAGATGAGTTTTGGATCAATAGAACTCAATATCTGAAGATAGGTAGCGTGTTGCTGATGAATTATGCACTGATGATTGGATGCTACTACGACTGAGCCTAAGGGGTTTATACAGCGTGAGCTATTGAGCGTGAGTTTCTATCGGTGAGCAAAAGTTGTCGTTAATAGTTTCTAAAAATTATAGACTCCTTGGTTTTACTATTATTCTTCCTCTGGCGTTGTTTAATCATTTGCTTGATTCCCAACGGATCATTTAAAAGCGCCAATTTCTGGTGGTGAAATCAGATCTGTCCTCTTAAATGTAAATAAAAGAAACACGGTATAATCGTTGTAATGCGTTTCAGCAAAAAATGGTGCGCTCGATTTAACAAATCGATTTGATGGCAATTCATAAATGTCAAAGTACAATTTTACAAATCCCGTTTGGTACTGTGCTTTAAAAAGAGCTAACTCGGGAGTAGAAAAAGGAATGATCGCACTCTGGATTGGTGGTAACCCAAAAAAGGTTTCTCCGAACTCTGTTCCCAAAGAACTCACAATTACATTAATACGATGTGTGGCCTTATCAATATCACCCTGCACATGATATCCCTCTTCTCCAAACCAACCAGCCATGACATTGTAGCCCTGTTTTCCCAACCATCCGGCCATAATTTGACGTACGATCTTTTGGTCTTCGCTAACTCCTGAAGTATCAAGTACGACACTCGCGCCATGAGGAATTGGTAATGGGGTTTCGAGCTGTTCAGGAAGGCTTTTTATTACCACATCACTCAACAATAATTGCTCAATTGCTGACCTGGCAGACGAAGTTGGTTTGTGTATTGTTGAGCATGCTGACAGAATTCCTAGTGCAACTAGGCTTAAAGTTAGAGTGGATATTATTTTAATCATCAATCTTTTATGACCTCGTATTTTTATAATGGCAGAGGAGAAGTGGTAATACCTTCCATCATTTATAGTGTAACATGCCTTAAAGTCCGCACTGGGTAAAGAGGCCATATCAAACGGAACTTAATAATAAAATTGAATTATTAATCAATGCATTGTGTTATTGGTGTTTCGTGTTTCACGGGTGAGTACTTTTTGGAACGTGGGTCTTTTGTTCCGACGGTTGAGCTAGATGAAGACATCGTTTGAGCATACATCCGTAACCAGGAGAAAGAAGATCCGAGGTATAACAAAATGAAGCTAGAGATGGGGTAGGCGCACGTTATTGCAAGCCGCCGGCTTTGTTGGTGGTATTTGAGATTTTACTCTGAACTTGTTTTTCCCTGTAGCAAGTCCACGGCGTTGTTTATTTTTTATCTTTTAACCAGCTTTCCCGAATACCTCTTGCTTGCGAAAAAGACTGTTCCAGCATGCCACCATCATGTTTTCTTAACATCTCCCGCAATTTATTCAGTTCTCCCTGATATGCATCAATCTGCGCAAGTAAAGTTTCGCGATTTGCTAAACAAATATCGCGCCACATTTCCGGGGAACTGCTAGCGATGCGAGTAAAGTCACGGAAACCGCTGCCCGCGAAACGAAGCATATTTTCAGGTTGATTAGTGCTGTTGAGGTGATTCATCAACGTGAAAGCGAGAATATGTGGTAAATGGCTAGTTGCGGCGAGAACTTGATCGTGTTCATCGGCAGGCATAAGCGAGACTTGTGCACCGCAGGCTTGCCATAATTGTTCGACTCGTGCGACAGCGTCGGTGCTGGTTTCCGGTAGAGGAGTGAGAATGACATGTTTGTTAAGATACAAATCAGGTTGCGCGGCTTGTACTCCGCTTTGTTCGGCGCCGGCGATCGGGTGGCCAGGGACAAAATGATGCCGACTTTGCATCGAAAGATAGTGGCGTGCTGCAGCCGTCACATCCTGTTTGGTGCTACCGGCGTCGGTAATGATGGTGCTGCCGTGCAAATGGGGAGCGATGCTTTCCATGATGTACCTGGTTTGACCCACCGGCATCGCAAGGAACACCAAATCTGCATTGTGCAGAGCGGAAGCGATATCATTTGCGATTTCATCAATCACGCCGAGCTCAATGGCGCATTGCATGTTTTGTTGGCTGCGGCCAACGCCGACGATATGTTTGGTCAGGCCGGCGTTGCGTAAGGCCTGTGCAAATGATCCACCAATCAGGCCTACGCCGATAATAACCAGCTTATTGAGTGTTGCGATATTTGTCATTGGCAGCGCTTGATAGAGTTTTTGATTAATTCAATTCGCTTAATGCCAGTTCCAGTGCTTCCAAGAATCGTTTGTTTTGCGATTCCAACCCAACTGTAACCCGGAGATGATTGGGCATTTCATAAATACCGAGTGGGCGGACAATGATGCCTTGTTGCAGCAATTTTTGATAAACTTCCAAGGTGTTGGATGCATCACCATTGACGCGAAAACTGATGAAATTGCCATATGAGGGAATGCATTCGATGCTCATTTTGCGAAAACCATCTGTGAGTTGTAGCATGCCCGCACGATTTAGCGCATATGAACGCTGTACGAATTCGGCATCGTGTAATGCGGCCAAAGCACCTACTAAACCAATGCTGCTGACATTGAATGGCTGGCGTACGCGATTCATCAGGTTGGCAACATCCGGATGAGCCAGACCGAATCCAACGCGTACACCGGCCAAGCCGTAGGCTTTGGAGAAAGTGCGTGTGATCAGCAAGTTGGAGAACCGTTTCAACCAGCTGATACTGTCCGGTTTGTTTGCTTCAGGTAAGTATTCGTAATAGGCTTCATCGATAACGACTAATACATCACGGGAGACGCGCTCCATGAATCGGCATAGCTCATCTTCGCTGGATAAGGTGCCAGTCGGGTTATTCGGACTGGCGATGAACGCGATGCGTGTTTCCGGTGTGATGGCATCTAGCATCGCTGGCAAGTCATGGCCATACTCGCGGGCAGGAACCGATATGCCGTTGGCACCGATCATCTGCACCACCAGTGGATAAACGGCAAAAGCATGCTGGGAATACACAGCAGCGGCACCTGGTTTCAGAAATACACGAGCGGCCAGGTCTAAAACATCATTGGAGCCATTGCCCAGAATAATTTGTTCCGGATCAATTTCATAGCGTTTGGAAAGTGCGGCTTTCAATTCGTAGCCGCTGCCGTCTGGATAGAGCGCGATATCGTGCAATGCGTTTATTATCGCATCTAATGCGAGCGGACTGGTTCCCAGCGGATTCTCGTTGGAAGCCAGTTTGACTACATGCGCTTCATCCAGCCCCATTTCTCGTGCCAGTTCGGAAATGGGTTTGCCCGGCTGATAAGGTTGGATAGAACGGATATATTCTGGAGCAAAGTCACAGAGATTCATAAGATTAAGTGTGTTGTTGAGTAAAAATATCGGGAGTTGAATAATTCAATCGTGTGACTATTGGGTGATGGTGAGTGGTTACGTCGCCGGATACGATCCCAAGATTTTCAGAAAAGCTGCTTTATTGCGTAATTCTGTCAGTGCGGCAGCCACGTTTTGATCTTGCTGGTGTCCTTCAATATCCACAAAAAAAACATATTGCCATAGACCTGCGCGCGATGGGCGCGACTCCAAACGGCTCATACTGACGCCATACTGTGCCAGCGGCTCGAGCAATTTATAGATTGCCCCGGAATGATTGTTGGTTGACATGATGAGAGAAGTTTTATCTTTTCCTGAAATATCCACCATCTGCTTACCAATAACTAGAAAGCGCGTAGTATTTTTCGGATCATCTTCGATGTTTTCAGCGCAGATGGAAAGTCCGAACAATTCGGCTGCTCTTTTGCTTGCTATCGCCGCTCCATGTTTGTCTGCTGCTGCATGTCGCGCTGCATCGGCATTGCTGGCGGTTGTGACAAAGGCAATATCGGAAATTTGTGGTAAATTGATTCTTAGCCACTGATGACATTGTGCGAAAGACTGCGGGTGAGTATAGATTTTTTTGATGTGCGATAATCCGGTTTGCTGCGCCATGAGAAATTGATGGATAGCTAGTTGAATTTCGCCACAAATGATCAGCGACGTTTGCAGCAATAAATCCATGGTTCTGCTAACTGCGCCCTCGGTAGAATTCTCCACTGGCACCACTCCATAATTAGCTATATCCGATTCTACAGCGCGGAATACTTCGTCGATAGAATCGCACGCTAGGGTTGTAATGGCACTGCCAAAACGTTTTAATGCTGCGTCTTCGGAGAAAGTGCCGCTAGGCCCGAGATAAGCTACGCTCATGGGCTTTTCCAATGCACGGCATACCGACATGATTTCGATGAACAATTGTTTGATTTGTTTGTTGCTGATGGGGCCGGGATTCTGCTCTTGCATGCTTGTCAGTATTTGCGCTTCACGTTCAGGACGATAAATAATGCCGCTCTTTTTAATCTTGCCGATTTGCTGTGCCAGTTCGGCACGTTTGCTCACCAGTTGAAGCAGTTCATTGTCAATGGTGTCAATTTGATCGCGTAATTTCTTGAGTTCTTCTGACATAAGCGGTGAGAATTTTAGCGGAAACAATAAGGTATCGAAGTCTATTGAGTAAGTGGTAGATATCGCGCCATGAGCACACCGGCTATGGCGGCGATTTCATCCAATGCATGTTGTGGCACCGGGCTGTCGACATCGACCAGTGTGAAAGCCATTTCTCCTCGTGACTTGTTGATCATGTTGTGGATATTCAATCCGGCCTTGGCCATGCTGGTGGATATTTGCCCTACAATATTGGGCACGTTGGCATTGGCAACTGCCACCCGATAGGGCGATTCCCGCTCCATCTGTATATCGGGAAAATTGACTGTATGAGTGATGTTACCGTTTTGCAGATAATCAATGAGTTGATCTACTACCATAACGGCGCAATTTTCTTCCGATTCCTGTGTTGATGCACCGATATGCGGTAACGTAATGACTGACCTCTGATGCTGCAATTTCTGACTGGGAAAGTCATTGACATAAGTTTTGATTTTGTTTGTTGCAATACCGGTTAGAACAGCTTCTTCATCGACAATTGTACTGCGCGAAAAATTCAATAGAATCACATTATGTTTCATTAACTTGATGCTTTTGTCATTGATTAGATGACGGGTGGAATCAAGTAGTGGAACATGCACGCTGATAAACTCGCTGTGGCGCAGGAGATCTTCTATGCTATTAGCTTTCTTGACTTCGGCTGACAAATTCCACGCTGAATCCACAGTAATTTGGGGGTCATAACCGATTACTTTCATACCTAGCTTGAGCGCAGAATTGGCCACCAGCCGACCGATCTCACCCAACCCGATGATGCCGAGTGTGCGTCCGGGCAATTCAATGCCAGAAAAATCTTTTTTCCCATCTTCAGCTTGTTTGTTCAACATCACATCATCGCCTTGCAGATTCTCAACAAACTTCAACGCAGGTACCAGATTCCGCGCAGCCAAGAACAGGCTGGCTAAAACCAGTTCTTTAACTGCATTGGCATTCGCGCCAGGCGTATTAAACACGGGAATGCCACGGTTATTCATATCAGGTACCGGAACGTTATTGGTGCCGGCGCCGGCGCGGCCAATCGCTTTAACGCTGACAGGGATATGCTGATTTAACATGTTATGCGAACGCACCAGAATTGCATCCGGTTCAGCAATATCTTTGCCAATCTGATAAGTTTCCGCTGGAAAGCGACACAACCCATGATGAGAAATCTGGTTGAGTGTGAGAATCTTAAAGATATTATGTCGATGTTCAGGCATGCTGATTGGCGAATTCTTTCATAAATGCAACTAATTTTTCCACACCTTCAACCGGCATGGCATTGTATATTGATGCACGCATACCACCTACGGAACGGTGGCCTTTTAACTGAATCAGACCATTGCTACTGGCCTGCTTGAGAAATCCTTCGTCCAGCGCAGGGTTTTTCAATGTAAAGGGAACATTCATCAGTGATCGATCTGCTTTGGCTACTGGGCAGTGATAAAAATCATTGTTATCCAGCAAGTCATACAGTAAGTTGGCTTTGGTGATATTGGTTTGTTCCATTGCGCTCAATCCGCCTTTATTTTTCAGCCATGCAAATACCAATCCGGTAATATACATGGCGTAAGTAGGTGGTGTGTTGTACATTGAATCATTTTGTGCATGGATCTGATAATTGTATAACGTTGGCGTGCCTGGCAGTGACTTACCTAATAAATCTTCGCGGACTACGACCAGTGTTAACCCAGCAGGCCCGAGGTTTTTTTGTGCACCTGCATAGATCAGTCCAAACCGCGTGATATCCAACGGTCGTGACAAGATATCGGATGACATATCGACTACCAGTGGAATGCCGCTGTGTGAATCAATTTCTGGCACCCAATGAAACTCGACACCACCAATAGTCTCATTGCTGGTGTAATGAATATAGGCTGCTTCAGGATCCAGATGCCATTTATCTTGCGTAGGCACATATGTGAAATTAGTGTCTGCCGAGGAAGCGGCGACGTTGATCGTGCAATAACGGGCAGCCTCTTCGATGGCTTTGGTTGACCACTGGCCGGTATTAATATAGTCCGCTTTTATTTTGCCACGCAACAGATTCATTGGCACTATGGAGAATTGACTGGAAGCCCCGCCTTGTAGAAATAACACTTTGTAATTTTCTGGAATGCCAATCAGTTCACGAAAATCGCTTTCGGTTTTTTCGGCAATTGACATGAATTCCTTGCCTCGATGACTCATTTCCATTACGGAGATGCCGCTACCGTGCCAATCTAGCATTTCTTCGCGTGCTTGCTGCAGTACTTCTTTTGGAAGAACTGCAGGGCCTGCGCTAAAGTTATAGATCTGATCCATCGCGTTATTTGCGGTTAAGTTTTGGTGAGTTATTAACTTTCATCATCATCTTCTTCGCTTTCCACTACTCGCTCTAGGCCGGCCAGTTTCTCGCCGGGATCCAGGTTGATAAGAGTAACGCCTTGCGTGGCGCGACTCATTTCCCGCACTTCATTAACACGGGTGCGAATCAATACGCCGCCGGAAGTGATTAGCATAATTTCGTCGTCGGGTTTTACCAGTTTTGCCGTAACGACCTTGCCGTTACGCGCGCTGGTAATGATTGCGATCATGCCTTGAGTGCCGCGGTTATGGCGTGTGTATTCGCCAATCGGAGTGCGCTTTCCATAACCGTTCTCAGTGGCTGTTAATACTGCGAGATCTTCATTCTCAGCGACTAACATAGAGATGACTTTATGCCCTGAACCCAACTTCATGCCGCGCACGCCACGGGCGGCGCGTCCCATCGGACGTACGTCATTTTCGCTGAAGCGCATGGCTTTGCCATTGTCTGAGAACAGCATCACATCATGTTTGCCTTCGGTCAATTCAACACCAATGAGAAAGTCCCCTGCATCCAATCCAATCGCAATAATGCCATTGTTGCGCGGACGGGAAAAGTCCGATAACGGTGTTTTCTTGACCGTACCAAAAGAAGTCGCCATAAAGACAAAGCGATTTTCATCAAAAGTTTTGACCGGTAGAATTGCGTTGATTTTTTCGCCTTCTTCCAGTTGTACCCAGTTGATGATTGGTTTGCCACGGGATTGCCGGCCACCTTGCGGCACTTCATACACCTTGATCCAATACACACGTCCCAAGCTTGAGAAACACAGGATATAGTCGTGCGTGTTGGCAATGAATAATTTGTCAATGAAGTCGTCCTCCTTGGTGCTGGTTGCCAGCTTGCCGCGCCCGCCACGCTTTTGTGCGCGGTAATCATCCAGCAGCTGGGACTTGATATAACCAGTATGTGACAGTGTAACTACGACATCTGCCGGTGTGATCAGATCTTCCATGCTTAAATCTTGCGTGTCGACAATGATTTCACTGCGGCGTTTGTCGCCGAATTGTTGTTTGATTGCATCCAGCTCTTCGGTAATGATCTGGGTGATGCGTCCTGGATTCGCCAGAATGTCGAGATAGTCAATAATCTTTTCAATCACATCCTTATATTCATCAACAATCTTTTCTTGTTCGAGACCGGTGAGGCGTTGTAAACGTAATTCCAGAATCGCTTGTGCTTGAGCATCAGATAAACGGTAGCCCTGTGCTTGTAATCCAAACATGTTATCCAAACCCTCAGGACGCAGTGAGCCAGCGTCCGCCATTGCTCGCGTCAGCATTTCTGCAACTAATTGAGAATGCCAGATTCTTGCCATCAGCGCTTCCTTGGCATCAGCTGGTGTCGGGGCTGCTTTGATTAAGGCGATAATTTCATCAACATTAGATAGTGCGACTGCCAGGCCTTCGAGTAAATGACCGCGTTCCCGGGCTTTCTTTAGTTCGAACACGGTGCGGCGCGTGACAACTTCGCGGCGATGACGCAGGAAAGCATCTAGAATCTGCTTTAAATTTAACAGTCGTGGTTGGCCATCAAGCAGAGCGACCATGTTCATGCCAAACGTGTCTTGCATTTGTGTTTCTTTATACAAGTTGTTCAGAATGACCTCGGGCATTTCTCCACGTTTCAGTTCAATGACAACACGCATGCCGGATTTGTCGGATTCGTCACGTAAATCAGAGATACCTTCAATTTTTTTATCGCGAACCAGTTCTCCAATGCGAATTAGTAAGTTCGCTTTGTTAACTTGGTAGGGTAATTCGTCAATGATGATAGATTGACGACTGCCTTTCTCCAGATCTTCGAAGTGAGTGCGTGCGCGCATAACAACACGACCACGGCCCGTACGGTAGCCGTCCCGTACACCATTTACACCATAAATAATGCCAGCAGTGGGAAAATCTGGCGCTGGAATTAAGTCAATAAGCTCATCAATACTAATATCGGGGCTTTTGAGTAAGGCGAGACAGGCCTCTACCACTTCGTTAAGGTTGTGCGGTGGAATATTGGTTGCCATGCCAACGGCGATGCCAGATGAACCATTGATTAAGAGATTGGGGATTTTTGCTGGAAGTATTAGTGGCTCCTTTTCGGAGTCATCATAATTGGGACCGAAATCCACTGTTTCCTTGTCAAGATCAATCAACAATTCATGTGCAATACGTGACATACGGATTTCGGTATAGCGCATCGCAGCTGCGTTATCACCATCTACTGAACCGAAATTGCCTTGCCCATCAATGAGCATATAGCGCAGCGAAAAGTGCTGCGCCATGCGTACAATAGTGTCATAGACGGCAGTATCGCCGTGCGGGTGGTATTTACCAATGACATCGCCGACGATACGCGCAGATTTTTTGTACGGTCTGTTCCAGTCGTTAGAGAGTTCATGCATGGCAAATAACACGCGCCGATGAACCGGCTTTAAACCATCACGAACATCAGGTAAGGCGCGACCTACAATCACACTCATCGCGTAATCAAGATAGGAACGCCGCATTTCTTCTTCAAGACTAATGGGCAGGGTTTCCTTGGCAAATTGATTCATATCTTATGATTTTTTGTGAGAACAGCGGGTTATGGTGCAGAGGTGTATCTTCTTATTAAAGTTTATTAATATAAGAAAATTTATAAACCGCAGCATTCTAACATGCTGTCTTAATTTCTTAGATCTTTGCAGTGTAAAATTGCAAAAATAAGCCGAACATTGGAGAATAAAGCTTGAAAAAGCAGATTAAATAAGTAACTATAATAGTTTTTCCAAATTTTTCTTACTTTGAACATTGTGCTGAGTTAGGGCGCTTAATTGAATTTTCCATCTAAAATTAAAATAAATGTGAGTCTAGTGCTGTGTCTAATTTGATGAATACTTATTCACGGTTGCCCGTTACCTTTGTGAAAGGGGAAGGAGTGTGGTTGTGGGATAATCGCGGTGAGCGGTATCTGGATGCGTTGGCAGGTGTTGCTGTGTGCGGGTTGGGGCATTGTCATCCAAAGTTAACTAAAGCTATTTGTGAGCAAGCCGGCGTGTTAATCCATACATCTAATCTTTATAACATTGAGAAACAGGAGCAACTGGCTGATCGTCTGATTGAATTATCAGGAATGGATAATGCTTTCTTTTGTAATTCAGGAGCTGAGGCTAACGAAGCAGCGATTAAACTAGCTCGTTTGCATGGGCATAATAAAGGAATTTCATTGCCCACAATTGTAGTCATGGAGCGCTCATTTCATGGTCGTACCATGGCAACCCTGACGGCTAGTGGAAATCGTAAGGTGCAGGCGGGATTTGAACCCCTGCTATCGGGATTTGTACGTGTTCCCTATAACAGTATGGAGGCGATCACGCAAGTCGCTGCTAACAATAAGGATGTTGTGGCGGTATTGGTGGAGCCATTTCAGGGTGAAGGTGGGGTTAATATTCCTGAGGCGCATTATCTGCAAAAGTTACGTAATCTCTGCGATCAAAACGGATGGCTTTTGATGTTGGATGAGATACAGTCTGGAATCGGACGTAGTGGTAAATGGTTCGCGTTTCAGCATAGCGATATTATGCCGGATGTAATAACATTGGCCAAGGGTTTGGCGGGGGGAGTTCCGATTGGTGCTTGCTTGGCTAGAGGTTTGGCTGCAGAAGTTTTCAAACCGGGTAATCATGCTTCCACCTTCGGGGGTAATCCGCTGGCTTGCGCTGCTGCGATTGAAACCCTGAACGTAATTGCCGATGCAAATCTTCTTGATCATATAACGAGACTGGGTGACTTTATACGTGATAGGCTGAAGAAACAGCTGGCCGGTGTGGTAGGAGTCGTGCAGATCAGAGGTCAGGGTTTGATTGTAGGTGTCGAGCTTTCAGTGCCTTGTGGTGAACTGGTCCAAAAAGCCTTGGAGAGGAAACTACTGATTAATGTAACATCCGATAAAGTGGTGCGCTTGCTGCCTGCGTTTGTGATGCAGCAAAACGAAGCTGAGCAGGTGGTTGACATCACTTGCTCATTAATAAAGGAGTTTTTGAATAACTAACCAGCGTGTATCAAGTTTTGGCGACTGATTGGTTGTTTATTTTGCTATGCAACTTAAGCATTTTCTGCAATTTAATGATTTCTGCCGCGATGAATACGAGTATCTATTTGAACGTACACGCTGGATAAAACAGGAGTTCAAACAATACCGGCAATACTGGCCGTTGAATGATCGAACATTGGCGATGATTTTTGACAAAAATTCAACGCGCACTCGATTATCATTTGAGGCAGGTATGCATCAGTTGGGTGGCGCGGCAATTTATTTGTCAACGCGGGACACACAATTGGGGCGGGGGGAGCCTGTAGAGGATGCTGCACGCGTGATTTCGCGCATGGTAGATCTGGTCATGGTCCGAACATATAAACATGACACTATCAAGCGCTTTGCTGAGAATTCTAGAGTGCCGGTAATCAATGGTTTAACTGATGAATATCATCCGTGTCAAATTATGAGTGATATTTTTACTTATATCGAATATAGAGGCAGCATAGAAGGTAAAACTGTAGCGTGGATCGGTGATTCCAACAATATGTGCAATACTTGGTTGCAAGCGGCCGAAATTTTTAATTTTCAAGTGCATGTATCAACACCGCCTGGTTACGATATTGATCCTGAGCGAATAGGGTTAAGGGGTGCTACACATTACAAAATTTATGCCAATCCTCGTGAAGCTGTAATGAGTGCAGACCTTGTTACAACAGATGTGTGGACGAGTATGGGATTCGAGGAGGAAATAGAACAAAGGAAAAATGATTTTGCTGCATTTTGTGTTAATACGGAAATGATGTCATTGGCTAAATCAGATGCTTTATTTATGCATTGTTTGCCAGCACACCGTGATGAAGAAGTAAGTGCCGAAGTTTTGGATGGACCGCAATCGGTAGTATGGGATGAAGCGGAAAACAGGTTACATACGCAAAAAGCACTTATGGAGTATTTGCTTCTGGGTCCAATAAATATTGGAATATAGCTTGGAATTTAGAATTTTTAGTTGACCTTTGTTTAATTCGCTAAATAAACGAAAAATGTGAAAAGAAAGAAGAATGAAAAAAATAAATAAAGTAGTTTTGGCATTTTCTGGAGGGTTGGACACATCAGTTATCTTAAAGTGGTTGCAAGATACCTATCAATGTGAAGTAGTGACATTTACTGCTGATATTGGGCAGGGGGAGGAAGTTGAGCCAGCACGCGCAAAAGCAAAACAGCTTGGTGTCAAAGAGATTTATATTGATGATTTGCGGGAAGAGTTTGTGCGAGATTTTGTTTTTCCAATGTTTCGGGCGAATACAATTTATGAAGGAGAATATTTGCTGGGTACGAGTATTGCACGTCCATTAATTGCAAAGCGGCAGATTGAAATTGCCGAGGAGACGGGTGCCGATGCGGTTTCGCATGGCGCTACAGGGAAAGGTAATGATCAGGTGCGTTTCGAGCTAGGATATTATGCATTGCAACCAGATATCCAAGTAATCGCGCCTTGGCGTGAATGGAATTTAACTTCGCGAGAAAAATTACTGCAATACGCTGAGCAACATGGTATTCCGGTTGAAATGAAGAAAAAGACTGGCTCACCTTATAGCATGGATGCGAATTTACTGCATATTTCATATGAAGGAAGGGTTCTTGAGGATCCGGCGGCTGAGCCGGAAGAGTCAATGTGGCGTTGGAGCGTATCACCTGAAAACGCACCCGATGTGCCTGAGTATTTAGATGTGGAGTTTAAATGCGGGGATGTCGTGGCCTTAAATGGCGTTAAATTATCACCGGCTGGTGTATTAGAAACACTTAATATGTTGGGTGGTAAGCACGGAATTGGCAGGCTAGACTTAGTAGAAAATCGATATGTTGGTATGAAATCGCGAGGTTGCTATGAGACTCCGGGTGGATCAATTCTGCTGCGCGCGCATCGCGCAATTGAATCAATTACTTTGGATCGAGAGGTTGCACACTTAAAAGATGATTTAATGCCGCGTTACGCTGAGCTGATTTACAACGGTTATTGGTGGAGTCCAGAGCGGAAAATGCTGCAAGCGATGATTGATGTGAGCCAGCAAAATGTCAATGGATGGGTAAGGTTGAAGTTGTATAAAGGAAATATTATTGTGGTCGGCAGAGACTCTCATGCTGATTCATTATTCGATCCAAATGTTGCGACATTTGAAGATGATGCTGGAACGTATAATCAAGCGGATGCGGCAGGATTCATCAAATTGAACGCATTAAGGTTGCGTATTGCAGCTAAGCGTAAACTTGGTCAGCTTAACTGAGTGGTCAGGAATGCTCGATAAAATGTATAGTAGCATACGTAAAAAATCTTGATCATTTGCTCAGTTTATATAGAAATAAAATGCCAACATTTGACATAGTTTCGGAAGTTGATAAGCAGGAAGTCAGGAATGCGGTAGAACAAGCTAATAAAGAAGTAAGTGCTCGCTTTGACTTCAAGGATTCGGATGCACGGGTGGAGCAGACCGATTATCAATTAGTGATATTTGCAGATGATGAATTTAAGTTGGAGCAGGTTTTAGATATTCTCAGAATTAAATTGACAAAACGGAATGTGGATGTGCGATGTTTGGATAAAGGTCAGATTGATAAAATTGGTGGGAATAAAGTAAAGCAGCTAGTGACAATCAAGACGGGGATTGAAGCAGAATTTGCTAAAAAAATTATAAAAAATATTAAAGATAGTAAGCTTAAAGTGCAGGTCAGTATCCAGGGGGAAGTTGTGCGTGTAGCCGGTACAAAGAAAGATGTGCTGCAGGATGTAATCCAATTAATAAAAAAATCAATTGATAGTCTTCCATTACAATTCCATAACTTTAGAGATTGATGGAGCTCGTTGGTTATATTCTTCGTGTAAAACAAGAAATGAATGGTAAAACATATCAAGATACTGGTAAAATGATGACTGTGCTAGCGATGTTTATCTTGACACGAAAATATAAACCCAATAGAATCCGCTCTCTTTTTTGATGCATCTTTCCTTTCGGAAAAATAAAGATGACGACTTAATTAATTTTACACCATTGATAAAATAGAAATATGGTTTAGCAATAGGTTAGTTGCAGACGGCTTAGAAGCCGTCGCAGTTTTTTAGGACACAGAAATGCCGACAATCAGTCAGTTAGTTCGAAAGCCGCGTATAGCTAAGCGGGTTAAAAGTAGCGTTCCTGCATTAGAAAATAGTCCGCAAAAGCGGGGTGTTTGTACAAGGGTATATACGACTACACCAAAGAAGCCAAATTCTGCGTTGCGCAAAGTAGCCAGAGTGAGATTGACTAATGGATTTGAGGTCTCAAGTTATATTGGTGGCGAAGGACAT